>Ga0102590_1000595_pt1 | contig 75403 bp, 77 predicted proteins | sample AraplaMF_Col_mMF_FD_76859 | JGI IMG/M metagenome (GOLD analysis project Ga0102590, IMG submission 76859) | Arabidopsis root microbial communities from the University of North Carolina, USA - plate scrape MF_Col_mMF | ecosystem: Host-associated > Plants > Roots > Endosphere | place: USA... | reverse complement strand
GTCGGTGATCGAAATCACGTTGGTCGGAATATAGGCCGACACGTCGTTCGCCTGCGTCTCGATGATCGGCAACGCCGTCAGCGAGCCCGCGCCCTTCTCGTCGTTCATCTTGGCGGCGCGCTCGAGCAGGCGGGAGTGGAGATAGAACACGTCGCCCGGATAGGCTTCGCGGCCCGGCGGGCGGCGCAGCAGCAGCGACATCTGGCGGTAGGCGACGGCCTGCTTGGACAAGTCGTCATAAATGATCACGGCGTGCATGCCGTTGTCGCGGAAGAATTCGCCCATGGTGCAGCCGGCGAACGGCGCCAGGAACTGCATCGGCGCCGGATCCGAGGCGGTCGCGGCGACCACGATGGAGTATTCCATCGCGCCCTGCTCCTCGAGCACCTTCACGAACTGCGCGACGGTCGAGCGCTTCTGGCCGACCGCGACGTAGACGCAGTACAGTTTGATCTTCTCGTCCGGCTGCGCGTTGAGCGGCTTCTGGTTCAGGATGGTGTCGAGCGCGATCGCGGTCTTGCCGGTCTGGCGGTCGCCGATGATCAGCTCGCGCTGGCCGCGGCCGATCGGGATCAGAGCGTCGACGGCCTTGAGGCCGGTCGCCATCGGCTCGTGCACCGACTTGCGCGGAATGATGCCCGGCGCCTTGACGTCCACGCGGGCGCGTTTCTCGGCCTTGATCGGGCCTTTGCCGTCGATCGGGTTGCCGAGCGCGTCGACCACGCGGCCGAGCAGGCCCTTGCCGACCGGCACGTCCACGATGGCGCGGGTGCGCTTGACGGTCTGGCCTTCCTTGATCTCGCGGTCGTTGCCGAAGATCACGATGCCGACGTTGTCGGTTTCGAGGTTCAGCGCCATGCCGCGGACGCCGTTCTCGAACTCGACCATCTCACCGGCCTGGACGTTGTCGAGGCCGTAGACGCGGGCGATGCCGTCGCCGACCGACAGCACCTGGCCGACCTCGGTGACCTCAGCCTCCTGACCAAAATTCTTGATCTGGTCCTTCAGGATGGCGGTGATTTCTGCGGCGCGGATATCCATCAGCCTGCCTCTTTCATCGCGTGCTTGATCGCATTGAGTTTGGTGCGGAGCGAGCTATCGACCATGCGGGAGCCGAGCTTCACCGTCAGCCCGCCGATGATCGACGGGTCGATCTTGACGTTGAGGTCGACCGCCTTCTCGCCGGTGATCGCCTTGAGCGTGTTCTTGAGTTCCTCGAGCCGGGCGTCGGAGAGCTTCTCGGCGACCGTCACCTCGGCGGTCACCTCGCCCTTCCAGCGCGCCACGAGCTTGCGGAAGTCGCGGATCATGTCGCGCACCGCAAAAAGCCGGCGGTTGGCGGTGATCAGCTTGAGGAAGTTCCCGGCGAGCCCGCCGATGCCGGACTTGTCCAGCACCGCGGCAATCGCCCGGCCCTGCTCCTCGGCGCCGAACACCGGGCTCCGCACCAAGCGGTGCAGGTCCGGGCTGTCGCCGATCATCGCGTCGAATTTTTCCAGGTCGGCTTTGACGGCATCGACGGTCTTGCTGTCGAGCGCAAGCTCGAACAGCGCCCGCGCGTAACGCCCTGCCATGCCGGATACAGAGGGATGGTCGCCTGCCACGTTAGCGTGCTCTTGGAATTAAAATCCGAGGGCTCGGCACCGGCCAACCGGGCGCGGCACAAACCCTTGGATTTCAAGGGAATTTTTGGGATCACGGAGGCCGTCGCCGGACCCCACGGAAATCGCGCGGTTCCGTAACATAGCCGTCGCGGTGGCGCAACATATCCGACAGCAGAAGCCGCATTGGACCTTGGTTTTCGCCCAGGCAACGATGAGGTCCAGAGGGAACCTTCTCGGCTCATTGAAGTTTCCGCTGAGCGTCGACGGCCGTCGGCGTCCCGCACCGCAACCGAGCCTTTACCACCCAATGTTGAGTCCGGCCGGCCCGTCCAACACCAGCAGCATGGGACCGCGCGCCGAAGCCGCCGGACTCCGGCTTTGCCTGCGCAGCGTCACCGCCGAGGCCCATGCCCGGCTGGATCACCAGCTAGGCGCCCTCGACCTCGCGATTCTGCCGGGCTACCGCCAATTTCTGGAGATCAACGCGGCCGGGCTCATTCCGCTCGAGGCGTCGCTCGCGGCCGCCGGGGTGGACGAGGTCTTCCCGGATTGGCCGCTGCGGTCCCGCAAGGCCGCGATCCTGGAGGATCTGGCCCGGATTGGCGGCCACGCCGACCCGCTTCCTGCGCCGCCGCCGCTCGATTTCGGCGGGCTGCTCGGGACCATGTACGTCCTGGAGGGGTCGCGGCTCGGCGCGCGCGTGCTGCTCAACGCCGTCAAGCAATCGGCCAATCCCCAGGTGCTCCATGCCACGGCCTTCCTGCGCCATGGCGCCGGCCAGCATTTCTGGCCGAGCTTCCTCGCCATTCTGGACCGCCATTCCGCGCCGCATCATGAAGCCGGCGCCATCGATGGGGCGCTCAAGGCTTTTGCGATGTTCGAGCGGGCGACCGCGCGGGTGTTCGGGCCGAAATTCGCCGCCGCGGGAATGCCGGCGGCATGAACCAAAAAGTCGATCTGACCAATTGCGACCGTGAACCGATCCATGTTCCGGGCAGTGTCCAGCCGTTCGGCTTCCTGCTGACGGTGCTGTCCGATTTCACCGTCTGCATCGCCTCGGAAAATGCCGGGCACTATCTCGGCCGCGACTGGGCCGAGATCATCCAGCAGCCGATCCAGAACATTTTCTGCGAGAGCGCCATCAAGGCGATCCGCGCCCGCATCGACCATCTGAGCGGCCCGGACGCGGTCGAGCGCATCTTCGCGCTGCGGCTCCAGGAAAGCGGCAAGCTGTTCGACCTCGCGATCCATTTCTCCGGCGCCTACCTGATCATCGAGGGCGAGCCGAGCGTCGCCGAGCCCGACGTCAACTCGGGCGAATTGGTCCGGCTGATGCTGGGCCGCGTGCGCAAGACCCAGTCGATGGCCGAGCTGGCACAGGAGGCGGCGCGCCAGATCAAGATCCTCACCGGCTTCGACCGGGTGATGGTCTACCGCTTCCATCAGGACGGCTCCGGCGAGGTGATCGCGGAGGTCGCGGCCGGCCGGCTCGAGCCGTTCCTCGGCCTGCACTATCCGGCCTCCGACATTCCGCGGCAGGCGCGCCTGCTCTATCAGCGCAACTGGCTGCGCATCATCTCCGACATCAATGCCAAGCCGGCGCTGCTGTCGTCGGCGCCGACCCACAGCGCCACGCTGCTCGACCTCTCGATGAGCGTGCTGCGCTCGGTGTCGCCCATCCACATCGAATATCTCCGCAACATGGGCGTCACCGCCTCGATGTCAGTGTCGATCCTGCGCGAGGGCAAGCTGTGGGGCCTGTTCGCCTGCCATCATTATTCGCCGCGGCACATCTCGTTCGAGCGGCGCACCGCCGCCGAGCTGTTCGGCCAGATGTTCTCGTTCATCCTGGAGGGCCGCGAGCGCGAGGCCGACATGGTCTACGAGACGCGCGCTCATCAGGTGCAGGAGCGGCTGATGGAGATCGCGGCGACGCATGCGCACAGCAGCGGCGCGATCGCGGACTTCGTCGAAGACTATCGCAAGATGATCGAGTGCGACGGCATCGCGGTCTGGTCGGACGGCCACATCACGCTGTCCGGCACGACGCCGACCCAGGACGAGGTCAAGGAAATCGTCCAGTTCGTCAACCGCACCTCGCCGGGACGCATCTGCGCCACCTCCGAGATCGGCAAGCTCTATGCCTCGGGCGAATCGTTCCGCGACCGCGCCGCGGGCTTTCTCGCCATCCCGATCTCGCGCACGCCGCGCGACTGTCTGATCTTCTTCCGCCGCGAGCAGGCGCATGCGGTCAAATGGGCCGGCGATCCCAACAAATCCTACGATGAGGGCCCGCTGGGCCCGCGGCTCACGCCGCGCAAGAGCTTCGAGATCTGGCAGGAGACCGTGCGCGGCCAATCGGCGCCGTGGACCTCCAGCGATCTCCGCATCGCCGAAGGCCTGCGCATCACGCTGCTGGAGGTGATCCTGCAGCTCGCCGATCTCGCCGCCCGCGAGCGGCGCGCCGCGCAGGAGCGCCAGGAACTGATGGTCGCGGAGCTCAACCACCGGGTCCGCAACATCCTCAGTCTGGTGCGCGGCCTGGTGAACCAGAGCAAGAGCACCACCGCGAGCGCCGAGGAATTCGCAAGCGTGCTCGGCGGGCGCATCCAGGCGCTGGCGCGCGCGCACGATCAGATTACCAGCCTGAACTGGGCGCCGGCGGCGCTGCGCTCGCTCGTGGAGTCGGAGGCCGGCGCCTATCTCGGCGCCCGCGCCGGGCGCATCGCCATGGGCGGGCCGGACGTGGCGCTCGATCCCAAGGCCTTCTCGACGCTGGCGCTGGTGGTCCACGAGATGATGACCAACTCGGCGAAATACGGCGCGCTGGCCGATTCGACCGGGCAGGTCGAGGTGTCCTGGAAGATCGATGCGAATTCGAGCCTGATCATCGATTGGCGCGAGAGCGGCGGCCCGCCGGTGCAGCCGCCGTCGCGGCGCGGCTTCGGCACCACCATTATCGAGCGTTCGATCCCGTTCGATCTCAACGGTGACGCCGAGCTTCGTTTCGACCTGCTGGGCGTGCAGGCGCGGTTCACCATTCCGGCGAACTACGTGGAGGTGGTGTCGCGGCTGACGCCGCAACAGCAGGCCGAGGCCGAGCCGCCGCCACCGCCGGGGCTGACCGGCACGGCGCTGATCGTCGAAGACAACCTGATCATCGCGATGAGCGCCGAGGTGATCCTGCTGGAGCTCGGCGCGCGCCATGTCGAGACCGCGGCGTCCGTGACCGAAGCCATGGCGGCGATCGATCGCGCGGTCCCGAGCTTTGCTCTGCTCGATCTCAATCTCGGTAGCGAGAACAGCATCGCGGTCGGCCGCAGGCTGCAGGAACTGAAGGTGCCGTTCATCTTCGCTACCGGCTACGGCGAACGCGCGCCGATCCCGGCCGAGCTCGGCCGCGTGCCGGTGATCCAGAAGCCCTACACCGACGACACCATCGAGCGGGCGCTCGGCAGACTCAAGCTGACCCGGGCCGCGGAGCCCGAAACGACCTGAGCGCGCTACGGCGCTTTCGGCCCGACCTGGAGATACCAGTCGAAGATCTGCTCGCCGGTCATGAAGGCGACGTCGGTCTTCCTTCGGATATTCTCGAAGATCTTGCGGAAATATTTCAGCCGGTGCGGCGCCCCCATGATGTAGGGATGCACCACCAGCGCCATCACCCGGGCGCTGTCTTCGGCATCGGCGTAGATCTGCTCGAACTGATCCATGGCGCGGTCGTAGTATTCCGACGCCTTGTGATGCTGGATCAGCATCATCGCCACGTCGTTGCACTCCTGCGTGTAGGGGATGTTGACGATCGGCTTGCCGCGCGTCTTCAGCCACACCGGCTGATCGTCGAGCACCCAGTCGGCGACGTAGTCGTAGCCGTCCTCCTTCAAGAGGTCCGGCGTCTCCCAGGTTTCGGTGAGGCCCGGGCCGAGCCAGCCGCGCGGCGGCTTGCCGGTCGCCAGCTTGATCGCTTCGGTGGTCATATGGATGTCGGCCCTCTCGTCCGGCACCTTCTGCATGTTGCGCTGGGTGAAGCCGTGGCCGATGAACTCCCACTTGCGGTCGAGCGCAGCTTTGACGATCGGCGGGAAGGCTTCGATGGCGCAGCCGTTGATCGCGAGCACGCCCGGGATCGCGAAGTCGTCGAACACCTTCAGCATCCGCCAGAAGCCGACGCGGTTGCCGTATTCGTGCCAGCACCAGTTCGGGATATCGGGCGTCGGCGCGCCGCCGGCCGGCGGCGTCAGCACGGTGCGCGGCATGGTGTCCTTGGGGTCCCACTCCTCGACATTGACGATCACCCAGATCGCCATGCGCGCGCCGCCGGGAAGCTTCAGCGGCGCACGGTCGGCGATCGCCGAATAGGCGATGCGGTCGGTCGGCAGCATCCGCTGGCCGGATTTGGCGGCGGTGTCGTTCATGGCGGTATTTCCCCTCGATTGCGACTTTCGGCGGATGCTGGCACAGCCGTTAGGCCGCGCCAACACGGCCGCCAGACCAGCACGTCGCAGAGGACCAATGCGTTTCCAGAGCACCGCATACAGCCGAATTCGCGTAGGGTGCGCGACGAACAGGACCTTGCCGGGTCCCCACACGTCCTGAGCCCATGAACCGTCCGATTTCGCCTGGCGAGGTCCAGACCACGCCTCCTCTGTTTGCTGTGCTGGTGCTGCTCTGGCTCGCCGGGGCGGCGATCCGGATTCCGCTGCTCGCGGTTCCGCCGGTCATTCCGCTCATCCATGACGACCTGCATATGAGCGAGACCCAGATCGGGCTCCTGATGGGCATGCCGCTCGGGATGTTCGCGCTCGCCGCGGTGCCGGGGTCGCTCCTGATTGCACGCTTCGGCGTCGTCGTCGTGGCAACGTGCGGGCTTGCGCTTGCCACGCTGGCAGCGGCGGCGAGGACGGCCGTGGTCGACGTCTGGATGCTCTACGCCGCGACGCTCGCGATGGGATTTGGTGTCGCGATCTATCAGCCCTGCATGTCGACCCTGGTCAGGTTCTGGGCCCCGGCGCGCACCTGGCTCGCCAATGCGGCCTCGACCAACGGAATGTTGATGGGCGTGACGTTCGTGTCGGCGCTAACGATACCCGTGGTGCTGCCCGCGGTCGGCGGCAGCTGGCGGCGCGATCTCCTGCTGTGGTGTGTGCCGGGCCTCATTGCGACCGCGCTGTTCGCAGTCAGAGCTTTCCGCGACCGCAACGGGATGCCCTCGGTGCCGGTGGCCGCGCAAAGCGGCTGGCCCGATTGGCGGAGCCCGCAGCTTTGGATTCTCGGCGTCGCGCTCGGCACCAACAACGCATTGTTCTTCGCGTTGAATGCGTTCGTTCCCGACTATCTGACCCACACCGGCCGCGGCGGCATGATCGGCATCACGCTGGCCTGGATGAACGGCTCGCAACTGATCGGCTCTGTGGTCATGCTGACGATGCCTGAACGTTTCCAGCGGCGAAGCTGGCCGTTCACGGTGTTCGGTCCGCTCACCGTGCTCGGCTTGTTCGGCATGATTCTCCTGGACGGTGCCTGGATGGTCGGCGCGGCCATCGTGACCGGCGTCGGCGCCGCCGTGACCTTCATCGTGACCTTCGGCCTGCCTGCGGTGCTGGCCAAACCCGGTGAGGTGCACCGCATGGCGGCCGGCATGCTGACCATCAGCTACAGCATCGGCGTCGTCACACCCATCCTTTGCGGCGCGTTCTGGGACCTGACCGGACTGCCGTGGACGGCGTTCCTGCCGATGCTGTTGTGCGCGATCGCCATGACGGTGTTCGGCGCCATCCTGACGCGGCCAAGCGCGCAGCAGACGAGCGCGCAGCAACACTGAGGGCGAACGATGCCATCCAATCTGGCGTGGACCATTCTGGTGGTCGCCGGCCTTTGCGAGATCGGCTGGGCGATCGGGCTGAAATACACCGAGGGCTTCACGCGTCTCGTTCCCTCGGCGCTGACCTTGACCGCGATGGTGGCGAGCATCGTGCTGCTCGGCCTTGCGCTGAAAGCGCTGCCGGTCGGCACCGCCTATGCGGTGTGGACCGGGATCGGCGCGGTCGGCACCGCGGCGCTCGGCATCTATCTGTTCGGCGAGCCCGCGACCGCGGCGCGGCTCGCCTCCATCGGGCTGATCGTGGCCGGTATTGTCGGGCTCAAGCTTGTGACCTAAGACCTTGGCAAGCCCAGGTTTGGGAAAGCCCAGGTTTGAACTGCCGGAAATTTCAGGTGAAATTTGTCCAGCAAGCCCGGATTGAGTGACGCGGCCATCGCCAAGCTGCTGCTGCTGGCGCTGAGCTTCTGCTGGGGCTTGAGCTGGTCGGCGATGCGCATCGCGCTCGACGAGGTGACGCCCTGGGGGATGCGGCTGATCGGCTACAGCATCGGCGCCGCGACCCTGCTGGTGCTGATCAAGGCGCAGGGCCGCTCGCTTGTGATCCCCACCGCCCGCGACCGCTGGCATCTGCTGGTCGCGGCCTTGTTCATCATCGTGGCCTTCGGCGTCGCCGGCACCTTCGCGCAGCTGATGGCCAACACCTCGCGCGTCATCATCGTCAACTATTCGATGCCGGTCTGGGGCAGCGTGATGGCCTACTTCGTGCTCGGCGAGCGCATCAACCGGCAGGCCGCGATCGGGCTCGCGCTGTGCATCGCGGGTCTCACCGTGCTGATCTATCCGGTGATGGAGCAATCCGTGCGCGAGCCGGTCGGCCTGCTGCTGGCGCTGGTCTGCGCGCTCGGCTGGGGCGGCGGCACCGTCTACATGAAATGGGCGCGCATCAAGGGCGACCTGCTGGCGATCGCGTTCTGGCAGATCGTGGTCGGCATGGTGGTGTTCGGCGGCTTCTTCCTGATCTTCAACGGCCTGCCGCATTACGAGCCGCTGCAGTGGCGCACCTGGGGCGGATTGCTGTTCAACGGCGTGCTCGGCACCGGCATCGCCTATTTCGTCTGGTTCAACATCATCGGCCGGCTCACGACCGTGATGGCGTCGCTCGGCTCGCTGATCAATCCGGTGGTCGGCGTGATCGGCGCGATGATCATCCTCGGCGACCGCCCGACCTTCACCGACGCGATCGGCTTTGCGCTGATCTTCGGCGCCGCGGCCTGCGTGATGATCCCGAGCCGGCAGAAACCGGCGGCCGACGCGGTCTGAATCCCCGTGGCGCGGCTGCGCCAGCGCCGATAGACTTCTGCCAAAATCGGCAAGAATTCCGGCATTCGGCAAAAATTCGGGAGAAGCGACATGGCAAGCCATTTGGTCACGCGCCGGTCCCTGTTGGGCGGCGCAGCCGCGGTCACCGCGCTCGGCGCCGCACCGGCTTTCGCACAGAGCGCCGGCAACTGGCCCGACCACCCGCTCCGAATGATCATCCCCTATCCGGCCGGCGGCTCGACCGACGTGCTGTTCCGCATCATGGCCGAGGCCCTGAAGGACAAGCTCGGCCAGCCGGTGGTGGTCGAGAACAAGCCCGGCGCCTCGGGCAATATCGGCATCGACGCCGTCGCGAAAAGCCCACCGGACGGTTACACCATCGGCGGCGCCACGGTCGGGCATTTCTCGATCAACCAATTTCTGATCGCCAAGATGCCGTTCGACGCCGAGAAGGATCTGGTTGCGCCGACGCTCGCCTATGAATTACCGAATGTGGCCGTGGTTGCGGCCAATCACGTGCAGGCCAAGACACTGCAGGAGTTCATCGCCTTTGCGAAGGCGCGGCCGAACGGGATTTCCATTGGAAGTCCGGGACCTGGCACCACGCCGCATCTCTCCGGCGTGCTGTTTGCGGCGCGCACCGGCGTCAACGCCATCCATGTGCCGTTCCGCGGCGCCTCGCAAACCATCCCGGCGATGCTTTCGGGCGACGTCACCTTCGCGGTCGACAATCTCGCCTCCTACATTCCGCAGATCGAAGCTGGTTCGATGCGCGCGCTCGCCGTGACCTCGTCGCAGCGCTGGCCGACCTTGCCGAACGTGCCGACCATGGCGGAGGCCGGCGTGCCCGATTTCGTGGTGACGTCGTGGGGCGCCTATGTGGTGCCGACCGGCACGCCGCAGGCTGTCATTGACAAGATCGCCGCGGCTCACAAGCAGCTCGCGAGCGACGAGGCGATGCAGAAGCGCTTCCTCGCCGCCGGCGGACGGATCCTGTCCAGCACGCCGACCGAAGCGAGAGCCTTCGCGGCGAAGGAAACCAAGATGTGGCAGGAGCTCGTCCGGCTGTCCGGCCTCACGCCGCAGTAGAACCTTTCGTTCCATCTCCTCTGGAACAAAATGTTGCGTGACATTTTTTCGAAACACCTGCGCGCGCGATGCGTTGTCATGGCGGGAGCGGACAGCAACGAACAGGAGGAGACCATGAGGAAACTTCTTGTTGGTGCCTTGGCGGCAGGTGCGATTGCCATTGCCGCGGTCCCGGCATCGGCTGAGATTTGGGCGGGCGCCGATGAGGGCGGCGTCGGCGTGCGCGTCGGCCCGCTCGGCGTGGGCGTCGGACCGGATTACGCCTGGCATAACGGCTACTACCGCGACGACTTCTACGGTGGCTGCCGCATCGTGCGTGAGCGCACCGTGACGCCAGGCGGACGAGTAATCGTGGAGCGCCACCGCATCTGCGATTAAATCAGAAGACAATAAGCGGTGGGAACGAGAAGCAGCCTCGGACGGTTTCCGGGGCTGCTTCGTTGTGCAATCAGAAGAAGCTTTGCGGATCGACGTCGACTTCGAGCTTGAGCGTGCCTTTGGCCTTCGGCGCATCAGCCATCCACTGGCGCAAATAGGCCGAAAGGTCGTAGGTGCGCGGCGCCTTCACCAAAATCCGAAAACGATGGCGCCCGCGCACCACGGCAAGCGGCGCCTCGGCGGGGCCGAGCACGCGCACGTCATCATGGATGGGCGCGACCGCCGCAATCTTCCGCGCAAAACCTTCGGTCTCGTGCTTGTCGGCGCCTGAGACGAGCAGGCTCGCGAGCCGGCCGAACGGCGGATAACCGGTCTTCTCGCGCACCTCGATCTCGGCTTGATAGAATGCGTCGCGGTCCTGCGCGATCAGCGCGCGCATCACCGGGTGCTCGGGCTGGTGCGTCTGCAGGAAGCCGTAGCCGCGGCCCTCCTCGCGGCCGGCGCGGCCGACCACCTGATGCAGCAGCTGGAACGAGCGCTCGGCAGCGCGCGGATCGCCGTTGGCGAGGCCGAGATCGGCATCGACGATGCCGACGAGATTGAGCTTCGGAAAATGGTGCCCCTTGGCGACGAGCTGGGTGCCGATGATGATGTCGAAGCGGCCCTCGGCAACGTCCTCGAGCTCCTGGCGCAGCCGCTCCATCGACTCCACGAGATCGCTCGACAGCACCAGGATGCGTTTGTCGGGAAACAGCTCGGCGGCCTCCTGCTCCAGCCGCTCGACGCCGGGGCCGACCGCGACGAAGCTGCCCTTGGCCTCGCATTTCGGGCACTGCTCGGGCGGCGGCATCGAGTAGCCGCAGTGATGGCACACGAGCCGCCGCTTGAAGCGGTGATCGACCAGCCAGGCGTCGCAGTTCGGGCACGCCATGCGGTAGCCGCAGGCGTTGCACAGCGTCAGCGGCGCGAAGCCGCGGCGGTTGAGAAACAGCAGCGCCTGCTCGCCGCGCTCGATGGCGAACTTCACCTGCTCGGCGAGCCGCGGCGAGATGAAGCGGCCGCGCGGCGGGCCTTCACGGCGCAGATCAATCGCTTCGACAGAAGGCAGATGCTGACCGCCGAAGCGTTCCGGCAATTGCAGATGTGTGTAGCGGCCGCGCCGCGCGTTCACCACGGTCTCGACCGACGGCGTGGCCGAAGCCAGCACGATCGGGATCTTCACCTCGCGTGCCCGCACCACCGCCATGTCGCGGGCGTGATAGCGCACGCCGTCCTCCTGCTTGTAGGCCGGATCGTGCTCCTCATCGATCACGATCAAACCAAGATCGGCGTAAGGCAGGAACAGCGCCGAGCGGGCGCCGACCACGACCGAGACCTTGCCCTCCGCCACCGCGCTCCAGGTCCTGGCTCGCTTGCGCGGCGCAAGCTCCGAATGCCATTCCGCCGGCCGCACGCCGAAGCGCTCCGCAAAACGGTTGAGGAACTGCCCGGTCAGCGCAATCTCCGGCATCAGGATCAGAACCTGTTTGCCGTGGCGAATGGCCTGCGCCACCGCCTCGAAATACACCTCGGTCTTGCCCGAACCCGTGACGCCGTCGACCAGCGTCACCGAGAAGCCGCCCATGTCGACCGAGGTGCGCAGCGCATCGGACGCTTTGCGCTGCGCGTCGGTGAACTCCGGCACCGCGAAATCCGGATCGGGCTGCCGCGCCACCGGCTCCGGCGGCATCACCAGGGTTTCGAGTGCGCCTTCGTCGATCAGACCGTCGATCACGCCGGCCGACACGCCGGCCTCGTGCGCGGCCTCGCTCTTGGTGCGCAGCAATCCGTCAGCGAGCAGCTGCAGCACGCGGGCGCGCGCCGCGGTCATGCGCTTCGGCGCGGGGCCTGAAATCCGCACGCCGACCTTGTCGCGCGCCGGCGCGAGGTTGTCGCCCATGCGCAGGCACATGCGCAGCACCATGCCGCGCGGCATGAGCGTATAGCCCGACACCCAGTCGACGAACTTGCGCAGATCGGACTTCAACGGCGGATAGTCGAGCTTCAGCTCGACGTCCTTCATGCGGTTGTGCAGGCCGGGCCGCACGTCGACATCGTCGGCCCAGACCACGCCGATCGCCTCGCGGGCGCCGAGCGGCACCGAGACGATGTCGCCGGGCTTGAGATCAAACTCCTTCGGGACGCGATAGGAATAGGTCTGATCGAGGGCGACCGGCACCAGAATATCGACGAAAGGCTTGGCGCTGGAAGAATTGGTCATCGTTCCTCGGTCGGCACATCCTCAAATGTGCCCGATTCGCGCACTTAACGAAGGCTGAAGAAAGGGGTGAGATATATCCCTCCGTGTCTAGCACAAGACCGCCAAAACCTGGGTCCGAGCCCGGATTTCCCGCAACACCCGAGGTTGCGGCCGAGATGGCGCGCTGGCTGGCACAGCTTTCCACCGAGCGCCGCATGTCGCCGAAGACGCTCGACGCCTATGGGCGCGACGTCCGGCAGTTCCTGGTCTTCATGACCGAGCATCTGGGCGGCGCGCCGTCGCTTGCCAAGCTCGCCAGACTCACGCCGCAGGACGTGCGCGCCTTCATGGCGGCGCGGCGCAGCGATGATATCTCCAGCCGCTCGCTGATGCGGACGCTGGCCGGCGTGCGGTCATTCGCACGCTTCCTCGAACGCAACGGCAAGGGCAAGGTTGGCGCGCTCGCAGCGGTGCGCGCCCCGAAGGTGCCGAAGACGCTGCCCAAGCCGCTGCATATCGCGGCCGCCAAGCAGGTGTCCGATGCCGATATCCGCGCCGGCGAGGATCGCGAGCCCTGGGTGCTGGCCCGCGACGCCGCCGTGCTGGCGCTGCTCTACGGCAGCGGGCTCCGCATCTCCGAGGCGCTCGGCCTGAAGCGCGGCGACGTGCCGGCGCCCGGCCGCGGCGACGCCATCACGGTCACCGGCAAGGGCAACAAGCAGCGCATGGTGCCGCTGCTGGCGCAGGTGACCCAGCTCATTGCCGATTATGTCGCGATCTGCCCGTACGATCTTCCGGCCGACGGGCCGCTGTTCGTCGGCGCCCGCGGCGGGCCGCTGTCGCCGCGCATCGTGCAGCTTGTCATGGAACGGTTGCGTGGTGCCCTTAGCCTGCCGGACTCGGCGACGCCCCATGCGCTGCGGCATTCCTTCGCCACGCACCTGCTGGCCCGCGGCGGCGATCTCCGCGCCATCCAGGAGCTGCTCGGCCACGCCTCGCTGTCGACGACGCAGATCTATACGGCTGTTGACACCGAAAGATTGCTCGAAGTCTACCGCAGCGCTCATCCGCGAGCATGATCCCCGAAAAGTGGGTACCGGTTTTCGGAAAGGATCATGCTTCGGAAAAAGCCATGATAGACTGGTTCCCTGGGACCAGACGTCTAGCGACGGGGATGCAGATGAGCCACGGTGTGCATGCGGTGCAGCACGAGGTCGAGCATAAGATCGAGCATGACAAGGAGCATGCCGGCGGCGGCGGGCACGGCCACGCCGACACCGCCACGTTGAACAAGCGCGTCGCGCTGCTGATCGCGGTCATCGCGCTGTTCCTCGCCTTCTCGGAAACGCTCGGCAAGAGCGCGCAGACCGCGGCGCTCAACTATCAGATCGAAGCATCAAACCTCTGGAATTTCTTCCAGGCCAAGAACATCCGCCGCACCGCGACGCTGGTCGCCGCCGAGCAGACCAAGCTTACTCTGATCGGCGCCACCAGCGATGAGCAGAAGGCCGCCATCGCAAAACAGGTCGACGACTGGAACAAGACCGCGGCACGCTACCGCTCCGAGCCCGAGGCTGCGAACGGCAAGGGCGAAGGCACCGTCGAACTGTCGCGCCGCGCGCTCGAAGAGCAGGAGCATCGCGACCTGGCGCTCGCCCGCTATCACCACTACGAGGTGGCGTCGGCGGCGTTCCAGATCGGCATCGTGCTGGCGTCTGCCACGGTGATCACCGGCATGGTGGCGCTGAGCTTCCTGGCCGGCGGGCTTGGCATCATCGGGCTGGCTTTCACGGCGATCGGGCTGTTCGCGCCGCACGCCGTGCATCTGTTCTAGACTGCATCCTAGTTAAACTGAAGCACACTCGTGCAACGGGCACACTGTCACCCCCGCGCTTGACGCGGGGGTCTATGACCCTGCTTCGACGGGGAAGTCTTACGTAAGACTGCCTTGAGCTGCACCCGCTCATGGATCGCCGGGTCAAGCCCGGCGATGACACCACCGTTGTTGTGATCGTGATGCGAGCTAGCTGGGAACTGATCTACGCCGCGGCGCCGTCGCGCACGCGGCGGCGAATCCGCCAGAACAGCCGCATTGCGCGGCTGGCGCGCTGCGGCCGGAACAGGTGCATCAGCCGGCGAATCCGGAGCTTGATCGGTTCGACCAGCTCGCGCGCCCAGGCGAGCCAGATCAGGATGTGCTCGTAGAGCCAGCGAAACCAGGCCATCTGCAGGAGCTTCGGCCGCGTCGCCTCGAACACGAAGGCGGTGATGCCGAGGCCGGCGAGCTTGGCAAAGGTGAACACCAGACAAGCTGACAGGAAATGCTTGTAGGCAATGAGCCACAGCGTCAGCAGCTTGAGCGGAAACAGCAGGATCGCCGGGATTACAAACACCCCCAGGGCCACGGGCGGTGGGATGGTCTCGATCCAGGCCGCGAGCCGGACCTTGAGCGCCTTGAACGGGAGGCGCGCGACGATCCACTCGACGATCGGCTCGAGATGGCGCCAAAGCCATGCCTCGATCAGGAAGATGATCGCAAGCAGCACTAGAAGGGGGCGCGTCAGCCAGCGCATGGGACAAATCTAGGCGAAGCCTGGGCCGGAAATAAGGCCCCGGCCGCTCGGTACAACTACTGATATTTTGTCGCAGGCAGCGGGCCGGAGGTTCAACTCCGGACGTCAGCTCCGGACCCGGCCGCCATCGACATTGAGCGTTTGCCCGGTGATGAAGGCGGCGTCATCGCTGGTGAGGTAGGACACGGTGCCGACCAGGTCCTCCGGCTCCTCGACGCGCTTGATCGCCTGCATGGTGGCCGCGAAGTTGAATTCAGCCTCCATGTCGGCCATGCCGGGCCTGGGCTTGCGCGCCAATGTGCCGGGCGACCGCGTCAGTCCCGGCGAGATCGCATTCACGGTGATGCCGTGGGGGCCGAGCTCGCTTGCCATCGCGCGCGTGAAGCCGACGATGCCGGCCTTGCTCGACATGTAGTGCACGAAGCCGCTCACCACCGAGCCGAGCGTGCTCGACGCCAGGTTGACGATGCGGCCCCAGTTGCGCTGCTTCATGCCCGGGACGAATTGCTTGGAGACCAGGAAGCAGCTGTCGAGATTGATCGAGAGCACGCGCCGCCATTCCTCGAAGGTCATGTCGTCGAAGGCGCGTTGCGGATAGATGCCGGCGCAGTTGATCAGGATGTCGCAGCGGCCGAATTTCTTTTGCACTTTGGCCGCCATGGCGGCGATCGAGTCCTGCGAGGTCACGTCGCATTGGCAGGCCAGCGCCTGGCGTCCGGCGGCTTCGATCATCTTCACAGTGTCGGCGCCCGGCGCGACATCGGCGATGGCGACGTGAACGCCGTCCTCGGCCAGACGTTTCGCAAAGGCCTGGCCGATGCCGTTCGCTCCGCCGGTGATGACGGCGACCTTGTCCTTGTGGCCTTTGGCCATGGCGATGCTCTCCCGTGCGTTGAATGTTTTGACTGCGCGTTGAATATTTTGAGGGAGCATAGCCTGAGACCCTGCCCAAGCTGCATCAGAAAAGGCGGTGTCACCCCCGCGCTCGACGCGGGGGTCCATGACCCAGGTTCGACAACAGAAGGTTCTTACGTAAGACCGGCGTCAGCCGCGACTACTCATAGATGCCCGGGTCAAGCCCGGGCATGACACCGAGTATGTGGCGACGCCTAAGAATAACGATAGAGGCTCAGAAATGAATCGCGCGCTTCGCCACCGCGAGCGCGGCTTCCTTCACGGCTTCGGGCAGCGTCGGATGCGCGTGGCAGGTGCGCGCGATGTCCTCGGACGACGCGCCGAACTCCATCGCGATCGCAGCCTCGGCGATCATGTTGCCGGCGTCGGAGCCGACGATGTGCACGCCGAGCACGCGGTCGGTCTTGGCATCAGCCAAAATCTTCACGAAGCCGTCGGTCTGCTGGTTGGCCTTGGCGCGGCCGTTCGCGGTGAACGGGAATTTCCCGACGTTGTAGGCAACGCCGGCTTCCTTCAATTCCTCTTCGCCCTTGCCGACCGAGGCGATCTCCGGGAACGTGTAGACCACGCCCGGAATCACGTCGTAGTTCACGTGACCGGCCTTGCCGGCGATGATCTCGGCCGCGGCCATGCCCTCGTCCTCGGCCTTGTGCGCCAGCATCGGCCCGGCGATCACGTCGCCGATGGCGTAGATGCCCGGCACGCTGGTGGCGAAATGCGCGTCGGTGACGACGCGGCCGCGGTTGTCCTTCTTCACGCCGGCCTCATCGAGGCCGAGCCCCTCGGTGAACGGCACGCGGCCGATCGCAACCAGCACCACGTCGGCGTCGAGAGTCTCAGCCGCGCCGCCCTTGGCGGGCTCGACGCTGGCCTTGAGCGTTGTGCCCGATGAATTCACGCCGGTGACCTTGGAGCCGAGCTTGAACGCGATGCCCTGCTTCTCCAGGAGCCGCTGCGACTGCCGCGCCACCTCGCTGTCCATGCCGGGCAGGATGCGGTCGAGGAATTCCACCACGGTGACCTGCGCACCGAGCCTGCGCCACACCGAGCCGAGCTCGAGGCCGATCACGCCGGCACCGACCACCAAGAGCTTGCCCGGCACCTTGGGCAGCGCGATGGCCTCGTCCGAGGTGACGATGCGCTTGCCGTCGGTGTCGACGCCGCGGAGCTTGGCGACATCCGAGCCAGTGGCGATGACGATGCTCTTGGTCTCCAGCACCTGCGTCTTGCCGTCGGCGCCTTTGACCTCGACCTTGCCGGCGCCGAGAATCTTGCCGGTGCCGCGCACCGAGTCGATCTTGTTCTTCTTGAGCAGGTAGTCGACGCCCTTGACGTTGCCGTCGACCGCCTCGTCCTTGAACTTGAGCAGCGCCGGCAGATCGAGCTTCGGCGTGCTGACGCCGATGCCCATCTTGGCGAAGCTGTGGCCGGCCTCCTCGAACATCTCTGAGGCATGCAGCAGCGCCTTCGACGGGATGCAGCCGACATTGAGACAGGTGCCGCCGTGGGTGGCGCGCTTTTCGACGACGGCCACCTTCATGCCGAGCTGCGCCGCGCGGATCGCGCAGACATAGCCGCCGGGGCCGGTGCCGATGACGATGAGATCGTAAGCCATGAGAAAAACTCCAATCCATCCGCGGTCATGCCCGGCCTTGTGCCGGGCATCCACGCTTCCTTGTCAGATCAGGCAAAGACAAGGCGTGGATGGCCAGGACAAGCCCGGCCATGACGGAGAGCTATTAAACGTCCAGCACGAGCCGCGCCGGGTCCTCCAGCATGTCCTTGACCCGCACCAGGAACGTCACGGCCTCGCGGCCGTCGACGATGCGGTGGTCGTAGGACAGCGCCAGATACATCATCGGCCGCACCTCGATCTTGCCGCCGACCACCATCGGCCGCTCCTGGATCTTGTGCATGCCGAGGATGCCGGACTGCGGCGCGTTGAGGATCGGCGTCGACATCAGCGAGCCGTAGACACCGCCGTTGGTGATGGTGAAGCTGCCGCCCTGCATCTCCTCGATCTTGAGCGCGCCGTCGCGGGCTCTGCGGCCGAAGTCGGAGATGTCCTTCTCGATCTGGCCGAGCGACTTCTGATCGCAGTCGCGCACCACCGGCACGACCAGGCCCTTCTCGGTGCCGACCGCGATGCCCATGTGGTAGTAGTTCTTGTAGATCAGGTCGGTGCCGTCGATCTCGGCGTTGACGGATGGAACGTCCTTCAGCGCCTGCACGCAGGCCTTCACGAAGAAGCTCATGAAGCCGAGCTTCGCGCCATGGCGCTTCTCGAACTGATCCTTGTACTGGTTGCGCATGTGCATGACCGCGGTCATGTCGACCTCGTTGAAGGTCGTGAGCATGGCGGCGGTGTTCTGCGCATCCTTCAGGCGCCGCGCGATGGTCTGGCGGAGCCGCGTCATCTTCACGCGCTCCTCGCGGGCCGCATCGTCGGCCGGCGACGGGGCACGGACCTGGATCGCGGCGGCGGGCTGCGCCACCGGCGTGGGCCGCGACGCGGCGCGCTCGATCTCGGCCAGCATGTCGCCCTTGGTGACGCGGCCGTCCTTGCCGGTGCCGGCGACACCCGCGGGATCGACGCCGGTCTCGGACGCGATGCGGCGCACCGACGGCGCGACCGGCTTGTCGCCGGACGGCACCGCTGCGGGAGCCGGCGCAGGCTTCGGCGCCTCGACCACCTTCGCGGCGGGAGCCGCAGCGGCAGGCTTGGCGGCTGCGGGAGCGCCGGCGCCTTCCTTGATCTGTCCGAGCAGCGCGCCGACCGCGACGGTCTCGCCGTCCTTGACGGCGATGTCGGCCAGCACGCCGGCGGCAGGCGCCGGGACCTCGATGGTCACCTTGTCGGTCTCGAGCTCGACGAGCGGCTCGTCGACCGCGACGGCCTCGCCGGGCTTCTTGAACCACTTGCCGATGGTCGCCTCGGTGACGGATTCGCCGAGGGTGGGAACGCGGATTTCAGCCATGATGAATTCCTTGATATCTCTCCGCGTCATGGCCGGGCTTGTCCCGGCCATCCACGCCTTGCTTGTTGTGAACTGCAACGAAGAAAGACGTGGATGCCCGGCACAAGGCCGGGCATGACGGCTGCAACGATTAGCCCAGCGCCTCGTCGAGGAGCTGCTTCAACTGCGCCTGATGCTTCGACATCTGGCCGACCGCGGTCGCGGCCGACGCCGGGCGGGTCGCGTAGCGCGGCCGCCGCTGCTTGGCCTCGATCTGGTTGAGCACCCATTCGATGTAGTGCTCGACGAAGTGCCACGCGCCCATGTTGCGCGGCTCCTCCTGGCACCAGACGACCTCGGCCTGCTTGAAGCGGGCGAGCTCGGCGACCAGCGCCTTGGTCGGGAACGGATAGAGCTGCTCGACGCGGAGCAGATAGATGTCGTCGATACCGCGCTTCTCGCGCTCCTCGTAGAGATCGTAATAGACCTTGCCGGTGCACATCACGACGCGGCGGATCTTCGAGTCTTCGACCAGCTTGATCTTCTCGCCGGACAGCGTCTGCGCGTCGTCCCACAGCACGCGGTGGAACGTGGTGCCGGTGGTCATCTCGTCGAGCCGCGACACCGCCCGCTTGTGACGGAGCAGCGACTTCGGCGTCATGAGAATGAGCGGCTTGCGGATCTCGCGCTTCAGCTGCCGGCGCAGGATGTGGAAGTAGTTGGCCGGCGTCGAGCAGTTGGCGACCTGCATGTTGTCCTCGGCGCACATCTGCAGATAGCGCTCGAGACGCGCGGAGGAATGCTCAGGACCCTGGCCCTCGTAGCCGTGCGGCAGCAGGCAGACGAGGCCCGACATGCGCAGCCACTTGCGCTCGCCCGAGGAGATGAACTGGTCGAACACTACCTGGGCGCCGTTGGCGAAGTCGCCGAACTGGGCTTCCCAGAGCGTCAGCGCGTTCGGCTCGGCGAGCGAATAGCCGTACTCGAAGCCCAGCACCGCCTCTTCCGAGAGCATCGAGTTGATGACCTCGTAACGCGCCTGCTTGTCGCTCAGATGGTTGTACGGCGTGTGCCGGTCCTCGGTCTCCTGATCGATCAGGACGGAATGTCGCGACGAGAACGTGCCGCGCTCCGAGTCCTGGCCGCTGAGGCGGACCGGATGGCCCTCCAGCAGCAGCGAGCAGAAGGCGAGCGCCTCGGCGGTCGCCCAGTCGATGCCCTGCCCGGTCTCGATCGCCTTCTGGCGCGCATCGAGGAAGCGCTGGATGGTGCGGTGGACATGGAAGCCCTCCGGCACCTTGGTGATCTTGCTGCCGATGTCCTTCAGCTCTTCGGCCGCGACGCCGGTGTTGCCGCGGCGCGGATCGTCGCTCGCGGACGCCGCAGCCTTCATGCCGGACCAGCGGCCGTCCAGCCAGTCGGCGTGGTTGGCCTTGTAGCTCTGGCTCGCCTCCTGCTCGACGTCGAGCCGGCCGCGCCAGTCGGCGCGCATCTTCTCGACCTCGCCGTCGGTGACGACGTTCTCGCTGACGAGGCGCTTGGCATAGATGTCGAGCGTCGACTCGTGCGAGCGGATCGCCTTGTACATCAGGGGCTGGGTGAAGGCCGGCTCGTCGCCCTCGTTGTGGCCGAAGCGGCGATAGCAGAACATGTCGACCACGACCGGCACCTGGAACTTCTGCCGGAACTCGGTCGCGACCTTGGCGGCGTAGACCACCGCTTCCGGATCATCGCCGTTGGCGTGGAAGATCGGCGCCTCGATCATCTTGGCGACGTCGGACGGATACGGCGACGAGCGCGAGAAGCGCGGATAGGTCGTGAAGCCGATCTGGTTGTTGACGATGAAATGCACCGAGCCGCCGGTGCGGTGGCCGCGCAGACCCGAGAGGCCGAAGCACTCGGCGATCACGCCCTGGCCGGCAAACGCCGCGTCGCCCGAGATGAGCAGCGGCATCACCATGGTGCGGTCTTCGCGGCTGGCGCCGTGCTGGTCCTGCTTGGCGCGGGTCTTGCCGAGCACCACCGGATTGACGATCTCGAGATGCGAGGGATTCGCCGTAAGCGAGAGATGCACCTGGTTGCCGTCGAACTCGCGGTCCGACGAGGCGCCGAGGTGGTACTTCACGTCGCCCGAGCCTTCGACGCTGTCCGGCGACGACGAACCGCCCTTGAACTCGTGGAAGATCGCGCGGTGCGGCTTGCCCATCACCTGGGCCAGCACGTTGAGCCGGCCGCGATGCGCCATGCCGATGACGATCTCTTTGACGCCGAGCGCGCCGCCGCGCTTGATGATCTGCTCCAGCGCCGGGATCATCGACTCGCCGCCGTCGAGGCCGAAGCGCTTGGTGCCGGTGAACTTCAGGTCGCAGAACTTCTCGAAGCCCTCGGCTTCGACCAGCTTGTTGAGGATCGCGCGCTTGCCCTCGCGGGTGAAGTTGATCTCCTTGTCGCGGCCCTCGATGCGCTCCTGCAGCCAGGCCTTCTGCGCCGGGTCGGAGATGTGCATGAACTCGACGCCGAGCGTCTGGCAGTAGGTGCGGCGCAGGATCGCGAGCATCTCGCGGAGCGACGCGAATTCGAGGCCCAGCACCTTGTCGAGGAAGATCCGGCGGTCGAAGTCGGCTTCGGTGAAGCCATACGAGCGCGGATCGAGCTCCTCCTCGTTCTTCTCGGGCTCAAGGCCGAGCGGGTCGAGCTTGGCGTGGAAGTGGCCGCGGATGCGGTAGGCGCGGATCAGCATCAGGGCGCGGATCGAATCGCGCGTCGCCTGCTGCACGTCGGCCGCCGAAATCTCGACGCCCTTGCTCTGCGCCCTGGCTTTGACCTTGTCGCCGATGGTCTTCTCGACCTCGGCCCAGTCGCCGGTCAGGGCTGCGACCAGCTCGCCATTGGCGTGCTGGATCGGCCGCTGCCAGGAGGGGCCGCTGGCGTTCTTGATGACGTCGCCGCGGTCGTCCTTCAGGCTCTCGAAGAACGCGCGCCATTCGGCGTCAACCGACGACGGATTGGCCTCGAATTGGGATTGGAGCTTTTCGACATAGGCGGCGTTGCCGCCATAAAGAAATGAAGTGCGGGCAAACGCCGCATTCGCATCTTGGCGTGACATCTTTGACTTCCTTTACGAGGCACCTGCCCCGGGCAGAAGGCGCTAAGGCAAGTGAACCCGCGACCCCCTTAATCGACGTTATGGCTCAGATTTATGTCTGCTGAAAGGCTACAAAAGAGCTAATCCCGGGGTCCTCCCATGCGCTCCGACGCGCCGCGCAAGGGCCGAAATGGGCCTTTCCGCAGCGCTGGTTAAAGGAGCCGGAATCAGCCCTTGAGGAGCTCGGCCAGCGTCCGCCCGAGCCTTGCGGGCGAGGGAGATACCTTGATTCCGGCCGATTCCATTGCCGCAATTTTAGACGGCGCGTCGCCCTTGCCGCCGGCGATGATGGCGCCGGCATGGCCCATGCGGCGGCCGGGCGGCGCGGTACGGCCGGCGATGAAGCCGACCATCGGCTTCTTGCGGCCCTTCTTGGCCTCGTCCTTGAGGAATTGCGCGGCGTCCTCCTCGGACGAGCCGCCGATCTCGCCGATCATGACGATGGCTTCGGTCTTGGGGTCGGCCAGGAACAGCTCGAGCCCGTCGATGAAGTCCATGCCCTTGACCGGGTCGCCGCCGATGCCGAGCGCGGTGGTCTGGCCGAGACCCTCGGCGGTGGTCTGGAACACGGCCTCATAGGTCAAGGTGCCGGAGCGCGACACGATGCCGACCTTGCCGGGCTTGAAGATCGAGGCCGGCATGATGCCGATCTTGCATTCGCCGGCCGTCATCACGCCCGGGCAGTTCGGGCCGATGAGCTTGGATTTGGAGCCCGACAGCGAGCGCTTCACCTTGACCATGTCCTCGACGGGAATCCCTTCCGTGATGCAGACGATCAGCGGGATCTCGGCGTCGATTGCCTCGGCGATGGCGTCGGCGGCGCCGGGCGGCGGCACGTAGATCACGCTCGCGTCGGCACCGGTCTTGGCCTTGGCCTCGGCGACCGTGTCGAACACCGGAAGCCCGAGATGCGTCGAGCCGCCTTTGCCGGGCGAAGTGCCGCCGACCATCTTGGTGCCGTAGGCGATGGCCTGCTCGGAATGGAAGGTGCCGTTCTTGCCGGTGAAGCCCTGGCAGATGACCTTCGTATCTTTATTCACGAGGATTGGCATGGGGATCTCTGTTACCGGCTGATCGTGAGAGTGAATGCGCCAGCCCGCTGATTGTCCTGCAGACCGTATTCGAGGGTGACGGTGGCCAAGCCGCCGTCGAGCGGCGTACGCGCCGTCGTCTGGCGGAAGTTGTCGATCGGACGAAGCACGGGCTCGGGAAGATTGAACTGGCTGCGCAGGCGATCCGCCAGCGCGGCCATGTTGTTGGAATATGAGACGAACCGGCAGCGGCTGGCCGGAGCAGACCGCGACTTCGCAGCGTAGTTGACGAGAGTCCCGCCGGCGAGGTCCAGCCCGACCTCACGCATGTAGGGCATGTCCTCGATCGAAAGAGGGGGCATCTCCATCGCCCTGTCCTTCTTCCGCCGAAGAGCGCGCTTGGCGAGGTCGTCGACCTTGCCGCGCCGATCGAGGCAGAGTTCGCGGATTTCCTTGATCAGAACGTCGTTCTCGTCCTCGGCCGGCTCGGCCCATGCAGCGCCCGCCGCCGCCACGCCGAGGCTGGCGGCCGTCGCAGCGCTGCGGATGAACGACTGCAACATCAAGAACCCTTGACGGCTTTGACGATCTTCTGCGCAGCATCGTCGAGGTCGTCGCCCGAGGTGACGTTCAGACCGGACTCCTTGATGATCTTCTTGCCGAGCTCGACGTTGGTGCCTTCGAGGCGCACCACCAGCGGCACCTTGAGGCCGACTTCCTTCACGGCGGCGACCACGCCTTCGGCAATCACGTCGCACTTCATGATGCCGCCAAAGATGTTGACCAGGATGCCCTTCACCTTCGGATCGGAGGTGATGATCTTGAAAGCTGCGGCCACCTTTTCCTTGGACGCACTGCCGCCGACATCCAGAAAATTCGCGGGCTCCATGCCGTAGAGCTTGATGATGTCCATGGTGGCCATCGCGAGGCCCGCGCCGTTCACCATGCAGCCGATCGAGCCGTCGAGCGCGACGTAATTGAGATCGTACTTCGAGGCCTCGATCTCCTTCGGATCCTCTTCGGTCTCGTCGCGCAGCGCCATCACGTCGGGGTGGCGGAACAGCGCGTTGTCGTCGAAGCCCACTTTCGCGTCGAGGCAGATCAGCTTCTTGTCCTTGGTGACGACCAGCGGATTCACCTCGAGCAGGGCCATATCCTTCTCGGTGAACGCTTTGTAGAGCTTGGTGATGAGCGCGCTCGCCTGCTTCTGCAGGTCGGCATCGAGGCCCAGCGCCTTCGAGATGCTGCGCACGTGGTGCGGGCAGATGTTGGTCGCCGGATCGACCGGGATGGTGACGATCTTGTCCGGCGTGTCGTGCGCGACTTTCTCGATGTCCATGCCGCCTTCGGTCGACACCACGATGGCGACGCGCGAGCGGGCGCGGTCGACCAGCATCGACAGGTAGAACTCCTTGTCGATCGCGGAGCCTTCCTCGACGTAGAGGCGGTTGACCTGCTTGCCCTTGGGACCAGTCTGATGCGTGACCAGCGTCGAGCCGAGCAGGCGCGTCGCCTCCTTCTTCACGTCGTCGACCGATTTCACGACCTTGACGCCGCCGGCCTTGCCGCGGCCGCCGGCGTGGATCTGCGCCTTCACGACCCAGACCGGGCCGCCGAGCTCGTTGGCGCCTTTGACGGCCTCATCGACGCTGAAGGCCGGAATGCCGCGCGGCACCGGCACGCCGAATTCGCGCAGCACGGCTTTGGCCTGGTATTCGTGGATGTTCATGCTGCCCTAACCCCGGTGTCGCGTTCGTCTCGATTGAAAACTGCATCGCCCGCTTTCGCGGGCGATGCAGCCGTTGTCACTTCTTGCCCAGATCGGGCGCGATCTTCTGGCAGGCATCGACCAGCGCCTTCACGGCATTGGCCGACTTGTCGAACTCGCTGCGTTCCGAACCCGTGAGCTCGAGCTCGACGATGCGCTCGACGCCCTTGGCGCCGATCACCACCGGCACGCCGACGTAGAGGTTCTTGATGCCGTACTCGCCGTTGAGCCAGGCGGCGCAGGGCAGCACGCGCTTCTTGTCGTGCAGATAGCTCTCCGCCATCGCGATCGCCGACGAGGCCGGCGCGTAGAAGGCCGAGCCGGTCTTGAGCAGGTTGACGATCTCGGCGCCGCCGTTGCGGGTGCGGTTGAAAATCTCCTCGACGCGGGCCTGGGTGGTCCAGCCCATGCGGATGAGGTCGGGCAGCGGAATGCCCGCGACCGTCGAGTAGCGCGCCATCGGCACCATGGTGTCACCGTGGCCGCCGAGCACGAAGGCCGAGACATCTTCCACCGACACGTTGAACTCGTCGGCCAGGAAGTAGCGCAGCCGCGCCGAGTCGAGCACGCCGGCCATGCCGACCACCATGTTGCGCGGCAGGCCCGAGGCCTTCTGCAGCGCCCACACCATGGCGTCGAGCGGATTGGTGATGCAGATGACGAAGGCATTGGGCGCGTACTTCTTCAGGCCCGCGCCGACCTGGTCCATCACCTTCAAATTGATGCCGAGCAGATCGTCGCGGCTCATGCCCGGCTTGCGCGGCACGCCGGCGGTGACGATGCAGACGTCTGCGCCTTCCATCGCCTCGTAGGCGTTGGTGCCGACGATCTTGGCGTCGAAGCCTTCGACCGGCGAGGATTGGACGAGGTCGAGCGACTTGCCCTGGGGGATGCCTTCGGCGATGTCGAACACCACGACGTCGCCCAGCTGTTTCAGTCCGATGAGGTGCGCGAGGGTGCCGCCAATTTGGCCTGCGCCGATCAACGCAATCTTGTTACGCGCCATGGAGGGAATCCTTTGGGAGAGTCCGCCGGGAACAGCGGACCGCGCGGTGGTTAACTTTTTCGGCGATGCCGTTCAAGTGACCTTGGGCCAATGGCTGCTGGCAGCCATCATGCCATCTGTAATACATTATTCCAGACCCACCGCGCAGAAATCGTCGCCGCAGTGCGTCATATTCCGCACTCACGTTGCAGTGCAATAGGTAATCGGTGAACCGCGCGACCAGGGCCCAATCGGGTTGGACCACCTCTCGTTCAAGCCCAGCCGCCGAATTGCGCCAGCCGCTGTGCTAACAATTGCGAACGGAACCCCGCCATTCCGCAGTCCGGAGTCTCGTCATGCCTCACACGCGGACCACAACGATTGCGATCGGTGCGGCGCTGCTGCTGTCAGCATGCGGACAGGGCAATGAATACAAGGAGCCGCCGCCGCCAAAGGTGACGGTGGCGCAGCCGGTCCAGCAGCCGGTCCAGCGCTATCTGGAAGCGAACGGCAACACCGCGTCGGTCAATTCCACCGACCTCGTCGCCCGCGTGCCGGGCTTTATCGAAAAAGTCCCCGAGCAGGACGGTGCGGCGGTCACCAAGGGCACGCTGCTGTTCTCGATCGAGCCCGAGCCGTATCGCATTAAGCTCGAGCAAGCCAAGGCCGCACAAGCCGGCGCCGAGGCGAGCCTGAAGGAGGCGCAGACCTCGTTTCAGCGGCAGTCCGATCTGCGGTCGCGGGATGTTTCGACCCAGGCCAACTACGATCAGGCGCTGGCGGCGCGAGATTCCGCCCAGGCCAATCTCGATCAGGCCAAGGCCAACACCAGGCTGGCGCAGACCAACCTCGACTACACGCAGGTCACCGCGCCGTTCGACGGCATCGTCACAGCACGGCAGGTGTCGCTCGGCCAGTATGTCGGCGGCAGCGCGACGCCGACGGTGCTCGCCTCGATCGTTCAGTTCAGGCCGATCTGGGTCAACTTCAACGTCGCAGAGCCCGACGTGCAGCGCATCCGCGCCGAGTTCCTGCGCCGCGGGCTTTCGCCCGCGCAGATCCGCAACGTCCCGGTCGAGGTCGGGCTGCAGACCGAAACCGGCTATCCGCACCACGGCACGCTCGACTACGCGGCGCCGACCGTCGATTCATCGACTGGTACGCTCGCGGCCCGCGGCATCTTCGAGAACACCGAACGCGTGCTGCTGCCGGGCTACTTCGTGCGGGTGCGCGTGCCGCAGGGCGAGCCGACGCAGTCGCTGCTCGTGCCGGACGTTGCGCTCGGCAGCGACCAGAGCGGCCGCTATCTGCTTGTGGTCAACAAGGACAATCTGGTCGAGCAACGCAAGGTCGAGGTCGGACCTCAGGTCGACACGACCCGGGTGATCGAAAGCGGCATCAAGGCCGATGATCGGGTGATCGTCGGCGGACTGCTTCGCGCCATCCCGGGCCAGAAGGTCGATCCGCAGACGCAGACTGCATCGTCCGCACCCGCAGCCAGCAACGCCCGCTGAGGCGCCGGTCATGATCTCGAAATTCTTCATCGAGCGACCGGTTCTCGCCAACGTGCTGGCGATCCTGATGGTGGTGATCGGGCTCGTGTCGCTCTATCGCCTGCCTGTCGCGCAATATCCGGACATCGTGCCGCCGACCGTGCAGGTCACCACGCGTTATCCGGGCGCCAGCGCCCGCACCGTGATCGACACGGTCGCGTTGCCGATCGAGCAGCAGGTCAACGGCGTCGAGGGCATGATCTACATGCAGTCCTACGCCGCCTCCGACGGCAGCTACACGTTGACCGTCACCTTCGGCGTCGGCACCGACCTCAACTTCGCACAGGTGCTGGTGCAGAACCGCGTCTCAGCCGCGATGGCATCGTTGCCGCAATCCGTGCAGGTCCAGGGCGTCACGGTGCAGAAGAAGTCGACCGCGATCCTGGAATTCGTGACGCTGACCTCGCCGGATCGCCGCTACGACGCGCTGTTCCTTGCGAACTACGCCACCATTCGCCTCAAGGACGAGCTGGCGCGGCTCCCCGGCGTCGGCAACGTCTCGGTGTTCGGCGCCGGCCAGTATTCGATGCGCATCTGGCTCGACCCGAACAAGATGCAGGCGCGGCAGCTCACCACCCAGGACGTGATCCAGTCGCTGCAGCAGCAGAGCACGCAGGTCGCCTCGGGCCAGATCGGCGCGCCGCCCGCGCCTGCCAATCAGTCGTTCCAATACACGTTGAATGTGCTCGGCCGGCTCGACGATCCGGAGCAGTTCGCCAATGTGATCGTGAAGACCGGCAATGCCGGCGAAGTCACAAGGGTGCGCGACGTCGGCCGGGTCGAGCTCGGGGCGCAGACCTATTCGCAGATCTTCACGCAGAATGGCGTGCCCGCGGCCGGCATGGGAATCTTTCTCACGCCCGGCGCCAACGCGCTCACGGTCGCAACCGAGGTTGCGAACCGGATGAAGGCGCTGGCCGCGGAATTCCCGCAGGGCATCGTCTATGCGGTGCCGTTCGACACCACGCGCTTCGTCAGCCAGTCGATCGAGGAGGTCTACAAGACGCTGCTCGAAGCAGGCTTCCTGGTGCTGATCGTGATCCTGGTGTTCCTGCAGGACTGGCGCGCCATGCTGATCCCGGCCACCACGGTGCCGGTGACCATCATCGGCGCCTTTGCGGCCATGGCGGCGATGGGATTCACGGTCAACCTGTCGACGCTGTTTGCGATCGTGCTCGCGATCGGCATCGTGGTCGACGACGCCATCGTCGTGGTCGAGGGCGCGGCTCACAACATCGAGCAGGGCATGAGCGGCCACGACGCCGCGATCCGCGCCATGGACCAGCTGTTCGGCCCGATCATCGGCATCACGCTGGTGCTGATGTCGGTGTTCATCCCGGCGGCGTTCCTGCCGGGCCTCACCGGCAAGATGTATGCGCAGTTCGCGCTCGTGATCGCAGCAACCGCGCTGCTCAGCGCCGTCAACGCCGCGACGCTCAAGCCGACCCAGAGCGCCATGTGGCTGCGGCGGCCCAAGCCGTTCGAGCAGCGCAACTTTTTCTATCGCGGATTCAATTCGGTCTACGGCCGGCTGGAGAACCGCTACGTCAGCCTCATCGGCCGGATGGCGGCGCATAGCGGCGTGATGGTCGCCATCGCGCTCGTGGTGATCGTGCTGTCCGGTTGGGGCTTCGTGCGGCTGCCGACGGGCTTCCTGCCGACGGAAGATCAGGGCTATCTGCTGGCGAGCGTGCAATTGCCCGACGGCGCCTCTCTCGAACGCACCCAGAAGGTGCTCGACAGGGTCACCGAGATCGCGCGCAAGACGCCGGGCGTCGATCAGGTCATCAGCATCGCGGGCGTGTCGGCGCTCGACAACAGCTCGCCGCTCGCCAACGGCGGCGTGGCCTACATCATCCTCAAGGACTGGAGCGAACGCGGCAAGGACCAAAGCCTGCTGCCGCTCTATCTCGGGCTCAACAAGTCGCTCGGCGAGATCGAGGAGGCGAAAATCCTGGTGATTCCGCCGCCGCCCATCCAGGGCGTCGGCAACGCGGCCGGTGTCACCATGCAGCTCGAGTTGCGCGACGGCAGCTTCGATCTTGCCAAGCTGCAGTCGATGGTGACCTCGGTCGAAGCCAACGCCGAAACCCAATCGAGCATCCAGCGGGTGATGGCGCCGTTCCGCTACAGCGTGCCGCAATACACCATCGAGGTGGACCGGGTGAAAACCGAGACGCTGCACGTCTCGGTGGATCAGGTGTTCTCGGCGCTGAGCGGCTACCTCGGCTCGGCCTATGTCGATCAGTTCAACAAGTTCGGCCGCACCTTCCAGATCTACGTGCAGGCCGATGCGCAGTTCCGGCTGCGTCTGGAAGACATCCGCAATCTCAAGGTCCGCAACCGGGACGGAAACATGCTCCCGATCGGCACGGTGATCAACATCAAGCCGGTGGTCGGGCCTTCGCTGATCAGTCTCTACAATCTCTACCCTTCCGCGACGGTCGTGGCGCTGCCGGTGCAAGGCGTGTCGACCGGCCAGACCATGGAGATCATGGAGCAGCTTGCCAACCGCACGCTGCCGCCCGGCGCGGGCTACGAATGGACCGCGATGTCGTACCAGGAGAAGCTGGTCGGCGCGCAGATGATCACAGTGTTCGCCCTGGCGATGCTCCTGGTCTATCTGGTGCTCGCCGGACAGTATGAAAGCTGGTACGCGCCGTTCTCTGTCATCCTCGCGGTGCCGCTGTCGCTGATCGGACCGGTGCTGACGCTTTCGGCGCTCAAGGTCGACAACAACCTCTACGTCCAGATCGGCCTCGTGCTGCTGATCGCGCTGTCGGCCAAGAACGCGATCCTGATCGTCGAGGTGGCGCGCGAGCTGCGCCACGAGGGCAAGGCCATCGTCGAGTCCGCGATCGGCGCTGCGCGGGCGCGCTTCCGGCCGATCGTGATGACGTCATTCGCCTTCATCCTCGGCGTGCTGCCGCTGGTGCTCGCCACCGGCGCCGGCGCCAGCGCCAGGAAGTCGATCGGCATCACGGTGTTCACCGGCATGCTCGCCTCGACCTGTCTCGCGGTGCTGTTCGTGCCGTCGTTCTTCGTGGTGGTGCAGCGCTTCGAGGAGTGGCTGGCGGCGCGGAAGAAGAAGCAAGGGCCGGCGGACGCCACCGCCTCTTAGGGCCGACTGTTTCTTGGGTTTGTCAGCCTTGGCGGCAACCTAAAAAAGACCATCTAATGGTTGAAAGGCCCCGATAGCGCAGCACAGAACGCGGATTGGCCTCTATGAGCCCGCTCTCACGTCTGACGACACGCGTTGCCTACATGTCGATGCAGCTGCCACGCGTGGCCTGGTATGCCGGGCATCAGTACGCCTTGCGTCGGCTCGCCGACCGGATGCGGCAGCGCGAGGGTGAAAGCGCGCCGCCAAGGCCGCAATCTGATCAGCGTGTGCAGCGGCGCCTGGAGCAACGCCTGGACGCCGACATGGCGGCGTTGCTCGCAGAGGACCTCGCCAACGTCGAAGCCGGGATCTATCCCCTTCCCCGGGACCATGACGGTTCGCTCGGCACGCTGCTAGGCCGCTCGCGGCTCTTCTTCCGCGACCTGCCCGAAGTCGCCAAACGCCGTAAGCGCAATGCGACACACGAGGTGCAAAACGCCGAGATACGCGGGCGGCGCCCGGAATACTACCTGCAGAATTTCCATTTCCAGTCGGGCGGCTGGCTGACCGAGGACTCCGCCGAGCGCTACGACACGCAGGTCGAGGTGCTGTTCAAGGGAACGGCCAACGCCATGCGGCGGCAGGCATTGCCGGCGCTCGCGGAGATTTTCGCCGGGCGCGATCAGCGGAAATTGCGGCTGATCGACATCGGCTGCGGCACCGGCCGTTTCCTCGATTTCGTCAAGCAGTCTTGGCCGCGGCTGCCGACGCTCGGCCTCGACCTGTCAGAGGCCTATATCCAACACGCCCGCCGTCACCTCAAGCATCGGTCGCGCAGCAATCTCATCGTCGCCAATGCGGAAGCCATTCCGGCGCCGGACAACAGCTGCGACGCGGTGACGAGCATCTTCATGCTGCACGAATTGCCGCCGAAGGTGCGCCGCACCGTGATTGGCGAAGCCGCGCGCGTGCTCAAGCCCGGCGGACGGCTGATCTTGGTGGATTCACTGCAACGCGGCGACGAGCCCGACTACGACGGGATGCTGGAGCGTTTCCCGCAGAACTATCACGAGCCGTATTTTCTGAGCTATCTGGGCGAGGATTTTGCCGCGATCGCACGCCGCCACGGGTTGGCGCACCGGCAGGACACCAAAGCCTACATCTCCAAGGTGATGGTGTTCGACAAGGAGACTGGCTAGCTCGCCGTACTGTTTGATCAGGTCTCGACGATGCCTTCGCTCGAGCCGCTGGCCGCCGAATCGCGACGGCCGTGCGGCAGGGCGAGATAGGCTTCCGAACGCATCTCGATCAGCCGCGACGCGGTGCGGTTGAACTCCATCGCCTCGTAACCGCTATCACCCTTGTAGAGCGCATCCGGCTCGGCCGCGGCCGAGGCGATCAGCTTCACGGCGTTGTCGTAGAGCGTGTCGATGAAGATGATGAAGCGCTTGGCGGCGTTGCGCTCGTCGAAGCCCATCACCGGGATGCGATCGACGATCACGGTGTGAAACTCATGCGCGATGCGAAGAAAATCCGCCGCCGCGAGCGGCTGCTCGCAGAGATCGTGGAAGAAGAACCGCGCCACGCCCATGGTGGCGCGCGGCACGCGCAGGCGTCGGCCCCGGATCGCGAGCTCCTGCGGCACGCCGCTGGAGCTGCCGACCAGCCGCCGCCAGGCCGCGTCGAGCGCGGCGGCCGCGTCGTCATCGGCCGGCACGAACCAGACCTTCTGCCCGGCGAGCTTCTCCAGCCGGAAGTCGGTGCGTGAATCGAGCCGCAACACCTCCATGTGCTTCTCGATCATGGTGATGAACGGCACGAACAGCGAGCGGTTGAGGCCGTCCTTGTAGAGCTCCGACGGCGCGACGTTCGAGGTCGCGACGACCACGACGCCCAATTCGAACAGCCGCGAGAACAGCCGGCCGAGAATCATCGCGTCCGCGATGTCGGTGACGTGGAATTCGTCGAAGCAGAGCAGCCAGCTTTCCTCGGCGATCTCGTTCGCGGTCAGCCGGATGGCGTCCTCGTCCTGGATCTCGCCGTCCTTGATCTTCTGCCGATAGACCCGAACCCGGTCGTGAACGTCGGCCATGAACTCGTGGAAATGGGCGCGGCGCTTGCGCACCACCGGGTTCGCCTCGAAGAACAAGTCCATCATCATGGTCTTGCCGCGGCCGACGGCGCCGTAGACGTAAAGCCCCTTCACCGGCTCGGGCTGCTCGCGGCTGCCGAACAGCCAGCCCGACGGCCGTAGCCGGCGCGCCGAGCGGTGGGTCGCGACCCGCAGCTCGACCGCCTCCAGCCGCGCCAGCAGGGCCTGCTGGGCGGGATCGCGCTCGATCTTCTTGAGGGCGACCAAGCCTTCGTAGAGTTCGCGGACGGACATTGTCGGGATTAAGAACGGCGAGGGATTGAAGCTGGCCCCGGAATAGGCCCTGCGACTCGCCCCGGCAAGCAAGGGGCAGTCGGCCAATGGCCGACCTGCATGCCTGTCATGCAAATACACCAAATAAATTCAGTAATTTAGAAGGCTGCACTCGCTATTTCGCGAAACCCGTCATATTTATGCTGCGGCGCAACATTACGATGATTCGCGATCGGCTTCGGGGGCCGGTCGCCTAGGGAATGGGAAGTCCAAGCAGGGTCTTTGAGGCGCCAAGCCGTTTGGCGCCAATCAGGAGATCCATATGCAAGACCCGCTCGCCGGCAACGGCGTCATCCGCAAGCTCTTCATCGGCGAGGCCGCGCAGTACCGCGACCACCTGCTGCGGCTCGACCCGGACAGCCGCCACAGCCGGTTCGGCGGTGGCGTATCGGACGAGTTCATCCGCAACTACGTCGGCACGACCTTTGGCCTGAGTGCGATCGTGCACGGCTTCTTCGTCGACGGCGTGCTGCGCGGCGCAGCCGAACTGCGGCCGCTGGGGCCTACTTTCGCGCGCGAGGCCGAGGCCGCGCTCAGCATCGAGCAGCCATGGCAAAGCCACGGCGTGGGTTCCGCGCTGCTCGACCGCACGCTGCTGGCCGCACGGAACCGCAGCATCACGACGCTGCACATGGCCTGCCTCGCCAACAACCACCGGATGCAGGAGCTGGCGCGGAAATTCGCCGCGGAACTCAGCTTCGATTTCGGCGGTGTGGTCGGCGAGGTGGCGGCGGCGCGGCCGACGCCGCTCTCGGTGCTGCGCGAGGTGGTGGCCGACAATTGCGGCTTTGCCACCGCGGTGCTCGACGTTCATTCAAGAATTCTGAAACTACCACTTCAAACGGGAAGCCTCCGTTAACCTGTTGGCGTGGTTTGCCCCCTATCCTGCACTGCGGAATAGGTACCGAAGGGGCAGACCCATGGTGGTCGTTCACGCAGCCGAAATCCGCGTCCTGGGCGCCACCGCCATCGAGGATTACCACGCGCATCTGATGCGGCTCGATCGCGCGAGTCTCATTCCGGGCGACGACCGCGGCATTGACGCACATTGTCTCGACCTCATGGCGTCGGGCGCGATCCTGATCGGCGCCTATGTGAAGGGCGTGATGCGGGCGAGCGCCGAGATCGTGCCGGACCGCACGGCGCGGCGCGCCGAGGCCGCGATCACGATCGAGGACGGCTACTACGACCGCGGCTTCGAGCGCGAGCTCACCGACAAGATCATCGAAGAGGCGCGGCGCTATCATCTCATCGATGTGCGCGTGCAGGAGCCCACCGCGACGCGCAGCTACAAGATTCCGCTGATGCAGCTGCACAGCTACGCGACGGCGTAAGAGTTCGCTACGCCGCCAGCGGATACGCCGCCTCGACCACGTAAGGCCCGCCGCCCACCGAGGCGCGCGATGAGAACAGCACGAAACGCGAGACCTTGAAGGCCGGCCAGCGGAAGCCGCCACGCGTCGAGAGATATTCTGCGACGTCGCGGCTGGTCGCATCACGCAGCCGCGCCAACGTGATGTGCGGCGTATATTTGCGGCCTTCGGGCTCGAGGCCGACGCGCTGCATCAACCGCTCGTGCTCGGCGTGCAACTCCATCACCGAAGCCGACGGCGCAACAGTGGCGACCACGGCACGCGGCTTGCGGCCACCGAAGGAGGACAATCCGTCGAGCTGCAACTCCAACTCGCGGCGGCGCACCTGGCCGAGCAACCACGCCACCTCGCGGGCGATTTCGTCATCGACGTCGCCGATGAAGCGCAAAGTCACGTGGTAGTTTTCCCGGTCGATCCAGCGCGCGCCCCGCAGGCCGCCCCGCAGCAGCGACAGCGACTCGGCCAATTCAGCCGGTATCTCAAGACCCGTGAACAATCGCGGCATGATCGAACTCTCAACTCTTACCGGATCACGATCGCCCCGCTTGCGCAACGCCCTGAGCAGGACGTCCACTCCCTTCATATGTCGGTCATCGGTCCGGCCGATGGAAGGCCTTCGACTTGGCTATTTCAGCCTGGGCTATTTCAGCCTGGCGTCTTCGCGCGCACCCGCGTGATCAAGTCCTCCACGCTTGGCAGTATCCGTTGAACGATCTTGGCCACGCCAGCCGTTGTCGGATGCAGCCCGTCGCTCTGGTTGAGCTTGGCGTCACCAACAAGACCGTCAAGGAAGAACGGATAGAGCAGCAGGCCATTCTGGTTGGCGAGATCCGGATAGATCGAGTCGAAGGCTTGCGTATATTCGGCTCCGAGATTTCGCGGCGCCAGCATCCCGCACAACAGCACCTGGATGTTGCGCGCTTTCAGCCGGCGCACGATCTCGGTCAGCGCCTGGCGCGTCACCTTGGGATCGATGGCGCGCAGCATGTCGTTGGCGCCAAGCTCCAGGATCACCGCATCGGTGCCGTCCGGCACCGACCAGTCGAGCCGCGCGAGCCCGCCGGTGCTGGTGTCGCCCGAGACGCCCGCATTGGCGACCTCGGCGGCGAGGCCTTTGGCCTTCAGCGCCTTCTCGAGCTGGACCGGAAAGGCGTCCTGGGCCGGGAGCTGATAGCCGGCGGTCAGCGAGTCGCCGAACGCCACGATCTTGATGGTCCGCTCGCCGGCGCCGACCGTGCCCAGCCCCCAAACCAAGGCAAAAATACCGAGCGCCAAGGCGGCGGAATGACGCTGGACGGCGGTACCGCGCTTCCCATATGACCGAATCGAACGTAGGGAATAGGCGTTGGCCCGGAGCCTCATGAACGACTCCTCGAATGCGGCGATGACCGCGTCTAGCCCTGCCATTTCGCTCTCCGGCGTTAACTTATCGCTCGGCCGCGACGCGGCCCGGGTCCATATTCTCAAAGACATCGATCTTCATATAGGCCGCGGTGAGGCAATCGGCCTGGTCGGGCCGTCCGGCTCGGGCAAGACCACGCTCCTGATGGTGCTGGCCGGCCTGGAGCGGGCCGACACCGGCACGATCATGGTGGCGGGCTCGGACCTTCGGCGGCTCAACGAGGACGCGCTGGCGCGCTTCCGCGGCCGGAACGTCGGCATCGTCTTCCAGTCCTTCCACCTGATCCCGACCATGACGGCGCTGGAGAACGTCGCCGTGCCGCTGGAGCTCGCCAGCCACGGCGACGCCCAGACCCGCGCCCGCGAGGAGCTCGGCAAGGTTGGCCTCGCCGAACGCCTGCACCACTATCCGTCGCAGCTCTCCGGCGGCGAGCAGCAGCGCGTCGCGCTCGCCCGCGCACTCGCGCCCGATCCCGCCATTCTCGTCGCCGACGAGCCCACCGGCAATCTCGACGAAGCCACCGGCAAGCAGATCATCCAGCTCTTGTTCGCCGGCCATGTCGAGCGCGGCACCACGCTCATTCTTGTGACGCACGACAACGCTCTGGCCCAGCGTTGCGACCGCGTCGTCCGATTGCGTTCGGGCCGGATCGAGAATTCATCCATCGCTGCAACCGCGGGATAACCCATGACCACGGACATCGTCGTTCCGTATGTGAACCGCGTTCCGCTCTGGCTCAAGCTCGTTTACACCGCGTTCATGGCCGTGCTGCTGCCGGTCTACTGGTACTATTACGGCCCGACCAACTTTCTCTACTTCTGCGACGTGTCGCTGCTGCTGACGCTGGTCGGCATCTGGACCGAAAACGCGCTGCTGATCTCGATGTGCGCGGTCGGCCTCGTCGCCGTGCAGACGTTGTGGGTCGTGGACTTCGTGCTGAACTTCTTCGGCGTGCCGCTGGTCGGCATGACCGCCTACATGTTCAACCACGAAAGCTCGCTGTTCCTGCGCGGGCTGTCGCTGTTTCATGGCTGGCTGCCGTTCCTGCTGGTCTATCTGGTCTGGGAGTTCGGCTACGACCGCCGCGGCTTTCCAGCCTGGACCGTGCTGGCCTGGGCGCTGATGCTGACCTGCTTCTTCTTCATGCCGCCCCCCAATCCCAATGCCGGATTGCAGCCGGTCAACATCAACTACGTGTTCGGCCCAAGCGACGCCGTGGCGCAAACGTGGGTGCATCCTTACGTCTGGCTGGCCGGCATGCTGATCGGCCTGCCGCTGCTGGTGTATCTGCCGACGCATCTGTTCCTGGCGCGTTTCGCGCCGAAAGCCTGATGACGCCCAAATCCGTATGAGTATTGCCTCCGCGACCGTCTCGACGCCGTTCAGTCCGCTGCGTTTTGCGCTCCGCGAACTGCGCGGCGGGCTGCACGGCTTCCGCATCTTCGTCGCCTGCATCGCGCTCGGCGTGATGGCGATCGCCGGCGTCGGCTCGTTCTCCAAAAGCCTCACCGATGGCATCGACCGCGAAGGCCAGGTGATCTTGGGCGGCGATCTGTCGTTCATTCTGATCCATCGCGAGGTCAACGACGCGGAGCGGCGCTTCCTCGACAGCCGCGGTCAGGTCTCGTCGAGCGCCACCATGCGGGCGATGGCGGCCGCGGCCGGCGGCGCCCGCGCGCTGGTCGAGCTGAAGGCCGTCGACGGATTCTATCCGCTCTACGGCAAGGTCACGCTCGATCCCGACATGCCGCTCGACCGCGCGCTCGCGCAGCGCGACGGCGCGTTCGGCGCCGCGGTGGATTCGACATTGCTGGCGCGGCTCAATCTCGAACGCGGCGCACGCCTCACCATCGGCAACGCCACGGTCGAAATCACCGCGGTGATCCAGAGCGAGCCCGACAAGCTCGCGGCCGGCATCGGCTTCGGCCCGCGTGTCATCCTCAGCCAGGACGCGATTCGCGCCACCGGCCTGCTGGTGCCCGGCAGCCTGGTGCGCTGGAACTACCGCCTGAAAATGCCGGACCCGAGCGAACGCGCCGTCACGGCCGTGACCGCTGCGGCCGGCCGCGAATTGCCCGACGCCGGCTGGCAGATCCGCAACCGCACCAACGCGTCGCCGGCGCTGGAGCGCAATGTCGAGCGCTTCACCCAGTTCCTGACGCTGGTCGGCCTCACCGCGCTGCTGGTCGGCGGGGTCGGCGTCGCCAACGCGGTGAAGAGCCATATCGATCGCAAGCGCGACACCATCGCGACGCTAAAGGCCATGGGCGCGACCGGCGGCCGGGTGTTCTCGATCTACCTGTCGCAGGTGCTGGTGCTCTCGGCGATCGGCGCCGTGATCGGCCTGGTGCTCGGCGCAGCTTTGCCCTTCGCCATCGCGGCAGCGTTCGGCGCGATCCTGCCGCTGCCGATCGCGCCGGCCTTGCAGCCTGCGGAGCTGGCGCTGGCCTTCGGTTACGGCCTTCTCACCGCCCTCGCCTTCGCGCTGTGGCCGCTCGGCCGCGCCCATGACGTGCCGGTCTCGGCGCTGTTCCGCGACGCGGTCGCGGTCGGCGGCCGTTGGCCGCGGCGGCGCTATATTTTCGCGACGCTGCTGGTGATCGCCGCGCTGGTCGCGGTGGCGACGTTCCTCGCCTTCGACCGCAAGATCGCGCTGGTCTTCGTCGGCGCCGCAGCCGCGGTGTTCGTGACGCTGCAGGCCGTGGCGTTGCTGCTGATGGCGATTGCGCGAAGGCTTCCGCGCTTCAACTCGACTGCGCTGCGGCTCGCCGTCGCCAACATGCACCGGCCCGGCGCGCTGACGCCGACCGTGGTACTGTCGCTGGGCCTGGGCCTCGCGCTGCTCGTCACCGTGATCGAGATCGACGGCAATCTGCGCCGCCAGATCGAAGGCGCGCTGCCCGACAAGGTGCCGTCGTTCTATTTCCTCGACATCCAGTCGGCCGAATCCGAGCGCTTCGATGCCTTCATCCACCAGTATGCGCCGACCGCCACGCTGGAGCGCGTGCCGATGCTGCGCGGCCGCATCATGTCGGCGGCGGGCATCAAGGCCGACGCGCTGAAGGCCAAGCCCGATGCCGAATGGGTGCTGCAGAGCGACCGCGGCATCACCTTTGCGACCGAGATGCCCAAGGGCTCGACCGTGATCGAGGGGAAATGGTGGCCCGCTGACTACAAGGGCCCGCCGCTGGTCTCGATGGAAAAGCGCATCGCCGAGGGGCTGAACCTCAAGATCGGTGACCCCATCACGGTCAACGTGCTCGGCCGCAACATCACGGCCGAGATCGCCAACCTGCGCTCGGTGCACTGGGAGAATCTCGGCATCAACTTCGTGCTGGTGTTCTCGCCCAGCGCCTTCGCCGGCGCGCCGCACACCGATATCGCGACGCTCAGCTATCCGGGCGGCGGCTCCACCGCGCAGGAGACCACGCTGTTGAAGGCGGTGGGCGAGACCTTCCCGGCGGTGACCACCGTGCGCGTCAAGGACGCGATCGAAGCGGTCGGTAACGTGGTGCGCAATCTGATTCTGGCGGTGCGCGGCGCAAGCTTGGTGGCGCTGTTCGCCGCCGTGCTGGTGCTCGGCGGCGCGCTCGCTGCAGGTCAACGCGACCGGATCTACGACGCCGTGGTGCTGAAGACGCTCGGCGCCACGCGCGGCAAGCTGATCGGCGCCTATGCGCTGGAGTATCTGCTGCTCGGCAGCGTCACCGCGTTCTTCGGTGTCGCGGCAGGCTCAGTCGCGGCGTGGGTTGTCGTCACCAAGGTGATGAATCTGAATTTTGTCTGGCTGCTCGGGCCCGCAGCGGGTGCGGCATTTGGCGCACTCGTTGTCACCGTGGCGTTGGGACTTGCCGGCACGTTCAGCGCGCTCGGTCATAAGCCCGCGACAGTGCTCAGGAATTTGTAACGCGCCGCAATGGTCTTGCGGCAAACCGTCGCGTAATCGGCAAATTGATTCAACACCTTACGCGGTGCGACCGGTTGCGCTGCAGTGTGTTATACCTACCTGCGAACCGATTGCGCTCATCGGCGCGACACCGATGGGCGCGATCTCGTGAGGTAAACGTTCGACAATATGGGGGTTTCGACGATGTCGGACTACGACCGCAACATGGCTTCTGCGCCATTCGGCCAGACGATAGGCCGCGCCAGCTCCGTCGCTGTCGACGAAGGGCTGCGCGCCTATATGCTGCGCATCTACAACTACATGGTGCTCGGGCTGGCCATCACCGGCTTCGCCGCGCTCGGCACCTACATGCTCTCCGTCACCACTGACCCGACCATCGCGGCGCTGAAGCTGCGCGATGGGCTGATGCTGACCGAAGTCGGCAAGACGCTGTTCGTCAGCAACGTGCGATGGGCGGTGATGCTTGCGCCGCTGGCGATGGTATTCCTGCTGAGCTTCGGCATGGAGCGGATGCGGCCCGCAACGGCGCAGATCGCGTTCTGGATCTTCGCGGCGCTGATGGGCGTCTCGCTGACGTCGATCTTCCTGGTGTTCACGCACGCTTCGATCACGCGGGTGTTCTTCATCACCGCGGCCTCGTTCGGCGCGTTGAGCCTCTACGGCTACACCACGCAGCGCGACCTGACCGGCATGGGCTCGTTCCTGGTGATGGGCCTGTTCGGCATCATCCTCGCCGGCATCGTCAACCTGTTCACGCAGAGTGCGATGTTCCAGTTCGTGATTTCGGTCATCGGCGTGCTGGTGTTCGCGGGCTTCACCGCCTACGACACCCAGCGGCTGAAGAGCGACTATCTCTACGGCGCGATGGACGGCGACACGATGGACCGTTCGGCGATCATCGGCGCGCTGTCGCTTTACCTTAACTTCATCAACCTGTTCACGCTGCTGCTGCAGCTGCTCGGCCAGCGCGACGAATAGCCAAAGCGGCAAAACGCCGCCGAAACCGAAGGCCCCGGCGTCGCGCCGGGGCCTTTTTCTTCAGGAATCTTGCTCTAAACAATCGGTAACCACGCTGCCGGCTATCTGGCGGAGCGCCCCCCGGTCCATTAGATTCCGGAGCGAGACAGCCCGCCGGCCTCCCGGCAGGCCTCGAGAGAGACCCGGCTCGGTCCGGGACCACCGAAGGAAACTGCAATGTCGGACTCCAGATGGAACACGGCGCCCCGGGGCTATGCCGGCCAGGCCGCCGCAGTCGACGCAGGGCTGCGCGCTTACATGCTCCGCGTCTACAACTACATGGCTGCCGCGGTGGCGCTGAGCGGCGTCGCCGCCTATGCCACGTTCAATGCGGCGGTCACCACGGATGCCGCCGGCAAGATCGTCGCTCTGACCTCGTTCGGCCAGACGATCTTCAGCGGCCCGGCCATGATCATATTGCTGCTCGGCACGCTGGGACTGGTGATGTTCATCAGCTTCCGCATCAACGCGCTGCAATACAGCACAGCGCTGACGCTGTTCATGGTCTATGCGGCGCTCCTCGGCGTGGCCTTGTCGCCAATCTTCCTGACCTACACCGGAGCGTCGATCACGCGGGTGTTCTTCATCTCGGCGGCCTCGTTCGGCGCGCTGAGCCTGTACGGCTACACCACCCAGCGCGATCTGTCGGGGATGGGCACGTTCCTGATGATGGGCCTGTTCGGCATCATCATCGCGAGCCTGGTCAACATCTTCCTCAAATCGAGCGGACTTGACTGGGTGATCTCGGTGATCGGCGTCGGCGTGTTCGCGGGCCTCACCGCCTACGACACCCAGCGCATCAAGGAGATGTACAGCTCGATGGATGACGACGGCACGCTCGGCCGCAAGGCCGTGATGGGCGCGCTGTCGCTCTACCTCGACTTCATCAACCTGTTCATGATGCTGCTGCGCCTCGTCGGCGACCGCCGCTAAACGCAGGCAGATCTGCACCAAATGCACGCCCCGGCCGGAAGGCCGGGGCGTTTTCCTTTGCCGGTTTTGCTACGATGCCGTAATGCCCGACGTCACGATCCGCCCGGCCGGTCTCGCCGATATTCCCGCCATCACCCGCATCTACGCCCATGCCGTACGCAACGGCACCGCGACCTTCGAGCTCGAGCCGCCCGACGAGGCCGAGATGACGCGCCGCATGACCGCGCTGCTGGAGGGCAATTTTCCTTATCTCGCGGCCGACAGCGGCGGCGCCGTTGCGGGCTACGCCTATGCGGGCCTCTACCGCCCTCGCCCGGCCTACCGTTTCACCGTCGAGGATTCGATCTATGTCGATCCCAATGCGCATCGCCGTGGCGTCGGCCGTGCGCTGCTCGTGCGGCTGATCGAGGAATGCGAGAAGCGCGGCTTCCGCCAGATGATCGCGGTGATCGGCGATTCGGCGCAGACCGCCTCGATCGAGGTGCATCGCGCGGCGGGTTTCCGGGACGCGGGCAACCTGCAGAATGTCGGGTTCAAATTCGGCCGCTGGCTCGATACCGTGCTGATGCAGCGCGACCTCGGACCGGGCGCGACCACCAAACCGTAAAGCTCAAACAGCGCAGGGCCTACACCGCGACCAGGCTCGGGCCCTTGTCGAGCACGCGGAGCACGCGGTCGAGCTCATGGCCGCGGCGCATGATCAGCCCGGTCGCCGAAACGACGCTGTAGGCGCCCTGCTTGCGCGCGAGCTTGGGATTTTTTTCGATGCGGTAGATCGGCACTTCCGCCGAGCGGCGAAACACCGAGAACACCGCGCGGTCCTTGAGGAAGTCGATGGCGTAATCGCGCCATTCGCCGGCCGCGACCATGCGGCCATAGAGTCCGAAGATCCGGTCGAGTTCCCGCCGGTCGAAGGTCACCCGACTCACGGGGGCCGCCGTTACCGTGGCGCCCCCGAAAATCTCGCTCGGATCAGTTTCGCCGAGGGTCATGCGGCGCCTCCTTGCTGTCGTCTGTGCTTCATGATCGCGCCAGAACCCAATAACGGCAAGGGCTTATGCTGTGTGGCGCGTCGCTTTATCGGCCTCACGGATTCGTTAGCAAAATCATATTGCTGCCCAATTTCGGTCAGGCCCCTGCCGTGCTGATCGCTATGATGGCGACAGTTGCCTCAGGCCCGGTCTCGTGAGAGCACCGGATTCCTCAGCCCCCCAGCCCCCCGGGGCTTGAGCGGACCGGGCCGGTTGTTTCGTAAGGTTCAATCCCCCAACGCTTCAGGCCGGCTTCACAGCCGGCCTTTTTTTGCATTCTGAGATTGTCGGGCGATGACGTTCAGCGAATCGCGAGCTGCGCCGCGCCGAGCATGACCTTCGGCGCGCTGGCGACGCCGCCCTGCACCAGCACAGCTGCGCCGTCGATGCTGCCGTTCTGGAAATCGGCCACCGGGACGCTGTAGGTCTCGGCCTTGCCGGTCCAGTCACCGAGCTTGATCCAGCGCCGCACCACGTTGCTGTAAGTGAAGGTGTGGCCGGTGTTCTCACCGCGCGCGATGGTGACCGAGACCGTCTTGCTGATCGGACAGAGCCAGACCTCGGCCGGCCCCTTCTCGTTCTCGCTCGCCGCAACCGTCACGGTGAGCTTGTCGCCGGTACGCTCCACCGTCACCGGCAAGGTCAGCGCGCCCTTTGATTGCTCGTGCACCTGCTTGATCGCGCGCTCGATCGCGGCCTTGTCACTGCCGAGCGCGTGCTGTGCGCCATCGATGACGGCTTGCGGCGTGTAAACCTGCCGGTCGCCGCGCGCCTTGGCATAGGCCCGCTGGCGGTTGGAGTGGCCGGACATCGCCAGCGTGTCCTTCCAGCCGAGATAGTCCCAATAGTCCACCGCAAGGGTCAGCGCGACGACCGACGGATCGTGGGCATATTCGCCGATCAGCTTGTCGGCGGGAGGACAGGACGAGCAGCCCTGGCTGGTGAAGAGTTCGATTACCGCACGAGGTTCGCCCTGACGTGGCTCAGCTTGCGCAGACGCGCTCCACGCCATGGCGATACAGGACACCATGGCGGTACAACCGAAAGCGACCGACGGCGCGATGCGACCACCCTTCACGGTGACCTCCTTAACAACTCACCCGGCCCGCCAAACCTGACATTAGTTGTCATACCGACGTAAAAGTTCACCCGCCACTCACTTCGCGGTGAGTGGCGGGCGATGGTGAATCCAGGGTTTTGCCGCCTCACGCTGCAAGATGGCGCAGCACGTACTGCAAAATCCCGCCGTTCTTGAAGTATTCGAGCTCGTCATAGGTGTCGATGCGGCAGATCAGCGGCACCCGGGTCAGCTTGCCGTCGGCCGCAACGATCTCGGCCATCAGCCGCTGTCGCGGCTTGAGCTCGCCATGCAGACCGCGAATCGTGACCTGCTCGTCGCCCTTGAGCCCCAGCGTCTGCCACGAGGTGCCTTCCTCGAAGCACAATGGGACGACGCCCATGCCGATCAGGTTCGAGCGGTGGATGCGCTCGAACGACTGGGTGACGACGGCGCGGACGCCGAGCAGCACGGTGCCCTTGGCGGCCCAGTCACGCGACGAGCCGGTGCCGTATTCCTTGTTGGCGAAGATCACGAGCGGCACGTTTTCGGCGCGATACTTCATCGCCGCGTCGTACATCGTCATCTTCTGCTTCGACGGATAGTGGATGGTCACGCCGCCTTCGACGCCCGGCACCATCTGGTTCTTGATGCGGATGTTGGCGAAGGTGCCGCGCATCATCACCTGGTGATTGCCGCGCCGCGTGCCGTACTGGTTGAAGTCCTTCGGCCGCACCTGGTGGTCGCGCAGGTACTCGCCCGCCGGGCTTGCTTCCTTGATCGATCCGGCCGGCGAGATGTGGTCGGTCGTGATCGAGTCGAGGAACAGGCCCATGATGCGCGCGTCCACGATGTCCTCGATCGGACGCTGCCGCTTCTCCATGCCCTCGAAGTAGGGCGGGTTCTGCACGTAGGTCGAGCGGTCGTCCCAGCTGTAGGTGAGGCTGCCCTTGACCGGGATCTTGCCCCACGCGGTGTCGCCCTTGAACACGTTGGCGTATTTCTTGGCGAACACCTGCTTGGTGATGCACTTCTTGATCACCGCGTTGATCTCGCGGCTCGTCGGCCAGATGTCCTTGAGGAACACCTTCTTGCCCTTCTTGTCGACGCCGAGCGGCTGCTTGGCGAGGTCGAGATACATCGTGCCGGCGATCGCATAGGCGACCACGAGCGGCGGCGACGCCAGATAGTTGGCGCGCACGTCGGCGTTGACGCGGCCTTCGAAGTTGCGGTTACCGGACAGCACCGCGGCGGCCACGAGGTCGTTCTGGTTGATCGCCTCGGAGATCTCCTCCGGCAGCGGACCGGAATTGCCGATGCAGGTGGTGCAGCCGAAGCCGACCAGGTTGAAGCCCAGCGCGTCAAGCTCCCTCTGCAGACCGGACTTCTCATAGTAGTCCGCCACGACCTGCGAGCCTGGCGCCAGCGAAGTCTTCACCCAGGGCTTCACCGTGAGGCCCTTGGCGTTGGCTTTCTTGGCGACCAGACCGGCCGCCACCATCACGCTCGGATTCGAGGTGTTGGTGCAGGACGTGATCGCCGCGATCACCACGTCGCCGTGGCCGAGCGTGAAGTCCTTGCCCTCGACCGGCACGCGCTTGGCGCCGCCGGCCTTGACGAAATCCTTGTCCAGGTTGGTCGCCAGCGACGGATGGATGTCGAAGGTTTCCTTCTCGCTGCCGGAGAGCTTGTTGAACTCCTTGTCCATGGCGTTCATGAAGCTCGACTTCACTTCCTTCAGCGGCACGCGATCCTGCGGCCGCTTCGGACCAGCCATCGACGGCTCGACGCTGTTGAGGTCGAGCTTGAGCACGTCGGTGAAGATCGGATCCGGCGTGTTCTTGGTGCGGTACATGCCCTGCGCCTTGGCGTAGGCCGCGACCAGCTCGATCCGCGCTGCGGCGCGGTTGGTGTCGGTGAGATACTCGAGCGTGTCGTCATCGATCGGGAAGAAGCCGCAGGTCGCGCCGTATTCCGGCGCCATGTTGCCGAGCGTCGCGCGGTCCGCGATGGTCAGACCGCCAAGGCCCGGGCCGAAGAACTCGACGAACTTGCCGACCACGCCGCGCTTGCGCAGCATCTGCGTCACGGTGAGCACGAGGTCGGTCGCCGTCATGCCTTCCTTGAGCTTGCCGGTGAGCTTGACGCCGATCACCTCGGGCAGAACCATCGAGTAGGGCTGGCCGAGCATCGCGGCTTCCGCCTCGATGCCGCCGACGCCCCAGCCGAGCACCGAGAGGCCGTTGACCATCGTGGTGTGCGAATCGGTGCCCACCACGGTGTCCGGATAGGCGAGTTCCATGGTCTGCTCTTTGCCGTCGACCTTCACCTTGTTGGGCGCGGTCCAGACGGTCTGAGACAGATATTCGAGATTGACCTGGTGGCAGATGCCGGTGCCGGGCGGCACCACGCGGAAATTCGAGAACGAGCTCGCCGCCCATTTCAGGAATTTGTAGCGCTCCTGATTCTGCTTGTACTCTTCCTCGACGTTCTTCTTGAATGAGTCCTTGTGGCCGAAGAAGTTCACCGCGACCGAGTGATCGATGACGAGATCGACTGGCACCAGCGGATTGATCTTCTTCGGATCGCCGCCGAGCGATTCCATCGCGTCGCGCATCGCCGCGAGGTCCACGACCGCGGGCACGCCGGTGAAGTCCTGCATCAGCACACGCGCCGGGCGAAACGCGACGTCGCGATCGGACGTCTTGTTCTTCAGCCACGTTGCGAAGGCCTGGATGTCTTCCTTGGTGACGGTCTTGCCGTCCTCGAAGCGCAGCATGTTTTCGAGAAGCACCTTCAGCGAGAAGGGCAGGCGCGAGATGCCCTTCAGGCCGTTCTTCTCGGCCGTGGGCAGGCTGTAATACGCGTAAGTCTTGCTGCCGACCTTCAAGGTCTTGCAACATTTAAAGCTGTCGAGCGAGGTCATGACGGGTTCCATCCCAGGACGCAGAGGTGATTCCACCGGGCCTTGGCTAAACCTCTGCCAGGGCTGGCCTTTTTCCTCCGGGCCGGCAAAACGGACAGGGGGTTCCCGCGCCGCGCGGCCATTGGGGCTTATAAGGGCTTTTTTGGAGCTCTGCTAGACAGGCAAGAATGTAAGGGTGAGGGCTAAATTGCATCAATGCGCGGGAAGCGGCCCGCTGTCCGGAACGACTGGAACACACATTCATGCGGCTTGAGGGCAGCGGGCTGGGCTGCATCCGGGGCGGCCGCGAGGTGTTCGCGGGCCTGGATTTCGCGGTCGAGGGCGGCGAGGCGCTGCTGATCACCGGGCGCAACGGCGTGGGCAAGTCCACGCTGCTGCGGGTGATCGCAGGACTGGTGCGGCTGACCGACGGGCAGCTGGCGCTGTCGGGCGGCGATTCGGAAAGCACGATTGCCGAGCAGGCGCACTATTTGGGCCATCTGGACGCGCTGAAGCCGTCGCTGACGGTCGGGGAGAACCTGCGGTTCTGGGCACAGTATCTGGGCGGCGCCGGAACCACTGAAGACACCGCCCTCACGACCGTGGGGCTTGGCTCCCTGGCCGACCTCCCGGCGGCCTACCTGTCCGCCGGCCAGCGCCGGCGGCTGTCGCTGGCGCGGCTCCTCGCCGCGAAACGCCCGATCTGGCTCCTCGACGAGCCGACCTCGGCGCTCGATCGCGAGGCCCAGGACATGCTAGCCGGGCTGATGCGGGAGCATCTGGCGGGAGGCGGAATCATCGCGGCGGCAACGCATGGGCCGGTCGGGCTCGACGGCGCCCGGGAATTGCGGCTGGGAAATTCCGCATGAGCCCCCTCGCCGCGATCTTCATGCGCGACCTGCGCCTCGCCGTCCGGGTCGGCGGCGGCGGCGGCATCGGTGTGCTGTTCTTCCTGATCGTCGTGGTGCTGATGCCGTTTGCCATCGGCCCCGACCTCACGCTGCTCAGCCGGATCGGACCCGCGATCCTGTGGCTCGGTGCCCTGCTGGCAAGCCTGCTCACACTGGACCGGCTGTTCACGGCGGACCACGAGGACGGTTCGCTCGACCTGATCCTGATGGGCGGCACGCCCCTTGAACTTGCCATCGCCGCCAAGGCCTTCGCGCACTGGCTCACCACCGGCCTGCCGCTGGTGATCGTGGTACCGCTGCTCGGGCTGTTCATGAATCTCGACGGCCGGGCCAGCGCCGCGGTGGCGCTGACACTCCTCGTCGGCACCCCGGCGCTGACCTTCATCGGCGTGATCGGCGCCTCGCTGTCGGTGGCGCTGCGCCGCGGCGGGCTCCTGCTCGCCGTGCTGGTGCTGCCGCTGACCATCCCGGTGCTGATCTTCGGCGTCTCGGCCTCGAACGCCGCCATCGTCGGGCCATTGCCGTTCGGAACACCGTTCACGATCCTGTGCGCACTCTCGCTCGTGAGCCTCGTGGTCGGCATATTTGCCGCCGCGGCGGCCTTGCGGCATGGGATGGAGTGACGCCACATTGCGTCCCACAAGCAGCCCTATCCGGTAACGCGATGGCCCTGATCGACTATGCCAATCCGACGCGCTTCCTCGGCTTTGCCGAGCGCGTCTTGCCATGGCTGATCGGGATCACCGCGCTGGCCTTCGTGGCTGGGCTCTATCTCACCCAAGGCGCGCCCGACGACTATCAGCAGGGCGCCACCGTGAAGATCATGTTCCTGCATGTGCCGACGGCCTGGCTTTCCATGTTCGGCTGGATCGTCATGAGCATTGCGGCGCTGGGCACGCTGGTGTGGCGGCATCCGCTGGCGGATGTCGCAGCCAAGGCGGCGGCGCCGCTCGGGGCCGCCTTCACGTTTCTCTGCCTCACCACCGGCTCGCTGTGGGGCCGGCCGATGTGGGGCACCTACTGGGTCTGGGACGCGCGGCTCACGTCAGAGCTCGTGCTGTTCCTGATGTATCTCGGCGTGATCGCGTTGTGGCACACGGTCGAAGAGCCGTCGCGCGCCGCACGCGCTGTCGCGATCCTGACGCTGGTCGGCGCCATCAACATCCCGATCATCAAATGGTCGGTGGACTGGTGGAACACGCTGCATCAGCCGGCCTCGGTGGTGAAGCTCGGTGGGCCCGCGATCCATCCGGCGATTCTCACCCCGCTGCTGGTCATGGCGGTGGCCTTCACGCTGCTGTTCGTCACGCTGCATATCGCGGCGATGCGCAACGAGATCCTGCGGCGCAGGGTCCGCTCGCTGATGCTGCTGCGGGCCCAGGCCGCGCCGGGAAGCGCATCATGATCTTCGGAATGGACCTCGGACCGCATGCGGATTTCATCGTCGCGGCTTATGCGATCGCCGCGGTGGTGCTTGTCCTGATGATCGGCTGGATCGTGCTCGACCACCGGGCACAGAAGCAGAAGCTCGCCGCGCTGGAAAGCCAGGGTGTCACGCGCCGCTCCGAGCGCGCGGTCGAGAGGCTCGCATGAGCGTCGCATCGGACCAGCCGAACACCGCCATCAAGCGCCGCCTGCTGGTGCTGCTGCCGCTTGCGGTGTTCATCGCGCTCGCCGCGCTGTTCCTGTTCCGGCTCGGCGCCGGCGATCCCTCGAAGCTGCCGTCGGCGCTGCTCGGCCGGCCAGTGCCCGATACGCCGCTGCCTGCTGTCGAAGGATTGCTTCGTGACGGCAAGCCGGTGCCCGGCATCAGCAATGCCGACTTCAAGGGCGCGGTGTCGCTGGTCAATGTCTGGGCGTCGTGGTGCGTGCCGTGTCACGACGAGGCGCCGCTGCTGATGAAGCTTGCCGACGACAAGCGCATCCGCATCCTCGGCATCAACTACAAGGACCAGCCCGACAACGCGCGGCGCTTCGTCGGCCGCTACGGCAATCCGTTCGCCGCGGTCGGCACGGACGCCAATGGCCGCGCTTCGATCGAATGGGGCGTCTATGGCGTGCCGGAGACGTTCCTGATCGGCCGCGACGGCAAGATCGCCTACAAGCTGGTCGGGCCGATCTCGCCGGAGAATCTCGCCGCGACACTCAAGCCGCAGATCGAGAAGGCGCTGGCGGCGCCACAATCCTGAGCGGCGCGCCAGCTGCCGCCGCTACTGCTTCTGCGCGGTCTTGGTGAAGATCGCGACACCTTCGTAGATCGCCACCGCCTCGTCGACACGACCCGCGGCGCAAAGCCCGCGCGCCCTGACCAGCGAAAAGAACGCGGTGCGGAGATCGTCGGCGGGCACGTCCTGCGCCTCGCCATGCTCGTTGATCGACGTGAGCAGCTTCAGATCGCGCGCCGCGCATGGCGCCCGGTCGGGATTTTCAGCCGCAATGGCGCTGAACATTCCGCCGGTGCGCGAGGCTTCGCTCGAGGCCAGCGCCTGCGTGCCGCGCGCCGGAATGTGGAAGATCACCAGAGCGCCAAGGAGGAACAGCAGCCCGGCGTAGCAACTCGCCAAGCCGATATAAATGCGCCGCGCGACCTTCTGATCTTCGACGGTGAGATTGTCGGAATAAATTTGCTGCATCACGACCTCCATAAAATGCCGCAGTCATGACGGCTCGGGGATCGAATCGCGTCCTTCAAACGAAGGACCGGCGAGAGCCTGAACCATCACGAAGCCGTGTTGCCGATATCGGGATACCGGCGGACGGTATCCTGTGCCGGAAACGGCCGGTGCTTCAGGATTAGGCCGCTTACGACTTGGCTTCGTCCTTCGGCGTCGCGTCGTGCTTCATGAGGAGAGGATACTGAAGTGCCGCGAAAATGAATGTGATCGGCATCACACCAAACACCTTGAACGTCACCCAGGTGTCGGTCGACTGCGTGCGCCAGACGATCTCGTTGAGCACCGCGAGCGCGAGGAAGAACAGCGCCCAACGGATGGTGAGCTTGCGCCAGCCTTCCTCGGTCAGATGAAACATCTGATCGAACACCATCGCGAGCAGCGGCTTCTTGAAAATCAATCCGCCGAACAGCGTGCCGGCGAACAGCAGATAAATGATCGTCGGCTTCAACTTGATGAAGGTCTCGTTCTGGAAAATCAGTGTCGCGCCGCCGAACACCACGACGATGATCGCCGAGACGATCGCCATCATCGGCAGCCGGCGCGTCAGCACATAAGAAATGATCAGCGCCACCACGATCGCGACCATGAACACCGCGGTGCCGACGAAGATGCCGGCGCGCTCGCCGGTCTGCACGGCCTGCGGAATGAGCGGCGCGAGCCACGGCTCGAACAGCGCCGGCTTGGTATTGGCAAAGAAGAACAAGAGCAGCGGCCCGAAATCGAGGGCGGTCTTCAGGATCGGGTTGAGCTGCGGCTTGGCTGTGGTCGGCTGCGATGACATGCGCCGTGTCTACCTTGAACCCGATGGCTTGTCATCGCCGGTGCGGAACCAGGCGCCGGCTTTGATCGCGCCTGCGATCAAAAGTCCCAGCACCAGGAGGCCTGCCGCGAGCGCTGCGAACACCAGCGCGAGGCTGCCGGTGAGGCGCATCGCGAGCCAGCCGCCGCCGACCGCGATGACCAGCCGCGCGAAACCCGCGATCAGTGGCCATTTCAGCGCGCCCGCGCCCTGCGAGGCGAAATAGAGCGCCATACCGAGGCCGAAGAAGCCAAAGAATGGACCCACGATCCGCAGGTAGGTCGAGCCCGCTGCGATCATCGCTGGATCATGATCGAACAGCGTGAGCCACGCGGCCGGGAACAGCGCGGCCGCGACGCCGACCGTCTCGGTCATCCCGAAGCACAACCAGCCGCCGATCCAGGCGCCGCGCAGCGCGCGCTCGCGGTTTCCTGCACCGAGATTGGTGCCGACCAGCGCCACCAGCGGACCACCGAAGCCGAAGGCGAGCGGCATCAGGAGATATTCCAGCCGGGTGCCGACGCCGTAGCCCGCGATGGCGGCGGGACCGAAGGCGCCGACCACGCCGGTGGTCAGCGCGATGGTGAGGTTGGTCATGATCGAGGTGAGCGAAGCGAGCAGTCCGATGCGCAGGATGTCGCGGAACAGGGCCCAGCGCAGCCGCGTCTTGAGAAGTCGCGGCCGCACCACGGCGCGTCCCGACCAGAGATAACCCGCGAAGGCTGCTGCGCCGACGCCGTAGTAAGTCAGCAGCGCGATCGCGCCGCCGGCCGCGCCGAGCGCCGGCAGCGGGCCGAAGCCAAAAATGAGCGCGGCCGACAGCGGGATCAGCAGCGCCGCGCCGGCGATCGTCACCACGGCAGGAACGAAGGTGTTGCCGGTGCCGCGAATGACATTGGCGAGCGTGTTGAACAGCCAGATCAGGATCACGCCCGAGAACACGATGTTGGAGTAAGTCAGCGCCACCGCGAGCGATCCGCCATGGCCGCCGAGCGCCGCATAGAGCGGCCGGCCGAAGGCGAGCAACAGCACGCTGAAGAACGCCGCGAAGCCTGCGGCGATCACCAGCGCGTGCGAGATGGTGGCGTCGGCGTCCTCCTTGCGGCCCGCGCCGAGCGCGCGTGCAATCGCCGACGACACACCGCCGCCCATGGCGCCGGACGACATCATCTGCATCAGCATCACGCCGGGAAACACCAGCGCGACACCGGCCAGTGCATCAGTGCCGAGCTTGCCGATGTAGTAGGTCTCGATCAGGCCGGTGGAGGCCTGCACCACGGTCATGATGATGTTGGGGACCGCGAGCCGAAGGAGTGTCGGCACGATCGGCGCTTCGATCAGGGCTTTGGTGCGCGGGTCCAAGGTCGAAGCTCGCCGAATGATGCCGGATTAGATCACACGGCGTTATTCAAGTCCCGCCAAGGCGCGGCCGAAATCCCTGGGCGAGAACGGCGACAGATCGTCGATGCCCTCGCCGACGCCGATGAAATGGATCGGCAGGCCGAACTTCTGCGCGATGGCCACGAGAATCCCGCCCCGCGCGGTGCCGTCGAGCTTGGTCATCACCAGGCCGGTGACGCCCGCGGTCTTGCCGAACACCTCGACCTGCGACAGCGCGTTCTGGCCCACGGTTGCATCGAGCACCAGCAGCACCGCATGCGGCGCGCTGGCGTCGACCTTCTTGATGACGCGCACCATCTTTTCGAGCTCGCCCATCAGCTCGGTGCGGTTCTGCAACCGCCCCGCGGTGTCGATGATCGCGACGTCGGCACCGTCGGCCTTGGCGATGCTGATGGCGTCGAAGGCGAGCCCCGCCGAATCCGAGCCCTGCTCGCGTGCCACCACCTTGGCGCCGCTGCGCTGACCCCAGATCTTGAGCTGTTCGATCGCGGCAGCACGGAACGTGTCGCCCGCGCCGAGCACCACCTTGCGGCCTTCGGCCGAGAGCTTGGAGACGAGCTTGCCGATGGTGGTGGTCTTGCCCGAGCCGTTGACCCCGACCACCAGGATGACGAACGGCTTGGCGCCGGTGACCGCGAGCGGCTTCGCCACCGGCTCCAGGAACTTGGCGACCTCCTCGGCGATGATGGTTTTCACATCCTCAGACGTCGGATTTTCCTTGAAGCGGCCCTTTTGGATGGCGTCGGTGACGCGGGCCGCGGCCTCGATGCCCAGGTCGGTCCGGATCAGCGCCTCCTCGATCTCGTCGAGCTTGGCGGGATCGAGCGGCTGCTTGTTGCTGAGCAGATTGTCGAGCGAACTGCCGAGCGCCGACGAGGTGCGCTTCAGGCCGCCGGCGAGGCGGCCCCACCAGCTCTTCTTTTCGGCAGTTCCGGCGGTTTGATCGGTGCTGTCATTCATGGTTGCCGCCGTGATACCCGTTCCGTCATGACACCGGAAGAGATAGGCAGCCGGCTGCTCTACCGCGACGGGCTGATGCTGATCATCAACAAGCCCGCGGGGCTCGCCGTGCACAAGGGCCCCAAGGGCGGGGCCAGCCTGGAGGACTATTTCGACGTGCTGCGGTTCGGCCTGCCGCGGATGCCGGCGCTCGCCCATCGGCTCGACAAGGAAACCTCAGGCTGTCTCGTTCTCGGCCGCCACCGGAAGGCGCTGGCCGACCTGAACCTGATGTTCCGCCACGGCAAGGTCGGCAAGACCTATTGGGCGGTGGTCGAGGGCGGGCCGCAGGAACCCGAGGGCAGGATCGACCTGCCGCTCGGCCGGCTCGACGACAAGATCGGCTGGTGGATGAAGCACGATCCGGAGGGCCTGCCGTCGCAGAGCACCTGGAAGGTGATGGGCCGCGCCGAGGGCATGACCTGGCTGGCGCTCGAACCGCTCACCGGACGGACGCATCAATTGCGCGTGCATTGCGCCGAGTCCGGCTTTCCGGTGCTGGGCGACAACATCTACGGCAGCGCGCCGCGGACCGGCGGGCCGCGGCTGCACTTGCACGCGCGCGAGATCGTCGTGCCGCTCTACAAGAACAAGCCGCCGATCAAGGTGACGGCCCCGGTGCCCGAGCACATGAAGGAGCGGCTGAGGGCGTGCGGCTGGACCGAAGAGATGGACCGCGACGTCAACCCGCCGCTCGGTCTCTCACGGCCCCCGAAAAAAGAAGCCACTCAGTAGATCGTCGCCTTCATGCGCTCCGGCGCAAGCCGGTCATGCTCGTCGCCGCCCAGCTTGCCGCTGGTGATCTCGGCGAGAATTTTTCCCGCGGTCGGCAGGCTGGCGCGCTCCACGTGCAGCGACGGGTCCCAGAGCTTGGAGCGCACGATCGCTTTCGCACACTGGAAGAACACCTGATCCACCGTGATCACCAAGACGGTGCGCGGCGCCTTGCCCTGCATGCTGAAGCTTTCGCAGAGCTGCGGATCGGTCGAGATTTGCGCGCGGCCGACGATGCGCATCGTCTCGCTCACGCCCGGAATGAGGAACAGCAGCGCGACGCGCGGGTCCTTGATAAGATTGCGCAGGCTGTCGATGCGGTTGTTGCCGCGGCGGTCCGGCGTCACGACGGTCTTCTCGTCCAGTACGCGCACGAAACCCTTGGGATCGCCGCGCGGCGAGCAGTCGAGTCCGTCGGGGCTGCAGGTCGCGAGCGCGAAGAACGGCGACGCCTCGATCAGCGCGCGGTAAGCCGCGGTGATGTGGCGCGTCTCCTTGAACTTGGCGGGCGGATAGACCTCGTCGGGGTAGACCGCCTCGAGCTCGGCCAGCGTGGAGATGATGTGGTTCGTGCCGTTGGTCGTCATCGATCCTCCTCCAACGCGGCCAGTGTATCACGCCGCCAAGAGCTGTCTGCCGTCGTGGCCCGCAATGGAGACATCCAGAATAAGCCCGGGCTCGACCGGCGCGGCCATCCGCACCGGGGTGAACTGCGGCGTGCGGGCAATGCCGCCGCGCTCGGTCAGCACGCTTCGCTGCGCCCCCACTTCCCGGTCGAGATGGCGATGCAGCGCCGCCTCGCCCTTCTGGCGCAGCCGCTTGGCGCGTTCCGCGATCACCGCGCCGTTGACCTGCGGCATGCGCGCAGCCGGCGTGCCGGGCCGCGGCGAGAACGGAAACACGTGCAGTTGCGTCAGCCCGCACTCGTCGACCAGATCGAGCGAATTGGCGAACATGTCGTCCGTCTCGGTCGGAAAGCCCGCGATGATGTCGCCGCCGAACACCACGTCGGGGCGAAGCCGCCGCACCTGATCGCAGAAGGAAATCGCGTCGGCGCGCAGATGGCGCCGCTTCATCCGCTTGAGGATCATATCGTCGCCGGACTGCAGCGACAGATGCAGATGCGGCATCAGCCGCGCGTCGCTTGCGATCACGTCGAGCAGATCGGCATCGGCCTCGACCGAGTCGATGGATGAAAGCCGCAGCCGCTTCAGCTCCGGCACATCGCGCAGCAACTGCTTGACCAGCAAACCCAATCCCGGCGCGTAGCTCGTGATATCGACGCCGGTCAGCACGATCTCGCCGTAGCCGTTCTCGACCAGCCGCCGCGCCTCGCCGATCACATCGGCGACCGGCAGCGAGCGTGAGTTGCCGCGGCCGAACGGGATGATGCAGAAGGTGCAGCGATGATCGCAGCCGTTCTGCACCTGCAGGAACGCGCGGGTGTGATCCTCGAAGCGGTCGACGCGATGCAGCTTTGCTCGCGTCGCCGTCATGATGTCGCTGACCGACACCTTCGCCGGCGCGTCGAGCGCAGCCCAACTGGCGGCGGAGAGCTTCTCCTCGTTGCCGAGCACGCGATCGACCTCAGGCATCGCAGCAAACGCCGCGGTCTCGGTCTGCGCCGCGCAGCCGGTGACGACGATCCTCGTTTCAGGGCGTTCGCGACGCAGCCGGCGAATACTCTGGCGCGCCTGTCGCACCGCTTCGGAGGTCACCGCGCAGGTGTTGACCACCACCGCATCGGCAACGCCGGCAGCCGCCGCTTCCCGGCGGATCACCTCCGATTCGGCCGAGTTCAACCTGCAGCCGAAGGTGACGACGTCGACGCTCACTGCGCCGCGCTCTCGGCGCGGGCGAACAGCGCCGGATCGAAACGGCCTTCGAACTCGAACTCGGCCGGCCCCGTCATCAGCACATGATTGTCGCTCTCGCGCCATTCGATGGTGAGGTCGCCGCCCGGCAAGGTCACCCGCACGGTGCGGCCGGTGCGCTTCAACCGCGCCGCCGCCACCGCAGCCGCACAGGCCGCCGAGCCGCAGGCCTTGGTCAGCCCCGCGCCGCGCTCCCAGGTGCGGATCACGACCTGCTCGCGCGACCGCACGTTGCAGAGCGTGATGTTGGCGCGCTGCGGAAACATCGGATGATGCTCGAGCAACGGCCCGATCTTGGCGAGATCGTAGGCGTTGACGTCGTCGACCCAGAAGATCGCGTGCGGATTGCCCATGCTGACCACCGACGGCGAATGCAGGATCGGCTTGTCGATCGGGCCGATCTGCAGCTCGATCGCGCGGGTGTCGCGAAACTCTTCCGACAGCGGTATCTCGTTCCAGGCAAAGCGCGGCTCGCCCATGTCGACGGTGAATTGCCCGTTCGCCGACCGCCAGGTTTGCAGCACCCTACCGTCAACCTCGAACGACAGCCTCTCCTTGCCGGTCTCGCCGGTGATCAGCGAGGCGACGCAGCGCATGCCGTTACCGCAGGCGCCCGCCTCCGAGCCGTCGTTGTTGTAGATGCGGATGAAAGAATCGGTTCCAGCCTTGCGCGGCGGATAGAGCGCCATCAACTGGTCGTAGGGCACGCCGGCCGGCTGGGCGACCGCGCGGGCTGCTTCCGCGCTGATGGTATCGGGCGCAGCACGCATGTCGACCACCACGATCTCGTTGCCGAGACCGTTCATCTTCACGAAGGGGCGGTTGGCGAGCGCGCTCATGGTTGACCGATGACAATACCCGGACGGGGTCTGTTTATATGGGAATTGCCCAAACCAAGGCCAGCCTCCCGGCAGCCCGGAACATGGGCCGCCTTCCCACGATTTCGTCAATACTGTCCCGGTCCGGACATGGTAGATTGCAGCGATTCCCGCGTGCCGCGCCGGGCGACGCGGATCTGAGGAGATTTGAATGATTTCGCTTTGGCGAGCGACCACCCTCGCGGCGCTGGTCGCGCTCGGCGTCGCGTCTTCGGCATGGGCTCAACCGGCGCCGCCGGCCGCCGATCCCCCGCCGCCGCCCCCTCCCGCGCCGAAGGTCGAGGCGCCGAAGGACGCCAAGGACCCGTTCGGCGTCGAGGTGACGCTGACGCCCAAGACCATCATCTTCATGAAGGGCAACAGCACCTGGGACAAGGCGCTGGACAACCTGCAGGACGCCTTCAAGTCGGTCTATGCGCTGCTCGATCAGCGCGGCATCGCCAAGGCCGGTCCGGCCATGACGATCTACACCCAGGCCGACGACACCGGCTTCACCTATCAGGCTGCCGTCCCGATTGCGGAGGCGCCGAAGGAGCCGCCGAAAGGCGACATCGGCGTCGGCCAGTCGCCCGGCGGCAAGGCTCTGAAGTTCGTCCATCGCGGCTCCTACGAGTCGATGGACAACACCTACGAGGCGATCACCAACTATCTCGACGAGAAGCGGCTCGAGGCCGCGGATTCATTCATTGAAGAATACGAAACCGATCCAGTGACGACGCCCGAGGACAAGTTCGTCGTCACGGTCTACGTCCCGCTGAAATAGCAAGCTCCGCGCCGGTATTACGGCGCGGAGGAGATTGCCAAAGGAGAGTGCTATGCGTCGTCTGCGAATTGTCGCCTTGCTGATCTGCGCCCTCTTCACAATCTCGGCCGCGCCCGATCGGGCCGCCGCGCAGGATGCCCAGTCCCCAAACGCCCAAGCCGAGGCCATGCAGGCCGCCAAGGACCTGATGGCGGTGATGTCCGTCGACACCGTGAAGCAGATGGTGACCGGCATGACCAATCAGGTCTGGCCGGCGATCGAGCGCGAGGTGCGCGGCAAGCGGCCCGACATCGATCAAGCCACGCTCACCGAGCTGCGCACCGAATTCGAGAACATCCAGATGCGCTACATGGCCGGCGTCATGACGGACGCGCCGAAGATCTACGCCAAGCATTTCACCGCGGCCGAATTGCGCGACATGCTGGCGTTCTACAAGACATCGACCGGGCAGAAATCGCTCAAGGTCATGCCGCAGGTGATGACCGACATCTTCGCGATGATCATGCCGCAGATGCAGGGCCTTCAGGCCCAGGTCATCACCGCGTTCCAGGAGGTGCTGCGCAAGAAGGGCATCAATCTCTGAGGGCATGATCCCGAAAAGTGTGAAGCGGTTTTCGGAAAAGATCATGCCCAAGCAAAAGAACGGGTGACGGGTCTGATTCAGCGAAGTTGAATCAGACCCTGGCGCTGCTCAAGCGATCGGCCTCCGGTCGCGGAACGCCAGATAGATGCAGTAACAGGCGCCGGCCGCGGCGACGTGCTTGAGCGGATGACCGCTGAAGCCGATCGCCGTGTCGATCACCGCGTCGAAGTGCTCCAGCAGCTTGGCCAGGAAGTAGAAGCCCGCGGCGGCGAACCAGTAGTTCGTGCCGGTGTATTTCGGCGGAAACACCAGGAAGATCGCCGGCAGCACCACGCAGGGGAAGAATTGCACCCAGCCGTAGAGCCGCAGGTCGTCGGTGCGGAGCCAGATCAGCAGGCTCACGACGCCGAGCGCCACCAACGGCCAGAGCAGAAGCTTGCCGACCCGCTCGTCGATCCGCTCCTCGATGACGTTGGCGAGGATCGCCATGAAGGCGATCGACATCGGCATCCGGTCCCAGAACAGGCCCCAGTCGTTCGGCTGCCAGTGGTAGTAGGACGAGCTGAAGCCGGTCAGGAAAACGCCGGCAAAGAACACCGTCGCCGAGAGCTCGCGGCGGACATTGGCGTTCGCAAGCCCCAGCACCCCGACCAGAATGAACGGCAGATTGGACGCCACATTCCAGAAGTTCGGAATGCCGAACAGCGTCTGCCGGTCGGCGAAGCCGTGGTAGATCTGGCTTTGCGGGATCGGCGGCACCAGCAGCAGGGCGGCCAGGGAAACGGCGGCGAGCCCGAACAGGAACCCCAGCGGACGGGTGCGGATCGTGCCGGCGAAGCTCATTTTGTGCTTCATCCTCTATATTGAACGTAGTTCACAGCATAGAATAGCCGTGAACAAAGTTCAATAGGTAATTTGAACGACGTTCATACACCCGCTAATGCCCTTGAAATCCACACGGATCAGGCATCTGCCCGCTGCAAAAGACCGGCATCGGTCCCGTTTTGCCGCCAGTCACGCAGTCAACGTTCGAGGACGCACGGACGTCAATCGGCGCGTTGACGTTCAGGACCTCGCCCCCTATGTTCCGGCCGCTCTCGATAGAGCTGGAATGAACCCGCCGACCGGCCCTTGAGGCTGGAGGCAACCGCCCGACAGCGCGATGCGCCCTCGGGCGTCGTTGTGTTTTGACGGGCCACTATCCAGTTAGAGCACCGGCCGCTCATGGCCGCGACTGAGGAGTTTGGGACTTGTTCGACAGCCTGTCGGAACGGCTTTCCGGCGTACTCGACCGCCTGACGCGGCGCGGCGCGCTGTCCGAGCAGGACGTCGACGCGGCGATGCGCGAGGTGCGCCGCGCACTGCTCGAGGCCGACGTGGCCGTCGACGTGGCGCGCGCCTTCATCGAGCAGGTCAAGAAGCGCGCGGTCGGCGTCGACGTCATCAAGTCGGTGACACCCGGCCAGATGGTCGTGAAGATCGTCCACGACGAGCTCGTCGCGACGCTCGGCGCCACCGTCGAGCCGATCGATCTCAATGCCACGCCGCCGGTGCCGATCATGATGGTCGGCCTGCAAGGCTCCGGCAAAACCACCACCACGGCGAAGATCGCCAAGCGCCTCACCGAGCGCGGCCGCAAGGTGCTGATGGCCTCGCTCGACACGCGCCGCCCGGCCGCGATGGAGCAGCTCGCGGTCCTCGGCCAGCAGGTCGACGTGCAGACCCTGCCGATCGTCGAAGGCCAGTCGCCGGTGCAAATCGCTGGCCGCGCCATCCAGGCCGCCAAGCTCGGCGGCTATGACGTCGTGCTGCTCGACACCGCGGGCCGCACCACGCTCGACGAGGCGATGATGGCGGAGGCCGCCGAAGTGAAGCGCGCCGCCGCGCCGCATGAAATTCTTCTGGTCGCCGACAGCCTCACCGGCCAGGACGCCGTCAATCTCGCGCGCTCGTTCGACGAGCGCGTCGGCCTCACCGGTATCGTGCTCACCCGCGTCGACGGCGACGGCCGCGGCGGCGCCGCGCTGTCGATGCGCGCCGTCACCGGCAAGCCGATCAAGCTGATCGGCGTCGGCGAGCGCATGGACGCGCTCGAGGATTTCGATCCGTCGCGCATCGCCGGCCGCATCCTCGGCATGGGCGACATCGTCTCGCTGGTCGAGAAGGCCGCCGCCAACATCGACCGCGAACAGGCGATGCGGCAGGCCGAGCGGATGCGCAAGGGTCAGTTCGACCTGAGCGATCTTCGCGAGCAGCTCTCCGGCATGGCCAAGATGGGCGGCATGAGCGGCCTGATGGCGATGATGCCCGGCGTCGCCAAGATCAAGAGCCAGATGGCCGAGCGCAATCTCGACGACAGCGTCCTCAAGCGTCAGATGGCGATCATCGACTCGATGACGCCGGGCGAGAGGAAGCACCCCGACATCCTCAAGGCGAGCCGCAAGAAGCGCATCGCGGCGGGCGCCGGCACCAAGGTCGAAGAGATCAACAAGCTTCTGAAGATGCACCGGACCATGGCCGACATGATGAAAGCGATGGGCGGCGGCAAGGCGCGCGGGCCGATGGCTGGCCTCGCGCAGATGATGGGTTTCGGCGGCGGCATGCCGTCACCCGAAGAGATGGCGAAGCTCGCCGAGAAAATGCCGGGCGGCTTGCCGCCGGGCATGCCAGGCGCGCCAAGCGGCGGTCCAAGTGGCGGTCCCGGCGTGCCGGGACTTCCTGGCCTGGGCAAATTCCCAGGCCTCGGCGGCGGAGGCAGCGGCAAGCTGCCGACGCCCGGCGGACTGCCACCCGAATTCTTCAAGAAGAAATAACGCTCACACCAATCGAAGATCGATCCAGAGAGAAGGACCACCACGATGCTCGTTATCCGCATGGCCCGCGCCGGAACCAAGAAGCGGCCGTTCTATCACATCGTCGCCGCCGACAGCCGTTCGCCGCGTGACGGCCGCTTCATCGAGCGGCTCGGCTACTTCAATCCGCTGCTGCCCAAGGACAAGGAAGACCGCCTCCGCCTCGACCTGGACAAGGTCAAGGAGTGGATGAAAAAGGGCGCGCAGCCGTCGGATCGCGTGATGCGCTTCCTCGACGCCGCGGGCGTCGCCAAGCGCGAGAAGCGCAACAACCCGGAGAAGGCCCTGCCGCGCAAGGAGCGCAAGGCCATCAGGGAAGAGGCGGCGAAGGCCGGCGACGCCGCCAAGGCCGAAGCCAAGGCCGCGGCTGACGCCAAAGCCAGGGAACACGCCATCGCCAACGCCGCTGCAGCCGCGAAGAAGTAAGCATGTAGCGCGCCGTGGCGGACCGCATCTGCGTTGCTCAGATCGGCGCCGCGCACGGCGTCCGCGGCGAAGTCCGGCTCTGGTCCTTCACGGGGGATCCGATGGCGGTCGCAAGTTACGGTCCGCTGGAAAGCGAAGACGGCCGGCAGCGCTTCACGATCGAAGCGCTGCGGCCCGCGAAGGACCACTTCGTTGCGCGGCTTGCGGGCGTCGGTGACCGCACCGCCGCCGAGAAGCTCACCAACACCAAGCTCTACGTTTCGCGCGACCGGCTGCCGCCGGTCGAGGACGACGACACGTTCTATCATGCCGACCTGATCGGGCTTGCGGCCGTGACACCCGAGGGCATCACGCTCGGCACCGTGACGGCGGTCCATAATTTCGGCGCCGGCGACGTGATCGAGATCAAGCCCGACAGCGGCGACACGCTGCTGATTGCGTTCACCGAGACTGCGGTGCCGAAGATCGACATGGCAGCACGGCAAATGACGGTCGTTCCGCCAGTCGAGGTCGAGTGACCACCATGTGGCGCGCCACCATCCTCACGATCTTCCCTGAGATGTTTCCGGGACCGCTCGGCCTGAGCCTCGCCGGCAAGGCGCTGGCCGCGGGCCTGTGGTCGCTCGACGCGGAGGACATCCGGGCCCATGCCACCGATAAGCACGGCACCGTTGACGACACGCCGGCCGGCGGCGGACCCGGCATGGTGATGAAGGCCGACGTGTTGGCCCGCGCCATCGACGCCATCCCGGCTGACGACCGGCCGCGGCTCCTGATGAGCGCCCGGGGTCGGCCATTGACCCAGGCCCGCGTCGCAGAGCTCGCCAAAGGCGATGGCTTGGTCGCGCTATGCGGCCGTTTCGAGGGGGTCGACGAGCGGCTGATCGCCGCCCGAGGCCTCGAAGAGGTTTCCATTGGCGACTATGTGCTCTCGGGCGGTGAGATCGCCGCTTTGGCGCTGCTCGACGCCTGCGTCCGGCTCATCCCGGGCGTCATGGGCAAGGAGGCCTCCGGCGCCGAGGAAAGCTTCACCGCCGGGCTTCTGGAGTACCCGCAATACACCCGCCCGGCGGTGTTCGAGGGCCGGCCGATCCCCGAGGTGCTGACCGGCGGCGACCACGGAAAAGTTAAAGCCTGGCGGCAGGCCGAGGCCGAGCGGCTGACCCGCGAGCGCCGGCCGGACCTCTGGAGGGCCTACGAAAACCGCCCCAAAAAGCCTATATAACGCCCCGCACGTGACGGGGTGACAAGCCGCGCGAGTTGTCGTAGAAGCTCGCCCAACCCAGACAAACAGCCTAGATGGCGCTGCCCTTCCGCAGTCCTTTGGGGCACGCAGCCGACGGAGAATTGCCATGAACCTCATTCAGCAGCTCGAGAAAGAGCAGCAGGAAAAACTGTCCGCCGGACGCGAGATTCCGGACTTCGAGCCGGGCGACACCGTGATCGTCAACGTCAAGGTCGTCGAAGGCGAGCGCACTCGTATTCAGGCCTATGAAGGCGTCTGCATCGGCCGCTCGGGCGGCGGGCTCAACGAGAGCTTCACGGTCCGCAAGATCTCCTACGGCGAAGGCGTGGAGCGCGTTTTCCCGCTGTACTCGCCGATGATCGACTCGATCAAGCTCGTGCGCCGCGGCAAGGTGCGTCGCGCCAAGCTGTATTACCTGCGCAATCTGCGCGGCAAGTCGGCGCGTATCGCCGAGGGCTCGCATCACGGCGGCCAGTCGACCGACGTCACGGCCGACGCCGCTAAATGAGCGGACGCGACCATCGCGGAAGCAAAAAGGCCGGCTTGTCCGGCCTTTTTCGTGTCTGCGTGATCGCAATGCTGTTCGGATTTTCTGCGCCGGCGCTGGCCGAGCCGATATTGATTGACGTCCTGGACGCCAAGCCGAACTTCGACCAGCGAACCAACGAGCCGATCATCACCATCCAGATGACGTCCGCATCTGCGAAGCTGTTTGCCGAGATCACCAGCAAGAATATCGGCCGCAAGCTCGAGCTCCGCATCGATGGAAAGACCGTCATGGCGCCCGTGATCCGGGAGCCGGTCATGCGCGGCAGCGTGCAAGTTTCGGGCGGCTGGACGCAGCGGGAGGTCAAAGACCTCGCCGACAGGATCATGGCGGGCAACTCCAAGGTCGAGGTCGAACTCGTAAACGAGTGACCCGCCATGCGGGTTTGGGCCGCCTTGCGGCGATTCGTGTTTGTTGTCCCGACCGTCCCAACTGGCTATATCTAGGCCATGTCGAACGTTTCTAATGTTCACCGGATCGTCTTGGGCGACCACGTGCGTCTGCCCGGCCGCTTTTTCGGCCGGCTGACCGCGTCGATCCAGGCTGAGCTTTGAACGGCCGCACCGTTCCGGCCGCAACAGCGGCCACCGCCACTTTCGACATCCAATTCGATCAAGGTTCAACGCGATGAAACCGCGCACGTTCTACGACAAGATCTGGGCTGACCATGTGGTTGACGAGCAACCCGACGGCACCTGCCTGCTCTACATCGACCGCCACATCGTCCACGAGGTGACGAGCCCGCAGGCCTTCGAAGGCTTGCGCCTCTCCGGCCGCAAGGTGCATTCGCCGGACAAGACGCTGCTCGTGGTCGACCACAACGTTCCGACCTCGGACCGCAAGCTGCCGAATCCCGATCCGGAGAGCGCGGCGCAGATCGCGTATCTGGCCGAGAACGCCAAGCTGTTCGGCCTCGAATATTACGACGAGTTCGACATCCGCCAGGGCATCTGTCACGTCATCGGCCCGGAGCAGGGCTTCACGCTGCCCGGCACCACGCTGGTCTGCGGCGACAGCCACACCGCGACGCACGGCGCGTTCGGCGCGCTGGCTTACGGCATCGGCACCTCCGAGGTCGAGCATGTGCTCGCCACGCAGACGCTGGTGCAGACCAAGTCGAAGAACATGCGCGCCCTGGTCGAGGGCAAGCTGCCGCCGAACGTCACCGCCAAGGACATCATCCTCGCGATCATCGGCGAGATCGGCACCGCGGGCGGCACCGGCTATTCGCTGGAATATGCCGGCGAAGCCATTCGTTCGCTGTCGATGGAAGGCCGCATGACGGTCTGCAACATGTCGGTCGAGGCCGGCGCGAAGGCGGGCTTCATCGCGCCCGACGAGAAGGCCTATGAATTCCTGAAGGGCCGTCCTAAAGCCCCGAAGGGCAAGACATGGGATGACGCGGTGCGCTACTGGGACACGCTGCGCACCGACGACGGCGCGTTCTTCGACCGCGAGGTCAAGCTCGACGCCGCGAAGCTCCCGCCGATCGTGAGCTGGGGCACCAGCCCCGAGCAGGTCACCTCGATCACCGGCAAGGTGCCGGTGCCGTCGGAGATGCTCGACGAGCACAAGCGCCGCGCGGCCGAGCGCTCGCTGCAATACATGGGCCTGAGCGGCGGCGAGAAGATCACCGACATCAAGGTCAACCGCGTGTTCATCGGCTCCTGCACCAACTCGCGCATCGAAGACCTGCGCGAAGTGGCGCGCATCGCCGAGGGCAAGAAGGTCAGCGCCAGCGTCAACGCGATGATCGTGCCGGGCTCGGGCCTGGTGAAGCAGCAGGCCGAGCAGGAAGGTCTCGACAAGATCTTCAAAGCCGCGGGCTTCGACTGGCGCGAGCCGGGCTGCTCGATGTGCCTCGCCATGAACCCGGACAAGCTCGAGCCGGGCGAGCGCTGCGCCTCGACCTCGAACCGCAACTTCGAAGGCCGTCAGGGCTTCAAAGGCCGCACGCATCTGGTGTCGCCCGCGATGGCCGCGGCCGCCGCGATCGCCGGTCACTTCGTCGACGTGCGCGATTGGCACTGAGCCGAAACCGAAGCGAACACCGCAAACGAAAGGCCCGCCTGACGGCGGGCCTTTTGATTCTGATTCAGCGCGGATACGGCGGCCGCAATCCCCGGTCCGGCCCGAACGGAGTATCTGCGCCGACGCGATAATAGAAGTACCGGTTGCCGGCGATGTCGGTCCCGTATCCGGCGTAGGGCTCATCACGGAAGCCGCGGCCGTCGGTCGTGTGTTGCGCCACGGTCCTATGATGCCGATGCGCAGAACCGATCTTGGAATGCTTCCCCGGCCTCATTCCATCGCGCTGCAGCTCGGATGCAGATGCGGTGCTCAGAATCGCGCATGACACTGCCAGCGCGATGATTCCGGCTGCGGAGAATATCCTGGACATCATGAGATCCTCCGGTGCTGTCTTGCAGATAGCACCGGATGTGCGGGGCAAATGCGTAGCCTGCCACCGCGGCCCGATCACTTTACCGATATCGCCACGACACCGCCGAGGTCGGCAGGCTCCGCCTGATCGTCACCGGCCGGCAGATTTCGGCGCGCGAGGCGCGCGCCATGGTGGCGGGCACCAGCGTGCCCGACATCATCAGCGGACCGGTTTCGGAATAGGCACGCTTGCTCTTGGCCAACGCCGGCGAAGCCGCCACGGCAATCGCCGTCACCATGAAAGCCAACGCTGCAGACCGGATCATCGTCATCCTCGCACCCATCGGCAGTTCATCCGCGGCACGATGACGGTGCCGCTCGGGCGATATTCGCTGACGTAGCGCACCGAGCAGTCCCGCTTCGCATGCGGCCCGGGATATTCCACCTCGTAAGGCAGTGGATAGAGCGAATGATAACGACGATAGGGGTAGCGCGGTTGCACCAGGATGCGCGGGCGAACCCGCCGCACCCGGCTTCGCGTTTCCTGGCTTTGCGCCCGGCTGTTCGCGGCGGCGCTGGAATCCGGCGGATTGCCCTGCGCCAGATTGCTTTGAGCCATGCCGGGCGCGGACCACAGCAGTCCGGCCGACATCACAATTGCGGCAAGCGTCACGGGCATTCGCATGGCGGCAAGCTCCCGCATCGCTGCCGCGGCGTCAACCTTTTGCCTTTCCGTGGCTGCCTCGAAACCCCACGACCGTGCTAGATTTGCAGCAAATGACAGACCGCCGTTCTGACGACCGTTCCGATAGCTCCCTGCCCGATCCGCTGGCCTGGCGGCCGCTGAAGGCGCCGTCGCTCGCCGAGTTCGAGGCCATCGCGCTGGAGGCGTTCCGCCGCCTGCCGAAGGAATTCCGCGACCGCTGCGAAGGCGTCGTGATCCAGATCGACGACTACCCGACCGAAGAAGTTCTGGACGCGATGGGCATTGCGAGCGAGCTCGATCTGCTCGGGCTGTTCCAGGGCATCGGCCTGCCGTTTCAATCCGAGACATCGCCGGCGCAGATGCCCAACATGGTCTGGCTCTACCGGGCGCCGATCCTGCTGTACTGGGCCGAGCACGACGAGACGCTGGGTCATGTGATCCAGCACGTGCTGGTGCACGAGATCGGCCACCACTTCGGCCTGTCCGATGACGACATGGACGAAATCGAACGGGCGGCCGGCTGAGCGGCCGCTCGATGCATGAGATCAAGAAGCTTGCGGAATAAGGGAGGCTATCCATGAAAATCACCGGCTCGTGCCATTGCGGCGCGATCACCATCGAAGGCGAGGCGGACCCCGAGAAGGTCGGGATTTGCCACTGCACCGACTGCCAGAGCGGCACCGGTTCGGCGTTTCGCGTCTCGGTGCCGATCGACGGCAGCGTGTTCAGAATGAAGGGCCAGCCGACCAACTACCTGAAGACCACGTCGGACAGCGGCCGGCCGCGGGTGCAGGCGTTCTGCCCGACCTGCGGCTCGCCGATCTACTCGACCACGCCGGGCGAGGGCCAGCAGGCATCCTACATGGTCCGCGTCGGCATCCTGGCGCAGCGCGACGAATTGATGCCGAAGAAGCAGAGCTGGTTTCGCTCGGCGCGGCCTTGGGTCTGCAGCATGGACGGCATCCCGAAGAACGAGAAGCAGGGGTAAACGCCCCTGCGCCATCGAACGCGTTGATACGAGCCATCGCTTTTCCGCGTTGGATCGGCCGGCCCGGAACCGGCAAAATGGTGGTTCGCCCTTGAGGAGGCTCCCATGATCGTCACCGTGTTCCGGTCGCGGCTGCGGCCCGGTTTTCAGGACGAATACGTTGCCCTGGTCAATCGAATGCAGGAGGTCGCCCGGACCATTCCGGGCTACATCTCGCATAAGGGATTCTGGGCCGATGACGGCGAGCGGGTCACCATCGTCGAATTCGAGCATGAGGAGGGCCAGCGCGCCTGGCGCATGCATCCGGAGCATATCGAGGCCCAGAAGCTCGGCCGGCTGAAGTACTACGAGATGTACGACATCAAGATCGGCGAGGTCCGCTACCACCACCATCACGAGCGTAAAAAGGAAGCGGTTCCAGGGGCTTGACCGGACCGCATTTGAGAGCCATTCAAAAGACCCAAGGAGATTAGGCCCCATGGAAAAGTTCAACAAACTGGAAGGTGTCGCAGCCCCGCTGCGGGTGCTCAATGTCGACACCGACATGATCATTCCCAAGCAGTACCTGAAGACGCTGAAGCGCACCGGGCTCAGCAAGGGCCTGTTCTCCGAGATGCGCTACAACGACGACGGCAGCGACAACCCGGACTTCGTGCTCAACAAGCCGGCCTACAAGCACGCCAAGATCATCGTCGCCGAGGACAACTTCGGCTGCGGCTCCTCGCGCGAGCACGCGCCGTGGGCGCTGATGGACTACGGCATCCGCTGCGTGATCTCCACGCAGTTCGGCGACATCTTCTACAACAACTGCTTCAAGAACGGCCTGCTGCCGATCAAGGTCAGCCCCGAAGACCTGGAGAAGCTGTTCGATGACGCCGATCGCGGCTCCAACGCGACGCTGTCGATCGACCTCGAGAAGCAGGAGATCCGCGGCCCGGACGGCGGTGTGGTCAAGTTCGACATCGACCCGGCCCGCAAGCACATCATGCTCAACGGCCTCGACGACATCGAGCAGACCAACCTGAAGAAAGACAAGATCGCGAGCTTCGAGGCCAAGTCGCAGGCCGCGCGGCCGTGGGCCTGAGACTATTCCTGCTCGGCGCGGTGCTGGCGTCGCTTGCTGCGACCGCTGACGCCGCGCCGCGTGCCAGGACCCGCTTCGACGGCATCCGCGATTGCGAGCGGCTCGCCTCTGTGCAGTTCCGGCGGCACAACCCGGCATTCCGCCGCTTCACCATCGACCGCGCCCGCGTGACGGTCGACCGCTATGCCGATCGCGTCGGCAACAACTTCGTCACGGCGGTCTATCACGGCGGCGCAACCTACGACGCCGGCAAGGGCCCCGAGTCCACGCGCTTCATCTGCCTGCAGGGCGGCACCGACGCGCTGTTCGTCTACACGCTGCCGGATTGATCGGCTGACGTTCAGCCCGGACAGCCGTGCTGGCTGCCCGGACTTTTCGGCGCGGCTTCGACGCCGACCGCGCCGCCTCTGGCAATCGCATCGCGCAGGAAGCCGGATCCTCGCACCTCATCGATGAAGGCATCGACCGCGGCCAGCGCCTGCGGCCTGTCCTTCGGCACCACGATGTTCTGCGGCACGTAGAAAAAGTTGTCGGGCAAGGCCCGCGAGCCCGTCACGCTCCGCATGAGCGCGGCCAACCGCTGACGGCTGGCGCCGAACGCATCGATCTCCTTGCTGGTCAGAGCCTTGACGACCAGTTCCGGATTGCTGTCGAGCTCCACCAGCGTCGCCTGCTTGAGCACGCGCTTCATGCAGAGCGTGACCGAGTCGGCGCGCGTTCCGGCAATCTTTAAGCCCGCGCGATCGACGTCGGCCACAGCCTTGATCGGCGAATCGCCCAGCACCAGGAACGACTGCTGCGTCAGCATATAGGTCTGCGAGAACTCGACGGTGCCGAGCCGCGTCGCCTCGTAGGCGACGAAGCCGATATCGGCCTCGCCGTTTTTCACCGCCTCGATCACGGCCGGCGGACTGCCGACCGGCTTGAACTCGAGCGGCTTGCCGATTTTCTTCGCCAACTCCTGCGCCAGATCGTAGGAGGCGCCACGGATTTCGCCGGTCTGCGGATTGCGGATCGCTTGTGCCGGATTGGTGGCGAGATAAGCCGCGCGCAACGTGCCGGTCGGCGCGAGATCGGCCTGCGCGTGAGCCGCAATGACAGAAGCGAGCACGAGGCTCGCCGCAACAAATGGAAGTGACCGCATGACGCTCCCGCGTGATTTAAAATTTGCCGCGGCATTTTATCAGAGCATCAGACGCGACCAATCAACTTCGCGTGCTCTCGATCGCCTCGGCAATCGAGACGGTGCGCCGCGCCATCTCGGCGTGCATGCGCTCCACCATGCGGCCTTCGACCTGCACCACGCCCTTGTCCTTGTTCTCGGGAAGGTCGAACGCGGCGATCAGCTTCCGGGCCTGCACGATTTCATCGGCGCCCGGCGAGAACACGGCGTTGCACGGCTCGATCTGGTTCGGGTGAATGAGCGTCTTGCCGTCGAAGCCCATGTCGCGCGCCTGGATGCATTCGGCCTCGAAGCCCTTGGTGTCACTGAGATCGTTGTAGACGCCGTCGAGAATGTCGATGCCGTGCGCATGCGCGGCGAGGAGGCATGTCGCCAGCCACGACACCATCGGCGCGCGGCCCGGCACGAGCCGCGCCCGCGTCTCCTTGGCGAGATCGTTGGTGCCCATCACGAAGCCCGCCAGCCGCGTCTCGGAATCATGCGCCTCGGCCGCGAGCGCCACGATGTTGAAGAGCGCCTCCGGCGTCTCGATCATCGCCCAGATCCGCGTCCTGTGCGGTGTGTGCAGATCCATGATCCGCCGACCGATCCGCTCCAGCTGCTCGACGCGGCCAATTTTTGGAATGAGGATCGCGTCGGGACCAGCCGCTGCCGCCGCCGCAAGATCGTCGGCGTGCCAGGGCGTCTCGATGCCGTTGACGCGAATGAACACCTCGCGGCTGCCGAAGCCGCCGGCCTTCACGGCGTCGGTGACCTGCCGGCGCGCAGCCTCCTTGGCGTCGGGCGCGACCGCGTCCTCAAGGTCGAGGATCACGCCGTCGGCCGGCAAGGTCCGCGCCTTTTCGATGGCGCGGGCGTTGGAGCCCGGCATGTACAAGACGCTGCGGCGCGGACGAAAGCTCATGGGTCGCCTCCTGAATTCCTACCGTAGCGGCGTAGCACAAGCTGTGCCAGCGTGTCGGCGATGAGTGGGAACGACATGTGGCTCGCAGGCGTCGACGGTTGTCCCGGCGGCTGGCTCGCGGCGTTCGTGCGGCCGAGCGGCGACGAAACGCGGCTGCGGATCGTGCCGCGCTTTGCCGATGTGCTGGCCGCGCCGGAGAACCCCAAGGTTGTCGCGGTCGACATGCCGATCGGACTGCCGGAACGCACCGGCCTTGGCGGCCGCGCCGCGGAGAACTGCGTCAGGCCGCTGCTCGGCGCGCGGCAGTCGTCGGTGTTCTCGGTGCCGTCGCGCGCCGCGATCTATGCGGGCGAATATCGCGAGGCGTGCAATGTCGCGCAGTCGACATCCGATCCGCCGCGCAAGGTCTCGAAACAGCTCTTCAACATTGCGCCGAAAATCCGCGAGGTGGACGCGGTATTGCGTGGAACACCCGACGTGGCCAAACGCGTGTTCGAGGTGCATCCCGAACTCGCGTTCTGGCGGCTCAACGGCGAGCAGGCGCTGACCGAACCGAAGAAGGTCAAGAGCCGCTGCTACGAACCTGGCTTGGCGCTGCGCCGCGGACTGCTGATCGCGGCCGGATTGCCGGCGGACGCCGTGCAATCCACCCCGCTGAAAGGCGCCGGCGCCGACGACCTGCTCGACACGCTGGCCTGCGCCGCGACCGCACGTCGCATCCACAAGGGCCTGGCGCAGCCGTTCCCGAACCCGCCGCCGCGCGACGCCCATGGCCTGATCATGGCGATCTGGGCCTGAGGTTTGCTTTATCGCTTAAGGTGTGTAGGAAAAAGCCGTTCGTGGAGTAAGCCCATTGAGTTTCCCGCAGCGCCTGATCGAGGGTTACAGCGCCTTCACCAGCGGCCGGCTCAAGTCCGAGCAGGACCGCTACCGCGAGCTCGCCGAGCGCGGCCAGCGGCCGGAGATCATGGTGATCGGCTGCTGCGATTCCCGCGTCTCGCCCGAGGTGATCTTCGACGCCGGCCCGGGCGAGCTGTTCGTGGTGCGGAACGTGGCGAACCTCGTGCCGCCGTTCGAGACCGCCGGAACCTATCACGGCGTGTCGGCGGCCCTGGAGTTCGGCATCGGCGCGCTGAAGATCAAGCACATCGTGGTGCTCGGCCACGCCCATTGCGGCGGCGTGAAGGCCTTTGCCGAGGACGCCGAGCCGATCTCGCCCGGCGATTTCATCGGCCGCTGGATGTCGCTGATGGCGCCCGCCGCCGAGAAGGTCGGGCCGCGCGGCAAGCTTTCGCCCGCCGAATATATCGAGCGGCTGGAGAAGGCCTCGGTCGTCAACACGCTCGACAACCTGCTGACCTTCCCGCGGCTCAAGAAGCTGATCGAGCGCGGCGAGGTCCTGACGCACGGTGCCTATTTCGGCGTGGCGACCGGACAGCTTTCGGTGCTCGACAAAACGACCGGCGAGTTCAAGCCGGTCGCCAAATAGTCAGACCAAATAATCAGACCGAGATATCGGCCTCCTGCATCACCGGCGTCTGCTCGCGCGCGTCCGGCACCGTGATCACCACGTCGCCGCCGGTGACCGCGACCTTGATGCGGCGCAGCCGCGCCTTCGGGTTGCCGGGATGAATGCCGGTGCGGATGTCGAACTCGAAGCCGTGCCACGGGCAGACCACGTGTAGCTTTTCCTTCGAGAACGTCATGCCCTTGCTGGTGCGGTCGTCGGCGATGATCTCCTCGACCTTGGCGATCATCTTGCCCTGACACGCCGGTCCGCCCATGTGCGGACAGTGATTGAGATAGGCGTGAAACTCGCCGCCGACCTTGAACACCGCGACCTCGAAGCGCTCGAAGCCGATCAGCTTGCGGCCCGGATCCTTGAAGTCCGACGCCGGACCGACGTTCACCTCACGCATTTCACTCCCCTCAATTCAATCACGCTTGTTTCTGTTGAACCACATCGACACGTCCCAGAGATTGAGACCGGCCGATTTGATCATGTCGCTTGCTGTCACGACGATGTCCGTCGGTGTCACCGCCGACGGCGTGATCGGCTGCGCCGGCGCCATGTCTGCATCGACCTTCGCAGCGTAGAGCCGAACGGCCGCGGTCAGCACCCGTTCGAGATCGGCGTCGGACACTTGGCCCGGCTGACCGGACGTCAGCGCGCGCTCGGCCGCAGCGACAAAATCGTCGCCGAGCGACGCCGTCTGCGGATGCGCCGTCACGGCCATCAGGACACGCCCGGCCGCGTCGCCAGCACTTCGGCCGCCTTCGGACGCTTGCGCTCGATCGGGAGATTGAACACACGCGCGGCGTTCAGCCCGAGGATGTTGCGCTTGCCCTGCTCGCTCAGGAACGGCAGCGTCGTGATCGAGCTCGGCGCATCGAAGTCCCAGTGCGGCCAGTCCGACGCGTACAGCAGCTGCGTCTCGGCGTTGAAGGATTCCATCGTGGCCTGGAGCAGCTTCAGGTTGGTCTTCTCCATCGGCTGGCTCGTATAGAACATCTCCCGCATGTACTCGCTCGGCAGCCGCTTCAAGAGCGGCGCCTCGCACGAGCGCATCTGATACTCGTGGTCGAGCCGCTGCATCAGATACGGGATCCAGGCGAGGCCACTCTCGATCCACAGCACCTTCAGCTTCGGGAAGCGCTCCGGCAGCCCGTTGATGATCCAGTTGGTCATATGGATCAGGCTGTAGTGCACGAAGCTCAGCGCGTGCATCGAGATGAAGCGGTTGAGCTGCAGGAACGACGGGTCGTTCCAATTGAAGCCGGAGTGGAACGAGAACGGCTTGCCGCTCTCCTCCATCAGCGCATAGAGCGGCATGTAGCTGTTGTGATGCACCGGCTTGTTGCGCGTCGACACCACCGAATAGCCGATGATGCTGTCGACGTGGGCGTACTTCTTGACCTCTTCGACGCAGGCTTCGGGCGTGTTGAACGGCAGGTAGATCATGCCCTTGAGGCGATTGTCCTGAGGCAGAATCGTTTCAACGAGCCACTTGTTGTAAGCCTGACCCAGCGCTGCCTCGATATCGTCCTGCGGATGCATGCCGAGCGTCAGCATCGGCGTCGGGAACACGACCTGATAGTCGAGCCCGAGCGCGTCCATCGAGCGCCGCGCCAGCTCGACGAAATGATGCGTGCCGGCCTTCTTCTCGACCTTCTCCATCAGCGCCTGCTGATGCGGAATGCGGCCCCAGGCGTGCTGGTGGAGAATGCCGGGCTGGTTGTTGAGCAGCGAGACGTTGCCGGTGCCGGGGCGCTCGGCGTTGGCAAAGCCCTGCTGGCGGATCACGTCGTTGTCGATCATGGCCAGGATCTCGGGCCAGAACGCGGTCTCGGTGACGTGAGCATCGATGTCGACGAGGAAGTAGTCCTCGTAGCTTTCCGCCTGCCGCGTCGCATGCGCGAGGATGTCGCGCGTGTCGGTCTGCATGGTGATTTCTTGCAGTTCGCGGAACTGCGGCGGCATGCGCTCGAGCATGGCTGGCTCCCTTGAGGCGCCGCCCGGTCGATTATGAAAGGCGCGTGCGGGCGGGCGCGGCGCCACCATACGGATGGACGAGGCCGACGCGCAATAGAACGATTCTAGCGACTGGTATGCGCGTAATGCCTTGGAGCGTCAGGTTATTCCGCCGGAACCGCAACGGGTTGCTTGATTTCGCCGAGCGACTGGCGGATCACGGTCCAGGCGCCCTGCAAGGCGAGCCCCGCCATGATGGTGGCGACGATCAGGTCCGGCCAGCCGGTTCCGGTGCCGAACACGCCGGCCGCGGCGGCCAGCACCGCCAGGTTGCCGATCGCGTCGTTGCGGGTGCAGATCCAGGCCGAGCGCATGTTGGCGTCGCCCGCACGATAGGCCCAGAGCAGCGCGAACGAGCCGGCGTTGGCGGCGAAAGCCGCGATACCGACCGCGCCCATGGTGAGCGCGCTCGGCAGCGTGCCGTGCGCGAGATGCCAGAGCACCGTGCCGAGCACCCACAGGCCGAACACGCCCATGCTGATGCCCTTGACCAGCGCAGCGGTCGCGCGGACGCGCAGCGCCATGCCGATCACGAACAGGCTGATGGCGTAGTTCGCGGCGTCGCCGAAGAAGTCGAGCGCGTCGGCCTGCAGCGACGCGGAGCCCGCCGCGACGCCCGCGCCGATCTCGACCAGGAACATGGTGGCGTTGATGGCGAGCACGGCCCACAGCACGCGCCGATACGCTGCGTTGCCGCGGTTGGGATCGGACGGCCCGTGATCGTGACAGCAGGAACAGCTCGCGCTCATGAGAGCCTCGTTGCGTTCAGACTCATGTAGGCCCTGACCCCGACGTTACACAATCACAGTCGGGGTTTTTCGTTTATCCCGCGTCGACATGCGGCATCGGCGGTGCTTTCCCTCCGTCGCAGGCATCTCCCCACCCGGCCTCGCTAACGCGAGGCCACCCTCCGCTGGCGGGGAGGGAGAGCCGTGCTGCACCAGCGCGGCCTCAAACTTCAGATTCACATGTCAAACAGCCCGCGCTCATAGTCGTCCGAAGGGCGGCGTCGCTTCGGTCGCCTATGCGCGCATCACGTCCGCATCATGGATGCGGGCGTGATTCATCGGCCCCGGAAGTCGCAAGGCGCGGGGCGCCGCCTTCATCTTCTTCCTCCCTCCAAAGAGGGAGCGGAGCGCCGTTCGGCGCTTCGTAGCGATGGCACCCTTGGAGGTGCCGCGTGCCGTTTGACCGGCACGCGCGCCTCCCGGCGCTCCACAGTGGCGTCTCTCGGCTCGGGACCGCTCTTCCGGGCGCGGGCGGACGAGCACAACCTCGCCCCTATCCAGGCAGCATTGGCGCCGCCTTTCAGCCCGTCCACGTCCAGCCCTTAAAGGGCAGCCCCGTCTTGCGACGGCGCGGGCG
>Ga0102590_1000592_pt1 | contig 75774 bp, 78 predicted proteins | sample AraplaMF_Col_mMF_FD_76859 | JGI IMG/M metagenome (GOLD analysis project Ga0102590, IMG submission 76859) | Arabidopsis root microbial communities from the University of North Carolina, USA - plate scrape MF_Col_mMF | ecosystem: Host-associated > Plants > Roots > Endosphere | place: USA... | reverse complement strand
TTCATGCTGACGCTCGGCGTTGCCTATGTGCTGACGCGCACCATCACCGGCCCTATCGACGCCTTGATTACCCGCGCGGACGAGATCGCCCGCGGCGGCAAGGCGGCAATCCGACCGCTTGAAAGCTATGGAACACGCGAGATCGCTTTGCTGTCGCAAAGCTTCCTCGATCTTGCCGGAAAACTGGTCGATCGCACCGAATATATCAGCTCCTTTGCCGCCCATGTCTCCCACGAACTGAAATCGCCGCTGACGGCCATCCACGGTGCCGCCGAACTTTTACGCGACGATGATGCGGAAAGGCCGATGACGAAGGCGCAGCGTCTGCACTTTCTCGACAATATCGTCGCCGACGCCGTCCGGCTCGACGCATTGCTGCAGCGGCTGAGGGAACTTGCGCAGGCGGAAACCCTTGTCGCCGAGGGCAGAAGCAGTGTCACCGACATCATATCCTCACTGGGCGTGCAATTTCCCGCCCTGGATATTTCCGGCTTAGGCGATACGGAAATATCTCTTGCTCTTCCTCAGGAAGCAGCCGTCATCGTCTTTGCCAACCTTGCCGAAAACGCTCTTCAGCACGGCGCCACACTGTTGGAACTCAGAGTATCGGCCGACGCCCGAACAGCCGTCATTCTTGTTCGTGACGACGGCAGCGGTATTTCCGACTCAAATCGCCAACGCATCTTTCAGCCGTTCTTCTCCACCCGCCGCGAACAGGGCGGCACCGGCATGGGCCTCGGTATCGTCCGCGCCATGCTGAGCTCGCATGGCGGGACGATCCGCCTGCTGCAGACGACCGGCGCCGGCACCGAGTTCGAAATCACCATCCCGGTACCGAACTGGCGCTCCAGAGACTGATAGGGGCATTGCGCGGAAGGGCGATCCCGGCACTGCCCCGTCCTGAGCAAGGCAATGTCATCAAGCGAGTGGATCAGTTTCCAGGTTCTATCGCCGTCAATGCCGCCTGCGCGATGACATCTGCAATGCGTTTGGACAGCGCCGGGTCGGAAGCAGCGCGCGCGAGGGTTACACCGCCACTGAGCATGGCGAGTAGCAAGATCGCCTGATCTTCCCGGCGTGTTTCGGATTGACCTGGTATCTCACCCTCCGGCAAGCCGACCGCAACTTCCTCGATGAGACGTTTGAGTTCTGCCGTATAGGCGCTTCGTGTTTCATCGTCTGCGCGCATGACGTCGGGGGAGAGGCTCGGCAGAGCGCAGCTCTCGCCCAGATCGCAAGTTCTTTTAAAGCCGAGATAGTAGCCGACGAATGTCGTCAGCCAGTCTTTCGGTTGCCTGGCCTTCAGCGCCGCAATTCCTTGCCGCAGCTCTTCCAGGCCCGTCAGCACGGCGGTGCGAAAGGCTTCACCCTTGGACTTGAAGTGTCCGTAGAAGGCACCGTTGGTCACCCCTGCGGCCTTGGTCAATGCATCGATGCCAGCACCGCCATAGCCTTCCTTTCTGAAAACCTGTCCAGCCGCCGCGATGACGCGCGTTCGGGTCTCCTGCTTATGTTCGGCACTATATCGCATCTATGTCCCTTTTGGAGTGATCACTCTTTATGTCTTGCTAAGAGAGTGATCGATGTGTATTCATAAAGAGTGATCGGTATATATCAGAAGCGGTCACGGTTCAAACAGGGAGATATACGATGCCTATCACACTCACCGTGCCCGAAGGCCTACTTTCGCAGCAGGCTCAGGCGCAAGCCTTTGCCGGATTGACGGACGCGGTGCTCGATGCCGCCGGCTTGACCGGCAATCACTTCATGACAGCCAATATCATCGGCACGATCAATGTGCTGCCGCAGGCGCATGTGCTTGCGGCGGGAGAGCCGATCGCTGCAGCCTTCGTCGAGCTCAAGCTGCCCGAGATCGCGCTGGTGAGCGCTGAAGGAAAACAGGCTTTCTTCGAAAAAGCGGCCGATGTCATCGAACAGGCCGCCGAAGGCCGGCTGAAGCGCGAACATATATGGTCGAACATCGTCTACGCGCCTGAAGGGGCCTGGGGTATCGCCGGCCGCAGCTACAACAATGCCGATCTCGTCGGTGCCATCCAGGGTGCGGTTGCCGCCTCGTAACGATCGCGGCGTACGCTCGGAAATCTCAGACTTGCAATGCCGGGCCGGCGACACCAAGGCGTCGCGGTCCGGCGCCTTGACGGAGCCAAGCCATGCAGCTTGCTAACTATCTGTTCTTTTCCACAGGTTGCGAAGAGGCGCTCGCCTTCTATGCCGAATGCGGGCTTGGCCGGATCACGCAATTGAAGCGCCACGGCATGGACGGGATGCCCGTTGCCAGCAAAGCCATGCGGGGCAAGGTGATGCACGCTCGTTTCGAAGGACCTGATGTTCTGTTCTTCGCCTCGGACAATCATGATGCGGAGCCGATGCGAGGCTCCGCCCACATGCTGATCATGGACGACCGCGACAGTACCGACAGCCTATTCGCACGGCTGGCCGAGGGCGGAGAGATCACGACACCACTCGCCGTCCAGCCATGGGGAAGCTATTATGGCAAGTTCACGGATCGCTTCGGTGTCCAGTGGATGCTCGATTGCCTGGCGTGAGCATGTGCTCTATGCGCGAGTGTGAGCCGATAACACCCCGATACCCGCTAAGTGTCGGCGTCTGTGTCGTAATCATTCAGAATATCGCGCGCAGAGGACAATCGGCAGGATCGCAGGGGAGACACTCGCCCCCGATCAAGCGGCTGCGAACGCCCTACCCTACCCGGTGCCCGCGTCTTACCGCGTCGTATAGCCGCCGTCGATAACCAGCACTTCGCCGGTGACATAACTTGCCGCCGCGGAGCAGAGGAACAATGCGGCACCCGCCACCTCCTCCGGCTGCCCGACGCGTCCCATCGGGGTCATGCTGCGCCAGGTCGGGAACCAGTCGGGATTGTCGATGCCGCCACGCGACAGATCGGTCTCAATATAGCCGGGGGCGATGGCGTTGACGCGGATATTCTCGGCGGCAACCTCGCTGGCGAGGCTCTTCGTCATCATGTGGACCGCCGCCTTGGAGGCGTTATAGGCGACCTGGTTCTGCGGAATGTTGGAAACGATGCCCGAAATCGAGCCGATATTGAGGATGGCGCCGCCGCCCTGACGCCGCATGGGTGCGAGTGCCGCCCGGCAGGCACGGAAGACGGTGTCGACATTGACGGTCATGATCTCGCGCCAGATGGCATCGGAGAACTCGCCGCTGTCGCCATGAATGGCGATGCCGGCATTGTTGACAAGGATGTCGAGCCGTCCTGTTCGTGAAAGGGTCTCAGCGACGAGTTCGTCGGCAGCGCTTTCCTTCATCAGGTCGGCAGCGATGAAATCGCAATCGACGCCGGCCTTGGAGAGCCGGTCTTCTGCCGCTGCATTGCGGCTTCGGCCCGTGATGATGACTTTGGCGCCCGCCTCGCCGAGCGCCTCGGCGATCGCAAGCCCGATGCCGCGCGTGCCGCCGGTCACTAGCGCCACCTGTCCGTTCAGGCGAAATCTGTCGAAGATCATGTCCGTTTCCTCTTGGCGATTGTTGAAGGCGATCGCGCTTTCGTCAGATGTCGGCGCTCTGCGGCAGGATAACGAGATCGCGAATCGTAATGTTGCGTGGGCGCGTCAGCATGAAAAGCACGGCCTCGGCCACTTCGTTCGCCTCCATCAGGCCGCCCGCGGCGAGCGCCTCATCCAGCTTCTCCTGCGGCCAATCGCTGAGAAGGGCGGTGACGACGGGACCGGGAGCGATGGCGCCGACGCGCAAGCCATGCTTGGCCACCTGCCGCCTCAGCGTATGGACGAATGCCTGGACCGCATGTTTCGAGGCGGTGTAGATCGGTTCCCAGACGACCGGGATCATGCCGGCAACGGAACTCGTCAGGATGATATCGCCGGTCTTGCGTTCGACCATATGCGGCAGAACGGCATGCACCGAACGGAATGCGGCGTTGATGTTCAGATTGAGCATCCGGTCCCAGGCATCAGGATCTCCGCCCAGCACTTCGCCGCCGATGTAAGAGCCGGCATTGGCGTGGAAGATATCCAGCTGGCCCGCTTTTTGGAGAATTTGCGGCATCATCCCTTCAACGCTTTTCGGATCGGTGAGATCGATGACCAACGGAATGGCGTTTGCGTCGAGTTTCGAGCAGATTTCCTTCAAGGCTTCTTCATTGCGGTCAACCAGCACGACTCGAGCGCCCGCGGCAAGCAAAGCCTTGGCGCATTCAAGGCCGATACCCGACGCCGCTCCGGTGACGGCCGCGACTTTTCCAGACAGATCCTGTCCCATTTTCTTCCTCTGGTTTCCTGGTTGGTTAGAGCATCTCCGTTTTTTTTCGAATCACGGAAGTGCTCTATCTCTTTGTTTTCACGCAATTCCGGACGCAAAACCGTGCGCACTTTTGCTGAAATTGCTCTAAGCCCGGCCGTGCGAGATCCGCGATCGGCGTGCCAGAGAGTCGACGATGACAGCGACGGCAAGGACGGCGCCCGTGATCATGTATCGAAGCGACGATGACAGATCGAGAAGCGTCAGCCCGCTGGCGATCGACTGAATCACGATGATGCCGAGAAGGGCTGAATAGGCACTGCCACGCCCGCCGAACAGGCTCGTGCCGCCGATGACCGCCGCAGCGATGGCGTTGAGATTGACGTCGCCGGTGCCGGCCTGCTGACTTGCCGTCGCCAGCCGGGCGGCAGAGAGAACGCCGCCGGTTGCCGCAAGCAGGGCGCACATGACGAAGGCGCTCGTGTAGATCCGCGAGACGTTGATGCCGGAACGACGGGCCGCTTCCCTGTTGCCGCCGACGGCGTGCATGGAGCGTCCCCATTTGGTGCGCGTCAGTGCATAGTTCATGGCGACGGCGAGCCCGACGAAAAGACCGAACATCCACGGAATGCCGCGCGACTGGTTGAGATAGAACGCGACTGCTTCCAGGGCGAGTGTGATGATAACAGCGCGGATAAGCAGTCCGCGGGCCGATTTTGCCGACAAGCCGGCCGCCCGCCGGCGCGCCGACGTGCGGTAGCTGGAGAAGAAGAACGCAATGCCGGCAAGTGCTACCAGCAGATAGGCGATCGGGTCCGGCATGACCATGATCTGGCCGAAACTCACGAGCCAGGAGCCATAGGGAAGATTGATCGAACCCGTCGCTCCGAGGATATAGAGCTGCAGGCCGAGAACCGCGAGCAGTCCGGACAGGGTGGACACGAAACTCGGCATGCCGAAGCGGTTGAAGACAAACGCGTAGAGCGAGCCGATCAAGGCGCCGACGATCATAGCGGCGAGGACTGCAAGGACCACCGGCCAACCCTGGTTGACCCAGAAGACGCCGACCAGCGCCGAGGCGAAGCCGCTGACGGAGCCGACGGAAAGGTCGATCTCACCCACCATCAGGATACAGACGATACCCAGCGAGATGACGCCGACCGTCGAGCAGTCGAACAGCATGTTGACGAGGTTGCTGCTGGAGAGAAACACCGGATTAAGCGCCTGAAACACCGTCCAGATGATCGCCAGGCCGACAATGACCGGCAGTGAGCCGAGATCGCCGGAGCGGATGCGATCCCAAAAGGCTTGGATCGAGCCGCCGAAACTGTCGTCATGGCGCACTCTCTCATCACGCCGGTCGAGCAACGCCGGTGCTACCGGATCATTGTCGATGGTCTTCATCATGGCCTGCCCTCCTCGTTCGGTTGGCTTTGCGCCTGGCGGCGCGACGCGCGGCGGGAGACGGAATTGTTGGATGCACCGGTGATGGCGCTGACGAGCTGCTCGTTGGACGCGTCGGGCAGCATGGTGCCATTGTTGCGACCGAGGCGAAGGACGACGATGCGATCGGCGACGGCGCGCACATCCTCCATGTTGTGGCTGATCATGATGACAGCGAGGCCGCGTTCCCGCACGCGCTCGATGAGGTCAAGCACTTCAGCGGTCTGGGCAACGCCGAGCGCTGCTGTGGGTTCATCGAGCATGATCAGTTTCGGCTCGAGCAGCAGCGATCGGGCGATCGCTACCGTCTGGCGCTGTCCGCCGGAAAGTGAGGCGACGGGCTCGCGCACACTTGGAATGCGGGCCGAAAGCTCATTCAAGAGTTGCCAGGCGCGGATCTCCATGGCGACCTCATCGAGCTGATAGGGGCTGAGCTCCTTGCCGAGGAAGATGTTGGCGACGACGTCGAGATTTTCGCAAAGTGCCAAATCCTGGAAGACTGTTGCAATGCCGAGGCCGAGAGCAGCACTTGGGCTCGGCAGGTTTACCGGCTTGCCTTCGAACAGGATCGTGCCCGAGCTTGGCTGATGCACGCCGGCCAGGATCTTGACCAGCGTCGATTTGCCGGCGCCATTGTCGCCCACCAGCGCCACGACCTCGCCGGCATACACGTCGAGTTCGATATCGGTGAGCGCCGACACCGCCCCGAAGTTCTTCGATATTCCGCGCAGACTGAGAACAGGCTGACGGGAAGGGTCAAGATTGTGAGAGGTTTCAGACATCGCCTGGCCTTTCGGAACGAGCAACGGAAAGCGCGACCGGCGACCGGGCGCGCTTTCCTTGCGGATTACTTCGTAATGCCAAGCTTCTTGCAGCCTTCGGTATAGCGGCCGGTGCACAGCTCCTCGGCGGTGTTGATCTTCTTGTCGATGATCTCGGCCTTGAGGTTTTCGGCGGTGACGACGGCAGGGACGAAAAGCTGCGCCGGCGTGTCGTAGAGCGTCATTTCGGCCTTCGGCGTTTCTCCGGCCAGGAGCTTTACGGCGACATCGGCAGCGGCGGCGGCGACGATTTCGCTCGGCTTGGAGATCGTATTGTATTGATCCCCCGCGATGATCAGCTGGAGTGCCGCGATCGTCGCATCATTGCCGGTCACCGGCGGCACGGGGTCGACACCCGCTGCCTTGAAGGCTGCGATGGCGCCGCCACCAGTGCCGTCATTGGCAGCGACCACACCGACGATCTGTTTGCCGAAGCGGGTGATTTGGCCGCCGGCCCATTGCTGGGCATTCGAGGGCTGCCAGTTGGGTGTGTCGAATTCAGCAAGCGTCTTGTATCCGCCGCTCGCCAGACCCTCATGAATGCCGTCCTTTATCAGCCCGGCAGCCGCATCGGTCGGCGAACCGTTGATCTGCAGGATGCCGCCTCCATCGGTCGGCACATTCTTAGCCTTCAGATGCTGGACGAGCGATTCCGCAATTGCCTTGCCGATCGCCTTGTTGTCGAAGGAGACGTAGAAATCGGCCTTGCCTTTCGGAATCGGACGGTCATAGGCAATGACCTTCACCCCCTGGCTCTGTGCGAGCTGGACGAGCGATGCGGCCGCCGCCGAATCCACCGGGTCCAGCACGATGACTTTGGCGCCCTGGGTGATCGCCGAATTGAACTGCTGCTGCTGTTTTGCGATATCGGCATCGGCGTTCTGATAGAGAACCTTGCACGACGCGCAAAGCTTCTTCATTTCCGCGACGAAGCCCGGGTGATCGTGCTCTTCGTAGCGGGTAGAGCCCTGATCAGGCATGAGGAATGCCACTGTCGCATCCGAAACGGCCGTTTGCGCAAAGGCGGAAGTACCGCCCAGCAAGGACAGGACAAATACCGCGGCGCCTGCCGCCTGTGTTGAGAATTTCATCATTTCCATCTCCTCCCATTGGTAAAAATTGTGTAGGTTCGTGATTGCACTGCCTGCTGTGGCCGTTCGGCTGAATGAACGGTCGCGCCTGTCCCGGCGTTTGATGTTTTTGAGGACAAGCATCTCCGATCGCGAGCCGCTCATCGCACGCCCACGTTCAAAGTCAGTGTCAGTTTTCGCTCCTCCTCCTTGTCCTCCCTCGTCGCTTGGACCGTGCTCGTTCGGCTCCTCCAGAGCATTTCCGTTTTTCTCCGAGTCACGGAAATGCTCTGTCTTTTGTTTTACGCAATTCCGGACGCAACACCGCTGCGCACTTTTGCTGGAATTGCTCTAGGCCGCCTTTGCCACATTGATATTGTCACCCAACAACCGCCGGAAACGCGAAGGCGTCATGCCTTTTTCCGCGAGAAACTGCCGGTTGAAGTTGGACAGGTTGTTGAAGCCGACCTCGAAGCAGATATCGGTGATCGATGCATGGTCATCGCTCATCAGGATCTGGCAGGCGAGATTGATGCGCAGGCGTTTCACATATTGTACCAGCGACATGCCGGTATGGCGGCGGAAGCCTCGCGAAAAGGCGCCGGTCGACTGTTCGGCGATCGCCGCGAGATCAGCTTCGTCGAAGGATTTCGTGAGGTTCTCTCTGATATAGGCGAGCGCCTTGTTGATGCCGGCCGACATGTAGCCCGATGGATCGGGCAAATAGCTCGGGCTGGCGAGAAGCTGGGAATCCTGCGCCCGGCTGAGCAGGCCGACGATCATCATGAACAGCTCGATGCGACGCACACCATGCGCCTGCTGCACCTCGTTCATCAGGGGAGCAACCTGCCGGCTGGTATCGGCGCCGAAGAGCACGCCGCGGCGGGAGGCTTCAAGAACCGGATCGAACGGGCCGAGCTCGGCCAACACCTTCATCGTGTCGCTGATGAAGCCCTCGCTGAACTGGATGAGCTGGCATCGAAGCGGAATGCTCGAGCCCTTTGGGACATCGCTGATCCAGTTGTGGGGGAGATTGGGACCAGCAAGAACGAGATTACCAGGCTCGAATTCGCCGATGAAGTCGCCGACGAAATACCGTCCCGTTGTCGCCACGACGAGATGAAGTTCGTATTCCGGGTGAAAATGCCAGCGAACAGTATGGTAGGGATAGCCATGCGCCTTTGTTGCGAAAGATTCGCCGGGCCGGATCTGAATGACTTCCAAGTCAGGTTCCATTGTCTCCTCCTCCGAGGACGGTTCCAGGCCCGCCAGCCAAATTCTTTTTGGCTTTTATTGTTGAAGTGGAGTGTAATGGGCTCATGTCACGCCCGCCACCACGATTCCCGGCTAAAACCGATACTTTTTTGACAATAGACGCTGCGCAGCCGGCGTAAAGACGACAGCAATCCGCATTTCAGATCGTCTAAGGGCCGGCCTCAGCCGGCCAGGGCTGCAATGACGTTTCTGACCAGCGCAGAAGAGGACAGCCGGCTTGTGGCGCAGCTAGGGGCGCCGATCGCACCGACACGCACGGAAACGCCGCCACGCGCATTGGCGATCGCAAACATCGACTCGTCGGTCAGATCATCGCCGATGGTAATCGGGCAGCGGTTCTTGAACGGGTCGGACTGGAAAAACCGTTCCAGCGCATCGCCCTTGCTCGACCGTGCCGGACGCAGCTCGAATACCATCTTGCCGAGCTGCAATGCCCAGTTCGGCCCGGCGAGCTCAGCATAGTGGTGCATGCGGTCTTCGAGCACCTTTTCATATTCTGGCGCGAGCCGGTAATGGGCGGCAACGGCCGCACCCTTATCCTCGATCAAGACTCCAGGATAGTGCTCGGCTTCCGCCGTCAGCGCATGCTTCAGCGCCTGAAACTCAGCTGTCGCCTCGACCGTCTGCATGCCCGCGGCGTTCCTGATTTCGGCGCCGTGCAGGCCTGCTGTCGGAAATGCAAAGGGTTTGAACAGCGCGTCTGCATAGGCAAGCGATCGTCCGGTGACCAGTGCCAAGGCACCGCCAAGCTTGTTCGACAGGCGATGAAGTTGTCCGGGGAGCGCCTCTGGGACCTCGATCGCATCCGGCGTGGGCGCGAGATTGAGCAGCGTCCCATCGATATCGAGAAACATCGCCCAGTGGTCGGGCTCTTCCAAGACCAGTGAAAGCATTTCCTGAGTAGCGTCGTCGTCCTGCACGGCATTCTCCAAACTCTGCAATCATTGAAGCTAGGTCGCCGGCCAACAAGGACAAGGTGGCTTTTCAGACTCCGGAACATCCTAAGGCTAGTCCGCGTTGTGTCTCGCCGCCCGTTCGAGCACTCGCGCCCTAGAAGGTACATTGATGGCCAAAAGCAGTTCAGATCCCCGTGATGAGGTCAATGCCCCGCTGGCACATGGCGCTTTAAACCTGCCATTGGTGGTGATCGACGATTACAACAACGAACTGCGTGACAAGAATGGTTTCGTTGGCGACAACGCAAACAAGAAGACTTTCCAACAGAAGCTTGATGATTGGAGAAAACGCATCCGCAAGGTCGGAGACGACCCGATCGGCAAGATTGAGACCGACAAGCTCTCCAAGAAAAAAATCGACGCTATTTTGAAGGGCGATGATTTGGCGGCGGCGGCGTTGATCATGGGGGCTGTGGAGGATTTTGCCCAGGACTTTGCCGATGTGATAGGCAAGTTTCTGAAGGACAAACGCTGGGGAAAGACGGAACGCATCGTCGTTGGCGGCGGCTTCCGACGGAGCCACTTTGGCGAACTGGCGATCGCCAGGACGATGGTCATTCTCAAGGCGGCCGGCATCGCCGTCGACGTCGTGCCGATCGTTCACCACCCCGATGAGGCCGGACTGATCGGCGCGGTCCACCTGATGCCCCGCTGGATGTTCAAAGGCCACGAGGCCATCCTCGCCGTCGATATCGGCGGCACGAATGTTCGCGCCGGCGTCGTTAAATTCGGAAAGGACGACGTGCCGAATTTTGCGGATGCGAGCGTCTGGGATTCGGCCATCTGGCGTCATGCCGACGACGAGCCGAGCCGCACTGCGACCATCGAGAAGTTGGCCGCGATGTTGCGGGATCTGATCGGTAAGGCCGAAAAAGCCAATCTCAAGCCGGCGCCCATCATCGGGATCGCATGCCCCGGCATCATCAAAGCCGATGGCTCCATCGAACGCGGCGGACAGAACCTGCCCGGCGGAAACTGGGAGAGCGACAGCTTCAACCTTCCTGCCGCACTGATGAAGGCCATTCCTGAGATCGGCGACGACAGCACATTCGTGATGATGCACAACGATGCCGTCGTGCAGGGATTGTCGCAGATCCCTTTTATGAACGACGTGTCGAGATGGGCAGTGCTGACCATCGGCACGGGGTTGGGCAACGCGCATTTTACCAATCGCGAAGGAACGAAGGCGCGGTAGGCTCAGCAATTCGAGACGTCCGGCGCTGCCCCATGACGCATTTCGGGGTGCGCTTCAAGATGAGTGCCCTCCCCTTTCCTGCCCACGTTGGAATACATGGTGATAACTCCGACAGACGGTTCTCGGCAGGTTTAAATTGCGCTTATCTCTGCAACTCCACGCAATCGATCCGCAGACGAAAGATGGACTATGAACTTCAAGGGAATAAGCGCCCCGCTTAATGCCGGCCGTCTCGAACAGATGCTCGGCCTTGCCCCGTCACGCCGCGATGCCGAAACCGAGGACGCTAGTGACAAGCCCTCCAGCAACGAACCCGCCCGCGGGCTGGAGGCTGAAAGCTCATGCCGTTCGTCTGCCTATAAATGAGAACCGATTGTCTGATTCGGACCGTGCTCAGCTCGGCCGCTAGCCGGTGGGTCGGCAATGGCGTTCAACCGTATCGAAAATGAGCAGGGGGCGCTCTGGTCGCGTGGCATTCTTCTCTCGCTACGAAACTCTGGGATTTTCGACAAGACCAACGCTTTGCTATCGCCACGGCCACAACGGCGCTCGCTCTCTCTAACGGTCCTTCATTGCATTCGCCGTCGTCGAGAAGCACACATAAACACGACGGTCTTGTTTCCGCTTGGAGCAGATCGGCAAGGTCGGCGTGCGCGGCATCGAGCTGGAAGGCAAAGCCGCCATCAACGACCGGGTCAATCTCACACTTGCCTATTCTTATTGGGATGCCGAAATCCGCGAGGACGGAACCGACGGCAATATCGGCAACCGGCCCTCGCGCGTGCCGCGGCATCTGGCATCGGCCCTGGCTCGACTACACGGTCCCGGGAGACGGAAAGCGCGGCGACCTGACGCTCGGCGGCGGCATATCGGCCAGACCTATGGGGACGAGGCGAACACCGTATCGGTCGCAGCCTATACGCTCGTCGACGCAGCCGTCAGCTACAAGGTGACGCCTGACGTGACGTTTGCCGTCAACGCGACGAATCTGTTCGATCGCAAATATGTCGCCAGCAGCTACTTCGGCACCGAATATTACGGCGATCGGCGGAAGGTCGTCGGCACCCTGAAGTATTCCTGGTAAAGGTTGGCGGACGCCGCCTTGTCCGATCAAGGCGGCGTCCGCAATCTGAGCGCCGGAATTATGCAGTAATTCAAAGTGTTACAGCGGCGGGCGGCTGAAAAAGAAGCGCGGCGTTCTAGCCGCGTTCCAGGAATTTGTTCTTTCGAGAACGAACGTCCTACAGTTTTCGACAATACAAGGCCTTTCGCTATCGCTGCCGCGGTCATACCGGTAATCGTCGCAAGAAGCAGTTATCCAAGGAGAAGCCGAACTATCGCGCCGGTGTCCCTGCTGGCCGGCCTCATGGTCGTCCCCTTCGTATGGGCAACCCTCAGCTCACACGGCGTTTCCGCATCATCAGCATCAAGAACGGTGCGCCGATGAGTGCGGAAACAAGACCGGCCGGAATCTGGTAGGGCGATACGATCGTGCGGCCGACGAAATCGGCAGCAACCATAAGCCCCCCTCCGATCAGAGCGGCACCAACCATTTGCGGCAGCGCGCGTGCCAATCCCACCTCCCGCGCAAGGTGAGGTCCCATGAGGCCAATGAATGACAACGGGCCAACCGTCAGCGTCGCGGCGGCCGTCAGCAATCCTGCGAGGCCAAAAAGCGCAAATCGCGATTTCGCCAATGGTATACCGACCGCCGCCGAAGGAGACGGCCCAAGGGGAAGTATGTCAAGCCAGCGGCGCACCGCGAGCGAGACGGCAATCAGCACGGCACCGAGCGCCACCTCCGTTGCGGCGGTCGATCCCTCGATAAGATAAGTGGACCCGCTCATCCACCGCATCAGCAGAACTGCTCTCGGATCTCCCGTGGAGCTCAACACGCCGACGACGGCATCGACCATCGCGCTTAGGGCAATGCCCGCAAGCAGGACTCGCTCCGGAGCGAACGCCGATCGCCGGGAACTGGCGAAGATGACGACAAGCACACTGATCGCACCTGCCACGGCAAAGGCAAATTGACCGGAAAACCCTGGAGCAACGGCAAAGAGCGCAATCGCAACGCCGAAGGTCGCGCCGGCACTGATTCCCAGAACTTCGGGACTTGCCATTTCGTTTCCGGTCAGCCGCTGAAGGATCGAGCCCGCGACCGCAAGCATCGCGCCCGATGTCAGGGCGGCGAGGATTTTAGGTATCCTGATAGCAAGGACATCGTACGAGAATTCGCCGGAAGCGAGAGCCCAGCCGCCATTGACGTCACGTCCGACAAAAACGCTGACCATCAACAGCACAAGCAGGCCGGCAGCCGCGATGATGACCGGTGCCGTTCCATCCCACCGGCGGGACCGTCTGAACGCCGGTGAATGCTGTAGTCTATGACGGATCCTCAGCCGCGGCAGGAGCGCGAGAAGCAGCGGCGAACCGAAGATGGCTGTTACCGCCCCCGTCGGCAAAAAATCGCCAAGCCCGCCTGCGGCCAATTGCAGAACAGAGTCGGCGAAGAGAAGCAGCCCGGCGCCGATCAGGGGGGACCAGAAGATGAGCTGCGCGGGACGCCGTGCTCCGGACAATCGCGCAATCGTCGGCGCGACCAGTCCAATGAAACCAATGACCCCAACGGCGCTCGTGACAAATGCAGCAAGCGCGACAGCAAGCGCCACGACAATGAAACGCAGGCGGACCAATCGGACGCCCAGCGCCGTGGAACTGCTCTCGCCAAGATCGAGCAGCGAAAGCGGTCTCATCACGAAAGCGCAGACGATGGCGACGGCGCTGAACTTCCAAAGAAGCGACAAGGGAATGACCCAGCTTTGCTGTGCCAGCGAGCCGGCGCCCCAGATGAACAGGCTCGAGAGATAGCGCTGGTTCAAATAGGTCAGGATGGCAGAGAGGCCACCACACCATAGACTGAGAACCAGCCCCGACAGAACAAGCGAATAAGGCGAAAAACCGCGGCGCGCGCCCAGGCTGACGACGATCACGGCAGCGGTCGCACTGCCGATCAGAGCGACAAGATCACGGCCGGCGCCAAGCAAGTCGGGGAGAAACAGCGATGTGACCACCAGCGCCAGGTTTGCTCCGGCCGACACGCCGAGGGTGGTCGGATCGGCGAGCGGGTTTCGCAAAACTTGCTGAAACAGCGCCCCCGACAAGGCAAGCGCCGCTCCGGCAATCAGCGCCGTCGCAAGACGGGGAAGCGTCGAATAGGTGAACACCATTCGCGTGACATCGTAATCCGGTCGAGCCATTTCTGACAGCGCCGGAGCGGCAAGAAACCACGATGCCACGCCTCCACCGCCAATCAGGAGGAGGAAGACAATTGCTGGCCCGATATTGTCGCGGCGGGATATCATCATGCTTCTTTTTCCAGAAGATCTGTCAAAAGGCCAGCGAAGCGCATGGCCTCGTTCACCATGCCAAACATCAGGGCCGGCGGCAGAATCGACAGATGGCCCGGACGCGCAAACGCCAGCCTGTTCCACAGCGGGCTCTGAGCGAGTTTCGGAAGAACGTCCGGAGGAACGGGATCAAAGGCGATCAGACGCGCGTCCGGATCGGTGATCTTGGAGAGATCTTCAATACCGATCGTTTCAAAACCCCAGTAGTTCGACTCTCTGGTCCAGGCGTTGCGGACACCGATGCGCTCGAGCACATTGTGGAACAGCCCAGGACTCGAGTAGATGCGGACATGGCGGGCATCCATGAAATTCACGAGGGCGACTGGCGGCAGGTTCTTGCCAGCCAGCCGACTGCCGCATCGCTCGAAGAAGGCGTCGGCGCGCGCGAGGAACTGCTCTGCTTCATTCTCGCGGCCAAGCTTACCAGCCAATTTACGCGTCGCCGCGATGGCAGCGGGAAGAATAGATCCAATGCCCGGCGTAAAGACTTCCAGCCGAACGACTTTCGCCACCGACTGTAGCCTGGGCAACAGCTCATCCAGGTAAGGTGTGGTCAAGATAATGTCGGGCTTCAGCGTGACGAGAATTTCAAAATTGACCTCGAACGAACTGCCAATATCGACGACGGATTTTGGCATCGGCGGCTCGACAACCCATCTGTCCCAATCGGCGAGGTCCGAAATCCCGACCGGAGGCAATCCGAGGGATAAGAGAGTGGACGCAAGGCCATAGTCGAGGCTGACGATCCTTGGGCCTATCGACTGCGCAAACAGCGGAGCTGGAACGACCGAGGCCGCCGCGAACTGCAAAAGGGAGCGCCGCGTAACACCCATTGCACGCCTAGCCTCAGCAAACATAGGCGAGCGGATAAGGCAGGTTGGGCGCGGAGATCACATCCATGTCGATCCCATAGATCTCTTGCAGCGTGTTTGGTGCAAGGATCGCGCTCGGCGTTCCGCTCGCAACAACGCGACCGCGTTTCAATGCATGGATCCGATCGCAGAAGCGAGCGGCCATGTTGATGTCGTGGAGAACGATGACGACACTGCTTCCAAGCTCGTGCGCCAAGCGTCGCACAAGGGAGAGCACCTCAATCTGATGCGCAACATCGAGTGCCGCAGTCGGTTCGTCGAGCAACAGGCAGCGAGCATCCTGAGCGATCAGCATCGCGATCCAGGCACGTTGCCGCTCACCGCCTGACAATGTTCCGACGATACGGTCGGCGAAATTCTCGATATGCGTTGCTCGGAGGGCTTCCTCGACTTTCCCTTCATCGTTCTTGGTGAAGCGGCCAAGCGCCCCGTGCCACGGATAGCGACCGCATCCCACAAGCTCGCGGACTGTCATTTCCGATCCGGTCGTGACATCCTGGGGCAGATATGCGACCGAACGAGCGAAGACGCGTTCACCATACGTCCTAAGATCCCGGTTGCCGTAAGAGATCGATCCAGCGCTCGGCACAAGCTGGCGAGCCAACATCTTGAGAAGACTGGATTTACCGGAGCCGTTGTGGCCGACCAGTGCCACAACTTCTCCTGCCGGAAATTTGAGACTTACATCGCGGAGAATCTCGTTCCCCTCTATCAAAAGACCTATATTTTCGGCGACAAAAGTTTCAGCCGTTCGAGGCGGATCTTGCGTCGGGGGGAGCATAGCCACGTGACATCCTTTAACCGGGTGATAGCTCGGTACTAAAGATGAGACTAGCAATCAACTATTTTCGTTGTTCCAATATCTCTGCCTAGCGCCTCGTCATCCTCACGCGGGCGGCAGGCCTTTCGGCCACCTGGTCAGGTTGACTTTCCCAAGTGCGATGCGCCGTCTCAAGGACGCCCAAGGTCGCAACATATCTCAACAATAAAGTGCAAACCGCAACACCGAACCGCAGCATAATGAATCGGTCCCAGCCGACTTGCCGGTTTGCTGAAGCCTTCTCCAATCATCGAAATGACGAGGCACTTTAATGTACACAAAGATAATCGCGCTGGCCGCTGTGGCTTTCTCGGCGGCGCCGGCCTTTGCCGCCGATGCCGTGGTTCAGGATCCTACTTACGTTCAACAGGGACAGACCCAGTCGGCCTTCGACTGGTCGGGATTTTATCTCGGGCTTCAAGGCGGATACACCTCTACACATGCGAGCTACCTCGATGGTTCCGAGCAGGATCTTGATGGAGGTTCGACGGGTATCTACGGCGGATATAATTTCCAGCATGGTCCTTTCGTCTTCGGTATCGAGAATGACTTCAACTACAACTGGAAGGATGGGAGTGACGTTTCCCTCAAATGGGATGGCTCGGCGCGTGGACGTGTGGGATATGCCTTGGACCGTACGCTGATCTATGGAACCGGGGGTTTGGCGGCCGCGGGCGGAGAAGTCGACGTGCCTGGAATTGGCAAGAAGGACGACATTCTGATTGGCTGGACCGCCGGTGGCGGTGTAGAACGCGCCCTGACCGACAATATTATGATGCGCGCTGAATATCGCTATGACGATTTCGGACGCAAGGATTTCGGCTCGGCGCTCGGCGATTTCGAGGTTAATCAGCAAAAGGTGACGGTCGGCACGAGCTTCAAATTCTGAATGTCTGATCTCCTGTTGGGATGAGAAATCCGCAGCGAATCCTGCCCGGTGCTTGGAGATAGGCTGATTTGACAACCTGCTATCGGCCGCCGGCATTGCGGCCGAACTGCATTTTCGGGCGATGCTGCGGATATTGGCATTGCAGGCAATCTCTGATCTAGTCTCGAACTCTCTCCGCCGGGCAGTTCAGCCGCAGGCTCATGATATTCGAAACGAGCGAGAGCCATATTCTCATGACCACTCACCGCTTCATTCCGACGATCTTTCACAATGTCATCGGCTCTCTTCCGCCGGCCCTGCGTATCGCCGACGGCGACACCGTGGTCACTGAGACGCTCGACGCCGTCGGGTATGACAAGGACGGCGTCAAGCAGACATCCGGCCCCAATCCGATGAACGGCGCGATCTTCGTGGAAGGTGCTGAGCCCGGAGATGCGCTGAAGGTCGAGATCATCAGCATGATCCCGACCAGGGCCACGGGCTTTACCCGCAGCGTCGTCGCCGCCAATGTCGTCGATCCCGAGACGGTTCGCGACCTGCCGGCGCGCGATATGGCCATCTGGGTCATCGACCGCGAGGCATTGACCGTTCGGCTTTCCGAGCCGGTCGCCGGCCTCGAAAACCTCGTTCTGCCTCTCGCCCCGATGATCGGCTGTTTCGGCGTGGCGCCCAGCCTCGGCCAGGCAATATCGACCGCAACCAGCGGCGAATATGGCGGCAACATGGATTATCGGCTGTTCGGCCCCGGCACCACGGTCCGCTTCCCGGTAGCAGCTCCCGGCGCCCTGTTCTTCCTCGGCGACTGCCATGCCGTGCAGGGGGATGGCGAGATCGTCGGAACCGGCGTCGAGACGACGTTCGAAGTCACGGTGCGGCTGACGGTGGAAAAGAAGGCCGGACTGGTCTGGCCGCGTGGGGAAACCGCCGAAGACATCTTCACTATCGGCAACGCCCGGCCCCTCGATCAGGCGCTCCAGCATGCGACCAGCGAAATGTTGAATTGGCTGGCATCAGATTATGACCTGGACAGGACGGCGGCCAGCCATCTGCTCGGTCAGGTGGTGCGTTACGATGTCGGCAACGTCTTCGATCCCGCCTATACGATGGCTTGCCGTGTTGCCAAGAAATGGCTGGTTCGTCGATAGAGGGTTCTCGGGAGCTGCCGTCCCCGACAGGACTCTGGACCAGCCCAGACGGTGAAATGATGCGCGACGATCACCAGGTCTGCCATGGAGCGCGCCTCGTCGACGGAACGAAGGTCGCGTTTATGGCAACGGCTGATGACTTCGCAGCGGTCACCCCGAAAAATGGAGGGAAGATAGGAAGCGCCCGTCGTCTATCGGTTAGTGTTGCAAGGGAAAAGGCGTTCGACTCCCCTAGGGCGTGTCATTCCAGCTCTATGTCAATGCATCTTCGATCTGTGCAATTCTTGCATTAAGCTGCGGGAATGAATTTTGCCAATAACGGTAGGTATTCACTAGGTTGCGATATGACGCAGGTAAATCGCTTGCTGGCAAATAGCCTTTTTCAAAGGCAAAATTAAGCACATCCTCATAGTAGGTGATCGCATAGATGAACTTCCAGTTGATCTGCGGGTTCGACGTGGCGTTCTCATGACGCCTAAAGTACGAGAGCGGCTTGGGATGTATAACGAAATCGCCGAGTTGAGCCAATTCAACCCACGCCGACAGGTCAATCAAGCCTCGGAAGAGATCACCTTCCATGCGATACAACCGGAATTGTCCATCGCCGTCAAATGCGTCCGCCTTGCGAAATAAGGCTGTTGTGTACTCCCCAACAAGATTCACATGATTGAGGGCCGTCAACCTTAGGAAATCACGGCCGGAAACCATTTTTAAGCCGTCTCCGGAAGCGTTGAAATGGTTGATGAAACCAGTCGTATGATTTCGGTCATCGATCAGATGGCGTGGAGAAAACGCAAGGCGCGTATTTCTATCCCTTGTCGCATCGAGTGCCTCCAACAGGAATTGTACGCAAAAAGGATGAAGAACGTCATCATCGAACAAGAATTTTATGTATTCGCCGTTCGCAATCTGAACCAGTCGACGCACGTTGCTCTCGGGCCCGGGATTCGGATTACGGCTATATTGAACAAACCGAACATATTTATCACATATTACCTTGATTGCATCGGTCGGACAGTCGTCAGATACAAGAATTTCGGCATCGACAAAGCTCTGGGCCAGTGCACTTCGAAGGCACAGCTCGAAATAATCGGGATTATATGCAGGAATACAGATCGATACACGCGGCATCGATACCCTCCGGACTTAAGAAAGATTGGAATTGGACGCAATTACCGCGTCCCGCCAGCTTCGCACATAAGGAAAATACTGGCGCAAAGATCGGGATAGATTTGCCCCAGGTGATAGCATCCTTCGAGATATTCGCTGGAGATAATATCGGTCTCCAACAGCCGATCCCACTGAAAATTGGCCAACGCTTTGAAGAAGATGCCTGAGCGATGCACCACATTTAGCCCCGCTAATTTAGCATCACGCTCCAAGGTGTCCAACGAGTATGTGATCCGATGACCGTGTTCCAACTCCGCCGGCGTTACTGCCGAATTGTGACGTATCAAACCCATTTTGACCGCGATCTGACGTGAGGGAGCGTTCGCATTTGGGCAAACCAAGAAGAGCCTACCGCCTTCCGACAACCATTCCTCGTTGACACGTCTAAGCACTCCCACAGGATCATCCAGATGCTCGAGAACGTGCGTCAGCAGAATATTGTCATAGCGCTTGGGCAACGTCACGCCTTCGAATACGTCGTTGATAAATATCAGCCCTTCGCCTAGATCGCGTTTCGCTATGGCTATCGCCTCGTCGGATGCTTCGACGCAGGTGATGTCGTCAAAATACGGCATCACTCGTTTGGTGAAATCGCCTCGAAAACTTCCAAGCTCAAGTAAACTCCCCCGACGAAAGAATGGAATAAAGGACTTCAGCATATAATGATGCATGACATCGAAATCGAAATTGTAAGCATAACGATGATCACTGGTGTCTTTTATTTCATTGTTATAATCACGCTTGTCGGTCACTTTTTGGCCCCCAAATCCAGCTTCATAATGAGCGTTGACTGCCCGCCACCAAACGGCACAAACCCAAATTTTCCGTAGACCGCGACTGCCGCCATATTCCCAGCATCTACTTCAAGCTGTATTGTGCCGAAGCCTTTTTCGTCTGCGTGAGTGATGCATTGCTCAAGCAATGTCCCCGCTATTCCACGGCCTCGCCAATCCTCAAGCACACTCACGTTCGTAATGAATGCCGACTTGAGCTTGTCGTCGTTGCAATACATAGCCAAGAATCCGACTAACATGCCGTTCGACCATGCCTCGAAGCGCTCGGCATTTAGAAGAATTTTCTGCGCATAGATCCCAATGTCGATTCTTGCACTGAGCTCGGCTGCAAAACTCTCACCACACTCGTTTAAGTGTCGGGCTATTTCGTCTACCGAAGCGAAGTTGCGGCTCCAATTTGGGGTCAAGCGGTCCGCTCCAATATCGCAGCGCCGAATCCATACCGGCCGAAGTGGTTTCCGTTGTACAAAAGGTAAATAGCACCGTCTGACTCAAATACATGCGGATAGCAAAGCATGTCAGAATCCCACTCGCCACTTGTTCCTTCGATTGCTAGTTCGACGTCATCGCGCGACCAGTTAATCAGGTCGTCCGAACAGGCGTGGCCGATTTGATAGCCACGGCTTTTATTCGTGCGAAAATCTGACGATTGCCGGTAGCAAAAGAACATATGATGGCGCCCCTCGATCTCGATGACCGTAGGTAAAGCCTGGCTTTCATCTGGACCAAGCCGATCAGCTATAATCTGTCGGGCTTCTTCCTTCTGCCAATTGATGCCATCCTGGGATGTTGCGTGACCGATTTTATAGGTGCGGTCTGGCGCGGTTTCGGAGGAATATACTTTCCATCCAGTTCCGAAAATGTACCACATGTGGAAGGTGCCGTTGATGAACCGTACGAAGCCATCGCCGACCAAGCAAGGCTCGCCGAGCGACGCAGACAAAACTGGCCCATCGCCGATCCTCTTGAACGACAAGCCGTCGTCGTCACTGACGGTGAGGCCGATTGCAGTATCAACCGATACCGCAACCCTTCGATTCCAACCGCACGAGTAGCCGTAGATCTTTCCTTCATGTCGTATCACGTTCATCGGGAAGATACCGTGCTCGTCGAAACAGCCTAGTTTCCCAAGCTCTATAACGGGCCGGTCGGAAACTCGAACAATCCGATCCATTGTCTTATCCATATCAACGAAAGCGATATGGCTGAGATATTTGCCATTGGTGTCAACGGAGCGAGTTGAGAAGTATATTCGGATAAAGTCGTCGAAAACGAGTGCTTGAGGTGACTGCGCGTATTCGACACATCCTGCCGGCAGCTGATGGCGAGTGGGATCGAAGATCTTACCTAACTTCTTCCAGCGCATCTTCGTCATACATCACCCAACTTTCCGTCGAGAATAGCAAGACCGAAGCCATTGCGACCGACCTGATTGCCGAGATAAGCCATGTAGGTCTTGCCATCGATCTCAAAGACGTGCGGATAGCTGACCATCTCGTCGTCCCATCCCGTATCCGATACAGTTAGGCCAGCCTTTGAATCGTCGCGATGCCAGTTGATCAGATCAACGCTCGATGCATAGCCGATTCGATAGCCTTTTTCTTTACCTCTATAATTCGTGCTATACCGGTAACAGAAGAACATGTGGTATTTCCCCCCGGCAAAAATCACATCGGGGCTGGCCTGTGCTTCGTCATCTTCGACAATGCTGTTGATCAGGTTTCTATTTAGCTTTGTCCAACGGATGCCGTCTTCCGAGGTAGCGAGCCTTATTTTGTAGACAGGCTCAGCGCGCCCGTCGGCCATCTTCCACTTGGAGCCAGCGATGTAAAAGAGGTACCAGGTATTGTTAAAGCGCCGGATTTTGGGACCGCTCAAAACAAACGGCTCATCGGGCGAATATGGTAGCACCGGTCCACGACCTGCCTTCACGAACGTTCGACCTTCATCGGTACTTAGTGCCAAGCCGATACCGACGTTGAAAGGCACGGACTCGCAACGAGTCCAGCCGGCATAGTAAGCCCGAACGATATCGCCATCTCTTGCTACGGAAATCGGATAGGTACCAAATTGGTCAAATTCACCAAGGCTACCCAATTCCAGAACGGGACGTTCGCTGATGTGCCTGACTTTGAACAAATCAGCTCTGTCCACGTCGATATAAGCGGAATGCGACACATATTGCCCGGATTCGTCTGCCGGTGGTCGGCAGGAAAAATATACGCGCACAAAATCATCGAAAATCAGGGTTGCTGGCGCCTGAGCAAACTCCTTGAGCCACGGGCGATCCGTCACATCTTGCGGCGTGAACACCTTGCCCAGCTTTTGCCATTTAAACATCTACGTCACCGACTGGATTTCTTGATGGAGTCCGGACTGCCGAGTGCGGCAGCGACTACGGTTAAATAAGCTCATATTCGTTGAGTATCTTCGCCTGGATGCTCTCGGCGGAGTTGAACATGATCACGTCGATGATCGATAACCAAGGCATGAATTCCGCTCCAAACTGGGGATATTCGAAAGGCTTCGATTTGATGAATTTCAGGTCGATGTCACGCGCATTGAACGTTTCGCGCGAATAGAGATCCACTCCGCCGACTGCGTTTATATATACGCTTGCACCGGCCTCTTCACAAAGAGCCAAAACCTTTGTCTCTGCCTTAAGACCGTGATCTATTTTCATTTTGGAAGAGACGATGAATTCTGTCTTGATGCCGAGATAATCGCAAATTTTCGTGATTGAATTGAATATATAGGAATAGAGGTTGCTGTCTTGGAAGCGAATTGCCTGTTCTATCACTGGAAAAGCATTTGAAAAAAATGGTGCACGTCGATAGGCGCCTTGAATTTGATTAACTAGCTTATTGCGGTCGAACTCTGTCGACAGTGTGCGGTCGCATATATCTAGGCTGTCCGACGCGGCCTTAATCGGCAGAGAAAATGTAAAATCTTCACCATTCCGCAGTATGCGGTTTCGATTAATCCAACCCTTTTTTGTATATTTTATGTTGTCGTAGACAACAAATTTATCGACCGCGTGGATCAGCTGAAAGTAACCAATATAGGGGAAGAAATATGGCTGCATGATAGCCAGTTTCATCTCATATATCCCTACTTGCGGTGAAAGCACCTGTGCTCAATGAAGCAATGAGCGCGCAGACCTTGTCGACGATCTCCATCTCCATGTCCGGATAGATGGGAAGGCAGAGCACCTGTTGTGCGGCCTCGGTTGCGACCGGCAGATTCGAGGGCTGCGAGGAAGGCAGGCTGCGGTACATCGAGAAGCTTGAAATCAGCGGATAGAAATAGCGGCGCGGATGAATGCTGTTTTCCTTCAGCCGTTCATAGAGCCCATCGCGTGAAATGGGATAGTCAGGGCGTACGAGGATCGGGAAATAAGAGAAGTTGGAGACGGTCTCGCCGGAACGGTCCAGGCATTCTATGCCGGCCACGCCGCGGAGCCGCTCACGATATGCACTGTCGATCAAACCACGCCTTTCGAGCGCGAGCTTGATGTATTTCAGCTGCAACAGGCCGAGCGCAGCGTTGAACTCGCTCATCTTGCCGTTCGTGCCTGGCGCCACCACGGTCACTTCGTCGACGTAACCGAAGTTCTTCAGCTGGTCGATGCGGGTCTTCGTCTTGACATCCGGGCAGATGATGGCCCCGCCTTCGAATGTGTTGAAAACCTTCGTCGCATGGAAGCTCAGGATGGAAAGGTCGCCGTGATTGAGAATGCTTCCCCGCTCGTCTTCCACGCCGAAGGAATGGGCGGCGTCATAGATGACCTTCAGATTGTAGAGATCGGCGATCTTCTGGATAGCATCGACGTCGCAAGGGTGGCCGTAGCAATGCACCGGCATGATCGCCGTCGTCTGCTGCGTGATAGCCGCCTCGATCTTCGCTGGATCGACATTGAGCGTCACCGGATCGATGTCGACGAAGACGGGCTTTAAGCCGTTCCAGAGAAGTGAATGCGAAGTGGCCACGAAGGAATAAGGCGTGGTGATGACTTCGCCCGTGACGCGGAGCGCCTGAAGCGCCGTCAGCAGCGCGACCGTGGCGTTGGAAAAGAGGCTGATGTGCTTCACGCCGAGATGGTTGCAGAGCTCCTGCTCCAGCTGCTGGTGGAATGGCCCGCCATTGGTCAGGACGCGATTGTTCCAGATTGCTTCCAGCGACGGAATGAATTCTTCGAGCGGCGGCAGGCTGGGCTTCGTTACATAGATCTTTTCGTTTTTCATGACGCCGTCGAGGAGTTGGGCATTATCGCGCAATGGGCCTGGTCCGAACATCACGGCTTAACCTGTTCCCAGGCTGACCAGAACATGATGCCGAAAAGTGTGAGCGGTTTTCGGACGACATCATGCTCTAATTATATGCGGCACGATTGCCTCCACGGGATCGCGGCCGAGGTCGATCGCAGCCCGATGGAAACGATCCTTGCTGATCTTCAGCCGCAGGATCATGCATTCGTGGTCGTCCTCCCAGACGCCATCAAGGCCGGCCGGCACCACGTCGATATCGCCATGCTTCTGCAGTCGGCGGTGCTCCCGCCCGTCACAGCGGCATTGCGCCCGCACCAGCCGGCCGAATTGATTCCGAGGCGATGATGGCGTGCCTGAAATATGCGTGCGGCCGCGCGGAATGCGCAGAAGCTCGCCTCCAGACCGCGCCAGGTACGGCCCCTGCTAGTTCGCGCTATCTGTTTGCGGTTGATCGTTCATCGGTCCGTTCCTTTCACTTTTGAATGGTGTAGCCGGCGAACGCGCTTCCTCAATCGTGCCGTGCCAGGAAACCGGAAACGGTCGCCAGGCAAAGCTGCTTTTCCTCGACATGCGGCATGTGGCTGGAATTTTCGAAGAGCACCCATTCGCAGCCGGGAACGCGTTCGAGATAGGGCCTTACCACCAGGGGCGTCGCCTCGTCGTATTTTCCCGAAATCAGCAGCGTCGGGGCCTCGATTCGGTCGAGCCTGTTCTCGATCGTCCAGTCCTTCATCGTGCCGATGACGTGAAATTCGGTCGGGCCGTTCATGTTGCGGTAGACGGTGTTGTCCTCGTCCATGATCGCAAAGGTCCGCGCCACTTCAGGCGGCCACGGCACCACCCTGCAGACATGGCGGTCATAGAAGACGCGCGAGGCGGCGATATATTCCGGATCGGTGAGGCTTCCCGCCAGTTCATGCTTCAGCAGCGTGTCCTGCACCTCTTTCGGCAGTTCCTGCCTCAGCCGGTTCGCCTCCGAAACCCAGGTGTGCATGTTGGCCGGCGAGTTGGCGATGACAAGCGCCTTCAGGCCTTGTGGCCGGCGCACCGCATGTTCGGCACCGAGCATGCCGCCCCAGGACTGACCGAGGAAGGCATAACGATGCTGAATGCCGAGATGGGAAAGCAGCGCGTCCAACTCTTCGAGAAACAGACCGACCGTCCAGAAATCCGGGCCCTTTTCCGGAAGTCGGGTGGAGTTGCCATTGCCGAGCTGGTCGTAATGGATGACCGGACGGCCGTCGAGGGCGGCGATTTCCTTGAAGGAATCGACATAATCATGGGTGCAGCCGGGCCCGCCGTGGGCGACGACGAGAGGTAGCTTGCCGCTCTCCAGCGAACCGGTGACGCGATACCAGGTGTGATAGTCGCGAAAGGGCAGATAGGCTTCGTTGGTCGTGACTTCGCCCACTGGCGTCTCCATCTCTTAGCAATGAGAAAAAGCATAACGCGGCGACGACGGTGAAGGCAGCTATCACAAGTTATAGGGTGGCCAATTATGGGTCGGCCGGTCTTCGAGCAGGCGGTAGTGGGTGGCACGCACTACGGCCTGGGTGCGGTTGCGGGCGCCGAGTTTCTTTGTCGCGGCGTTCAGATGCATCACGACGGTCGGTACGGAACGGTTGATGATGCGGGAAATTTCCTTGGCGGAGTAACCTTCCGCCGAATGACGCAGGCACTCACGTTCCCGCTCGGTCAGGCGGATCGTGCCGACACTCTTCGCCCGCGTGTCGAAAAGCGAATAGGCGGTCTCATGGAAAACATGGGCAAGCAGGTTAAAGTCGGCGATATAGCGCAGTGCGTGCCGTTCGAAATCTTTGTTCCGGCCGAAGCGGATGCCGGTGACGGTCGCATAGTCGCCGCGTGGCATGTGAACCGGAACGGTGACGCCGGTCGACATATCGCGTTCGCTCAAATAGCGCGTCACCGGCGCGGTGTCGTCGTTCATGAAACGGTTGATCAGCGTCTCGGCGTCCGGGTCGTAGTTCCAGAAGAAGGGCGCGGAGGTGCGCAGCGCCACCTGTTGCACCGGATCGATACGGAAATAGCCGCGATTGAACCAGTAGTCGTGCATGTCGTCGGAGATATTCCGCAGCTTCAGCAGCGATGGTATCATGATCGCGCCGTCGAGATCGTAAGGCACCGGCGTATAGTCGTAGATCAGCGCCTCGAAGCCGATCTGCTTCATCGCCTCGAAGGCCTGGTCGATCCGGCCGTCCAGCGTCTCATGCGCTGTGAACTGCCGTCTGATCGTTCCAATGTCGTCAAGAATGGGGTCGTCAAGCATGGGCGGCTCCCGGGTTCGGCATTTCGGCCCACCCTATCACTTCTTATAGCTGGCACAGAATGCGGTTTAAGGTAAAAATTTAGCCGTGCCCAAATATTGAGCAAGCGAAATCTTCTGCCGGAGCGATCAATGTGGCGTGAAATACGGCCAGACGAGCGATTCGAGATCGATGTGGATGGCTATCGCGTCGTTGCCTATAGTTTCGGGACCGGCAGCGAGACAGTTTTCTGCCTGAACGGCGGGCCGGGTCTGCCCTGCGATTACCTGCGCGAGGCGCATTCCTGTCTCACCGACAAGGGCTATCGTGTCGTCGCCTTCGACCAACTCGGCACCGGCGCTTCCGACCGGCCGGACGATCTCTCGCTCTGGACGATCGGCCGTTATGTCGAGGAGGCCGAGACAGTACGTAAAGCGCTGGGGCTCGGCAAGATCCATATGCTCGGCCATTCCTGGGGCGGCTGGCTGGCGATCGATTACGCCCTGACCTATCCCGAGAACCTCAAGACACTGATCCTCGAAGATACCGTCGCCGACATGCCGCATCTGATCTTGGAACTGGAACGGCTGCGCGCAGCGCTCGGCCCCGAAACGGTCTCGATGATGCAGAAGCACGAGGCGCAGGGCACCTACAATCATCCGGAATATCTCGCTGCCGTCACCATCCTCAACTATCGCCACGTCTGCCGTCTGCCGGAATGGCCGGCGCCGGTGCGCCGCTCGCTCGACGATTGGAACATGGCGCCCTATGAGACGATGCAGGGGCCGAACGAGTTCCTCTATATCGGCAACCTCAAGGACTGGAACCGCATCCCCGATCTGCCGCGGCTGACGCTGCCCGTGCTCATCACGACGGGAGAGCATGACGAGCTGACGCCGGCCTGTGCGCTCAGGATGAAGCTTGCGCTGCCGAATGCCGAGCTCAAGGTATTTGCCAATGCCAGCCATATGCCGTTCTATGAGAACCCGCAGGATTATTATCCGGCGCTTCTCGATTTTCTCGACCGGCACGAGGCAGGCTGATGCAAGAGGGAGCGGACCGAACCCGACGAAGACAAGGGGGCGATCGCCGTCATGCATCGCTATAAATTCGTTCTGACGCGACCGCTGCAGTTCCTGCCCGTCATCTTCGGTATCAGCGTCATCACTTTCATTCTGGTCCGGCTAATCCCCGGCGATCCGGCGCGCAATATCCTCGGGACGCGCGCGACGCCGGCAGCGCTGGCCAGCATTCGAGCCCAGTACGGCCTCGACCAGCCGATGTGGCTGCAATATGTCTATTTCCTCAAGAACCTCGCCAACGGCGAGATGGGCAAGTCGATCCTCTACAAGATCGACGTGCTGAAGCTGATCGTCACCCGTATCGAGCCGACACTCGCGCTCGTCGTCTCCAGCGTCGTGCTTTCGGTCCTGATCGCGGTGCCGATGGCCGCAATCGCCGCACGTAATGCCGGCCGGGCGCCGGATCATGCGGTGCGCATCGTCTCGACCTTCGGCATCGGTTTCCCCCCCTTCTGGCTGGGGCTGATGCTGATCATCCTCTTCAGCGTCGAACTCGGTGTGCTGCCGGTCTCGGGCTATGGTGCGACGATCGGCGAAAAGCTGTCGCATCTGGTGCTGCCGAGCCTGACGGTGGCGCTGTCGCTTTCGACCGTGCTGACGCGCAGCCTGAGGGCGGCGATGATCGACCAGCTGAAGTCGGATGTTGCGGCGGCGGCGCGCGCCCGCGGCATGCCCGAAGGTATCGTCTTCTGGGGGCATGTACTGCCGAATTCGCTGGTGCCGACGATCAACCTGCTCGCCGTCAACATCGGCTGGCTGATCGGCGGTACGGTGGTGGTCGAGAGCGTCTTTGCGCTGCCCGGCATGGGGCAGCTGCTGGTCCGGGCGATCTTCTCGCGTGACTACATGGTGGTCCAGGGCGTCGCCATGGTCTTTGCCTGCGCCACCGTGCTTATCAACTTCATCGCCGACATCGTCACCGTCGCCGTCGATCCGAGGGTGAAGCTATGAGCATCGAGGCGATCGCCCCCGCATCCCTCGGCTGGCGCCGGTTCTTCGGCCGGCGGCTGATGCTTGCCGTCGGTGCCGGCTTCCTGCTGTTCTTCGTCCTGCTGGCGATCGGTGCGCCCATCATCGCGCCCTACGACCCGATCATGCAGAATGCCGAGGTGCGCCTGCAGGCGCCTTCGCTGTTGCACCCCTTCGGCACTGACAATTTCGGCCGCGATATTCTCTCCCGCGTTATCTGGGGCGCGCGCCTCGACCTGCAGATGGCGCTGATCGGCGTCATCTTCCCCTTCGTGATCGGCACGACAGTCGGCACGATCGCCGGCTTTTTCGGTGGGATCGTCGATGCGCTGTTCATGCGCCTCGTCGATATCATCCTCGCCTTCCCCTTCCTCGTGCTGATGCTGTCGATCATCGCGATCCTCGGCCCAGGCCTCGGCAGTTTCTATATCGCCATGGCGCTGGTCGGCTGGGTCTCCTATGCGCGGCTGATCCGGGCGCAGATGCTGGTGCTGAAGGGCAGCGACTATGCCGTTGCTGCCGTCAGCCTCGGCTTTAGCCGCCCACGCATCATGTTCCGCCACCTGCTACCGAACGCGATCGCCGGCTCGATTGTCTTTTCGATGTCGGATGCGACGCTGGTGCTGCTCAGCGGCGCTGCTGTCAGCTATCTCGGCCTCGGCGTCCAGCCGCCGATCGCCGAATGGGGTGTCATGGTCGCGGAAGGACAGAGCTTCATCACCACCGCATGGTGGATCACGCTGTTTCCCGGTCTCTCCATCGTCTGCCTCGCCTTCGGTTTCAGCATGCTGGGCGACGCGCTCGGTGAACTGCTGGGGGTGCACGAATGAGCGGCTCCGTGCTGTCCGTCCGTGATCTCACAGTCAGGGCGCATGTCGATTTCGGCCCGCGCACGCTGCTCGATGCGGTCTCGCTCGACCTCGGCAAGGGCGAGATCCTCGGTCTCGTCGGTGAGAGCGGCTCGGGCAAGAGCCTGTTCTGCCGTTCCCTGGTGCGCCTGCTGCCCTCCTCGCTGCTGAAGATCGAAAGCGGTAGCGTGCTGCTCGAAGGGCGCGACCTCATGCGGGTCGACGATGGCGAGATGCTGAAAGTGCGCGGCGGCGAGATCGGCATGATCTTCCAGAACCCGACCAGCCATCTCGACCCGGTGATGCGGATCGGCGATCAGATCGCCGAGGGCATCCGCTATCACCAGGGCCTCAACACCCGGGAGGCCCGCGTCGCGGCGACGGAAATCCTGGCGCAAGTCGGCTTCCCCGATCCGAAGCGCCAGTACGATAGCTATCCGCACGAATTTTCCGGCGGCATGCGGCAGCGGGCGATGATCGGCGTGGCGCTGTCCTGCAATCCGAAGATCCTGATCGCCGACGAGCCGACGACGGCACTCGACGTGACCATTCAGGCGCAGATCCTGCGGCTGTTGATTGACATTCGCGACCGGCGCGGCCTGTCGATCATTCTGATCACCCACGATCTCGGTATCGTCGCCCAGACCTGCGACCGCATCGCCGTGCTGCGCGGTGGCAAACTGCTCGAAGAGGGGCCGAAGCGGACGATCCTCGCGCGGCCGCAGCATCCCTATACGATCAACCTGATCAACAGCCACCCTTCCCTGCCGAGCGCGATATCAGCGCCGTTACCCGAGCTTGCCGAAGCCAGCAACCCGGCGAGACCGTTGCTCGAAATCGATGATCTCCATGTGCGCTTCAGAGCGGGCGGTGCGCTGCTCAGGGGCGGCGCCAAGATGGTCAGCGCCGTTGCCGGCGTCAGCCTGCAGATCATGCCGGGCGAGACGGTCGGCATCGTCGGCGAGTCCGGCAGCGGCAAGAGCACGCTTGCCCGCGCCGTGCTCGGCCTCACCCCACTTTCCTCAGGCCACGTCACCTTTGACGGCGTCGATCTGGCGCTGCAGAAAAGCGCGGGCCTGGCAAAGCTGAGGCGCGAGACGGCGATGGTCTTCCAAGACCCCTACAATGCGCTTAATCCGCGGCTGACGATCGGGCAGATGCTGGCCGAAGTGCTGAAGGTGCAGGGCAAGGTCGCCAAGGCCGATATCCCGGCGCGGATTGGCGAACTGCTCGATCTCGTCGGCCTCGAACGCGAATTCGCTGGCCGCAAACCGCGCAGCATGAGCGGCGGCCAGTGCCAGCGCGCCGGCATCGCCCGGGCCCTCGCCGTCGATCCGAAGATGATCATCGCCGACGAATGCGTGGCCGCCCTCGACGTCACCATCCAGGCGCAGATCATCGAGCTCTTCCGCGAGCTCACGGCGAAGATGAATCTCACGCTGATCTTCATCGCCCATGATCTCGCAATCGTTCGCAATCTCTGCGAACGGGTCGTCGTGATGTATCGCGGCGAGATCGTCGAGGAAGGTCGCTCCGAAGAGGTCTTCGCGCGGCCGAAGCATCCCTATACGGCGGCGCTGATTGCCGCCATTCCTGACATCGATCCTGACAAACGGCTGCTTCAAGACGCCGACGGCAAGGACGATCCGCATTCGATGCCGATCCAGCCCATCAAACGCATGCCATAACAACGAAGGGAACGAACTCATGACAAACAGGTGGAAATCAATCGGGCTTGCAGCCTTGTTCGCCGGCCTGACGCTCAGTGCAAGCTATGCGGAGGCCGCCGGTGTACTCACCATCGGCCGCCGCGAGGATTCGACGACATTCGATCCGATCAAGACTGCGCAGAACATCGACAACTGGGTGTTCTCCAACGTCTACGACGTGCTGATCCGCGTCGACAAGACAGGCACGAAACTGGAGCCAGGCCTTGCCGAAAGCTGGACCACCTCGGATGACGGGCTGACCTATACGTTCAAGATTCGCGACGCGAAATTTTCCGACGGTTCGCCGCTGACGGCGGAAGACGCAGCCTACAGCCTGCTGCGCATCCGCGATGACGCGGCCTCGCTCTGGAGCGATTCCTACAAGGTGATCGACACGGCGGTGGCGACTGACGCGCACACGCTGACGATCAAGCTCAAGAACCCGTCCGCGCCGTTCCTTTCGACGCTGGCGCTGCCGAATGCCTCCGTCATCTCCAAGAAGGGCATGGAATCGCTTGGTCCCGATGCCTATGGCGAAAAGCCGATCGCATCCGGCGCCTTCGTGGTCGAGGAATGGCGGCGCGGCGACCGCGTCATTCTCAAGAAGAACCCGAATTTCTGGCAGGCGGACCGGGTGAAGCTCGACGGCGTCGAGTGGATCTCGGTGCCTGACGACAATACCCGCATGCTGAACGTCCAGGCTGGTGAGCTGGATACGGCGATCTTCGTGCCCTTCTCCCGCGTCGAGGAGTTGAAGAAGGACCCGAACCTCAACGTCGATATCGACGCTTCGACCCGCGAAGATCATCTGCTGATCAACCATGCGCATGGCGCGCTCGGCAAAAAGGAAGTCCGCCAGGCGCTTGATCTTGCGATCGACAAGAAGGCGATCGTCGACACCGTCACCTTCGGCCAGGGCACGGTTGCCAACTCCTACATTCCCAAGGGCGCCCTCTATTATTATGCCGACAATCTGCAGCGGCCTTATGATCCCGCAAAGGCAAAGGAGCTGCTGGCGGCTGCCGGCGCCTCGGACCTGACGCTGAATTATCTGGTCCGCGCCGGCGACGAAGTCGACGAACAGACGGCTGTGCTCGTCCAGCAGCAGTTGCAGAAGGCCGGTATCACCGCCAATCTGCAGAAGGTCGACCCAAGCCAGGAATGGGACATGATCGTTGCCGGCGACTACGACGTCTCGGTCAACTACTGGACCAACGACATTCTCGATCCGGACCAGAAGACCACCTTCGTCCTCGGCCACGATTCCAACAACAACTACTCGACCAATTACAAGAGCGAGGCGGTGAAGGAACTGGTTGCCAAGGCGCGTCTCGAGCTCGATCCGAAGAAGCGCGAACAGATGTATGTCGATCTGCAGAAGATGGCCAAGGACGACGTCAACTGGATCGACCTGTATTACAGCCCCTATATCAACGTCTCACGCAAGAATATCGAGAACTTCTACCAGAACCCGCTCGGCCGGTTCTTCCTGGAAGATACGGTCAAGAACTGAGTTCTGACAGCATGCAGATGCTCCGCCGCCTCCAGGCGGCGGAGCATCATTTGTTGCTGCGACATGTGGCTGGGGCCGCTTGCTTACTCGGCGGCCGCGAGCTTGTCCTGCGTCCTGGTGTCGAAGTCGCTGGCGTCGTGGCGCTCGTGCAACTGGCTCGAGGGCTCACCGGAGAGGCGGTTGACCATCCGGCCGCGTTGCACGGCCGGCCGGCTGTGGATGGTGTCGGCCCAGCGCAGCACGTTCGTATAGTCCTCGACCTGCAGAAACTCGGCTGCACCGTAGGTCCAGCCCTTCACCAACCCGCCATACCAGGGCCAGACGGCAATATCGGCGATCGTATAATCGCTGCCTGCCAGATACTCGCTTTCGGCAAGGCGACGATCGAGCACGTCGAGCTGACGCTTCACCTCCATGGCGAAGCGGTCGATCGCATATTCGATCTTCGTCGGCGCATAGGCGTAGAAATGGCCGAAGCCGCCGCCGAGATAGGGGGCGCTACCCATCTGCCAGAATAGCCATGACAGGCATTCGGCGCGGGCGGCCGGTTCAGTCGGCAGGAAGGCGTCGAACTTTTCAGCGAGATAGGTCAGGATGGCGCCGGATTCGAAGACACGGATCGGCTTTGGCCCGCTGCGGTCCATCAGCGCCGGTATCTTGGAATTGGGATTGACCGCGACGAAACCGCTGCCGAACTGGTCGCCATCGCCGATCTTGATCAGCCAGGCGTCATACTCGGCACCTTCATGGCCAAGGGCCAGCAGCTCCTCGAGCATGATAGTGACCTTCTGGCCGTTCGGGGTGCCGAGCGAATAGAGCTGCAGCGGATGGCGGCCGACCGGAAGCTCCTTGTCATGCGTCGGCCCTGATATCGGGCGGTTGATACTGGCGAATTGGCCGCCATTCGCCTTGTTCCAGGTCCAGACCTTCGGGGGTGTATAATCGGGAGAACCGCTCATCTTTCAAACTCCTGGCATTGATCGGACAGAGCGCGACGCCGGTTGGGGCCGCCGCATTTTTCCTGACATAGCAGAGGCGATGAGGTTTTGTCAGAGGTGTCGGAGAAGGTTCACACAATCGTCAGAGTGTTGGAAAGCCCATGGCTCCATCTCTCATATTCGGTTGCTACGACTATTGCTTGACCATTGCGATCAGTTTTCAGTTCCCGAGGAAGCGATGATCTCGTCCAGCTGTCCGACGAGCACGCGGCTGCCCTCCACGTCGCCAGCCATCCTGGCAAAGAGGTCCGCCATGCCGCGGAAGATGGTCGCCGCCGGATCATCGTCTCCAAGGAAATCGGCAATCTCCTGCATTTCGGCGACCCATCGATAGGCCTTCGGGTACATGTCGGGAATGGATCTCGACAGCTTGCGATCGACGTCCGGAAGGCTTTCGGAGAGTTCGGCTTTCAGGCTTTCGGCAGCACCCGAACGCGATGCGGCAAGCAGCATGGCGGTGCCGAGGCCGGTAAATCCCTTGTTGATGCCGGCATAACACATCTTCAGGGCCGAGGCGGCGCCGAGCGGTCCGTCGAGCCTGCGGATCCGCAGGCCGCAATCCTCGAGCAGCCGGCTCCGCTCCGCGGTATCGCCGCTGATATAGATGGTCGGACCTGATTTGCCGGGGACCGGCGGCCCGCCGATGATCGCACCGTCAAGCACTTCGACGCCGCTGCTTTCGAAGCGTGCCGCCAACGCCTGCATCGTTTTCGGCGCAATTGCGTTAAGGTCGACGAAGGGCGGCGGGGCCGGCATCCCCGACGATATGTCCGCGACGAGGTCGGCGACCTTGATCGCCTCCGATGGCGGAACGATCGACAGGATCAGCTCGGCCTTCGTCAGCTCCTGGCGGCCGACCGGCACCATGCCGGCTGCCTTTGCCCGCGCAATCGTCTGCTCGCTCCTGCCCTCGAGGTAAGTCAGCACCGTGGCGCCGTGGTCGATCAGCCGTTTGGCGACAGCACTTCCCATCGCACCCGATCCGATAATCGCAAAATTCGGCATATGAACCTCAATAAGTGACGACATCGGGTTAGAAATGTTGCTGATGGCCATGCCGTCAACTGCGACGATTCAGCCGGAGGTTCGTTCACAAGCAGCTGGCCGTTTCATGCGCGCTGCCGTTGCGGCGCTTTTTCTTGATATTCGTCAATGCCGGGATGGTCGACACCGGTATGATCGGTGTTATCATTCGCATTCGAGGATATAGATTTCAATGTATCGAACGATCATCTGCGGCATCGGCATGGGCTCCCGGGAAACGGCAAGCCGCCTTTTGCGTCGGGCTGCTGCGCTGGTGGATGAAGGCGGAAGCCTCGTCGTCATGCACGTCATCGAGAGTATCCCCCACCGTCACCTGACGGAGCTTCCCGAAGAATTCGAAACGACCGCGATCGTCGACGCCGAAAAGAAACTTGCATCGCTTTGTAAAGAGATGGGAGTTCCGGCAACGATCGAGGTTCGTATCGGCGTTGCCGCCTCCGTGCTCGTCTCCGTCGCAAGGCAGAAATCGGCCGATCTCATCCTGCTTTCATCCCATGTGACGGATATCACCGACTACGTCTTCTCCTCGATCGTCGACAAGGTCGTGCGCCACGCCGGGTGCTCGGTTCTCATCGACCGGCGACCCGATCCCGCGCATGAAGGCTCGGCGCCTCAAGTGGAAGACGCGGCGTTGTTTTAGTTCCGCTGCGGATTGATGAAGTCGATCAGAGCGACCGGCCTCCCCTCCCCGGCGGCGGCCCGACAACCTATATCATCCCCAAGCCAACCAGCAGTATTCGCTGCCTGACCGGAGATATGCATGAGCCAGGATCCATATGAGCTTCTGGGCGTAAAGCGGGATGCGACGCAAAAGGATATTCAAAGCGCGTTCCGCAAGCTCGCCAAGAAACTTCACCCCGACCTCAACCCCGGCGACAAAAAGGCCGAGGAACGGTTCAAGGAAATTTCAACCGCCTACGAGATCTTGAGCGACGAGGAAAAACGCGGACGCTTCGATCGCGGCGAGATCGATATAACGGGCGCCGAGCGGGCGCAGCGCAATTATTACCGCGACTATGCTTCAAAGAGCGGCCCTGGCGATCCCTATCACAACAGTGCCGGCTTTGCCGATTTCGGCGATGCCGACGATATCTTTGCCAACTTCTTTTCGCGCCGGGCGGGAGGCGGCCAGAACCATGGTCGTGGCCGGGACCGCCAGTTCTCCATGGAGGTCGATTTTCTCGAGGCCGCCAACGGCACCAGGACGGAAGTCAAGCTGCCGAATGGTCCGGCGCTTGACGTGCAGATCCCGCCGGGGACGCGCGACGGCCAGACCTTGCGGCTGCGCGGCAAGGGCGAACCTGGCATCGGAGGCGGACCGGCGGGCGATGCCCTGATCGAAATCCGTGTCCGCCCGCACCGTTTCTTCACGCGAGACGGTGACGATATCCGCCTGGAACTGCCGATCTCCCTCAGCGAGGCCGTGCTCGGTGGCAAGGTTCGTGTGCCGACGCCGTCCGGAGCAGTCAATCTGACGCTGCCGCCTCATTCGAACAGCGGCAAGGTGTTGCGTCTCAAGGGCAAGGGTGTTGCAAAACGCGGCGGCGAACATGGTGACGTCTACATTTCGCTGAAGATTGTGCTGCCCGACGCCCCGGATGAACGGCTGAGGGCCTTCATGAAGGAATGGGCAGCGGCAAACTCCTACGATCCGAGAAAGAACATGGAGGCTTGATCATGGATGATCTCGAATTCCGTCTTTACTTGAAAATCGACATCGTCCAGCTTGACCTCTGGGTCAAAGAGGGTTGGCTGATCCCGGAGACGTCAGGCGGCCAACGGCAATTTCGCGACGCCGATGTCGCACGCGCCCGGCTCATCCTGGACCTCATGGGAAACATGGGTGTCAACGAAGCCGGCGTCGATATCGTCATGGAGCTGGTCGACGAGTTGCACGGCCTGCGGGGAACGATGGGCAAGCTGATGACCGCCATCAGCAAGCAGGAGCGGGATGTTCAGCACCGGCTGTTCGAGAGCCTCGAGGAGATCGACCGGCTTTAGCCAAAACCAGCTTCTACGTGGTGAACCAATAGCGGACGATGTGGAAGAACAGCGGCGCTGCGAAGGTGATGGAATCCAAGCGGTCGAGCACGCCGCCATGGCCCTCGATCACATAGCCCCAGTCCTTGGCATTGAGATCGCGCTTGATGGCCGAGAGCACGAAGCCGCCGAAGAAGCCCGCGACGACGATGACCGTGCTGATCGCTGCGGCCTGCAGCGGAGAGAACGGCGTCAGCCGATAAAGCAGTGTTCCCACAAGGATGGCCGAGGCGCCGCCTCCGACCAGCCCTTCGATCGTCTTCGACGGGCTGATATTCGGCGAGAAACGGTGCTTTCCGAGGAGCTTGCCCCAGACATACTGGAAGACGTCGCTGAGCTGCACGACCACGACCAGATAGACGAGCAGGAGCGCCGGCGGCGTGCCGGTCTCCAGCATGAGAAGTGCGGGAGCATGGCTGATCGAATAGACCGTCAGCATCAATCCCCATTGCACCCTGGCGCTGCGGGCGAGGAATTCGTTGACGTCACCCGTCAAGGTCGCCACCGCCGGCAGGATCAGGAAGGCATAGACCGGGATGAAGATCGCAAAGAGGCCGTACCACTCCGTTCCGAGCAGCACGTAATGCAGCGGCAAGACGACGAAGAAGGACAGGAAAAGCGCCAGATGATCGCCGCGCCGCGATGGTGTCAGGGTCCAGAATTCGCGAAGCGCCATAAAGGATAGGAATGCGAACAGGATGACGGTCGCCGTGTCGCCGAGCAGGATTGCGCCGCCGAACACTGCGACCATGATCCACCAGGAGCGGATACGGGCGTTGAGATTTTGGACGGTGGCGACGGAGCCGGGCTCGGTTGCGCGCCGCTGCAGAATGAAACCGACCGCGGAGGCGACGGCAAGCAGGCCGAGGATGGCGGCCAGTACGATGGAGAAAATGCTGGTCATGCAATGCGCCCCCCGTCCGCGAGCTCAATGACCGCGGCACGGGCGCGGGCCAGGAATTCGGTCTTTTCCTCGCCCGGTTCGACGCGGAGCGGCTTGCCGAAGCGCGCCGTGCAGGTGATCGGGACGATCAGCATGCTTCCCTTCGGCAGGATGCGCTGAAGATTATCGAGATGGATCGGCACGAGATCGACATCCGGAAAACGGCAGGCGAGGCGATAGATGCCGCTGCGGAACGGGGCGACCTCATCGGTGGCGCTTCTCGTTCCCTCAGGAAAAATCAGGATCGAACGGCCTTCCTCGAGCAGGCGCTCGAGAGGTTCCAGCGGATTGCTGTCGGGCAGAGGTTTGCGGTCTATCAGGACGGCGCGCAGGCACTTCTCCGCTATGAACCGGCGAAAGGCATTGGTTCCCCAATAATCTCGTGCGGCGACCGGATGGGTCAGCCGGCGCACAGGCCACGGCAGGGCAGCCATGACGGCGACGGTATCGACATGGCTGTTGTGATTGGCGAAATAGATGCGGCGGCGGGGATCGGGCGTGCAGCCTCGCCATTCGCTTCGGGCGCCGACCAGAATACGGACGAACAGCACGAGAAGGCGACGGACGAGCGCGATCATGGTCTCTCCAGCGAACGGGCAAGCGTTATCGTGCGTGTGATGCAGGTGATGAGGCTTCCGGCCGCGATGATCGCCGACGCGAGGATCAGCGACCAATTGCTGGCGGATATCAGCGTCTCGATACTCTGGGCAACGAGACCCGCGGTCAGTACCGCCATGCGGCGCTGTTTGGCCATGATGCCGCTGAAGTCTTGGGGAAGACCGACCGCTCCTCCGAAGACCCTGATATAGGCGGTGAGTGCAGCAAGCAGCGCAGCTAACCAGCCGAGCCAGGCAAAGCCGCAGGCATAGCCGGCCGCGACAAGAAGCAGACTGTCGGCGATCCGATCGGGAAATTCATTATAGAGCGGTCCGCTCTTGGTTTTCTTGCCGCCTTCGATCGCGACCATCCCGTCGAGCAGATTACAGACGAGCCGCAACTGCACCGAGATCGCCGCACAGACCATCGCAATCGGATGTGATGTAAGCAGGATAAGCGCTGCGCCGATACCGGCAAATAGGATCGACAGTAGAGAAATGCCGTTCGGCGTGACGCCGGTGCGCGCCAGCCATGCGCTGGTGCCGATCGCCCAGGACGACGATCGGCTCGCGATCGGTCGCCGCGAAGCGTCCTCATCTTCCCCCATTTTCATTTCCCCAACCCCTATCCTCCTTGCATATCCTGCCAATGTCGTCGCGCCAAGCCGCGACGACACACAGGTTCGGAAAATTTGGCTGCAAACACAAGGCGCAACAGATTGAACAGCCTGATTTTTAAGCCCATTCGCTGCTTGACACATTTTTAGGCGCTACTATGATTTTTGAACCAAATGGTAAAAAAGGGGAACAATCAATGACCAAAGATATCCTGATTTCACGCCGGGCAGTGATCGCGTCCGGCATTGCGCTTGGGGTCAGCGGCTTTGCCCCGCTGGCAAGAGCCGCCGCGCCGCTGAAGGTTGCCGGCATTCATGCGTCGCCGGTTGAAAATGCCTGGAACTCCTGTCTGCACAAGGCGCTGCAGGACGCGGCCAAGGAAGGCGTCATCGAATATGTCTTCTCCGAAGGCGTCTCCGGCACCGATTATCCCCGCGCCATGCGTGAATATGCCGAACAGGGCAACAAGCTGATTATCGGCGAGGCCTATGCGGTGGAGAAAGAGGCCCGGCAGGTCGCGGCCGACTACCCCGATACCGCTTTTGTCCTGGGTTCGAGCGGCGAGCAGGCCGGCGACAATTTCGGCGTCTTCGGTACCTGGAACCATGACGGCGCCTATCTTGCCGGCATGCTGGCGGGCAAGATGACCAAGTCGAATGTCGTCGGTTCGGTCGGCGCCATTCCGATCCCCGAGGTCAACATGCTGATCAATGCCTTCGCGGCCGGCGTCAAGGCGGTCAATCCGGACGCGAAGCACCTCGTCTCGTTCATCGGCACCTTCTTCGATCCGCCGAAGGCTCGCGAAGCCGGTCTTGCCCAGATCGACGCCGGCGCCGACATCCTGTTCGGCGAGCGCATCGGCACCGCCGACGCCGCCAAGGAGCGCGGCATCAAGTCGGTCGGCTCGCTGATCGACTATACGCCACGTTATCCGGATACGGTGTTTGCCAACGCCATGTGGTATTTCCGGCCGATCCTGGACGCTGCGATCGCCGATGTCGCTGCCGGAAAGCCGGTCGGCAGGAACTACACGTCCTATGGCCTGATGAAGGAAGGCGGCAGCGATATCGTCTTCGTCAAGGGCGTGGCACCCGCCGATGCGGAGGCTGCGATGGAAGCCAAGCGGGCTGAGATCAAGGCCGGCACCTTCGAAGTTCCGAAGATGACGGACGAGCCGAAGTAATTCGGCTCATGAAGGACGATGCGACGGATCTGGCGGCAGCGATCAGAAATGGCAATCTGAGCGCTGCAGAGGCGATGCAGGCGTCTCTTGCCGCAGCTCAGCGGCAGGAGCCGCTCGGCGCCATCGCCTATCTCGATGCCGCCATGGGTCTCGCCTCAGCCGACGGCCGCGACCGGGAAAATCGGAGCGAGCCCAAACGCTTTTCCAACAGGCCGTTTGCCGGAGTGCCGATCTTGGCGAAGGATCTTGGCGGCCCCTTCGCCGGGCTGCCGGTCACGGCCGGCTCCCGTCTCTTCGAAAGAAAAGGCGGCGAAGCGGACTCCGATCTGGCTGCCCGTTTCCGCGAGGCCGGCTTCTGCCTGTTCGGCCTGACGACCAGCCCGGAATTCGGCCTTTCGCTTGCCAGCGAACCGGCAATCGGGCCGATCTGCCGCAATCCGCTTGATCCGGCCCGGACCGCGGGTGGTTCCTCCGGCGGTGCGGCGGCAGCGGTTGCCGCCGGGATCGTCGCGATTGCGCATGCCACCGATGCCGGCGGTTCGATCCGTGTGCCGGCTGCCTGCTGCGGCCTTGTTGGAATGAAGCCGACGCGCGGCGCCATCCCCGGCGGACCATCTTTCGGCAATCACCTCGCCGGCATTGCGAGCGAACTCGCGGTTTGCCGTTCGGTGCGAGATACGGCGCTGATTTTCGACGAACTGAGCGGCAATTCACGGGGCCCCTTTGCGGATCCCTCCCCTGTCGATATCGTTAACGGCCGTCTGCGGATCGGCCTGTTGATCGATACCGGAGCGGCCTATCCGACCGAGGGTGATCGGCTCGCAGCCGTCGAGGATGCGGCTCGTGCCCTCGAGAGTGACGGGCACGTTATCGTCCCGCTAAGCTGGGCCGAGTTCGAATCGAGCGTCGCCGCCAGCGGCCGCGCCTTCGCCGATATTGTCTCCGTCAACCTTGCGGCGCTCATGAAGGTTGCGGCGCTTGATGAAAGCCGGGCCGAGCCTCTGACGCAGGCTTTCGCGGCGCGCGGACGGGCGCTTTCGGTCACATCGCTCTGGAACACGCTGAATGAGGCCGTCCTGGTGAGCCATAAGCTCTGGGCGCTATTCGACAGGATCGATTGTATCCTCATGCCGATGCTTTCGTCTGCGCCTCTTGTGATCGGCTCCTTTCCGTCCGATCATGCCGATACGGATCTTCATCTCGAGCGGATGACGGCATTTGCGCCGCTTGCCTGCCTCGCCAATATTTCGGGTTTTCCTGCTTTGACTCTGCCTTTCGGACAGGATGAGCATGCCATGCCGCTGCCGGTGCAGATCATGGCGCCGATGGGTCACGAGCCGAGGCTCCTGTCGCTTGCCGCACGCCTGGAGGCCGAGGGGCGGTGGCAGCACCGTTTTCCCGTTGCAGGACTGCCGTCATGACTGGGCCGGTGCTGGAGATTATCGGCGTCAGCAAGCGCTTCGGCGCCAATCTCGCCAATGACGATATTTCCATGACGCTTGCCGGGGGTGAGGTCGTCGCCCTGCTCGGCGAGAACGGCGCGGGCAAGACCACGCTGATGAGCATCCTTTTCGGTCATTACATGCCGGATGCCGGCCGAATCCTGATCGAGGGCACGGAGGTGCCGCCGGGCAAGCCGCGCGCAGCGATCCGTGCTGGTGTCGGCATGGTCCATCAGCATTTTTCGCTTGCGCCCAATCTGAGCGTTCTCGAAAATGTCATGACCGGCACGGAAAGACTCTGGTCCTGGCGCTCGGGGACGCCAGCGGCGCGGACAAAGCTACTGGCAATTTCCGAGCGCTTCGGCCTCAAGGTCGATCCGGATGCCCGCCTTGGCGACCTGTCGGTCGGCGAGCAGCAGAGAGTCGAGATCCTCAAAGCGCTTTACAACGACGCCCGTATCCTGATCCTCGACGAGCCGACAGCAGTGCTGACCAACATCGAAGCCGAGCGGCTGTTCACAACGCTGAAGGAAATGGCCCGCCAGGGCCTGTCGCTGATCTTCATCTCGCACAAGCTCGACGAGGTCATGGCAGCGGCCGACCGCATCGTGGTCTTACGCGGCGGCAAGATGGTCGCCGAACGCAAGGCGTCGGAAACCAGCAAGGCGGAACTCGCCGAACTGATGGTCGGGCGCCGTGTGACGCGGCCCGTGCGCGAGCCGTCGACACCCGGCGCCGTTGCCCTAGAAGCGGTCGATGTGACGGTGCGCACCGGCGGCATCGATCGGCTGAAGTCGATCAGCTTCCGGCTGCACCAGGGCGAGATCCTCGGCATCATCGGCGTTTCGGGCAATGGCCAGGCGACATTGGCGCATCTTCTCTCCGGTATGCTGGCGCGCAGCGCTGGCGACCTGCTGCTGTTTGGCGAAGCCATCGGCAATCTTGGTGTTACCGATGTCGTCGACGCCGGCATCGGCCGCATTCCCGAGGACCGCAACGAGGAGGGCGTGATCGGCGAAATGGCGATCTGGGAAAACACCGTGCTAGAGCGCATCGCATCACCGGCCTTTTCTCGCCGTGGTTTCGTCAACCGCAAGGCGGGCATGGCCTTCGCCAGGGAGATTATCGACGGGTTCGATGTTCGAGGCGGCGGCCCGGCCATCCGCACCCGGCTGCTCTCGGGCGGCAATATGCAAAAGCTCATTCTCGGCCGCAACCTGCATCAGCGGCCGCGCATCCTGATTGCCGCGCAGCCGGCGCGCGGTCTCGATGAAGGGGCCGTGGCGGCCGTCCACGCGCGCCTGCTCGAAGCCCGCCGGCAAGGTACCGCCGTGCTGTTGATCTCGGAAGATCTCGACGAGGTGATCGCGCTTGCCGATCGCATACAGGCAATCGTCGGCGGCCGCCTGTCTCCGCCCGTCGAGGCCGAAAGCGCCGACGCCCGTAAGCTGGGGCTGATGATGGCCGGCGAATGGCAGGAACCCCCAGAGGCCGGCCATGCGATTTGAGCGCCGCGAGCACCGTCCGCTTTACCTGCTGATCGTCACCCCTGTGATCGCGGTCATCGCAGCGCTGGCGCTGGCCGGCATCCTGATATCTATCGCCGGCGCGCCTGTTATCGATGCCTATTGGCGCATCCTGACCGGCGCCTTCGGCTCGCGGCTGTCGGCGACCGAAACGCTGACGCGGGCAACGCCGCTGATGCTGACGGGGCTTGCCGCCGCCGTCGCTTTCCGGGCGCGGCTCTGGAATATCGGTGCTGAAGGCCAGTTCTATCTCGGCGCTGTCGCCGTTGCCGCGGCGAGCTCGAAACTGCTCGGCAATCTTCCCGCCCCCATTCTCATTCCGCTGCTGCTGTTGGTCGGCGCCATTGCCGGCATGGTGTTGATCCTGATCCCCCTCTGGCTCAGGTTGCGCTTCTCGGTCGATGAAGTCGTCACCAGCCTGCTCTTGAACTTCATCGCTGTGCTCTTCGTCTCGATGCTGATCGACGGCATCCTCAAGGACCCGCTCGCCTTCGGCTGGCCGCAGTCGCAATCCGTCAGCGATCACGCCATGCTGCCGAAGCTGATCGCCCGCTCGCGCCTGCATATCGGCTTTGTGATCGCGATCGCCCTGGCGGTCGTCGTCCATTTCATCCAGTCGCGCACCGTGTTCGGCATGCAGTCGCGCGCCGCAGGTCTCAATCCCGGCGGCGCGGTCTTCGCCGGCGTCCCGCTCGGCAGAACGCTGGTGAAGGTCGCCTGTCTCTCCGGCGGGCTTGCAGGGTTGGCGGGAGCGATCGAGGTCATGGGCGTCAAGGGTTATGTGACGACCGATCTGTCGCCGGGTTTCGGCTATGCCGGTATTGTTGTCGCGATGCTCGCCAACCTCAATCCTCTCGGCGTCGTCTTCGCGGCCATTTTCACCGCCACCATGTTCGTGGGCGCGGATGGCATGAGCCGAGGCCTCGGCATACCCACATATATCGCCGATGTCACGGTGGCGCTGTCGCTGCTGACGATGCTGATTGCCTTGTTCTTCACCCAATACAGGATCCGGCGATGATGCAGCTGTTCGACATCATCGCTTCATCAGGGCTCTGGGCGGCAATCCTGCGGATCGCCACGCCGCTGATTTTCGGCACGCTCGGCGCACTGCTCTGCGAACGGGCGGGTGTGCTCAATCTCGGCATCGAAGGCATCATGACCTTCGGTGCGATGATCGGTTGGCTTTCTGTCTATCACGGCGCCGATCTCTGGACCGGCCTGCTGATTGCTGGCGTGGCCGGTGGGGTCTTCGGCCTGCTGCATGCCGGGCTGACGGTGACGCTCGGCCTCTCCCAGCATGTCTCCGGTCTCGGGGTGACGCTGTTTGCCTCGAGCTTCAGCTATTATGTCTTCCGGCTGATCGTGCCGCTTGCCAATACGCCGCCCACCATCGTGCCGTTCCAGCCGATCGCTATTCCCGGCTTGTCGACGCTGCCTTTCATCGGGCCGGCCTTCTTCACGCAGACGGCGCCGACCTATCTTGCGATCGTAATCGCCCTGCTGATGGCCTACATCATCTTCCGCACGCCCGTCGGCCTTGCGATCCGCATGACCGGCGAGAACCCGCATGCGGCGGAAGCTCAAGGCGTCAATCCGATGAAGGTGCGTTACGGCGCGGTGATTGCCGGAAGCGCGCTGATGGGAATGGGCGGGGCTTTCCTGACTTTGTCGGCGTTCAACAGCTTCTTTCCGACCATGGTTCAGGGGCGCGGCTGGATCTGCATCGCGCTCGTCGTCTTCGCCTCCTGGCGGCCCGGCCGAGCGCTGTTCGGCGCGCTGCTCTTTGCCTTCTTCGACGCCTTTCAGCTTCGGCTGCAAACCGCACTCAGCGGGCTCGTGCCCTATCAGCTCTTTCTGATGACGCCCTATATCCTTTCCATTGCCGCCCTTGCCGTCATGGCCCGCCGCGCCCGCGTTCCGCAGGCGCTGATGCAGCCCTATCGGCGCGGCGAACGCTGAATCACTTCTGTCCAATGAGGCTCCGATGTTCGATCTGATCGTCAGAAATGCAAATCTCCCCGATGGCCGAAAGGGGATCGATATCGGTATCCAGGGCGGCAAGATCATCGCTGTCGAGCCTAATCTCCAGGCGCAGGCAGGAGAAGAGATCGACGCGACCGGCCGGCTCGCCACCCCGCCCTTCGTCGATCCGCATTTCCATATGGACGCTACGCTGTCGCTCGGCCTGCCGCGTATGAACGTGTCCGGCACGCTGCTCGAGGGCATCGCGCTCTGGGGGGAATTGCGGCCGATCGTGACGAAGGAGGAACTGGTCGATCGCGCGCTGCGTTATTGCGATCTGGCGGTCACGCAGGGCCTGCTCTTCATCCGCAGCCATGTCGATACCAGTGATCCCAGACTGGTGACCGTCGAGGCGATGATCGAGGTTCGCGAGAAGGTCGCGCCCTATATCGATCTGCAGCTGGTCGCCTTCCCCCAGGATGGTTATTACCGCTCGCCGGGCGCGATCGACGCGCTCAACCGCGCTCTCGACATGGGCGTCGATATCGTCGGCGGCATTCCGCATTTCGAACGGACGATGGGTGAAGGTACGGCGTCGGTCGAGGCGCTCTGCCGCATCGCCGCCGATCGGGGCCTGCCGGTCGATATCCATTGCGACGAAACCGACGATCCGCTCTCGCGCCATATCGAGACGCTGGCTGCGGAAACCATCCGCTTCGGCCTGCAGGGGCGCGTCGCCGGCTCGCATCTGACCTCGATGCATTCGATGGACAATTATTACGTCTCCAAGCTCATTCCGCTGATGGCGGAGGCCGAGATCAACGTCATCCCCAATCCACTGATCAACATCATGCTGCAGGGCCGGCACGACACCTATCCGAAACGCCGCGGCATGACTCGCGTGCGGGAGCTGATGGATGCTGGGCTCAATGTTTCCTTCGGGCACGACTGCGTCATGGACCCCTGGTATTCGATGGGGTCGGGCGACATGCTGGAGGTCGGCCATATGGCAATCCATGTCGCTCAGATGGCCGGCATCGACGACAAGAAGAAGATCTTCGACGCGCTGACCGTCAATTCGGCGAAGACGATGGGGATTGCAGATTACGGCCTGGAAAAGGGATGCAACGCCGACCTTGTCATCCTTCAGGCCAGCGACACGCTGGAAGCGCTGCGGCTGAAGCCGAACCGGCTGGCGGTGATCCACCGTGGCAAGGTCATCGCCCGCTCGGCGCCACGCATCGGTGAGCTTTTTCTGGACGGGCGCCCGGCCCGGATCGACGGCGGCCTGGATTACGTACCTCGCTATTGAGATAGGGCGAAAGCAAAAAGGGCCGAGAAGCCGCGGCCCTCCTCAATCCGCCTGGCCTGGAGCCTATTTCTTCGAGGCCTCGTAGAGCGCCTTTGTTTCGGCGTTCATCGGGTAGAGGCCGGGCAGCGGTACTCCCTCATCGATCCTGGTCATGATCCAGGCTTCCATGCGCTCCTGTTCCAGCGCTTCATCAAGCACCGCCTCCAGCAGATCGGCCGGAATCAGCACAGCGCCGTCCTGGTCGACGACGATAATATCGTCAGGGAAGACAGCCACGCCGCCGCAGCCGATCGGTTGCTGCCAAGCGACGAAGGTGAGGCCGGCGACCGATGGGGGTGCTGCGACGCCGCGGCACCAGACCGGCAGGTTGGCATCGAGCACACCGGCAAGGTCGCGCACGACGCCGTCGGTGACGAGTGCGGCAACGCCTCGCTTCTGCATGCGGGCGCAGAGGATATCGCCGAAGATGCCGGCATCGGTGACGCCCATCGCATCGACGACGGCGACACAGCCCTCCGGCATCGCCTCGATCGCGGCGCGGGTCGAGATCGGCGAGGCCCAGGATGCCGGCGTCGCCAGATCTTCACGAGCCGGAACGAAGCGCAGGGTGAAGGCCGGGCCGACGATGCGCGGCTGGTCGGGCTTCAGCGGAACGGCGCCGCGGATCCAGACGTTGCGCAGGCCCTTCTTCAGAAGAACGGTCGTCAGGGTCGCCGTCGAGACGGTCTTGAGGGTTGCTATCGCTTCAGCGCTGAGGGCCATCGGGTATCGGTTCCAATTCGGTTTCTGTCAGATGCTCTGGATCATGCCGCCATCGACGCGGATCACCGATCCGGTAAGATAGGAGGCAGGCTCGCTCGCCAGGAAGGTGACGACATTGCCATATTCTTCCGGCCGGCCATAGCGGCCGAGCGGAATGCTGCCGGTGCTTTCTGCGACGACGTCATCGACGGAGCGGTTTTCGCGTTTGGCCTTCTGCTCGTCGAGGAAGGTGATGCGGCCGGTGGCGATCCGGCCCGGCAGGACGATGTTGACGGTGATGCCGTCGCGCCCGACCTCACGCGCCAGCGTTTTCGACCAGCCGACCAATGACAGGCGCAACGCATTCGAGATGCCGAGATTGGGGATCGGCGCGACCACGCCCGACGAGGTCGAGGTGACGATGCGACCCCATTTGCGCGCTCGCATCTCAGGCAGCACGCGATCGGTAATGGCGATGACGGAGAGCACCATGCTCTGGAAATACTGGTTCCAAAGCATCGGATCCTGGCCGGAGACGGTGGTCGGCGGTGGGCCGCCGGTATTGTTGACGAGGATATCGACCGGTCCGAACTGCTGTTCGATTGCAGCGACATGCGCATCGATCGAACCGAGATCGGAAAGGTCCCATTGCAGAGCCAGTGCCTTGCCGCCTTCGGATTCGATCGCCGCCGTGGTCTTCTCAGCGGCGGCGAGATCGATATCCGCCGCGGCAATTCTGGCGCCTTCGCGCGCAAGCTTGACTGCAATCGCGCTGCCCAATCCGCCGCCGGCACCAAGCACCAGGGCCGTCTTGTCCTTCAGGCCGAAATCCATTTCATCTCCTCATATGGTCGGGCCATCTTTCGGAGCAATGGATCGTAAATAAAATATGGCTTCTGCTTCGTTCAAGAGATAGAAAAACTATCGATGGACACACGTTTTCTCGAAACCTTCATTGTCGTTGCCGAGCGGCACTCGCTGGCGGAGGCCGCCCAGCGGCTGAACCTCACGCCTGCGGCCGTCGCCCAGCGCATCCGCGCATTGGAGGCCGAGCTCGGGGTGCGGCTGCTGGTGCGTTCCGGCCGCGTCATGCGGCCGACGGAGGCGGGTTTTGCCATTCTCGACCGTTGCAGGGATCTGGTGCGCGATACACGCGACCTGAAGGCGATGGCCGGTTCCGCGACGATTTCGGGCGAGATGCGGATCGGGGCGATCAATACGGCGCTGACCGGCCTCGTTCCCGACATTCTCCACCGTCTCGCCCAGGACTATCCGCTGATCGAGATCTTCCTCAAGCCGGGCGCGTCGATGGACCTCTATGCCGAGGTTTTGAACGGCGCGCTGGATGCGGCCTTCATCATCGAACCGCGATTTCCGATGCAGAAGACACTGACCTTCAACAAGCTGCGCCAGGAACCCCTGGTGCTGATCGCTCCGCGGGACTGTGAGGGGGCGGATCCGCTCGAACTGTTGAAGGCCCTGCCCTTCATTCGCTACGACCGCAACCAGTGGGGTGGTCACATCGCCGATGAATATCTGCGCGAGATCGGCATCCATCCGGTCGAGCGCTATGAGCTCGATGCGCTGGAGGCGATCGCGGTGATGGTAGACCGCGGTCTCGGAATCTCGATCGTGCCGGATTGGGCGCCGCCCTGGCCGGCTGGCCTTGATATTCTCAAGCTGCCCCTGCCCCGCTCGTCCGCCGTTCGCACCGTCGGCATCGTGGTGACGCGATCCTCGCCGAGGACAAATCTCGTCGCCGCGCTTCTAGAAACCAGCCGCGCGGCGATGGGAATCTGATCAATTTCAAGCGATCTTCTGGCGGACCGGCAGTTTCCAGCCGGGCCGAACGAAATGGCAGGTATAGCCGTTCGGAATCCGCTCCAGATAATCCTGGTGCTCGGGTTCTGCCTCCCAGAAATCGCTAACCGGCACGACTTCGGTGACGACCTTGCCGGGCCACAGGCCTGATGCGTCGACATCGGCGATCGTATCCTTGGCGACACGCTCCTGCTCAGGGGTGACGTAGAAGATCGCCGAGCGGTAGCTCAAGCCAACATCATTACCCTGGCGGTTGCGCGTGCTCGGGTCGTGGATCTGGAAGAAGAATTCGAGGATTTCCCGAAAGCTGATCCTTGTGGGGTCGAAGATGATCTCGATCGCCTCGGCATGGGTTCCGTGGTTGCGGTAGGTGGCATTCGGCACATCGCCGCCGGTATAGCCGACGCGGGTCGAAATCACGCCCTTGTATCGGCGGATGAGGTCCTGCATGCCCCAGAAGCAACCGCCGGCGAGGACTGCACGTTCTTCGGTCATTGGATATCTCCTTTTCCGCAACAGATAGTATCTCCTGTCGCCGATTTCCACACGGTGCAAAGAGCACAGCTGTGCAATTTCCCTCAGATACGCCCGATCTGTCATGTCGATGTTACGCGCCGGCGCTAGCAAGGCCTCGGACAATCCTGCGGAGGCCGAGCCTCGACACCTGATGGAGACGGGTTATGAATAGACGCGAATTTCTGATCACATCGTCAGCTACAGCCGGTCTGCTGGCTCTTCCGCGTTTCGCATCGGCCGCAGCCGGCACGATCGATCTCTACAGCGGTTCGGATGCCAATATCGTCGACCTCTGGAACAACGTCATCCGCCCGTCCTTCGAAAAGGCGCATCCCGGCGTTGCCCTGAAGGTGACCGATGCCGGCGACAATAACGGCTTGGGCGCCATCGCCGACCGTGCGCTTGCCGCGCTGAAGACGAAGACCGATCCGCAAGCCGACCTCTTCGAGCAATTCGATCCGCGTCTGCCATCCGGCGGCATCGATGCCGGCCTCTGGGTGAAGTTCTCCGCCGAGAACATCGAGGGCTACGACCATATCAACCCGCTTGCCTTCGATACCCCCTACTCCCTTCCCTATCGCGGTTCGCAGGTCCTTCTCGCCTATGACACGACCAAGCTCGATCCGAAGGATGCGCCGAAGAGCTGGGATCAGCTCACCGCCTGGATCAAGGCCAATCCGGGCCAGTTCATCTACAACCGTCCCGACAAGGGCGGTTCGGGCGGAAACTTCGTCCGCCGCGCCATCCATGAGGCCAATGGCCGCGATCCGAAGAAGTTCAAGGTCGACAATTTCACCGCCGACTTCGCCACTGAGACGCTGACACCGGCCTGGAAGATCCTCAACGACCTCGCCCCGGCGCTTTACGACAAGGGCGCCTATACGGCCGGCAACACCCAGTCGATCCAGTTGCTCGCCCAGGGCGTCGTCACCATGGTGCCGGTCTGGTCGGACCAGGTGCTGCAGGCGATCTCCCAGGGTGTGCTGCCTGATACGACCGGCCTCGTGCAGCTTACCGATCTCGCCCTCTGCGGCGGTTTCTCCAGCATCACCGTCTTCTCCAACGGCGCCAACAAGGATGCGGCGCTGAAGCTTGCCGCATTCATGCTGACGAAGGAAATGCAGGAAGCGATCATCACCGAGATCGGCGGCTTCCCCGCCATCTCGTGGGATCACATCTCCGACGATCTTCGCAAGAAATATGCCGACGTTATTCCCTCAACCATTCCGACCTTCCCGGGAGGCGATTGGGAAAAGGCGATCGCCGACGGCTGGTACCGCAACGTCGCTCCGGGCATCAGCCGCACCTGATGTCCACTGACACTGCGCCGGCGGTTCTGCGCCGTCACCGGTCCATGAGAAGGGGGAGCTCTATCGGGCTCCTCCTCGTTGCTCTGCCGGTCTTCCTGGTTGCATGGCTGGTCGTCTTTCCGATCCTTTCGGCGGTCGTCGGCACAATCTTTGTTCGAGGCCCTAACGGAGCGACGGAATTCTCGCTTGCCTCCTACCGCTTCTTCTTCACCGACGGCTACAGCCTCGGCAATCTGTGGCTGACGCTCTGGACCACCGCCGTCTGCGGTATCCTGCTTCTGGCGATCGGCCTTCCGATCGCGCTTTACCTTCGGTTCTCGCAGGGGCGATTTGCCGCCTATGTGCAGGGCATGGCGATCTTTCCAATGTTCGTCCCATCGATCATCCTCGCTTATGCGCTGATCAGGACGATCGGCCCGAACGGCACCGTCGACCTGTTGCTGAATTCCGTCGGCCTACCCAAGCTGCGCACGCCCTATCTGACACCGTGGGGACCGGTCATCGGTCTCGTCTGGGACAATCTTCCGCTCACGGTGCTGATGCTGACATCAGGGCTTTCCTCCATTTCGAACAGTGCGATCGAAGCCGCGCGCGATGTCGGCGCAAGGCCGCTTCGGGTCTTCGTCTCGATCATCCTGCCGCGCATGGGTAACTCGCTGCTGGTGACTGCATCCTTTGCGGTGCTTGGCATCTTCTCCGCCTTCACCCTACCCTATGTGCTCGGCTCGGCATCACCGGAGATGATGGGGCCGTTCATGCAGCGCACTTTCGCCGATATGAACGACCCGCTGAACGCCATGACCCAGGCCGTCATCACATTCGGCTTCTGCCTGATCTTCGGCATCCTCTACATCAGGTCGATCGCCCGCAACCGCGAGGCCCAGCCATGAATGCCGGCAGATCGAGCTTCGGCCTGCGCTTCGACTGGATCGGCCTGCTCTTCGCGTGCCTGCTGACGCTGTTCATCGCGCTGCCGCTTATCGTCGTCGGCACATGGGCCTTCACCGAGATCTGGCGTTACCCCTCGGTGATCCCGCAGCAGTTCGGCCTGCGCTTCTGGGGCCAGACGCTGGCGCGCGGGGATGTCTGGGACGCACTCTTCCTCAGCCTACGGCTGACGACGACGGTCACCATTCTTTCCGCCGTCATCTGCCTTCCCGCCGCTTATGCTTTCGCGCGCATGCGCTTTCCCGGCAGAAACATCCTGTTCCTGTCGTTTCTGGCATCGCATGCCTTTCCGAAATTCGGCCTGCTCGTCGCCATTGCCGGCATCTTCCTGCAGCTCGGCCTGATCAGCACCTTCTGGGGCGTCGTGCTGATCCAGCTCGTCGGCACGCTGATGCTGATGATCTGGATTCCCGTCGCAGCCTTCCAGAATGTCGACCGGCGCATGGAAGAGGCAGCACGCGATGCCGGTGCAACGCCGCTGCGCGTCTTCTGGTCGATCACGCTGCCGCAGGCGGCGCCGACGATATCAGCCGCGCTGCTCTTGACCTTCGTCGGCACCTTCTACGAGACCGAAGGCGCCTGGCTGATCGGCGCGCCCGAGATTCGCACCATGCCGGTGCTGATGATCAGCTTCATCAACAACCAGATCGTCGTGCAATACGGCGCCGTGCTCTCCGTCATGCTGTGGGTGCCGTCCTTCATCGCGCTGATGTTTGCACGCCGCGTGATCGGCACCGGCGCCTTTGCGAGAGGCTTCGGCGCGTGAAGCTTTGCGTGTCAGTTCAGGGAAGGGTTTGAGAATGGCACATCTGGCGATCGAAGGCGTTTCGAAGCTGTTCGGGACCACTTTTGCTGTTCGCGACTTCTCGCTCGAAGTCGGCGACGGCGAGCTCGTTTGTCTGCTCGGCCCATCCGGTTCCGGCAAGTCGACGCTTCTCAGAATGATCGGCGGCTTCGAGCGACCGAGCGGCGGAACCATCCGCATCGACGCCAAGGATGTGACGACGATGCCGCCCGAGCGGCGCCCGACCGGCATGGTGTTCCAGAACCATGCGCTCTGGACGCACATGGACGTCTTCAACAATATCGCTTTTGGCCTGAAGCTCCGCCGGCTGCCGAAAGCGGAAATCCGTGAGCGTGTCGAGGCTGCACTGGCGCTTGTCGGTCTTGCCGATTACGGCCGCCGGATGACGACGCAACTGTCGGGCGGCCAGCAGCAGCGTGTCGCCCTTGCCCGCTCGCTCGTGCTCGAGCCGAAGATCCTTCTGCTCGACGAGCCCTTCGCCAGCCTCGACCAGCATCTGCGCGAGAGGCTGCGGGAGGAGGTGCGCGATATCCAGCAGCGCCTCGGCATCACCACGCTCTTCGTCACGCACGGTCAGGACGAGGCCTTAGCGCTGGCCGACCGCATCGTCGTCATGCGCGACGGACGCACCGAACAGATCGCGCCACCAAGCACCATCTACCGACAGCCGCAGACGGCCTTCGTCGCCGGTTTCATCGGCTCGATGAATTTTGTCCAGAGCCGCGTTAGAAACGGTGTCTGCGAGCATCCGCTCTTTCCGCTTGCCGTTCCCGTCGAGGACGGGCCGGTGACGCTGGCCGCCCGCCCGGAAGCGCTGACGATCCGTCCCTCGGATCGGGCGGATGCCGCGACAGTCCATCGCGCCGTCGATTTCGGCACCCACAAGATGGTCGATGTCGATCTTGCCGACGGCAGCCGTCTGAAGGCGATGGTGGCGCCCGACGATCGCGTCCGGGCCGGGATGAGGGTCGAGCCGAGCTTCGCCGGCTTTTTCGTCTTCCGCGACAACGAACTCGTCCATCAGTCGATGCCGGCAAAGGGCGATGTGGAGATCGAAGAGCTCCTGCGGGTTTAGACGCTCCGAATGCGCCGATTCACGCCTTGCTCTCGAAGCCTTCCAGCAGCCAGGGATGCAGCGCCTTGCTGGCGGCAAGGATATCGCCCCGCCCGTCGACTTCGGCCCCAGAAAACCGGGTGACGATGCCGCCCGCCTCTTCGACCAGCAGCGCCGAGGCGCCGAAATCATGGATCGCGAGCCCGTCCTCGAAGAATCCGTCCAGCCGGCCGCAGGCGACATAGGCGATCGACAGTGCCGCCGAGCCGAGCCGGCGCACACCCGCCGTATTGGCCATCAGCCGTCTGACGGCTTCGAAATATGTCTCTTCCGCAACCGCCTTGACCTGGCCGGGGATCGGCAGGCCGGCGCCGACAAGCACATTCTCGATGTCATCCACATCGGCGCAGCGGATGCGTTCGCCGTTGAGATAGGCGCCGCCGCCGATCTCGGCGCTGAACAGCTCATCCTGCATCGCGTCATAGACGACGCCCATGACGAGCCTGCCGCTTTCGACGATCGAGATGGTCATGCCGAAATGCGGAATGCCCCAGGCGTAATTGGTCGTGCCATCGATCGGGTCGATGTAGATAACAGGCGTTTCCGGCGCGGCCGTGCGGTTGCCGACGGCCTCCTCGCCCTGGATGGCATAGTCCGGGAAGGCCTTCGTCATCTCGTCGACGATGATCCGCTCGACGGCGACATCGATTTCGGTCTGATAATCGCGCGGCGCCTTGGCGAGCATTTCTGCCGACGTTCGTCGCCGCAGCGAGCCACGGGCGGTTTCGCCCGCCTTCAATACCGTTTCTGCAAGCACGACGAGGCGGGACGAGGCGGTCGGGGAAAGACGCGCGGAAATCGAGGGTGATGTCATGAGGAAAGTCCGGATGTAACGGAGGGAATCGCGAGAAGCCCATCCCTTCGCAGAGGCTGATGATGGTTTTATGAAACGCCCGTCACACCGAGCCGGTTATGTCAGGATCGCTTCAAGCTCGGAAATGGTCGGAAACGCCTTTCTGGTTCCATGTCTTGAGACGGTGATAGCCGCGGCCGCGACTGCGTGTTCGATGGCTAGCCGGTCCAGCCGCTGCCGGCGCAGCGCGCAGGATGCTAGTGCTGCGGCCATGAAGGTATCGCCTGCGCCCGTTGTATCCACAACATCGCAGACCTGGGCGGGCACTTCGATGCTGTCGTGCCGGTTCACGAGCGTCGCGCCATCGCCGCCCAGCGTCAGGACGACGTCTCGCAGGCCCCGGCTGAGCAGATATTCGGCAGCCTCCCTGCCCGTCGTTCCCGTCAGGGTCTGCGCCTCGCCCTTGTTGAGGAAGGCGATGTCGATCAACCCCCAAAGATCAGAGAAATAGGAGCGCACCGGCGAGGGATTGAAGGCGGTGACCATGCCGATCGCTCTTGCATGCTCCAGGATCTCGCGGGTCGTCTGGTCGGACAGATTGCCCTGCAGCATCATGAGATCGCCGGTGCCGGCCGTCGAGAGGATCCGCCTGACATCGGAGAGGGACAGGCTCTGCGCCGATTCCGTCGTCGTGACGATGGCATTTTCGCCGCCCGGCAGTCGGAAGATGATCGAGACATCGCTCGATGCATTTTCCATTTCGATCAGTTCGCTCCGAAGCGGTTCGTCCGCGAGGTAATGGCGAATGGTATCGGCCCTCGCATCCCTGCCGACAGGCGCTACCAGCGTTGTCGGAACGCCGCAGCGGGCCATGACGACCGCCTGGTTCGTGCCCTTGCCGCCGAGATCGCTGCCACCGGCATTGCCGAGGATGGAGGCGCCGATGACGGGAAGTTCGGAAACGGCGATGGTTTCGTCGATGGCGACGTTACCGACTATATAGGCGCGCATGCATCTGCTTTCGCAAGGCTGAAGCTAAAGGTAAGGCGCATCGTGAAAATCGATCTCGAGCTGCATCGCCCGGCCGAAGATCGCGCTGAGCCGCGCTTTTTCATCCTCTTCCAGCGTTTCTCCTGCAATGTCGAGTTCATTCTTCAGCCATTGCGCCTGGGCGGCGAAATTCGGATCGACATGCAGGTCGACCCATTCCTTCAACAGGGGATCGCTGATCGGGCGGTTAGCCGCTTCCTTCGACCAGGTCCAGTACATCCACTCGGCCGCAAACATCGCCGCAACCGTGTCGAGGAAGCCGCCCTGGCGGGCGATCTCCAACATACCGGCGCGAAAGGCCTCGACCTCGGCGATGCCGGTATCGAAGGACGAGGGATCGATGCGGCGGCTGGCGAAGGTGCGCTCGAAATAGGTGATCTGCTCGTTGGCAAGCGCGTCGAGAACCGCGATCAGCCAGCGCTTCTGCGTCATCGTCCTGGCGGTCGCCGCCGCATAGGCAAAGATCGAAATGGCGCTGTCGACGAAGGCGCCTTCATAGACGAGATAACGCTCGAAGGCCGCCTTGCTCAACGTGTCGTTTTTCACATCTTCGACGAAGCGGTGGTTCAGCATCGCGCCAAGGACAGCGTCGTTCTCGCGCAGGATGCGGGCCGAAAGGCTCTCTGCCGCCATACTCAGCCCTCCAGTCCCGGTTCGGCCGCCGCCCGGAAGGTGCGCACGCGCTCGACGTCGACCGGGTTCCACCAGACGCCGCCGTGCTTCAGCGAGGAAGCGACGATGACGCCATTGGTGCGGCTCAGAATATCGACGATATTGTCCTTGTTGACGCCGGAGCCGACGAGCAGCGGCAGGTGTGTCGCCGCGCCGATTTCCTCGATCTCCTCCATCGTTGCCGAATTGCCGGTCCGCTGGCCGGTGGCGATGACGCCATCGGCATCGAAGAAGGCGAGATCACGCGTCAGCTCCTGGATCGAGCGGTCGGCGACGATGGCGTGGCTGCCATGCTTGACGTGGCTGTCGGCGAAGACCTTGATGTGCTCGGCCCTGAGCAGCGAGCGGTAGCGCATGGCTTCGGCCGCCCTGCCCTCCATGAAGCCTTCATTGGCGACATAGGCATTGGCCCATTGATTGACGCGGATGAATTTGGCGCCACCGGCCGTGGCGATGGCGAAGGCCGGGATCGGCGCGTTGGCCAGCACGTTGACGCCGAGCGGAATGCCGGCCGCGCGCGCGATCCGGTCGGTGACAACAGACATGAAGCCAGTCGTCTCGGGGCCGATATCCTCGGGCTTCGAGAACGGTACATCGCCATGATTTTCGATGATCAGCCCATGCAGGCCGCCTTCCACGCAGGCTTCGGCGTCGCGCATGCACGCGTCGTAAATCGCATCCATCGCAGCACCCCGGTAGCGCGGCGCGCCCGGAAAGGCCGGGCAATGGATCATGCCGATCAGGACCTTGTCCCTGCCGAAGATGTCCCTGATGGCGTTGGACGGCCTGTCCGAAATTTCCTGCATGTCATTCCCTTTCCAATTCCCGCCGCGTGCTGACATCACGCCTGCTTTTCCGTGAGCCAGCCGAGGATGTTCTTCCAGAGCCGGCCATAACCTTCCCATTCGCAGAAAGCGGGCGACAGCCAGTGCGGGCCGATATCCGACGTCCAGGCCGCCGTCCGCCCAGTGCCATGCGTGCCGACGACGAGCAGCGGATGGCCGCCCTGATCCTCAGGCAGGCGCGCGACGATCTCGACATCGGCACGGTCTCGCACTTCGACCTCGTTGACGCCGAGAAGCACCGGCCAGGCGCCTTCAAGGCCCTGCATTGTCGGATGCTCCGGCTTCACCACTTCGGCAACAGTTCCCTCGGGAATTTCGACGCGGTCGTCATAGGGCAGGCACGTGACGGGCAGCGTGTCTTCGACGGGGGTGCGCCGCCAGCGGGCCTTGCCGTCGATGCCCTGGAAGGAGAAGTAGCCACCGACCATCAGCAGGCCGCCGCCCTTCTCCACCCACGCCTTCAGAAGCTTCAGCCGGTTCGGCACGGTGCGCGAATGCAGCCACACATCCGGGGGCAGCAGCAGCGAATTGGCGCCGATATCGGAGAGAATGATGGCGTCGTAGGCGTCGAGCCCGGTCATCTCAAAGGGGAATTTCTCCACCGCCTCGTGCGCCGGCATATAGGTGAGCTCGAAGGCGCTGCCGGCGAGCGCCTTCACCAACGGTTCGGCGCCAAGATGGAAGGTGACGCTGCCGAACTGGTCGAAGCCTTTGTAATGCGTGGCGGAGCTGACCCAGCTCTCGCCGACAAGGAGGATTTTTTTTGTCATGGTCTGCCGTACCTGTGATCGATTGAATGGATGGAGCTAGGCTCCGGCATGAAAGACGCGGCGCGGATTGCTGCGCATCATTTCGTCGAGAACCGTCTTGTCGAGGCCGTGCCGCTGAAGACGGGGAAGGAAGTGGCGAAGGACATAGGCGTAGCCATTGCCGCCGTAACGCGTCAGCATCATCTTCAGAAAGACATCGTGCGACAGGAGAATCCGGTCGAGATAGCCGGCCTCGACGAGACGCACGATCGCGCGCGCCGCCTCCTCGTCGCTCGGGCACTGCACCTGCTGGTCGGCATAGAAGAAATCCATGCCGATCATGTCGTATTCGATGAAGGCGCCGCGCGCGGCCAGCTCGCTTTGATAGGCGATGTCGTTATGCGACGGGTTCATGTGGCAAAGCACGGTGTGGCGGAGATCGGCCCCCTCCTCCGCCACCACGTCGAGCACGCGGTGACCGAGGCGGAACCAGCCCGGCAGATGCACCATCAGTGGAAGTCCGGTCAGCACCTGCGCGCGTGCGGCACCGCGCAGCGATTTCTCCTCCTCGGCGGTGAAATCCGAGGAGACACCGATCTCGCCGATCAGGCCGATCCTGACGCCGGTGCCGTCGACGCCTTCCTTCGCCTCGCGGACGATCTCCAGTGCGATATCATCGACGCTCATCGCGGCGACGCTTTCCGGATGTGAGGAGCCGAGGTAATAACCCGCCCCCATCACGATGTTGAGGCCTGACGCTTCGGAGATACGCCGGAGCGCCAGCGGATCTCGGCCGATGCCCTTACAGGTCGGTTCCACCACGGTGCGCCCGCCCGCCGTGGCGAAGTCCTTGAGCTCGGCGATTGCCAGCTGTTCGTCGTCGAGCGTGATATTGTGCTTGTTGACGAAGGGGTCCTGCCTGAGTTCGCCGAGGATCTCCATGCAGACGAAGCTTTCCGCGAGATATTGCCGTTCCGGCGTCTTCGGCGCATGCCACCAGCAGCGGCAGTCGTTGAGGATATGCTCGTGCATCAGCGTCACGCCGAGCGCATCCGCCGAAATCGGACCGGTGACGGTCATCACCTTACCGGATCGGATATGCGCTTCGGACAGGCTCTCTGCTGTCTGCTCGCTCATCGCTTCATCCTTTCCTGCCCAGCCGGAAATGGAAATTGGCCGTGAAGATGCGCGTGTTCAGCCAGATGGCAACGAGGATAATGGCACCGGTGACGATCTGGGTGAAGAAAGGCGATATGTGCATCAGGATCAGGCCGTTGCCGATGACGGCGATGGTCAGCGTGCCGAGCACGGTGCCGAGGATGGTGCCGCGTCCGCCCATCAGCGACGTTCCACCGAGCACCACGGCCGCAATCACCTGCAGCTCGAAACCGACGGCGGCATTGGACGAGCCGGAGCCGAGACGAGCGGCAATCAGCAGGCCGGCGACGGCGCAGGCGATGCCGGAGATGATATAGACCGATGCGATAATCCATTTGGCAGGCATGCCGACACGCCGTGCCGCCTCTGCATTGGAGCCGACCGCCACGACCTGCCGGCCATATTTGGTCGCGGTGATGACGACGTAACCGAGAATGGCGATGACGACGGCAATGACCGCAGGGATCGGGAAGCTGAGGATTTCGCCCCGACCAAGCGCGAAGAAGCCCGGCGCATCCTTGATCGGGATGGAATAGCCCTGGGTCAGATAGAGCGCCAGACCGCGCAGGATCGAGAGGCCGGCAAGCGAGACGATGAAGGCGGGAATGCCCTGATAGGCGATAAACCAGCCCTGAACCAGCCCCATGAAGCCGCCGAGCACAATCATGCCGATGACCACGGACGGCCAGGGAACACCCATCGCCATGACGATCGCCGCGACGGCATTGACGAGCGCGACCTGTGAGCCGACCGAGAGATCGATGCCGCCGGTGATGATGACAAAGGTCATGGCGATGGCAACGATCAGGATGGGAGCGGCCTGCCGGACGATGTTCAGGATATTGCCAAGCGTGAAGAAGGTTTCGCTGCCGATCGAGAAGAAGATCATGCAGGCCAGGAAGAAGATGGCGATCGACAGGACTTGCGCGTGTTCGCCGAGGAAATCGGCGATGCGCGAGCCATGGCCGCGTTCCGTATAAGCCGTCATTGCCTGGCTCCTTCACCGACGATCAAATGGACGAGATCCTCGAGGTTGGTGCTGCCGATCTGCCGTTCGGCCACTTTCGTGCCCTCGTACATCACCGCAATCCGGTCGCAGACCCGGAAGAGATCCTGCAGCCGGTGGGTAATGAGGATCACCGAGACCCCGTTCGCCTTGACGCGGTTGATCAGGGCCAGAACCGCCTCGACCTCGGCGACGGCAAGTGCTGACGTCGGCTCGTCCATGATCAGCACCTTCGGCTTGAAGGAAGCGGCGCGTGCAATGGCGATCGCCTGACGCTGCCCGCCGGAGAGCTGGGCGACCTTGCCGGTCAGTCTCGGGATGCGGATTTCAAGCGAATCCAGCATCTTGCGAGCTTCGGACAGCATCGTCCTGGTGTCGAGAAATGGCCCGCGGCTGAGTTCGCGACCGAGGAAGAGATTGCCGACGACATCGATATGGTCGCAGAGGCTGAGATCCTGGAACACCATTTCGATGTTTCTGCCACGCGCATCCGCGGGGCCGGAGAAGCGAACCTCTTCGCCTTCCATGGTGATGGTGCCGGCATCGGGAATGTAGGTTCCCGAGATGATTTTCGTCAGCGTCGATTTGCCGGCGGCGTTATCGCCGACAAGGCCCAGGCATTCGCCGGGGAAGATGTCGAGATCGACGCCGCGCAGGGCCTGGTGCGAGCCGAACGACTTGCGGATACCGCGAAGCGAGATGCGCGGGTCGGATCGGGTGCCGCCGGATGTTCCGGTTCCGGAGGGTGCGACCCCTCCGGAACCGGCGGCAGCGATGTCACGCTGTCCGCTTTCGATCATTTGAAGACGGCCCGGTACGGCTCGACATTCTCCTTGGTGACGATGGTGATCGGCACCGAGATCGTCTTGGTGACGGCTTCGCCGGCCGAGGCCTTGACGAGCGCGTCGACGGCGGCACCGCCCATTGCAGCCGGATCCTGCTGGACGACGGCGACGACGAAGCCGGCATCGATGCCGGCAATGGCTTCGGCAGTCAGATCCCAGCCGAACACCTTGATCTTATCCTGCTTGCCTTGGCTCTGGACAGCGGCGATCGCCCCCATCAGGGCTGGCTCGCCGGTGGCGTAGATCGCGGTCAGATCAGGATTGGCGGTGATCAGGTTTTCAGCCGCCGCAAGAGCGTTGTCCTGGATGTTCTGGCCATCGACGACGCCGGCCATTTCAATGCCGTCGACGCCTTTCAGGGTCTTCTCGAAGCCCTCTTGGCGGATGTTCTGGATGAACGAATTCAGCGCGCCGACGACGCCAAGCTTGGCCTTGCCGCCCATGTTCGCCTTGACGTAGTCGAGGAAGTATTTGCCCATATCGGCGCCGGCCGCGGCATTGTCCACGCCGATCTGCGCCTTCTGTGGGCCATCAGGCAGGATGGCGTCGATGGCGACGACAGGAATGCCGGCATCGGCCGCCTGTTTGACCGCCGGCATGATGCCGTTGACGTCGATCGCCACGACGGCAAGACCGGAGACCTTTTCCTGGACGTAGGTTTCGATCGCGCTGTTCTGCGCGGTCGTCTCGTTGTTGGCGTTGAAGATCACCAGTTTGACGCCGGCGGCATCGGCCGCCTTCTGGGCGCCCTCATTCATCTGATTGAAGAAAAGCGCCTGCTGGTTGATCTGGACTAGCGCGACAGTCTTTTCCTGCGCAGCAGCGCTGGACAGGCCGATGAAGGTCAATGCCGTGAAGCTGGCGGCTGCGATCATCGTTCGTCTTGTCAAATTCAGTGTCATGTTCTCATCCTCTTTTGGTTTTTTGACGTTGCTGATTGTTATTTCGCAGGCGGCGCAACGGAGTTCCGCACCACGATTTCGACCGGCACGAGCTCTTCCGAAGCGGATGGTTTCCACTCGTGCCAATTGGTTTCCAGAAGCAACTCCAGCGACCGCCGGCCGATCTGGCGCACCGGCTGGCGGATGGCCGTCAGCGGCGGTGCAAAAAGATGAAGCGGACCGACATCGTCGAAGCCGATGACCGAGATGTCATCGGGGATCGACACGCCTTGGCTTCTGAAGACCTCGACCAGCCCGATGGCGATCTCGTCGGAGCTGGCGAAGATTGCGGTCGCCTTTCGGTCTCCGGAGAGATAGTCGAGCGCAGCCGCACGGCCGTATTCGATCGTATATTCGCCGGCATAGCGGTCGGCCCGGGCCTCGTCGCCATGCCGTTCGCTGAGCGCCTTCAGCAGGCCGTCATAGCGCCTGCGGGCGCTGATCATGCGCTCGTCACCGCCGATGAAGAGCACATGGCGATGGCCTTGCTCGGCCAGATGCCGGCCGGCGAGATAACCACCCTGCTCGTTGTCGCAGAACAGCTTCGGCGCCTTCGAATCAGGAATGTCCTCGTCGACGATGATGACCTTGCCGCTGCCGTTGATCAGCGCGGCAAGCGCGCCATCGTCGGGGTGGTTGGTGACGAAGATCAGGCCGTCGACGTGATTGCGTTCGATCAACTGCAGATATTCGATCTCGCGCCCCGGCCGGTTGAGGGTGGCGTGCAAGGAGACCGCGAGCTTTTTTTCATCGGCCGCCTGCTCCACGGCGGCGACGAGGGTCGCGAAGAAGGGATTGGCGATATCGGGCACGACGAGACCGATCGTGTCCGACCGCCCCCTGCTTAACCGACGCGCATGCGGGTTCGGCCGGTAGTTCAGCGTCTTGATCGCATCCTCGATGCGCTTCTTGGTCTGAAAGGGAAGATCGAGACTGCCGTTGACGAAACGCGACACAGTGGTGACCGACACGCCAGCGGCCGCCGCAACATCCTTCAAGCTTGGTGTCGTTCCCTTGGCCATTGACTGGACCTATTGTAAAGCGGTTTAGTAAAGCGCTTTACAAGACAATATCGATTGCTCCCCGTTGTCAACAGCGTTGATCGTGCGGGATTTGTTTTTCTTGTGATTCGATCAAAGCTCGACCGGACAGGCCCTCAGGCGATCGTCGGGTCGAGCTTGTCGCGCAGCCAGTCGCCGGTGATGCCTTCGAGATCTGGCTCGACGGCGTTACCCGGTTCGATTTTATGACAATTCCAAGCCGACAGGCTGCTGCCTTTATATGACGTGATCCGTCGACGCGTCGAAGAGATGGATCTGGTCCGGATCGACCGAAAGTCCGATCATGTCTCCTGCCTTGACCCTGTCGCGGCGCGTCTCGACGATCGTTAGCTCCGGCTGGGTCTCCGCGACGATGAAGGTCGAGGAGCCGGTCGATTCGACGAAGGCGATCGGCACATCGAAGCTACCATGTCCGGGCTCGACGACGCCGATATGTTCCGGCCGGATGCCGGCGATGAGCTTACGTCCGGGCTCGATGGCGCGTGATATCGCAAGCGTCTGCTTCACCGCGCCGAAGTCCAGGATCAGGCTCTTGCCGTCTTCCGCGGCAATCGCGGGAATGAAATTCATGGCCGGCGAGCCAATGAAACCGGCAACAAACCGGTTCGCCGGCCGGTCGTAGAGGTCGAGCGGCGCACCCTGCTGTTCGATGATGCCGTCGCGCATCACCACCACATGGTCGGCCATCGTCATCGCTTCGACCTGGTCGTGTGTCACGTAGACGAAGGTTGCGTGCAGCCGGTCGTGCAGCGACCGAATTTCCTTGCGCATGTGGACGCGCAGCGCAGCATCGAGATTGGACAGCGGCTCGTCGAACAGGAAGGCCTTGGGATGGCGGATGATGGCGCGGCTCATGGCGACACGCTGGCGCTGACCGCCGGAAAGCTCGCGCGGATAGCGCTTCAGGAGATGCGAAAGACCTGTCGTCGCCGCTACGTCCTCGGCGGCCTTCTTGGCTTCCGTCTTGGCGATGCCGCGGATGCGAAGGCTGTAGGTGAGGTTTTCCTCGACCGTCATGTGCGGATAGAGGGCATAGGACTGGAACACCATGGCGACGTCGCGCTTGCGTGGCGGCACGCCGTTCATCAGCTCGCCGGCAATCCTGAGATCGCCCGACGAAATGCTTTCGAGGCCGGCAAGCGAGCGCAGCAGTGTGGACTTGCCGCAGCCCGAGGGGCCGACGAGCGCGACGAAAGTGCCCTTGGCGATCGAAAGGTCGATGTTCTTCAGGGCGTGAAAGGCGCCGTAATATTTGTTGACGCCTCTGAGCTCGATCTGTGTGGTCATTTGAGGGCTCCAGAGGTGAGGCCGGATACGATGCGGCGCTGCAAGAGAACGAAGATGGCAAGGATCGGCGTCACATACATCGTGGCGTAGGCCATGATGTTGTTCCACTCGTTGGTGTTCGGTCCCATGAAGGAATTGAGACCGACGCTTGCCGGCTGAAGGTCGACCGCCTGGATCATCGACTTCGAATAGACGAATTCGCCGAAGGCCTGCATGAAGATCAGGATGGCGCTGACCAGGATGCCGTTGCGGGCAAGCGGCAGCACGATGTTGAAGAAGGCGCCGACGCGCGAATTGCCGTCGACCAGGGCCGCCTCCTCCAGTTCCTGGGGAACGCTCATGAAGGTGGCGCGCACCAGGATGACGAAGAAGGGCATGCTCTTTGCCGCGACCGCGATGATGACGGCAAGACGTGGAGTGGAAAGCAGGCCGAGCTGCGAGAAGCCGACGAAGATCGGCGTGATCATCAGCGATGCCGGCAGGACTTGCAGCATCAGGATCAGGAACAGGCCGATATCCACCCAGACATTGCGGTATCTGGCGAGCACATAGGCACAGCCGACGCCGAGCAGGGTGATGAGCGCCATCGAGCCGAGAGCGATGACCAGCGAGTTCCAGAGGTAGCGGCCCATGTCGCGGCTTTCCCAGACATAGGCATAGGTGCCCCATTGGGGTGCAGCCGGCCAGAAGCTCGGCGGCGTCGCGAACATCTCCGAGCCGCTTTTCAGCGCGGTGATGTACATCCAGTAGAGCGGGAACAGATAGATCGCCGCCATGACGACCGATATGGCGAGCATCAGGCGGTCGCGGTTCGTCGTCATCATCCGCGCACCTCGTGGCGTGTGGACCGGACATAGACGACGGACGCGAACATGACGAAGACGATCATGATGACGGAGATCGTTGCGCCCTTGGCGAAGTCGTATTGGCGGAAGGAGAGATCCCAGGCCCAATATTGCGTGACATTCGAGGAGTTGTTCGGCCCGCCCGACGTGATCGCGGCGAAAAGATCGAACTGTTGCAAGGTGAAGATCAGGCCAAGCGCGATGATGGCGCCGATGGTCGAGCGCATCATCGGCAGTGTGATCGTCCAGAAGCGCTGCCAGATATTGGCGCCGTCGAGTTCGGCCGCTTCGTAGAGATCGGCGGGAATGCCGGCAAGGCCGACGGAAAGCAGGATCATGTTGAACGAGGTGCCGAGCCAGACATTGGCGATGATGACGGCATAGAGCGAGTAGTGCGGGTCTGAGCGCCAGAAGATGTTGCCCGAGATGATGCCGCTTTCCTTCAGAATGAAATTCAGCACGCCGAAATCGCCCGACAGAATCCAGTTCCAGATGGCGCCGACGACGAGGCCGGGCATCACCCAGGAGACGAGGAACAGGCCGCGCATCCATGAGGCGCCGGGAAAATTGACCCAGAAGAACAGCGCCAGTCCGAAGCCGATCAGGAACTGGCCGGCGATGGAGCCGACGACGAAGATGACGGTGTTGTAGAGGATCGGCAGCGTTTCCGGCTGCGCGAAGAGGTCGGTATAATTCTTGAAGCCGACGAAGGGGCGCGAGAAGGTCCCGAGGCTGAACATGTCGACCTCCTGGAAGCTCATCACGACATTGTAGATCAGCGGCAGCCCCGCCATCAGGAACAGAAAGCCGAGCGGGAAAGCGACCAGCACGATATCGAAACCGCGGCCGTCCCTGACGCTCATCAGGATCCTCTTCATGGGTCCTCCGATACTCCGAACGGGGCCGCCTGGCGCATGATGCGGAAGACGGCCCCTGCCGGGAGGAAATGATGAGATGAACCGAGGTTCATCCGGTTAAAAGACGCGTTGCTTCCGGTTCCTCTTCTCCCCGCTGGGGAGAAGAGGGAGCAAGCGGCTCTCTCGCAGCCAATGATCAGCCTAGTACTGCCTTGATCTTGTCGGCTGCCTGGTCGAGCGCGTCTTTCGGGCTCATCTGGCCGGTCAGCGCTGCCTGGATCGCGTCCTGGATCGCCTTGGAGATCTTCGGCCATTGCGGATGCGGGCCGCGCGGCTTGGCGTATTTCAGCTGTTCGAGGAAGACCTTGAGGGCTGCATCCTTCAGCGGCTGGCCGGTCTCGGGGATCGAGATGTCGGAACGGGCCGGAAGCTGGCCGAAGTTCTTGAACATCTTGTCGTCCTGCGAGGCGAAATATTCGAGCGCCTTGAAGGCTTCGGCCGGATGTTTGCTGGTGGCGAAGATCGCCCAGTTGAAGTCGCCCATGGCCGAGGAGCGTTCAGCCCCTTCCTTGGGAACCGGGAGCAGAGTGACGCCCCAGTCGAACTTCGCTTCCTGCGTCATGCGGTCGAGCTCCCACGGACCCGAGATCGCCATTGCCGCATTGCCTGAGTTGAAGGTGCCGGTCGAATCCCACTGGCCGCGCGTCAGCGTATCGGGAGAAGCGAGCTTCTCGTCCATGATCGTCTTCCAGATCCCGAGCGCCTTCACCGCGCCCTCGGCATTGATGTGTTCATAGCTGCCGCCGCCCATCTGAGCCCAGGGAAGGAACTGGAAGGTGCCCTCCTCGTTGGCCTTGGCCGAGAAGGCCAGACCGTAGACGTTCTTGGCGGGGTCGGTCAGCTTGCGCGCGTCTTCGACCAGCTCGTCCCAGGTCTGCGGCGGCTTGTTCGGGTCGAGGCCCTTCGCCTTGAACATGTCCTTGTTGTAGTAGAGCGCGATCGTGTTGGTCGCCTTCGGCACGCCAAAATACTTGCCATCCCACTCGACCGATTTCAGCGGGCCGGGGAAATAATTCTCCGGCTTGATGACGGTCGACTTGGCGATCATGTCAGTGAGATCGAGGAAGGCGCCGCGCGACGAGAACAGCGCATGCTCCGGATTGTCGACGGCGATGATATCGGGCGCCTGGCCGGTCGCATAAGCGCGCATGGCCTCGGTGACGACGTCGTCGAACTGGATCAGCCGGTATTCGATCTTGATGCCATTGTTCTGGGCGTTGAACTCCTTGACGAGGTTCGGCGCCGGCTGGGTGTCTTTGTCCAGCGACCAGAGCGTCAGCGTAACGTCCTCGGCCTTGGCCGAAAGACCAAACAGCGAGACGCCTGCAAGCGCGAGAGCGCCCAGAATTGCATATTTGCGGATAGCCATGGTTCTCCTCCTTTGTGGTTATCCCCGTTTCCGGCAATTCCTCCTTGCCGAAAACGATATCATCAGATGGGATCGACGACGAATTCGCCGCCCCGGGCATGCTTGAGGTGGTTCAGCGCATAGACCTGGCCGGTCATTTCAAGCGCGTCGCGATAGACGGGGTCGTGCCAGCCTTCGATGTCGATCGAGCCGGACCAGCCGGCAAGGCGCAGCTCGGAAATGATGTCGGTCCAGTTGCTGTCGCCGAAGCCCGGCGTGCGCATGAAGACGAACTTCTCCTTGCCGAAGATGCCGTGTTCCTTGATGACCTCCCAGCGAATGGTCGCGTCCTTGCCGTGGACGTGGAAGAACTTGTGCGCCCATTTGCGGATCTGCGGCAAAGGGTCGATCAGATAGACCATCTGATGGCACGGCTCCCACTCCAGCCCGATATTTTCGTCCGGCGTCTCGTTGAAGATCAGCTCCCAGGCATCGGGATTATGCGCAATGTTCCAGTCGCCGGTCGCCCAGTTGCCGTCCATGGCGCAATTCTCGAAAGCGATCTTGACGCCCTTGTCGGCGGCACGCTTGGCGAGTTCGCTCCAGATCTGCTTGTAGCGAGGCAGGCTGTCGGTCAGCGGCTTGCCGCGGACGCGGCCGGTGAAGCCGGCAACGCAGGTGGCGCCGAAGTGATGGGCATTGTCGATGCAGTGCTTCCAGCCCTGCAACGTCTCGAGGTCGATTGCGGTCTCTTCCAGCGGATTGCCGAACATGCCGAGCGTCGAGATGGTGATGTCGCGGTCGCCGATCGCATCGAGGCAGCGCTTGCCGAGTTCGGCAAGATCCTGGCCTTTGGTCGTCTGCCAGAAGAAGGGTTCGAAGCTTTCGAAGCCCATGCCGGCGATCTCGCCGATGCGGGTTGCGGCATCGCCCTTGTTGCCGCTGACCATGGTACCGATACGAATGGATTTTGCAGGGTTGCTCACGTCACTTCATCCTATGCTGAAATTTCGACGCGCCTGCCCGTCTTGGCGCTTTCGATTGCGCCGAAGACCATGGCAAGGCTTCTGATATTGTCGGAATTGACCGTCTCGGGCTGTTTGCCGGTGCCGATCGCCGCGATGAAGTCGGCGATGACGCTGGCGTGGCCATGGGTTTCCTCGTCATGTTCCGGACCGGGAACGTTTACGGCGACAGAGCCGTGCAAAAGGCCGGGCTCTTCGCCGGCAACAGTCGCCTTGAAACTCTCTTCGCCATCCCAGGTGAGCATTCCCTTCGAACCGACGAGACGCCACTGGCTCTCCCAGCTGGTGCGCTCGCCCTCGGCGCACCAGGAGCCGCGATAGGTGAACACGATGTCGTCGGAAAATTCGAAAATGGCGTTGGCCGAGGCGCCGTGCCGGTACCACGAACCCTTTGGATTGCGCTCGACACAATAGACGGCGAGCGGCTTCCTGTCGGCAACGTAGCGCGCCGCATCGAAGGTGTGGATCGCCATGTCGAGAAGCAGGACGTTGTCCATCTCTTCGCGGAAGCCGCCGAAATGCGGTGCCAGGAAGAAGTCGCAATGGATGCCTGTGAGGTCGCCGATCGCGCCGCTGTCGACGAAACGACGCAGGCGCCTGACGCCTGATATGAAGCGACGGTTCTGGATGACGGCGTGGATGCGGCCGGTCTCGGCGGCAAGATTGACCAGCGCAGCGCCCTCGGCAAGCGAGGCGGCCATCGGCTTTTCGCTGAGCACATGGCAGCCGGCCTTGAGTGCCGTCGAAACGACGTCGTAGCGCGCAGCCGGAATGACGATGTCGAAAACCAGGTCGGCCTTCGTGGCCGTGATAACGTCGGACAGGTCCGAACCGATGACGGCGCCATCAAGGCCGAACTCCGCGGCAAGCTTTTCCGCCGTCTCCCGGTTCAGGTCGACAAGGCCGACGATGGTGATGGAGTCGGCCAGCAGAGGGTTGGAAGCGATGGCTCGCAACCAACCTTTGGACATAGCTCCGCACCCGCACAGAATGGCACTGAATTTCACGATTTCCTCCGAGGGAATGGCACCAACTCCTGATGACACGCACTCCGTAAACGTTTACGACTGTATGCGGAAACATTTTACCGTGTCAATAGAGGCGAAATGCGAAATTGCAGACTGAAAGAAAAACGCGGCCGATGAAGGGGATTCGCCAGCTTGCCGAATACCTGGATATCTCGATCGGCACGGTGTCCCGTGCGCTGAACGGCAAGCGCGATGTCAATGAGGAAACCCGCCGGCGGGTGCTGGCGGCGGCCGACGAACTCGGCTACGTCGCCAACCAGTCTGGGCGGAGCCTGAGGCAGGGGGAGACGAAGGTCATCGGGTTGATGATCGAATCCAGCAAGGAGACGGTCGAGAACGCCGACAACTTCTTCCTCGGTGTCACCAGTGGCCTGCAGAGCGTCTTTGCGCGCCACAAGCTTGACCTCATCATGCTGCCCTGCCCGAGCGACGAGGACCCGCACGAATATCTGAAGCGGATGGTGGCGCGTCGCATCGTCGATGCGATGATCATCTCGGACACGCAGCGCGTCGATCGGCGCATCGACTTTCTGTCGCGGGCGAAGATCCCCTTCGTCGCGCTCGGCCGCAGCCTTTCGGCCAGCAATTTTCCCTGGATCGATCTCGATTTCGAGGGCGTGGCCGACCATGCCGTCGAGCGGTTGATCGCGCTGGGACATCGCCGGATTGCGATCACCGCGCCGTCGAGCGAGGCCAACCTCGGCTATCTCTTTATCGAAAGCTATCGCCGCGCGCTCGAGCGGCACGATATTCCCTTCGACCCCTCGCTCGTCATCCGCGTCAAGTCGAGTGAACAGGGCGGCTACCAGGCGGCTCACGAGCTGCTGCTGCTCGAAGAGCGGCCGACGGCGGTGATCCTGATCTACGAGCTGATGGCGATCGGCCTCTATCGCTGCCTGATGGAGTCGGGCGTCATGCCCGGCCGCGACCTTGCGGTGATCGGCTTCCGCGACGCTCCGCGCGCACGGTTCCTGCAGCCCTCGCTCAGCTGCTTTCGCATGTCACTCTACGATCTCGGCGTCGAACTCGGCCGGATGCTTCTCGCCAACATGCCGGTGTATCGAGAGTTTTATCCAGGCGACGGGCGCAATATTATCTGGCCGCTCGAACTGATGGCGGGCGAAAGCGACGCGTTTCGGGTTGGGGTCATGGCCTGAGCGCGATCGGCTTGCTTCCGGAAAGCAGAAAGCGAGGCCGTCCATTTCGGCGATCTTGTAAATCGAGCCGGATGTAGTATATTTCTTAACAAATGTAGTATGGATGATTTCGATGAAAATGTCCTTCATGACCAGTGCCGCCTTCAATCAGAATCCGAGCAAAGCGAAGAAGGAGGCGAGCGAGCAGCCACTCGTGATCACCGATCACGGTGAGGCAGCCTACGTGCTTGTCAGCTATGCCGAATTCCAGGCGAACTGGAAGGCGCCCAAGACCCTTTTTGCGGCCCTGCGCGATCCGGGGGCCGATGAAAGAGAGTTCGAACCTGAGCGGCTGAACTTCGACAACAGGACCGTCGAGTTCTAATGGCATTTCTGCTCGACACGAATGTCATCTCTGCTGCGCGAAGGGTCGAACGGCAGGCGGCGGAATTCCAGAACTTCATGAAGGAGTTTTCGGTCGCCGATGCCTATCTCTCGGCGATCACCATTATGGAAATCCAGTTCGGCATCCAGCGCGAGCGGGCAAAGGATCCTGGTTTCGCCGAGGATCTCCGCCGCTGGATGGATGAGATCGTGCTTGCCGAATTCGCCGAACGCATCCTGCCCTTCGATGCCGCAACGGCAAGCCGGGCCGGCCTGCTGCCGACCCCGGACAAGCGCCCCTCCGCCGATGCGATGATCGCCGCCACCGCGCTGGAGCACGAGCTGAAACTGGTTACGCGCAATGTCGCGCATTTCATCCCGCTCGGGATCGAATGCATCGATCCCTGGCGCTTTGCCGGCCTGCAAACCTAAGCACCAGCAGCAAAGAACCGGTTCTCCGGCCGCGGCAATCCGAGATGCTCGCGCAGTGTCGTGCCTTCGTATTCGCTGCGGAACAGGCCGCGGCGCTGGAGCTCGGGAACCAACCGATCGGTGACGTCGAGGAGACCCTGCGGCAGATAGGGAAAGACGACGTTGAATCCGTCCGAGCCTTCCTCGTCCAGCCAGCGTTCCATGTCGTCGGCGATGCTTGCCGGCGTGCCGACGAAGGCAAGGCCGGCATAGCCGCCATAACGTTGCGCCAGCTGCCGCACCGTCAGATTTTCTTCCGCGGCAAGTTTCAGCACTTGGGCGCGGCCGGTCTTGCTGGCATTGGTGTCGGGAATATCGGCCGGCAACGGTGCGTCGGGATCGAAGCCCGAAGCGTCATGGCCGAGCGCGATCGAAAGCGAGGCGATAGCGCTGTCGTAATGCACCAGGCTGTCGAGCGTGGCGCGTTTGGCGCGGGCCTCCTCGATGCTGTCGCCGACGATGACGAAGGCGGCGGGCAGAATCTTCAGATGGTCGCGGTTGCGGCCGATGGCTTCCATGCGGCCTTTAATATCGGCATAGAGCGCCTTGCCGGCGGCAAGATCGCGCGGCGAACAGAAGACCATCTCGGCGGTCTCAGCGGCAAGCTGGCGGCCAGGGTCCGACTGGCCGGCCTGGACGATGACGGGCCAACCCTGCGGCGGTCGGGCGATATTGAGCGGCCCACGCACGGTGAGTTCGTCACCCTTGTGGTTCAGCACATGCATCTTTGCCGGATCGAAGAACAGGCCACTTTCCCGGTCACGGATGAAGGCATCGTCGGCGAAGCTGTCCCAGAGCCCGGTTACCACGTCGTAGAATTCCCGGGCGCGATGATACCGCTCGCCATGCTCCACATGTTCGTCGAGGCCGAAATTGAGCGCGGCATCAGGGTTCGACGTCGTGACGATGTTCCAGCCGGCGCGGCCGCCGCTGATATGGTCGAGCGAGGCGAAACGCCGGGCGATGTGATAGGGCTCGTCGAAGGTGGTGGAAGCGGTGGCGACAAGGCCGATGCGCTCCGTCACCGCTGCCAGCGCTGATAGCAATGTGAAGGGCTCGAAAGAGGTCACGGTGTGGCTGCGCCTCAGCGCCTCGACCGGCATGTTGAGCACGGCGAGGTGATCGGCCATGAAGAAGGCGTCGAATTTTGCCCGCTCCAGCGCCTGCGCGAAGGATTTCAGATGGGCGAAATTGAAATTGGCGTCGGGATAAGAACCGGGATAGCGCCAGGCGCCGGTATGCAGGCTGACAGGACGCATGAAGGCGCCGAGGCGCAACTGCCGTGAACGGGTCATGAATTTCCTCATGGATCGGGCAAGGCGTCGCCCTGCCCCGCATTGGGCGTTCTTTCTGACCGGCGCGGTGACGCACCTGACATCGGTTACGTAGGAGGTCGCCGTCGTCAAATCGAGACCGAAAGCGCCAGTTCTGGGCAGGATTTTTATCGCTTCCCAGGCAACCGCGTCGCACGAGTGCCGGACCGCAACACTAATCGCGGCGGTCTAAGCCTGATAAGCAAACACTTTTCATTTTCCATCGCATCTATAGAATTTGCGCTCTTATCTCGACGCTTAATTTCTTTCACCGATAGGCTCGTCAGAATTGGAGACATCGATGAACACCGTGCTGAGGCAAGCAGATCAGATCCGGCCCGTGGCCGACCGTATCGGCAGCGATGATGAGGCGATCGCCACCGCCCGCAGACTGGCGGCGCAATTTGCCGCACGCGCAGCCGAGCGCGACGCCGACCGGATCCTGCCGTTTACCGAACTGGATCTTCTCGCCCAGTCCGGCCTTCTGGCGATCACCGTGCCAGCGCAATATGGCGGGCTCGACGTCTCCAACGCCGTGCTTGCCGAGATCACCGCGATCCTGTCCGAGGCGGATGGTTCGATCGGCCAGATCCCGCAGAACCATTTCTATATTCTCGAGGCGCTCAGAACCGACGGTGGCGAGGAGCAGCAGCGTTATTTCTTCGGCCGGGTGCTGGCCGGCGATCGTTTCGGCAATGCGCTTTCCGAGCGCGGCACGAAGACGGTCGGCCACTACAATACGCGCATCACCCGCGACGGGCCGGGTTACCGGATCAATGGCCGCAAATTCTATTCGACTGGCGTCCTCTTCGCCGACTGGATCACCATCTTTGCGCTCGATCCGGAGGATCGGCTGACCATGGCCTTCGTGCCGAAGGGCACCGAAGGCGTCGAGATCGTCGACGACTGGGACGGCTTCGGCCAGCGCACCACCGGCAGCGGTACGACGATCCTCGACAATGTCTATGTCAGCGCCGATTCCGTGGTCTTCCATCACAAGGGTTTCGAGCGGCCGACGACGATCGGCTCGGTCGGCCAGATCATCCATGCCGGTGTCGATCTCGGCATCGCGCGGGCGGCCTTTGCCGAAACGCTTGATTTCATCAGGACGAAATCGCGCCCCTGGATGGATAGCGGCCTTGACCGTGCCTCAGACGATCCACTGACGATCGCCAAGGTCGGCCAGATCGCCATCCGGCTGGAAGCCGCAACGGCTCTCGTGGAGCGCGCCGGCCACAAGGTCGATGCCGCGCAGGTCGAGACGACGGAGGAAAAGGTGGTCGCGGCGACGCTTGCGGTTGCCGCCGCCAAGGTGCTGACCACCGAAGTGGCGATCGAGGCCTCAAACACGCTCTTCGAGCTTGCCGGGACCTCGTCGGTGCAGGCCGGCCTCAACCTCGACCGCCACTGGCGCAATGCCCGCACCCATACGCTGCACGATCCGGTGCGCTGGAAATACCACGTCGTCGGCAACTACCATCTGAACGGTGTGACGCCGCCGAAGAACGGCGCGCTCTGAGATCTCCCTCTCTTCCAAACGAAAACCCCACCGCCGGCGCCGGCGGTGGGGTTTTGCTTTTGTGAATGTCGGTCGCCTCAGCTGTAGAGGCTGACCTCCGGTATCCTGTCGTTCAGCACGAATTCGCCAACTTCCTTCGCCTTGTAGAAAACCGGATCGTGCAGCGTGTGCGTACGGACATTGCGCCAGAAGCGGTCGAAGCGGTATTTGTCGGCCGTCGAGCGTGCACCCGTCAGTTCGAAGACGCGCGAGGTAATGTCGAGCGAGACATGGGTGGCGTGGACCTTGGCGGCATAGGCTTCCGCCGCCGCCTCGCCGCGCTCGCGCGCCGTCACGTCGCGGCCGCGGGCAAGGCCCGCCTGCACGGCTGATGCCGCGCTGTCGGCAAGGGCCGCCGAGGCCTTCAGCGCGGCGGTGAATTCGCCGACGCGTTCGAGGATATATGGATCATCCGCCGCCCGCTCGACACCGGAGGTGATCCACGGCCGGGTGGTGGTTCTGACGTAATCGACGGCCGCCTGCAGAGCGCCTTCGGCGGTACCGAGATAAAAATTGACGAAGACCAGCTGGATGAACGGCGTGTTGAAGGTCGACAGCACCGGCGGCGCCACATCAGGTGCGGCCGGCGCGCCGACGAAATCCTCCTCGTAGACGGGGAAGTCGCGGAACTCGACGCTGCCGCTGTCGGAGAGGCGCTGGCCGATATTGTCCCAGTCGTCATTGGCGACATAGCCGGGGCGATTGGTCGGCACGGCGAAGCCGGCGATCTTGTCGTCGAGCGTCGCATTGGCATTGATATAGTCGGAGACCCGCGCCGCCGTGGAGAAGGACTTGCGTCCGTTCAATACATAACCGTTGCCGCGACGGGTGAGCACCAGCCCGGGGTCGCGCGGATTGACGGCTGCACCCCAATAGAGGTTCCTGGCGACCGTATCGCTGCCCAGCGCATGGGCGCGTGCGGCATCGAGGGCCCAATAGATGTACTGGCTGTTGACATAGTGGTAGCCGAGCAGCTGGCCGATCGAGCTCTCGCCACGGGCGAGGATGCGCACCAGCCTCAGCCCGTCGACCCAATCGAGGCCACCGCCGCCGATTTGCGTGGGATGCAGCGCATTGAGCAGCCCGGCATTTTTCAACTTGATGATTTCGGCAAGCGGCGGGCGGCCTTCGCGTTCGAGGTCTGCGGCGCGCCTGGAAAGGTCAGCCGAGATATCCTCCGCACGGGCAAAGAGGTCTTCTCGCGTTGGGTTGCGGCTGGCCGCGAAAACGACATTGGACTGGCTCATGAGCGAAACTCCAATTCTCCAAAAAGGGGCTCCGGCGGGAGCTTGACGCTCCCGCCGGAAGGATCGAGGGTGACCTCCTCAGAAAAGCTTGTCCGGAATCCAGCTCGCGGTCGCCGCGTCGCTCGTGCTGAAGGCCGGGATCTTCGCAGCCAGTTCCTCGATCGTCTTAACACCGGCCGCGCGCAAGCTCTCCTGCGTCAGAAGCGTCGGCTTCACGGTAATCTGATGGGGAACCGTCTGGCCGGCGATTTCAAGGGCGGCGGCGCGGATGGAAACGGCGCCGACGACGGCGGGATTGGTTGCGACGGTCGCGACCCAGGGGCTGCCTTCCTCGGTAATTTCCTGGATATCGGCCGTCGAGACGTCGGCCGAATAGATCTTCAGCTTCTTTGCTATGCCG
>Ga0102590_1000590_pt1 | contig 76020 bp, 75 predicted proteins | sample AraplaMF_Col_mMF_FD_76859 | JGI IMG/M metagenome (GOLD analysis project Ga0102590, IMG submission 76859) | Arabidopsis root microbial communities from the University of North Carolina, USA - plate scrape MF_Col_mMF | ecosystem: Host-associated > Plants > Roots > Endosphere | place: USA... | reverse complement strand
CCGCCCTGCCCGCACCTCTCGCGCACGACGCTGCCGCGTCCACCGCAGGCCCGGCTCGCAACTCGTGACGACGTACGATCGCCCCTCAAGGATGAGCCGGGATGGGCGACACATACGCCGATTCCGAATTTCGGTAAAGTGGAATGTTTTTGCCAAGAGGACTTGACTGGGCGGCGAAACAGGGCGGCGGCGGGAGAGGCCCGCATCCGGAGACAATAAAAAGGGGGCACTGCAAGCACTGCCCCCTTTGCAAAATCCGGAATGGTGTCAGCATGCCTGCAATGACGGAGCAAGCTCCGATCCCGGCCGCGGCTAAATCCGACGCCTAATACGGCTGATAATAGTACCGCTGGCCGTAGTAGGGACCGCCGCCGTAATAGCCCGGGCCGCCGTAGTAAGGACGCGGACCGTAATAGTAGTTGTTCTCGTAGTAATCACGGCGCCGCTGCTCGGCGATGACACCCCCGATGATGCCCGCGGCCGCGCCCATGAAGGCAAGGCCTGCAGCATTGGAGCCGCGACGATAGGCGCGATGGCGACGGGCGGCGCTGAAGTCGGTCGCCGCGGAGGCGCTCGAGCTTGCGGCAACCGGAGTCGCAGGCGAACGCGATGCCGCATTCGAAGGTGACAGCGAGGCGGCAACAAGGGCGAGGCTTGCGAACGCGGCCAGCCCGGCGTTGCGGCCAACCTTCGAATTTACCGGTCTATTGCTCATCCTACCGTCCTCTGTTCTCGCCCAAAAAAGATAAACGTAAACGCTCGATAACGCGCGAACCGCTGAAATGTTCACGACCGCGGCGATCCGCCACGTTTGAACGATTGTAAACCGAACTTCCAGATCGAGCTTGCGCCATCCAACCTGAGCGGATAATGAACAGCCGCGCCGTTTTTCGGTTGCCGTAAGCGTTTACGTGAACCAACGCATCAACCGACGTCGTCGGGATCGATGCACTTTCAAGGTTCACCGTGACTGACGCGTACTTTTTCTCAAGAGAAATCAGATGATTGCGGTTCGCAAACTGCCGGCGCGCTACGCGCCGATCGTGATGCCATTTGTGCTGTCCATCCTCATGACGGCCGTGGTGTCGGTCATTTCCACGCTTCGAAGCCTCGGCGCAACGCCGGCGTTCCTTGCGACCTGGCCGGGCGCCTGGGCGCTGTCATGGCTCGTCGCTTTTCCAACCCTGCTGATGGTGCTGCCACTGGTCCGTCGGATCGTCGCCTGCGTCGTCGCGTCCCCGTCTCAGCAAGGGCGATAGCTGCACAGGGACGGCGGCGCCGTTCGCGCTTCAGGACAGCGCCCCCAGCACGCCGCGCGTCGCCTTGTCGATCTCCTCGACATAGCGGCGGCGCGCGAAGGTCTCGGTGAGGAAGCCGACGACCTTGCGGCTGTCAGTGGAATCGACCACCGCCAGCATCTCGGCTTCCGCCTCGTCGAACACCGCCATCGCCGACTTCACGTTCATCTCCGGGATCAGCACGATCTCGGTCAGGCGGGCCAGCTCGATCACCTGGATGTCGTCGGCGATGCTGTCGAGATCGCCGGAGAACAGGTCGGGCAGCAGGACGAGACCGACATATTCGTCGGCATTGTTGACGATCACGATTCCAGGCCGCGAGCCCAGCGCGAATTCGCGGCGGACCGCGGCGATCGTCGTGGTCGACGGCACCTTGCCGACGTCGGAGCGCATCAATCGCTCGACGGTGAGGTTACGCAGCCAGCCGACGTCGTTGGCGCTGCGGATGGTCTCGCCCCGCAGATGCAGGCGCCAGGTCGAGAAGGAATGGCCGAACATGAAGCGGACGCAGATCGAGGTGACGATGCAGCCGGCCAGCACCACGGCGGTGACATCGACATTGCGGGTCATCTCGAGCACGAGGAACGACATGGTCAGGGGGCCGCCGACAATGGCGACGCCGAGCGTCGCCATGCCGGTCAGCATCGCGACCAGCGGATCGATCACGAATTCGGGGCTGATCAGCAACAGCACCGCGGCAAAGAACTTTCCGATCAGGCTGCCGACGAACAACGAGGCGAAGAACAGACCGCCGCGAAACCCCGAGGCGAGCGAGATCAGGCAGGCCGTCACCTTCAGGGCGATGATCAGCGCAATCAGGCCGATCGTCATGTCGTTAAACAGATCGAGCACCATGGCGCCATGCCCGGCCGCCAGCACCTGCGGCGTCAAAATCGCAAAGCCGCCGACGACGAGGCCCCCGACCGCCGGGCGCAGCCAGACCGGCAGCCAGGCGAACAGGCGTTCGAACATCGAGGACGACCGCATCACGGCGATGCCGACGCCGCTGGTGACGAGCGCGAGCCCGATCAGCGCCAGATATTGCTCAACGCCGACGGCGCTGACCTTGGGTATCTCCAGAGAATATGGCGCGCCGCCGAGCCATTGCGCGGTCAAGGCGCCGGCGAGCGAGGCGGCCAGGATCGGCGCCGCGCTGCCGACCGAATAGACGCCGACGATCAACTCGCAGGCGTAGAAGGCGCCGGTGATCGGCGCACCGAAGGCTGCGGCGATCGCGGCGGCTGCGCCACAGCCGACGATCAGGCGCAAATCGTTGCGGCGCAGATTGAAGAACTTGCCGAACAGCGAGGCGATGCCCGAGCCGATCTGGGTATAGCCGGCCTCGAGGCCGACCGAGGCACCGCAACCGTTGGAGATCAGCGTCTGGCTCGACACCACCACGCTGTCGCGCATCGACAGATTGCCACCGCGCAACGCGTTGGCTTCGATCGGGTCGACCGCGTTCGATATCTTCAGCCGCCGCCGCCACCATTCCATGATTCCGAGCGAGAGACCGCCGAGCGCGGGCGCAATCATCGCCGCCCAGGGACTCACATGGGCGTTGGCCGACAGGCGCACGTCGATGGGAATGCCGTAGATCACCATGTGGGCGATCTGCGCGATCTCGGCCATCAGCGTCACGATGGCGCCGGCCAGCGTGCCAATCACGAGCGCCAGCGGGATCAGGTAGAACTCGTTGCTGCGCAGAAGCGCGCGCAGCCGAACCATGACGCGGTTCGATCCCTTGCCGTCAACGAAATGCCTGAGGCGCACCAACACCGTCTGCCCGTCCTACCCTTCCGACAGTCCGTAGCCGGCCATGCGCTGGCGGACCCGTTCGATCTCGTCACTGGGAAGCAGCGGCGGCGTCCCGATCTGGAGACAGCCATGATATTGCCGCGCCAGCGTCTCGACCTCGACGGCGAGCCACATCGCCTTGTCGAGCGTCCTGCCGATCGCGATCATGCCGTGGTGGTCGAGCAGGCAGGCGAGCCGCCCCTCCAACGCCCGCACCGCGTGCCCGGACAGCTCCGCCGTGCCGAAGGTCGCGTAGGGCGCGCAGCGGATGCTGTCGCCGCCCGTAGCCGCGATCATGTAGTGCACGGGCGGGATGTCCATGCCCATGATCGCCAGGATGGTGCAATAGGTCGGATGGGCATGGACGACGGCGTCGACGTCGGCGCGCGACTGCAGGATGTCGCGATGGAAGCGCCATTCGCTCGACGGCTTCTGACCGGGCGCATGCACGCCGTCCATCGCCATGAACACGATCTGGTCAGGCGTCATGGCCTCATAGGGCACGCTCGTGGGCGTGACCAGGAGCCCGTCCGCATGTCGGACGCTGATATTGCCAGAGGTGCCCTGGTTGATGCCAAGCGCATTCATGCGGCGGCAAGCGTCGATGATGGCCTGTCTCTTTGCGAGTTCGTCCGCTGTCATCGACATCCCGGTTTCACCTCGACTTACTGGCGATGGGCGATTGCCAGACGGGGAGTACGTCAAAGCAATATGGCAGCGCAAGCGAAAGCGGCCCGGATCGGCAGCCGTCTTGCCGGCGGCCCCATCAAGCCTCGAATTAGACCGTCAAATCAACCGATTACCGGGCCATCACAAATCTAGGACAGGCTGGCCCGAACGGCCGCGATCCCGTTGATCACGAACTGCACCGAATAGGCCGCGAGCAGCATGCCGAGCACGCGCGAGAGCACGGCATTGCCGGTCCGCCCGAGGCTGCGCGCGATCAGATGAGCCGAGACGAAGCAGAGCATGCAGAGCAGGCAGACGGAGACGACGACCGCGATGATGATCGCGAGCCTCGACCCATAGACGGCATCGCCCGTCAGCAGCAGCGTGGTCGCGATCGCGCCGGGGCCGGCCATCATGGGGATGGCCAGGGGGAATACCGCGACGTCGGAGGCATGCTCCGCGGTGGCCTTGTCGGCCTCGCGCGCCTCCCGATGCGGACGGTCGCCGAAGATCATCTGGTAGGACACGCCGAACAGCAGTAGCCCGCCGGCGATCTGGAAGGCGGGGATGCCGATCCCGAGCTGGCGGAGCAGCCAGTTTCCGGCCAGCGCGATCACCACCAGGATCGACGCCGCGATCAGCGGCGCACGCCATGCGACGGTGCGCTTGACCGCGTCCGGCATGCCCCCGGTCGCGGCCAGGAAGGCCGGCGCGAGGCCGACGGGATCAATTACCAGCAGGAGCGTCACGAAAGCGGACAGGGCGAAGTCGAGCATGCGGATGGGTCTCAGGCGAAATGTGGCGCCATCCATAATGGCTCGCGGAGACCTTCGCGAGGAACAATTGCCCTCGCAGAGTCTTGATCGCGCGTGGATTGAGGATGGGAACGCATTCCCGTTCTCCTCAAGAGGAGGATTTATGGCTAAGCAAGCAAAGAAACGTGCGAACGCGAAAAAGACCGCGGCGCGACGTCCGCGTCAGGCGCCCAAGATGCTGAGCGACCTGTTCCTGGAGACGCTGAAGGACATCTATTACGCCGAAAACAAGATCATCAAGACGCTGCCCAAGATGGCCAAGGCCGCCCATTCGAAGGACCTAGCGGCGGCCTTCAACAAGCATCTGCGCGAGACGCAGGGCCAGGTCAAACGTCTCGACCAGATCTTCAAGATGCTGGGCAAGCCCGCGCGCGGCAAGCCTTGCGAAGCCATCAACGGCATCACCGACGAGGGCGCCGAGATCATGAAGGATTTCAAGAACGCCCCTGCCCTCGACGCCGGCCTGCTCGCGGCGGCGCAAGCCGTCGAACACTACGAGATCTCCCGCTATGGCACGCTGCGCACCTGGGCCGAGGAGCTCGGCATGCCGGACGCGGCCAAGCTGCTCCAGGCGACGCTGGACGAGGAAGAGGCGACCGACCTGTCGCTGACCGAGCTTGCCACCTCCGTCATCAACCTCGAAGCGGAAGAGGAATTCCGCGCCGCCGCCTGATACGGCCGCTGCGCCCAACTGTTGCCTTCGACGCCGCGGAACATCTCCGCGGCGTCGATGCGTCTGATTGCAAGGGCCTCTTCCGGTTCGAGAGGCAGGCATGCTCCAAACGCGCGATGCTGGAATTCCGGGGAACCGTCCCCATATCCTTGTTTTCCAACCGCAGCGCCTTCCCCCGAGTCTTGCCATGCAACCCAAAAATCCTCTCAACTGGATGCTGTCCGAAGCCCTGGACCAGCTGACCCGCGCCGAACGGCTGCGCCAGCAGTTCGGCCGCCAGGACGCCTGCTGGGAGCCGCCGATCGACGTGCTCGAGACCGAGCATGAACTCTTGATCCTGGTGGCGCTTCCCGGCGTCAATCCGGACAATGTAGAGACGGTCATCCATGACGGCGTGCTCGTTGTCTCCGGCCAGCGCACGCTTCCGCCGGAGCTTCGCAACGCCCGCATCCACCGGCTCGAGCTGCCGCAGGGGCGTTTCGAGCGCCGCATTGCATTGCCCCTCGGACGCTACGCCATCAGCCGCTTCGTGATGGACGGCTGCGTCGCACTGCGCCTCGCCAAATCCTGAGGTCGATCATGGCCACCGAACAGATGAATAATTCACAGAGCAATTCCACCGAGTCCGACGTGAAGATCCCCGAAGACGCACTGATCATCATCCCGGTGCGCGAGATGGTGCTGTTCCCCGGCGCCATCGCGCCGATCGCGATCGCGCGGCCGAAGTCGGTCGCCGCCGCGCAGCAGGCGCTGCGCGAGCAGCGGCCGATCGGCATCGTGCTGCAGCGCAGCCCGGAAACCGAAGAGCCCGGGGCGGACGATCTCTACCGGGTCGCGACCATCGCCAACATCGTGCGCTACATCACCGCGCCCGACGGCACCCATCACATCGTCTGCCAGGGCGTGCAGCGCGCACGCATCCTCGACTTCCTGCCGGGGACGCCGTTCCTGGCGGCACGTTTCCAGCAGATTCCGGAGCCGACCACGAGCTCGCCCGAGATCGAGGCGCGCGCGCTGAACCTGCAGCGTCTGGCGATCGAGGCGATCGAGCTGCTGCCGCAGGCGCCGCCCGAGCTGGTCGCGATGTTCCAGAGCACCACCGCGCCCGGCGCGCTGGCGGATCTGGCGACGTCATTCATGGACATCAAGCCGCAGGACAAGCAGGAGGTGCTGGAAACCATCGACCTCACCCTGCGCGTCGAGAAGGTGTCGAAGCATCTGGCCGAACGGCTGGAGGTGCTGCGCATCAGCAACGAGATCGGCCAGAAGACCCGCGCCAGCTTCGACGAGCGGCAGCGCGAGGCGATCCTGCGCGAGCAGATGGCGACCATCCAGCGCCAGCTGGGCGAAGGCGACGGCAAGGCGGCCGAGGTCGCCGAGCTGACGGCTGCCATCACCAAGGCCAACATGCCGCCCGAGGCGGACGCGCATGCCAGGAAGGAGCTGCGCCGCTACGAGCGCATGCCGGAGGCCGCCGGCGAAGCCGGCATGGTCCGCACCTACCTCGACTGGCTGATCGACCTGCCCTGGGCGCTGCCCGCGGAGAAGCCGATCGACATCAAGGAGGCGCGCCGCATCCTGGATGCTGATCATTTCGGCCTGGAGAAGATCAAGACCCGGATCATCGAATATCTGGCGGTGCGCAAGCTCGCCCCGCAGGGCAAGGCGCCAATCCTGTGCTTCGTCGGGCCGCCCGGCGTCGGCAAGACCTCGCTCGGCCAATCCATCGCCCGCGCGATGGATCGCCCCTTCGTGCGCGTCAGCCTCGGCGGCGTGCACGACGAGGCCGAGATCCGCGGTCACCGGCGCACCTATATTGGCGCGCTGCCCGGCAACATCATCCAGGGCATCAAGAAGGCGGGTGCACGCAACTGCGTCATGATGCTGGACGAGATCGACAAGATGGGCCGCGGCGTGCAGGGCGACCCCTCCGCCGCCATGCTGGAGGTGCTCGACCCCGAGCAGAACGGGACGTTCCGGGACAATTACCTGGCCGTGCCCTTCGACCTGTCGCGGGTCGTGTTCATCGCCACGGCCAACATGCTGGACCAGATTCCGGGTCCGCTGCTGGACCGCATGGAGCTGATCAGCCTCGCCGGTTACACCGAGGACGAGAAGCTGGAGATCGCGAAGCGCTACCTGGTGCGGCGGCAGCTGGAGGCCAACGGCCTGACGGCCGAGCAGGCCGAGATCACGCCGGAGGCGCTGAAGCTGGTCGTCAAGGGTTACACCCGCGAGGCCGGCGTGCGTAATCTCGAGCGTGAGATCGGCAAGGTGTTCCGGCATGCCGCGGTGCAGGTCGCCGAAGGCTCGGCTGCGAAGGTCGTGGTGACGCCGAAGGACATCGCCACCGTGCTCGGCCAGCCGCGCTTCGAAGGCGAGATCGCGCAGCGCACCAGCATTCCAGGCGTGGCCACCGGCCTTGCCTGGACGCCGGTCGGCGGCGACATCCTGTTCATCGAGGCCTCGCGCGTGCCCGGCCGCGGCGGCATGATCCTGACCGGCCAGCTCGGCGAGGTGATGCGCGAGAGCGTGCAGGCCGCACTGACGCTGGTGAAGAGCAAGGCGCCGCAGCTCGGCATCGATCCCCAGGTGTTCGAGAAGAGCGACATCCACGTTCACGTCCCGGCGGGTGCAACCCCGAAGGACGGACCGAGCGCGGGCGTTGCGATGTTCACGGCGCTGACGTCACTGCTCACCAATCGCACGGTGCGCAGCGACACCGCGATGACCGGCGAGATCTCGCTGCGCGGCCTAGTGCTGCCGGTCGGCGGCATCAAGGAGAAGGTGGTGGCTGCGGCCGCGGCCGGATTGAAGCGGGTGATGCTGCCGGCGCGCAACAAGCGGGACTACGACGACATCCCGCAGAGCGCGCGGGACAACCTCGAATTCATCTGGCTGGAGCGCGTCGACGAAGCCATCGCCGCAGCGCTCGAGCCGGTCGAGGCCCAAGTCGATGCGAAGGTCGAAGCAGCGGAGTGAATGCGATGAAGAAACTGCTGGAAAGAGCGAAGAGATCGCGCAAGGCGCAGCGGCTGCGCCAGCTGCTCGATCGTGCCATCGACGGGGTTCGCGGTGCGCTCGCGCGACCCGAGCCTCGGCTGCAGCCGGTCCCGGTCCGGGCCAGGCGCCGCAAGGGCTGAACCCCTCCGCTTCAGCCCTTGCGGTTGTCGAACGTATCAAAGGCCCCCTCCTGCGAGGGGGCCTTTGCGTTTATCAGGCCACAGCGTCCTTGGCGGCCTTGACCGGGCGGGCGCGGACGATCTTCCGGGCCGGCTTGGCCTTGAACATCATCTCTTCACCCGTGAACGGGTTGGTGCCCTTGCGTGCCTTGGTCGCAGGCTTCTTGACGACGACGAACTTGGCGAAGCCCGGCACCAGGAACAGGCCGTTCTTCTTGAGCTCCTTGTGACCGACCTCGGTCAGCGTCTCCATGACGTTCTTGACGTCGCGCTTGGAAAGCTCGGTGGCGGTCGCAATCTTTTCGATCAACTGCGATTTGGAAAGTTGGGCTGGCATCGTGTCTCCTCTGATTCGTTGCCGGTTGCATATTAGACCAACCGGCGAAGGCCTATAGCCTTCTGCACAGTTTTGTCGCGGTTTTACGGGCTTTTTTGGCCCCCTGTGGCAAAAAACCCTGCTTTTTAGCTGCTTCCTGAGCGGGAGAAGCCTCGGGCAGCGGATTTTGCCTTGTTTCAAAGGCCCGCACGCAGCCTTGCTAAAGCTGATTCGCTGCTTTCGACAAGCGACGACCGGCCTCTTTGCGGAGGTCGGTCGCGATTCACCCTGAAAAATAAGGCTAGATACGCTCGATGATGATGGCTGGCGCCATGCCTCCCGCGGCGCACATGGTGACGAGACCGCGCTTGAGGTCACGGCGCTCGAGCTCGTCGAGCACGGTGCCGATCAGGATCGAGCCGGTCGCGCCGATGGGATGGCCGAGCGCGATCGAGCCGCCGTTGACGTTGACCTTGGCGCGATCGAGCTTGAGATCGCGGATATATTTTTCCGCAACCACGGCAAACGCCTCGTTGATCTCGAACAGGTCGATGTCGTCGACGGTGAGGCCCGCCTTTGCCAGCACCTTGCGCGTCGCCGGCACCGGCGCGTTCAGCATCAAGGTCGGCGAGTCCCCCATGTTCGCCATCGCCACCACGCGGGCGCGGGCTTTGAGGCCATGCGCCCTGGCGTAAGCCGGCGAAGCGAGCAGGATGGCGGCGGCACCGTCGACGACGCCGGACGAATTGCCGGCATGGTGCATGAAGTCGATGTCGAGGTCAGGATATTTCTGCAGGATCAGGCCGCGATAGGTCGTGCCCTTGTCGTCGAGCGCGTGATCGGCGATCGCGGGGAATGCAGGCTTGAGCGCGCTGAGGCCCTCCATCGTGGTCTGCGGCCGCGGATATTCTTCATGGTCGAGCGCGAGGCTGCCGTCCTCGCGATACACGGGAACGAGACTCTTCTTGAAATGGCCGCCGGCAATCGCGAGGCCTGCGCGCTTCTGGCTTTCGAGACCGAGCGCGTCGACGTCCCGTCGCGTGATGCCCTCCAGCGTCGCGATCGCATCGGCGCAGACGCCCTGATGCGACTGCGGATGCCGCGCGCGCAGACGCAGATTGCCGCCGTCCATCATCATCGGACCGCCGCCGCGCCGCCCCTCCATCGACATCATCTCGCAGCCGCCGGCGATGACGAGGTCTTCGTTGCCCGCCATGATCGAGGATGCCGCCATGTTGACGCTGGTGATGCCGGAACCGCAGAAGCGATCGAGCGTCACGGCGCTGGCGCGCACGTCGTAGCCGGCATCGAGCGCCGACATGCGGCCGAGGTCGCCGCTTTGCGTCGCGACCTGCGCGCTGCAGCCCCAGACGATGTCGTCGACGTCGGCGGTGTCGATGCCGGTGCGGTCGGCGAGCGCACGCAGCACGGTCGCGCCGAGCTGCTGCGGATGAATGCCAGAGAGTGCTCCCTTGCCGGCCTTGCCGACACCCCGCGGCGTGCGGCAGGCATCGATGATGAGTGCATCGGTCATTGGCGTTGTCCTCTTGTTATCGGTGTTGGGAGGCGTTGTGAATCAGGGGAAAGGCTGAGTCAATCTGCTGCGCCGGGCACCCTCTCTGCAAAAAGGCGAAAAACAACCCCATGCAAAGTAGAAGCGCCACGTCCGGGGGCGGCGCGGTGATACCGGCGAAGTGATTGGCCAGTCAGGCTAAACTGAAGCAGTCGCGCAATCTTGCGTCACCTCGCCCCGCGTGCGAGAAAAGGCCGGATTTCTACGCGCGGCGGAAAATCAAGGATGGGAAAGACAGCTACGCCCCCGCCGCGTTCTTCGCGATGACGTTGCGATAGAAGCTGGCGCTGAGTTTCGGGGTGCGGACCTGGGTGTCGAAATTGACGTGATAGAGCCCGAACCGCTTGCTGAGCCCGAACACCCATTCAAAATTGTCCATCAGGCTCCAGAGGAAATAGCCGCGCACCGGCACGCCTTCGGCGGTGGCGCGCTGGAGCTGGGCGAGATAGTTGCGCAGATACATGATGCGATCGGTGTCGTAGATCTTGCCGTCGGGCGTCACGACGTCGTCGCTGGAGGTGCCGTTCTCGGTGATGTAGATCGCATCGGTCTTCCAGATCTTTGCAGCCAGCTTCGGCACCCAGTAGATCGTCTCCGGCGCGATGCGGAGCCAGTCCGAGCTCATGTGCGGGAAGGATTTCGGGATCGGCAGCGGCATGAAGCCCGCGCCCTGGTCGGACGGCACCACATAGTTCTGCGGCGCGTAGATGTTGAGGCCAAGGAAGTCGACCGGCGATCCGATGATCTTCAGCTCGGCGTCGGTGTATTTCGGCGCATCGGCGCCCGCATATTTCAGGAAGGCGTCGGTATATTTGCCCGTCATGATGACGTTGAGATAGCCGGCATTCATCTCGCGCAGCGCGATCTCGGCGGCGCGGACGTGCTCGGGCGTGTCGATCGCGGGGACGCAGACGTCGATGTTCTCGGCCGGTCCCACCCTGGTGCCGCGGCGGCCGTGCGCCCGCACCGCCTGCACCGCGAGGCCGTGCGCGAGCGCGCTGTTGTGCCTGATCTGGTTGACTTCCGCTTGCGGCAAGGTCACGCCCGGCGCATCGATGCCGAGGCCATAGCCGAACTGTACGAAGCGGCCGCTCTCGTTCAGCGTGAACACGTTCTTGACGCGATCGGTCAGGTGTTTGGCGACATAGCCGGCATAGTCGCCGAAGATCTTGCAGGTCTCGGTCGAGCGCCAGCCGCCGAAGCGGTCCTGCAGCGATTGCGGCAGGTCCCAGTGATACAGCGTCATCCACGGCTCGATGCCGTTCTTCAGGAGTTCGTCGACGAGGCGATTGTAGAAGTCGATTCCCTTGGGGTTCGGCTTGCCGTCGCCGTCCGGAAACACCCGCGGCCAGGCCACCGAGAAGCGATAGGCCTTGCAACCGAGATCCTTGATGAGCGCGATATCTTCCTTGTAGCGATGATAGTGCTCGTTGGCGCGGTCGCCGGTCGAGCCATCCTCGATCTTGCCGGGGATACGGACGAACTTGTCCCAGATCGAGGCCCCGCGCCCGTCCTCGTTGACCGCCCCCTCGACCTGATAGGACGAGGTCGCGGTGCCCCAGACAAAGCCCGCCGGAAAGCCGCCGCTGCCGCCGCGTAGCGCCGCGGCCGGCTTGGCGCCAGCCCCTTCAAGGGGGCTTGCGATTCCGGCTGCGGACAACCCCGCGATTTTCGCGAGCTGGCGACGCGAGACCTTGGCCGACATTGATACTGCTCCAAACAGGTTCGTTGGGGCGGCACAATGGCGGGTCGCGGGCGCTTTGAGAAGCGGGCGGACGCGGGATGAGGATGCAGAATTGCGCAGCCCGGGGCGCGACATCTGGATGCAGGCGACCCGGCGGGTTGCCCCGGGCGCCCGCGATCAGCGCGAGCGCTTCGGCAGCTTTGGAAGCTTGTTGGGATTGAACGCCGGGACCGGCGCGGTTCGGTCAGGTGCAGGCTGCGGCTGCTCCGTCAGAATCAGCGTTCCGTGGAGGACTATTCCCGGCGCCTGTTCTGCTGTCGCCGTGTACGTCGCGATCTTGCCGGCGGACGTCCCCTCGATGTCCAGCGTGAGCTCGTCATGGACGCCGAAGATCGTTGCACGCCCATCGGTGTGACGCTTCGTCGACACCGTCGCGGTGAAGCGATCGCCGTCGACCCGGCATGAGCCGTGATACGTCATCAGGCTGTCGCGGCCCCAGATATGGCCGTCTGCGAGATGAACGATGCCGGTGCCCTGGTCGAATGGCGTCTTGTACCACGCCGCGTAGGTGCCGTCCTTCAGCATGGGAGCAGTCTCCCCCTGTATTGCGCATTCCCCCGCAGATCATCCGCATGCTGGACGCTAAGAAAGCGTTAATCACACAGCCCGTGCCAATCCGGCTGGTCCCTTCGCAAGCCGGCTTCAAGATCTTCGATGATGATGTGAAGCAGACCTACAGCCAGCGGATCCGTGACCTCCCGCTCCAAACGCCGATAGCGCGCGATCTGGAACTCCTGCTCTCTCACCTGGTGCTCTGTCATCAGACGGACCCTCCGGCGAACCGACGCGCAGACAGCCAAGCAGTTTCGTTACAATTTTAGGATCATTTGCGATGGTTTCCGATCGGTTAAGAAGATCGGGCGTCAACATTTGGCTTGGAAAAGCGAAGTTGAACCCGGATGGGGTCTTGCCATTGGTGAAAAAGGGCGACATCACACAACACCGCTGCGGCGTCCACTACGGACTTGCGCTTTCCGCTAAGTGCTTCCGGAAAAACGCTACGATATCGGCGTGGAAACTCCGATGGAAATCGACGCGGTCGAAACCCGGCGCATCGGTGCATGCGGCCGGATTTACCTGCGCTTCCTTCGGGGTGCAGGTAGCAAGGAAAGAGAAGTGTCTGGCGTTTGCCACGAAGTGATAGTCAGGCGCCACTAGCCCCTCTTTGATGGCGACCGCACAGCATCCAGATAGACCGTCAGCATTCTGTGCTGGATCTGAACTCCACAGTTGCACCGGAGTCGCTATTCTCTTCAGATTCTTCTCGGCGAAGACAAATGCAGGATAAGGATCAACGATAATTGCTGCCTTGACGCGTGGATCAGGCGTGATCGGTTGACCGGGCGCATCGCCGTTTTCAAGTTGCTTACAGGCCAACAGGCTCGACATCGCGCAATTGGGCAGCCCCTTTCGCAAATCGGGATTGCCGCCGATGACAGCAAGACCTGTGTAGCCGCCAAACGAGAAGCCGTAGAGACCAATACGCTGAGCGTTAATGCGTGACGCATCCGGCCAGTCATCGAGCATATAGTCGATCAGCCGACTTATATCGGCCGGACGCTCGACGATCACTGAAAGGCTGTCAGTACGGCTGGTATCGCGCCAAGTGTCACCGGGATGATTGAGCGCAGCGACGACAAAACCGGCATCCGCCAGCGCCGCCGCCGTGTCATGGTGACCGCCGAACCATCCTCTCCTGCCATGCGAGATCACGATGAGTGGAAGTTTCTCGCCTGTCACCGGGCATCCGGGCACGGCGAAGAAAATGGCTCCACGTGCATCCATCTCTTGTGGGGGCTCCGCGCATGGCGTCCAGACCAGGAGCCTGATCGCCGGCCCCGCCGCCCCCGCTGGAATGTCGAAATTTTTGACCCCCGCGGCGTTCGCCGCTGTTAGCCAAAGGAGAAAACTGATGGCGAACGCGAACCTGACGCTACACATCATCTGCTCTGGTGGCCCGAGATCCTTCGCAATAACCAAGTTTGAACAAGCTAATATGTTGTCTTCGGGGCGACGTTCTCTCAAATCATGATTGGTGCGGTCTCCGTCTTCACGGCACGTCGCCGGTCCTGCGACTCCCGCCGATGCTGTGCGGCTTGTTGAGGAAGAATTCGCGATTGCCGAGCGCCGCTTCCGCGTATTGGTCGATCGCGACCTGGATGGCCTCGATGTGCATCCGGCACCAGCCCTCGTAGCAGGACAGGCGCCGCGCATGATCGAGAGCCTTGAGGAATTCCGGCGGCTCCTTCATGTCGGAGAAGTAGGTCGGCATCTCTCCCTTCATGCCCGTGCCACCTCTCGCGGCGGCACGAGGCGGCGCTTCTCGACATGGACGCGCGGCGGCGTCGGCCGCCGCCGGGGAATGAACAGGCTGGCGACGACGATCGGGTCGGTATCGCCGAGGGCGGCCCGCTCCTGGACGAGCCCGCTCATCACCATGCGCATCTTCATGACCTCCCCGGCCACGAAAGTGCAGTCCTCGTCCCGGTTGATCTGTTCATGCATGATGGCTTCAGCCTCGCGCATGCTGACGCGTAATGCTCTGATGATCCTGCGGATTTCATTGATGCGGTTGTCCATGGCTCGCTCCCTGGCTGGACCTCCAGCATAAGAACAAATCATGAACAATGAGTCAATCGGCTTTAGGTAGAACGGGAGCGCCCTGCCACCGCGCCACAGGCCCGGCGAAAGATGATCAGCTTCGCCGCGACGGGTTCAGAACGTCACCCGCATCCCCGCATAGAACGCCCTTGGCCTGGCCGGGCTGAGCGAGCGCGGGTCGTTGAAGTCGGCGCCGGTGGTGAAGTTGGGCAAGGCTTCGCGGTCGAAGAACTGTCCATAGGTCGCGTAGCGCTTGTCGAAGACGTTGTCGACGCGGCCGTAAAGCTGGACGTTCTTCGCCACCTGATACGAGGTGTGCAGATTGAACACGGCATAGCCCGGCAGCTTCGCATACTGGTTGGATTCGTCGCCGACGAAGTACTGGCTGGACACGTAGAGGGCGTTGCCGCCGACCTTCCAGACATCGGTGACGGCATAGTCGATGCCGAGCTTGATCCGGTGACGCGGGATCGCGGGGATCTGGTTGCCGGGCGAGACCTGGATGTTGCCGTCGCCATCGGCGAACGGGCTGTTCGAGCCGATGGTCAAGGCGTCGAGGAAGCGCGCGTCGACGAAGGCGTAGCTCGCCTGGAATTGCAGCGTCGGCGACTTGATGTTGACCTCGGCCTCCAGCCCCTGCCTCCGGGTCCGGCCGACATTGGAGAAATAGCCAAAGCCAGTGCGGTCGGGAACGGGGATGGCGACGATGTCGTCGTAGTTGGTGGCGCGGAAGCCGCCGATCTTCCACCCGAGCGAGCCGATGTTCAGCTCCTTTGTACCGCGAAAGCCGGCCTCGACGGTCTTGGAGACGACCTGCTTCAGCGGCGGGTCGGAGACGAGAAACGCCGCGATGAGACAGGGACGGGCTGGATCGGAGCAGCCGAGCTCGAGCGGCGTCGGCACCCGGTTGGCCTCGGAATAGCCGGCATAGGCGGTGAGCTCCGGCGTGATCTTGTAGGTGCCGCCGATCACCGGATTGAAGCGGGTGAAGGTGTGATCGCCGTTGAGATCGGCCCCGAGCTGATCCTCCAGGCTGATGCGCGCGACGTTGAAGCGGCCGCCGCCCGTGACGGCGAAGGCGTCCGTGACGTTGAACGTGTCCATCGCGTACAGGCCGTTGTACTGATTGACGGTGCGCAGCGAGACGGGACCGGCAATGGTTTGCGGTGAGCCAGTCGGCCCCAGGAAGATGCCGCTGCCGCTGACGACGTAGTTTTCCCCCATCGTGCCGATTTCCGCGGTGGCGTTGTAGCGCGTGACACTGGCATCATAGGTCGCGCCCATCACGAAGCGGTTGTCGTGGCCAAACAATTGATCGGTGTTGGTTGCCTGCCCCGACACGCCGAAGGTGGTCGACCGTATCGAGCTGCGGTCGATCTCGCCAAGGATCGTTCCCGATGGGAAAGGATTGGCGATCGGCAGGCCATTCACGCCGTTTGCGACCGTGGCGCCATCGCCAAAGCAAAGAAGACCGAGGAGTCCCGGATCGGTGCACTCCTGAGCATCGGTCGGATTGCCGTCGACGAGCTTCTGCTCGTACCGGCGCACATGGGCGGTGCCTTCGAGCGTCCAGGTCGGCGTCGCCTCCGCTTTTCCGGTCAGGTTGAGATAGCCGACGCGATTGCTCGTGGTCTGCGGTGTCGTGTAAGTCGCACCCCAGTAGTTGTCGAGCAGCTCGGCCGGGACGGTGGCGCTGGCGCCAAAATCGTTCTTGGCGAGGCCCATATTGGCGTGGAATTCGCTGTCACCGGCCTTGTAGCCGACGTCGCCGTAGAAGCGCCGCACGGTCGATTGGGAAAAATTGCGGAAGCCGTTGTCGCGCAGGCCTTCGAGCGCGGCATAGACGCCATAGTTCTTGTCGACCTGCTTGCCCCATTGCGCCGAGCCCTGGATGCGGCCGAACGAGCCGCCCATGACGTCGAGTTCGGCGCCCTGATAGGTGAAGCCGTCCTTCATCTGCAGGTTGATGGCGCCGCCCAGCGCATTGAGGCCGAAGGCCGGGTTGTTGGTCACCAGCGTCACCGACCGGATCGCGGCGGTGGGGATGAGGTCCCAGTTGACGGCGTCGGAGAAGGCCTCGTTGATGCGGACACCGTTCTGGTACACCGCAAGGCCTTGCGGCGTGCCGGTCACCGGCGAGGCGACGAAGCCGCGGAATTCGACATCCGGCTGGAACGGATTGCCGGTGACTTCGGTGATGTTGATGCCCGCGATGTTGTCGCGCAGCGCGTCGGTGACGTTCAGCGAGCCGGTGCGCTTGATCTGGTTGGCGTCGACGGCGTTGATGGCCGACGGGACCTTGTCGACTTCCAAGCCGCGGCCGGTGCCCGGCGAGGTCGGATAGACATACATGCGTGTTTTCGGAGCTGCAGACGCCGGCGCTCCAATGCGTGCGACCGGTCGCGACGGCGCAGGACGCCTCGCAGCCGGCGGCGCGGTAATCTCGATCGCCGGCAGATTCTGGACGTTGGTCTGCTCGTCCTGCGCGGCTACGACCGGGCCCGCGATGATCACCCCCGACACCAGCCCCGTCGACACCGAGGCCATCAACAAACGACGCGTGACCCAAAGACGATTGCCCATCCCTGCCTTCCCATCCGTGACCACCGGCTGTTCTGATGTTCGCCGTTTGGTTGAGACGAGTGTATTCGGCAGCAAAGCACGCGCCAGCCACAAAAGGTCGGGCGATATCCGCACCCGTTTTCCCGACCAAATCGGGAATTCTTCCCGATCACATCGGGCACGATCACGCCGCCGCCGTCGGAACCAGCGCTTCCACGGTCAAGCCGCCTTCGCCGGAGATGACGTTGAGCGTGCCGCCCAGCGCCAGAATGCGCTCGCGCATGCCGACGAGGCCGAAGCCGAGCTTCTGTCCCGGCTCCATGCCGCGGCCATTGTCGCTGACCCGGACACGGGCGCAGCCGCGGCCAAGCTGGTCGACCGGTTCGATCACGACATTGATCGAGGTCGCGCCGGCGTGGCGGAACGCGTTGGTGAGCGCCTCCTGCACGATGCGGTAGATGGTGAGGTCGGCCGTCTCGCCGGTGACGCCAAGCGCCGGCGAGATCGTGGTCTCGATCGCGACGTCGGGATGCGACTCCCGCCACAACCGCGACAGCGATTCCAGCGCCTGCCCCAGGCCGAGTTCGGCAAGGCCGACGGGCCTGAGCCGCTCCAGCACGCGGCGGGTAAATTGCTGCAGCGCGTTGATCTGCTCCAGCATGGCGCTGCCATGTTTTCGCACGGCGTCCGCATTTGGGACGCGTCCCTCCGCCTGCTTCGCCAGCGCGCTGGCGTGCGCCCGGAGCGAGAACAGATACGGCCCGAATTCGTCGTGGAGTTCGCGCGCGATCTCCTTGCGCTCGACGTCCTGGAGCGACACCGCTCGCTCGGCGAGGCGCCGCTTGTCCTCGACCGCCTCGCCGAGCGTTGCCGCAAGATGGTTGAGCCTGGTACAGATTGCGGCCAGCTCCGGCGCGCCGCCCGGCGCGACGCGCGCCTGATAGTGTCCGTCTTCGAGTTCGGCCATCATGTGCGCCAGTGACCGGAGCGGAGCGAGCGCGCGGCCGACCACATTCATCATCACCAGGAACAGCGCGAGCGCGATCACGGAGCCGACCTCGAGCTGGGTCACGATGCCGTCCCATATCTCGGCGATCTCGTCATTGGGATGCGAGGTGATCACCAGCGAGCCCGGCTTGCCGTGGATCGACACCGGAACGCTCACCGCGGTCTGCTCCGGGTGAACCAGGCTGACGAACCAGGCTGGCGGCCCGCGCGCGTCGTCATCGGCATCGGGCCGCGGCGGCGTCAGCGGGTTCCCGCCGGCATCCTTGAGCGCAATGCTGACATGGCGCAGCCGGCTGAGATCGCGCGCGATCTGGGTCAGCCGCGCATCCGGATCGGGCGCCTCGTTGAGATCCGCCACGATCATCTCGATGAACTCGCGCGCGAGCCGGATCACGCTCTGGTCCTCGGCCTGCACGCGGGGAGCTGCTTCCGCGACCTGGCGGCCGATATTGACGGCGAGCCCCAGGGCCAGCAAAAGCGCCATCAGCAGGTTGATACGCGCTCGCAAGGATAGATTTTGCCACATTGGTGCCGCCAGTCCCTCGCGAAGGTTGGCCCGCGCCTGTCCGATGACGTTGACAGAGGCGAAGCGCCCGATATCTAATCGAAAGCGTACAGCAATCCCGGCCGGGTTGCATGACCCGACATGAGGCACGTGTGTCCGTCTCGTTCGGGACCTCATGCGGCGCAAAACAGGCCGAAGCTGTCACGGGGAACGCCTATGCGCATTCTGATCGTCGACGATCATCCCATCGTCGCCTCCGGCTGCCGAGCCGTGCTGGCCGACGAGGGCGAGATCGAGATCTTGGAGGCAGCCGACGCCGAGGACGGCGAAGGAGTCTTCATCGTCGAGCGCCCCGACCTCTGCATCATCGACATCAACCTGCCGACCGTCTCCGGGTTCGAGCTGGCGCGCCGCATCCTGGAGCGCGCGCCCGAGGCCCGCATCATCATGTTCAGCATGAACGACGATCCGGCGTTCGCCGCGCGCGCGATCGAGTGCGGCGCCAAGGGCTACGTCTCCAAGACCGGCGACCCCGACGATCTCGTCGAGGCAATCCGCGCCGTCGGCGGCGGCGGCACCTATCTGCCCACCGCCATCGCGCGCAGCATCGCGTTTGCGGGGCCCACGCTGGCGCAAAGCCCGCTGTCGAAACTGAACGCGCGCGAGATGGAAATTTTGCGGCTGCTCAGCGCCGGAAAGAGCCTGTCCGAGATCGCGTGGCTGGTGCAATCGTCCTACAAGACCGTCGCCAACACCTCCTCGATCATGCGACAGAAGCTCGGCGTGAAGACGTCGGTCGAGCTGGTGCGATTGGCGATCGACAGCGGCGTCGCCTGACCAGACACGCCGGCACGAATTCGGTCACACAAGCGTTGCAATCCTGATGTGGTTTGACGCCACGGAGCATTTCGGCATGACGATCCAGACTGTCTCGACCAACACATCCCATGGCGGCGTGCAGGGCGTTTATCGCCATGCCAGCCAGGCGACCGGAACCGACATGGTGTTCTCGGTCTATGTGCCCCCGCATCCGGCCGGCGCCAAGCTTCCCGTGGTCTGGTACCTCTCCGGCCTCACCTGCACGCATGCCAACGTCACCGAAAAGGGCGAATTCCGCAAAGCCTGCGCCGAGCTCGGCCTGATCTTCGTCGCGCCCGACACCTCACCGCGCGGGCCCGACGTCCCCGGTGATGCCAACAATGCCTATGATTTCGGCCTGGGCGCCGGCTTCTATGTCGATGCAACGCAGGAGCCGTTCGCACGCAATTACCGCATGTGGAGCTATGTCACCGACGAATTGCCAAAACTCGTCGCCGAGAATTTCCCGGTCGATGCCAAGCGGCAATCGGTGATGGGTCATTCGATGGGCGGCCACGGCGCGCTGACGGTCGCGCTGCGCAATCCGCACCGCTATCGCGCCGCCAGCGCCTTCGCGCCGATCGTGGCGCCCTCGCAGGTGCCGTGGGGGATCAAGGCGCTGACCGGCTATCTCGGGCCGAACAAGGACAGCTGGCGCAACCATGACACGGTGGCGCTGATCGAGGACGGGGCGAAGTATTCAGGCTTCCTGGTCGATGTCGGCGATGCCGACAATTTCCTGAAGGAACAGTTGCGCCCCGAACTGCTGGAGGCCGCCTGCAGCAGGGCCAGTATCCCGCTGACGCTGCGGCGCCAGCCGGGCTACGACCACAGCTATTATTTCATCTCGACCTTCATGGGCGATCATCTGCACTGGCACGCAGAGAGATTGAAGGGGTAGTGGCGCGGCTCTCTCGCTCCCCTCTCCCCGATCTTACGGGGAGAGGCGAAGACCTCACGGCTTGCCGTAATTCGGCGCCAGCAACCGGTTGCGGATCAGGTAGCTCATGGTGCGCGACCAGGCTTCATCGGTGTTGCCGCGCATGTCGGCGCTGGCGGCGGTGATCATGGCGCCGGTCTTCACGTCGCGCAGGTAGATGTTGAGGTTGATGATCAGGTTCGAGACCTTCTGCACCATGCCGGTGATCTCGAGATCCGCGCCCAATTCTCCCGCGAGCTTGAGGTCGCAGCCGCCGCAGGCCTGCAAGTTCGCGTGACGGGCGGCATCCCTGACCGGCGCGATGTCGAGCAGCTGGAACCGGCCTGAGTCAGCCAGCGCCTTGCGCAATTGCTCGCCGATAAGCACGAGCCGCGCCTCCTCCGGCTTGGAGCCGTAGAACTCGCCGGGCAGGCTGGTGTCGATCAGCTCGAAATCGAACACGGCGAGCTTTGGCGGATCGGCGAGCGCGGCCGAGCCAGTCAACAGCAAAGCTGCGAAACATATCAGCGCTCGCATGATCGTGATTCCCGGCGTGGCACGCGTGAGGACGAAATGCGGGGTTGCATGCCCTGACAAATCGGTCATGCTTCAGCAGAAACAATTCTCCACCGGCGGTCAAGCCGGGGAGCCTACGGAGGAAGCATGATCCGATGGTGGGTCGGCCTGATTGGCAGGAGTCTTATAGGCCTAAGTCTTGCCGCGACGAGCGTGCTCGCGGCGGAGCCTGTCCAGATCGGCGTCGGCTATCTCGGTGTCGCCGGCGCCAGATCGACGCTGTCGCTGGTCGAACAGCCCGCGGACAATGACGGCGTCGCCGGCGCGCGCCTCGCGATCGAGGACAACAACACCACAGGAAAGTTCCTGGGCCAGCGGTTTACGCTGGAGGAGCGCCGCATCAAGGAGGGCGAGGATGCGGTGCAGGCCGCGACCGACCTCGCCGCGCGCAACGGCTTCATCATCGCCGACCTGCCGGCGGATGCGCTGCTGAAGGTCTCGGACGCCCTGCGCGACCGCGGCACGCTGCTGTTCAACGCGGGCGCGATCGACGAGCGGCTGCGAGAGGCCGATTGCCGCGCCAACGTCATCCATACCGCGCCGACGCGCGCGATGCTGGCGGATGCGCTCGGGCAGTATCTGGTGTGGAAGCAGTGGAAGCGCTGGCTGCTGGTGGTCGGCTCGCACGACGAGGACAAGCTGTTTGCGGATGCGCTGAGGCGCACCGCCACGCGTTTTGGCGCCAAGATCGTGCAGGAGAAGAGCTTCGAGGACAAGGGCGGTGCGCGGCGCACGGACAGCGGCGTGACGCTGATCCAGCGCCAGATGCCGGTGTTCACGCAAGGCGCGCCGGCGTACGACGTGCTGGTCGCGGCCGACGAGAGCGAAGTGTTCGGCGCCTATCTGCCCTACCGCACCTGGGATCCGCGGCCCGTCGCGGGCTCAGCCGGCCTTGTGCCGCGCAGTTGGGACGCATCGCAGGATCAGTGGGGCGCGATCCAGATGCAGAACCGCTTCATCAAGCTCAATTCACGGCGGATGACCGCGCTCGACATGCAGGCCTGGACGGCGGTGCGCATGATCGGTGAAGCCACCTCGCGCACCAATTCCGGCGACGTCAGGAAAGTCACCGATTTCATCAAGGGCCCGGATTTCTCGGTCGCCGCCTTCAAGGGCACGAAGCTGACGCTGCGCGACTGGAACCTGCAATTGCGCCAGCCGATCCTGCTAGTGGACGGCCGCATGGTGGTGTCGGTGTCGCCGCAGGAGGGTTTCCTCCACCAAGTCTCCGAACTCGACACGCTCGGCTATGATCGCCCGGAGAGCAAATGCAAGTTGAAGTGAGGACGCAGATGTTGCGCATGTGGCGTGTTGGGCTTCTCTCCGGACTGGCGCTGGCGGCAGCGCCTGCGCATGCCTTCATCGCCTATGTCTCGAACGAGAAGAGCAACACGGTGTCGGTGATCGACACCGAGAGCTGGACGGTGACGAAAACGATCAAGGTCGGCCAGCGCCCGCGCGGCATCGATTTCACCCGCGACGGCAAGTTCGTGATGGTCGCGGTCGGCGACGACGACACCATTCAGGTGATCGACGCGAAGACGCAAGGAGTGGTGGACAGCCTGCCCTCCGGCCCCGACCCCGAGCTGTTCGCCCAGGATGCGGCCGGAAAGGTCCTCTACGTCGCCAACGAGAACGACAATACGGTGACCGTGATCGATCTCGAAAAACGGGCCCGGCTCGGGGACATCCAGGTCGGCGTCGAGCCCGAAGGCATGACCATCAGCCCCGACGGCAAGATTCTGATCAACACGTCCGAAACGACCAACATGGCGCATTTCATCGACACTTCGTCGCGCCAGATCGTCGCCAACGTGCTGGTCGACGCGCGGCCGCGCTTTGCCGAGTTCAAGCACGACGCGTCCGAAGTGTGGGTGTCCTCGGAGATCGGCGGCACTGTCTCGATCATCGACCCGGTGAAGCATGAGGTGATCGGCAAGGTCAATTTCGAGATTCCGGGGTTGAGGAAAGAGGCAATCCAGCCGGTCGGCATCGGCATGACCAGGGACGACAAGACCGCCTTCGTGGCGCTCGGCCCCGCCAACCGCGTCGCGGTGGTCGACGTCGCCACGCGCAAGGTGACGAAATATCTGCTGGTGGGACAGCGCGTCTGGCACATGGCGTTCACGCCGGACGAGAAATATCTGCTCACCACCAACGGCGTGTCGAACGACGTCTCCGTCATCGACGTCGCCGCGCAGAAGGTGATCAAGACCATTCAGGTGGGCGAACTGCCCTGGGGCATCGCGATCGCGCCATGACCAGCCCTGCTCCCATCGCCGAACCACGCGAGGCACTGAGGCCGGATCCGGCGGCGATGCCGGCGCTGTCGATCGACGGCGTCAGCCATGCCTACGGCCCGCGCCGGGCGTTGATGGACGTGTCCTTCGACGTGCAGCCTGCGAGCTTCACCGCGCTGCTCGGCCTCAACGGCGCCGGCAAGAGCACGCTGTTCTCGCTGATCACGCGGCTGTTCGGCATCCAGACCGGCCGCGTCTCCATCTTCGGTCACGACGTCAGCAAGAGCCCGGGTGAGGCGCTGCGCCTGCTCGGGGTCGTGTTCCAGCCGCGCACGCTCGATCTCGACCTGTCGCTGACGCAGAACCTGCTCTATCACGCCGCGCTGCACGGCATCAGCCGGCGCGAGGCGGCCGGGCGCAGCGCCGAGCTGCTCGAACGCATCGGGCTTGCCGATCGCGCCGGCAGCAAGGTACGCAATCTCTCCGGCGGCCAGATGCGACGGCTGGAGATCGCCCGGGCGCTGCTGCACCGGCCGCGATTGCTGCTGCTGGACGAGCCGACCGTCGGCCTCGACGTCAGAGCGCGCGCCGACATCATCAGCCATGTCCGCCAGCTCGTCACCGAGCAAGGCATCGGCGTGCTCTGGGCCACGCATCTGTTCGACGAGATCATGACGGGAGACGACCTCGTGGTGCTGCACCAGGGCAAGGTGCTGGCGCGGGGGCCGATGAGCCGGGTCATCGCGGAGGCCGGCGCGCAGGACGTCAACAGCGCCTTCATGCGCCTGACCGGCGCGCAGACGATGCCGGGAGGCAGCGCATGAGCAGCATCACCACGCGCGATGCGCCGCGCGGCTTCACGGCCTCGGAATACATGACTTGTCTCACCGGCATCGTCTGGCGCGAAGGCCTGCGCTTCCTGCATCAGCGCGAGCGCTTCGTCTCCGCGCTGGTGCGGCCGCTGGTGTGGCTGTTCATCTTCGCCGCCGGCTTCCGCCAGGTGCTCGGCATCTCCATCATCCCGCCTTACGAGACCTACATCCTCTACGAGGTCTATATCGCGCCCGGACTGATGGCGATGATCCAGCTGTTCAACGGCATGCAATCCTCGCTCTCGATGGTCTACGACCGCGAGATGGGCAACATGCGCACCCTGCTGGTGAGCCCGTTGCCGCGCGGCTTCCTGCTGTTCTGCAAGCTGCTCGCGGGCACCGCGGTGTCGCTGCTCCAGGTCTATGCGTTCCTCTTGATTGCCTGGTTCTGGGACATCACCCCGCCGCCGTCTGGCTATCTCACCGTACTGCCGGCGCTGATCCTGTCCGGATTGATGCTCGGCTCGCTCGGCATGCTGATCTCCTCCGGCATCAAGCAGCTCGAGAACTTCGCCGGCGTGATGAACTTCGTGATCTTCCCGATGTTCTTCGCCTCCTCCGCGCTCTACCCGCTCTGGCGGGTGCAGGAGGGCAGCCCCTATCTCTATTATCTCTGCGAGGCCAATCCGTTCACCCATGCAGTCGAGCTGATACGTTTTGCTTTCTACGGACAGGTCAACTGGATCTCGCTGGCGGTGGTGTCGGGCTGCACAATCGTCTTCATGATCGGGGCGATCTATGCCTATGATCCCTCGCGCGGGCTCGCGCGTCGGGGGCCTGCGGGAGGCGAAGGATGATTGTTCGGATCTCGGCCCTGGCCGCACTGGCACTCGCAGTTGCGGGCGCGCCCGCGCGCGCGGCCGATCCGCGCTATCCCAACTGGCCCTGTACGCAAGCAAAAGTGCCGGAGATCTCGCTCGCCGCCGTTTGGGCTGGCCCTCCGCTCGACGACGCCGAGATCAAGTGGAAGGACGACGCCAAAGTCACCGCCCTCGTCTCGAAGTTGTCGGCGCGCAAGACGCCGATGGACGAGGCCGAGAAGTCGGTCAAGGAATTTCTGACAGGTTCCGCCGCCGACAAGACCGCGAACGCAAAACTGCTGTTCGCCGGCCTGTTCGACACGCTGAACGCCCAGCGCTCGCAGGTGATGAACGGGCTCGAACGCGTCAGCAGCAAGCAGCGTGAAGCCGCCGACAAGATTCGCGAGGAAGCGATCCAGCTCCAGACGCTTCAGAGCGCAACGCCGCGCGACGACGCCAAGGTCGAGGCGCTCAGCAACGAGCTGATCTGGAAGACCCGCATTTTCGAGGACCGCAGCAAGGTGGTCCGGTTCGTCTGCGAGGTTCCAACCGCGATCGACCAGCGCCTGTTCGCGCTCGGGCGCGTCATCCAACAGGAACTGGAATAACGTCAGACCTGCTGACGGCTTCGAGTTCCACGCGATCAACGCGATCGTTAACCTTGCAGCACGTTCGCGGGAACCAATTCGCTCCCGGACGTCTTGTCCAGGTTGATCTCGAATGCCGGGAGGCCTCGATGGGAACCACGAAATTCATCCTCGCTGGCGCAGCGGTCATCAGCATGCTCGCATTCAGCGCTTTCGCCGACGACATGACCGGATTGGTCACGCGGATCGATCGGCTCAGCAGCACGATCTCGATCCAGGAGACGCAAAAGGGCACCGTTGGCGCCAGTGCAGGCGGCGCCGGCGCAGTGCAGCAGTACAAGGCCAAGGATGCGGCGATGCTCGACTCCGTCCATGCCGGCGACCGGGTGACGTACTCGGCAACCGACAATAACGGCACCGGAACGCTGACGAAGTTGCAGAAACAATAACGCCTACTGATCGGGGCGCGGCTCCGGCTGCGCCTCCTCGGTGGGGAGCTTCGCGCGCTCCCAGCCATCGGTGCCATCGGGATACCAGGCGATGTCTGAATAGCCGTAGGCCAGCGCGCGCTTGGCCGCGTTCCACGACATCCAGCAGTCGGCCAGGCAATAGATCACGAGCAACGCGGCCTTGTCGCCGCGTGACGCGTGCGCAAGGCCTCGGCGAAAATAGTCGTCCATCGCCGACGGCAACGTACCGTAGCCGGTATCCGGCAGCCAGAGACTGCCCGGAATGTTTTTCCGCGGCATGTCGCGCCAGACGGTGCTTTCAGGAAGGTTCTTCGGCTTCGGCGGACGCGGCAGCACGTCAATGAAGGCGCCGCCCTTCGCGCGCCAGATCGCTTCTGCCTCCGCCGTCGTCAGCACGCGTGCGCCCGCAAGCGTCGCTGGCACCGGCGCGCGGTAATTGTCGGTGCGATAGCCCTCGGGCTCGAACGGCTCCTGCTGCTGCGCGAATGCCGGCCCCGCCAGCGTGGCGGTGACGAGCACAGCGGCAAGATACCGTTTCATGGCGCCTTCTTGGCCGTCTCCGCACCGAGCGGCTGGTCGCTCTCGTCCAGCAGGGGCACGCCGAACTCGACCAGGATCTTGTTGATCTCGCCCTGGTTCTCCTGGATCAGCTTGTTCAACTGCCGCTTCCAGTTCTGATCGGCCGGACGCACACCCATGCCGATGCGGTAGACCAGCTTCGGTCCGGAGGACTCCTTCACCAGCGGCGTGACATGCAGCGAGCCGGCCTTCTTCGCATAGAAACCCGCCATCGGCCCCCACAGCACACCGGCATCGATCTTGCCGGCCACGAGGTCGTCGATCATCGCCTGCGCCGAATTGTCGAAGCGCGTGTCGATCATCAGCGGATAGGGTTTTGCATCGCCCATCAGGCCGGCCAACGCCATGTTGGTCGCCGGCGGTGTGCCGGCGACGATGCCGACATGCTTGCCCTTCAACTTCGCATCCTCGAGCGTGTCGACCTCCTCGAGCCCGCTGCCGGCCTTAGCGACCAGCGCGTAGGACGTGCGGTAGTAGGGATTGGTGCCCTGCACGAGGTCGTCGCCCTGCGGGAAGCCCATGATGACGTCGCAGCGATGCGCGCCCAGCGTCATACGCACGAAGCCGGTGGCCTGCGGAAAGAAGACGTAGTCGAGCTTCTTGCCGAGCTTGCCTGCAAGAAACTCGGCGAGCTTGTTTTCAAACCCCTCGCCCTTTTCATTGGAAAACGGCAGATTGCGCGGATCGGCGCAGACGCGCAGAACATTCGGGTCGACCAACTCGAACGAGAGATCGCCGCTGTCCTTGGTCTGCGCCATGGCGACGCCGCCGAGCGCGCAGGACGCAACCAGGACCCACAGTGAAAACAACCAGCGACGATGTCGCCCGGCCTCCGTCATCGCGCTTCCTCCATCTTTTGCTCGAATGCTATCCATGCAACGCAGGATGCACCATGCTCTGCCAAACTTTGTTGGCTTGTCGTGCTGCACTGCAGCGCGGCGATCCCTTGAACTGAGGCGAAAAAATGTCTCGCATCGCTCTCGTGATCGCAGCCTCGGCCCTGCTGGGTCTCTCGACGGTAGCACGCGTCACGGCGGCCGAATTGCCTGTGAGCGAAGTCGCACCGGGAATCTTCGTACACTCCGGGACCATTGCGCTGATGACGCGCGAGAATGAGGGCGACATAGCCAATGTCGGCTTCATCGTCGGCGAGGACGCAGTCGCCGTGATCGACACCGGCGGCAGCCTTCGCGAGGGCGAAGGGCTCCTCGCCGCCGTGCGAGCCCGCACCAGCAAGCCGATCCGCTACGTCATCAACACCCACGGCCATCCCGACCATGTCTTCGGCAACGCGGCCTTCGTTGCGGACGGAACAAGCTTCGTCGGCAACGGCAGGCTGCCGCAGGCTTTGGCGACGCGCGGGCCCTATTATCTCGACAATTTCAGACGCATCATGGGCGGCGCGCTGATCGATCCCGTGAAGATCGTACCGCCCACAATACTCGTCAAGGACACGATGACGCTCGATCTCGGATCGCGCCGCCTGACTTTGCGGAGCTGGCCGGCCGGCCACAGCGACAACGATCTGACCGTGCTCGACGAGACGAGCAAGACGCTGTTCGCGGGCGACCTGGTTTTTCTCCGCCACGTTCCGGTGATGGACGGCAGCATTCGCGGCTGGCTCGGCACGCTCGGGGAACTCGAGACAATTCCGGCACTACGCGTGGTCCCAGGTCACGGCCCTGTGAGCGACTGGCCTGCCGCGCTCGCCGACGAACGGCGTTATCTCACCACGCTGCTGGCGGACGTGCGGGCGTCGAACAAGACGGGCGAGCCGATCCGGACCGCGGCGGACAAGGCGGCCGCGACGGAACGGCCGCACTGGCAGCTGTTCGACGATTACAACGCCCGCAACGCAACCGCAGCATTTTCGGAAATTGAATGGGAGTAGCGAACGCGCTACGCTGGGCGGGAGATCAGCTTCGCTGACTCCGGGGACCATGACCATGCCGGGATGCACACGCCGCCTGCCCCTGATCGCCGCCCTGCTCGGCATCGCCTTCGCTGTGCCGGTGCAGGCTGAAGAGGCCTACGATCCCTGGCCGGGCCTGGTGCAGGATATTTTCAACAACCGCCCGATCAACGACGGCGCCGATGTCATCGGCATCGAGATGCCCTATCGCGCCGAGGATGCGGCCATCGTGCCCGTGACCCTGCGCAGCAAGCTCTCGCCCGCCGACAACCGCCGCATCCGCTCGATCACGCTGGTGATCGACCGCAACCCGGCACCGATGGCGGCGAAGTTCGAGCTTGGCGCGGATGCCAACGTCACCGAAATCTCCACACGCGTGCGCGTTAACAACTACACCGACGTCCATGCGGTGGCCGAACTCACCGACGGCCAGCTCTATGTCTCGAAAGTCTATGTGAAGGCCTCGGGCGGCTGCTCCGCACCGGCGGGAAAGAATGCCGAGGAAGCCAACAACCGGCTCGGCCAGATGCGCTACCGGCAATTCGCGCGCGAGCAGGTCCCGGCGAGCCGAATCCGTGAGGCGCAGATCATGATCGGCCATCCGAACAATTCCGGCCTGCAGATGGACCAGGTCACGCAGCTCTATATTCCCGCCTTCTTCGTCAACCAGCTGAAGCTGACACAGGACGACAGCCCCGTCCTGTCGATGGAAGGCGGTATCTCGATCTCGGAAGATCCCAATCTGCGCTTCACCTATGTCTCCAACGGCGCCAAGCGTATTCGCGCGGAGGCAAAGGACACGGACGGGCACGTGTTCCGCAACGAATGGGATGTGGAGAAGCCGGGGACTTGAGGCTCTCCCTCAGTCGTCATGGCCGGGCTTGTCCCGGCCATCCACGAACTTCGAGCTCACCGTAAGAACGCGGATGCCTGGGCCGAGCCCGGGCATGACGAATACGTCAGGCATACACCGCTCAAAAACACCTCACCTCGGCTTCCGCCTGCGCACGCCGCAAATCGTTCACCGCCGAGTTCGCCTGCTCCGAGGTGCGGAACTGGACGCCGAGATTGCCGCGAACCTGGGCCATGCTGAGCGCAGTTTCGGCGGTGACATATCGTTCATAAGAAACGATCGAAGCCACCACGTCGATCGAGCAGGAGCATTGCTCGATCGACTGCCGCGACTCGCCATTGGCCTTCATGCAGCCATAGACATATTCCGCGCGCGCCGACGTCGGATAATCATTGGCCTCCTCGGCCCGCGCCGCGCAGGCGGTCGCAGCCCACACGGCCAATGCGGCGACAATCGGTCGTAGCTGTCCCGCCAAATTCATCCGCATCCTCCCACAGGTTGCGACGAAAGCTATGCTATGCGTATTGTCCTGAAAAGCACTCCTTCGAGGAAACGGCTCACAAGGTGATGAGAGTTCTCAGTTTGAGAGCGCCTGGACGAATATTGGCGCTCGCGATGACGCTGACGCTGTCGCTGGCCGCACCCGGCCACGCCGCGGATACGATCCGCCTTGCAGTGCAGAAAACCGGAACATTCTCCTGGGAGCTGGCCGCGATCCGTGCAGGCGGCCTCGACAAGGAGGCCGATCTTTCGCTGGACGTCACCGAACTCGCCAGCCCCGAAGCCGGCAAGATCGCGCTGCGCGCCGGCAGTGCCGACATCATCCTGTCCGACTGGCTGTGGGTGTCGCGCGAGCGCGCGCTCGGCGCCAGGCTGACCTTCTATCCCTATTCCAGCGCGCTCGGCGCGGTGATGGTACCGGCGACCTCGCCGATCAAGACGCTGGCCGATCTGAAGGGCCGCAAGCTCGGCGTCGGGGGCGGCCCCATCGACAAGAGCTGGCTGCTGCTGCAGGCCCGGATGAAGCAGGACGGCATCGACATGAAGTCCGATGCGAGCATTGTCTATGGCGCGCCGCCTTTGATCGCCGCCAAGGCACTCGACAGCGAGATGGATGCGAGCCTGAACTTCTGGAATTTCTGCGCGCAGCTCGAGGCCAAGGGTTTTCGCCGCCTCGCCGGCATCGAGGATATCCTGCCGAAGCTGGGCGCCAAGGGCGCGGTCTCCGCGGTCGGCTATGTCTTCGACGAGAATTGGGCGGCGAGCCATCGCGATGCCGTGGCACGCTTCATCGCGATGACCCGCAAGGCCAAGCAGCTGCTGATCAGCTCTGATGCTGCGTGGGACAGAATCGCGCCGCTGACCGGCACCAGCGATGCCACCCTGCTCAGGACCTACCGCGAGCGCTATCGCGACGGCATTCCGCGCCGGAGCATCAACGACGAGGAGGCCGATGCGCGCGTGCTCTATCGCGTGCTGGCCGAGGTCGGCGGCCGTGACCTCGTCGGCCCCGCAGCCGAACTCGATCCCGGCACCTTCTATCACGCAGCCCCCGGAGACTGAGGTGCTGCGTCTTCTCTCGTTTGCCCTGCTGCTCGCGGTCTGGTGGACCGCTGCCCTGTTCGTCGGCGGCGCGAAACTGCCCTCCCCGCCGGCCGTGCTGGAGGTGATGATCGCGGAGGCATCGAGCGGCGCACTGTTCCTGCATCTCGGCGCGACGCTGGCGCGCGTCATCCTCGCCTTCGTGCTGGCGATGTCGCTGGGCAGCGCGATCGGCTATCTCATGGGGCGAGTGAAGCTCGCCGACCGGCTCGGCGATCCCTGGCTGATCCTGCTCTTGAACCTGCCGGCACTGGTCGTGATCGTGCTCGCCTATATCTGGGCCGGTCTGACCGAAGCGGCCGCAATCGCGGCGATTGCCATCAACAAGCTGCCGACCGCCATCGTCACCCTGCGCGAAGGCACGCGCACGCTCGACCGTTCGCTGGACGAGATGGCGACCGTGTTCGCAGTGCCGCGCTGGCGCGCATTCCGCCATGTCGTGCTGCCGCAGCTGGCCCCCTACATCGCGGCCTCCGCCCGCTCCGGGCTGTCGCTGGTGTGGAAGATCGTGCTGGTCGCCGAGTTGCTGGGACGGCCGAACGGGGTCGGCTTCGAGATCGGCGTCGCCTTCCAGCTGTTCGACACGCCACGGCTGCTGGCCTATTCGTTGACCTTCGCCGCCGTCGTACTCGTGATCGAAACCTTGCTGGTGCAGCCGTTCGAAGCCCGCGCAACCCGGTGGCGGCCCCGTGCGGCTTGAGGTCGAGATCACAGGCAAGACGTTCAAAAATGCCGCGGGCGAAACCCACGAGGTGCTGGCGTCGGTCAAGTTCGCGCTCCAATCCGGCGAGGTCGGCGTGCTGATCGGTCCCTCGGGTTGCGGCAAGAGTACGATGCTGCGCATCATCCTCGGGCTCGACCGCGATTTCTCCGGGCATATCGCGCGGCCGCCGGAGGCGCGGATCGGCATGGTGTTCCAGGAGCCGCGGCTGCTGCCCTGGCGCTCGGTCGAGCAGAATGTGCGGCTGGCTGCGCCCGGCATCACCGACGCCAAGCTGTCGGAGCTGTTCAGGATTCTCGAGCTGGAGGCGCATCGCAGCCACTTTCCCGGCGAATTGTCGCTGGGCCTGGCCCGCCGCGTCGCACTTGCCCGCGCCTTTGCGGTCGAGCCCGATCTGCTCGTGCTCGACGAGCCCCTCGCCTCGCTCGACGACGCGCTCGCCGGCCGGCTGCGTGACGAGATCGCGACGCTGGTCGCAAGCCGCCCGGTGATGACGCTGCTCGTCACCCACAGCCTCGATGATGCGATCCGGCTCGGCGACCGGCTGTTTGTCCTGTCGCCGCGGCCGGCGCGTATCGTGCAGGAAGTGCCGATCGGCATTCCGCGCGCCAAGCGCACCGAGGCGGAGCTCGCAAGGATCAGGTCAGAGCTTGCGGCGGTGCAGCTTGAATCGAAATGAAAACTCGTGATCAACTGGACCAAAGGGATTGTCGAGGGAGGTTCACCATGCGGCGTACGCTGATTGCGGTCGGCATCCTGTTGGTTGCGATGCCGGGCGCGGCGCTCGCGCAGGCCAAGGGCAAGGGCATCCGGCTCTGGAACCTCACGACGGAGACGATCTCCGGCTTCCAGCTCTCTCCTGCGGGCAAAACCGACTGGGGTCCGAACCAGTGCCTGAACGACAAGGACAAGGAGGTCGACCACGACGAACGGCTGCGCATCACCGGCGTCGAACCCGGCCGCTACGACGCCAGGGTCAGCTATCCCAATTCACGGCAGTGCGTCGTCCGCGACATCGAGATCAGGGCGGACGCGGTGTTCTCGATCGCCGACAAGGATCTGAAGGACTGCACGAAGTAGCGAAGTCGCCTCACGCCTTGTCGTTCGGGTGCGGGTATTCGCAGCGCCAGCGCACCGCCTGCCACTTCGGATGGTCGCCGACCCATTGCGCGATATAGGGCGGCGCTGCCATGGCGCATTGCGTCGGTGACCCCGCAAAGTTGAACACTAGGTGCTGCTCCTCGCAGGTCGCAGGCGAGAGCACCGCACACACGGTCACCACCAAGTCGATCGGGTTCATGCCGGGATCCTCTCGCGGGACGGGACGGAGTTTAGCACAAAGGGATACGTCCGGAGGAGCGGGAAGTTTCAAAAACGCCGCAGCCTGTCATGGCCGGGCTTGTCCCGGCCATCCACGCCTTGGCTCACGGAACGAAGAACGTGGATGCCCGGGACAAGCCCGGGCATGACGATCTTCTGCGCTAGAAATTCACCCCAAATATCAACCGGGCCTGGTGCCGCTCGAAATTGACGAGGTCGAGATTGCCGGCCGATCCGGCCGGGCGGCCCCAGGCCTGCATGCTCCAGCTCATGGTGAGCCGCGACCGGTCGGAGAGCTGGACGTAAGCGGTCGGCCCCACGAACAGCGCCTGCCCTGCAAACTCGCCGAGACCGATGCCCTCGTATTGCCGGAAATAGCGCATCTCGCCGCCGAGCAGCACATTGGGGCGGACGCGCACCAGGCCGGCGAAGGCGGCGCCGATGGTCGAGCTCTTCTCGGAGACTCCCGCGACCTCGAAGCGGGCCCATTCCGGCTGATAGATCAGGTTGAGCGCGCCGATGGCGAAATTCGGGATCAGCTCGCGGTCGAATGCGAGAGTGAAATCGGTGCCGTACATCCGCCCTTTTGCGCCAGATGTTTCGTCGATGCGATCGCCATGGAGGTCGGCGGCGACGGTCAAACCGAACGGCGCACGCTCGCGGTCGAGCAGGCGATAGCGCAAATCGAGCGAGGCGCCCTGGAAATTAAACTGGCGGCGATCGCCGATATCAGGGAGGCCGGTGATGTCGTGCAGCGTGGCCGTGCCGCCAAGCTCGATGCGGAAGTTCGGCAGCGGGACGACCTCGATTTCGACCTCCTGCGCGAGGGCGCGATAGGTGCCGCTACCCTTGCCGAATCGCCCCGTCGTCTCGATCTGGAATTCGCGCTCACCGGGATTTCCGACATCGGTGCCGATCATGAAGCCGAAGATGTGTTCGGTATCGAAACCCTCTTCGGCGCGGACACATGCCGGTGCAAGCGCGAGCGTGCATGCAACCGCCGTCCAGATTGTGTGGGCTCCAACGCGCATCGTGAACACTACCACGGCTTCAATGGCGTTCGCCACCGAAGCCGCGGCAGGTTCGTCAGTCTTACTTGCGCGCAGCGCAGGCGTACATGTTGATTTCCATGCCGACCGGCACTTCCACGATCTTCGGAGCTTTCCAGGCCATTCGGGTCTCCCAAGGATATTGGGCGCGACAATCGCGCCGGGCGAAACCTAGGGCTGCCTCACGTGCAGCGCAAGTTGGAATCGAACCGCTGATACAGCGAACTGTCGCAATGCGCTTGCGAATTTCCCTCTCGGGCAAACCGCCTTCGCTCCCAGTCAAGCGCGGTTGCTCTCAGCGCAACAATCGCAGAAGCGCGCGGCCGGCGCGCGAGTTCAGCTCCTTCGCATCCAGCGTTCCGTCCTTGTCGGGATTCGCCGCGTTGAAGCGCTGCTCCACGACGGACAGGTATTCGTCGAGCGTGAGTGTGCCGTCGCGATCGGGATCCGCGGCGGCGAGTTCTTTCGCCGTTAACCGTCCGCGCAACTCGCGTGCGTCCAGCGTTCCGTCGCGATCGGGATCGAGCCTGGCGAACAACGCGGCCGCTGCCTTCTTGACCTCGGCAAGATCGAGCGTGCCGTCATTGTCGGTATCGAACATCTTCACCGCACCGCCGGAGGCCGACCAGGCCGGACCGGACAGCACTGCGATCGTGAGCGCAAGCGCAATTGAGCGACGCGATATCATTTTGACCTCCCTGACCATAAGCCCCGAACATGACCCGCTCAACATAAGTCCGCAAGCAGGTGCATCGCATCAATCTTCGCACGATGGAAATTGATGCAGCGCATTCGCGCAAGACGAGCAAATTCACGCGAAGATTGCCGCGCGCACCCTGGCATCTGGCGTCCAACAAATCCGCAGCGCACGTTCGACTTTCGTATTGACGGGTTTTGCATTCGGGCGGAGTGTTGCACCCGCAGCGTCAAAAGGCGCGCATATTGGGAGGAACGGATGAAACGCTTTGCGATGGCCGCGAGCCTCGTCATGCTTGCATCGACGTGTGCCAACGCCCAGACCACCGAGCAGTTGGTCAAGGGTGCGACCGATACATCGAATGTTCTCAACTACGGGATGGGCTACAATCTCCAGCGCTTCTCGACCCTGAACCAGGTCAACAAGGACACCGTCAAGAACCTCGTCCCGGTCTGGAACTACAGCTTCAATGACGATCGCAGCGAGGAATCGCAGCCGCTGGTGTACCAGGGCGTGATCTATGTGACGTCGCACAACGCCACGATGGCGGTGGACGCCAAGACCGGCAAGCAGATCTGGAAATCCAAGATCGAATATCCCGCCGAGACCCCCCGCATCGTCTGCTGCGGCATCATCAATCGCGGCGCTGCGCTCTACGACGGCAAGGTGTTCCGCACGACGCTGGATGCCAACGTGATCGCGCTCGACGCCAAGAACGGCAAGGAATTGTGGCGGCAGAAGGCCGCCGACATCAAGGAAGGTTATTCGATGACGGTGGCCCCGCTGGTCGCCGACGGCGTCGTCATCACCGGCATCTCCGGCGCCGAGTTCGGCACCCGCGGCTTCATCGACGGCTGGGACCCGGCAACGGGCAAGCATCTGTGGCGTACCCATTCGATCCCCTCACCCGACGAGCCCGGCGGCGACACCTGGAAAGGCGACACCTGGAAGCTCGGCGGCGGCTCGACCTGGATCACGGGTTCCTATGACCCCGAGCTCAACACGGTCTATTGGGGCATCGGCAATCCCGGCCCGTTCAACTCGGCGGTGCGTCCCGGCGACAACCTCTACACCTGCTCCGTGCTGGCGATGGATCCCAAGACCGGCAAGATCAAGTGGCACTACCAGTTCTCGCCGAACAATCCGTTCGACTATGACAGCGTGGCCGAGATGGTTCTCGCCGACATGAATGTCGAGGGCAAGCCGACCAAGGTGCTGATGGACGCCAACCGCAACGGCTTCTTCTACGTGCTCGACCGCACCAACGGAAAGCTGCTCGCCGCCAATCCCTACGTGAAGGTGAACTGGGCGACCGGCATCGACATGAAGACGGGCCGTCCGATCGAGACCGACGTGAGCAAGGACGCGCGCGAGGGCAAGAAGGTCACGGTCTATCCGTCGATCCTCGGCGGCAAGAACTGGGAGCCGATGTCGTTCAATCCGCAGACGGGTCTCGCCTACGCCAACACACTCGCCTTCGGCGGCCGGTACAAGACCGAGCCTGTCACCTTCAAGCAGGGCGAATGGTATCTCGGCATGGACCTCACCGATCTCTGGGAGTGGGGTGACGGCCCGCGCGGTCATCTCAAGGCGATTGATCCCATGACGGGCAAGTCGAAGTGGGAAGCGCCGAGCGACATCCCGCGCTTCTCGGGCGTGCTGTCGACCGCGGGCGGCGTCGTGTTCTCGGGTGCGCTGACCGGCGAGTTCGAGGCCTTCGACGCCGACACCGGCAAGAAGCTCTGGCAGTTCCAGACCGGCTCCGGCATCGAGGGGCAACCGGTGACGTGGCAGCAGGACGGCGTGCAGTATGTCGCGGTCACCTCTGGCTATGGCGGCGTCTACTCGCTGTTCTCCGGCGACGAGCGGCTTGCCAACGTGCCGCCCGGCGGCTCGCTGTGGGTGTTCGCGGTGAAGCAATAGCCACGGCACGATGCTGAAAGAGGTCTCTCTCAGGACGGTGGCGATCATCGCCACCGTCGCGGTGCTGACGGTCGCGCTTGCGGCGACCGTTCGTGCCGCGGACGATTCAACCGGCAATCCCGTGCAGGCGCAGATCGACCATGGCAAGTCGACCTATGCCGAGAAATGCTCGCACTGCCACGGCCCCAACATGATGAACCCCGGCACCATCACGCCGGACCTGCGCGCCTTCCCCGACGATAAGACCCGCTTCGTCACCACGGTGAAGAACGGCAAGAACAACAAGATGCCCCCCTGGGGCGACATTCTCAGCGATGACGAGATCGGGAATCTCTGGGCGTTCATCTCGAGCCGGAGGAAGCCATGAAGCACTGGCTCGCCGCATGGGGCATGGCCGCGATCCTCGCAGCGGCGGCGACGGCCGTCCGTGCTGCCGACGATCCGCTCAAGATCTGCCTCGACGAGGATCGGCCACCGCTCTCGGTGCATCAAAAAGGCCGGCCGGACTCCGGCTTCGACGTCTTGCTGGCGCAGGCGATCGCGGAGCGGATGGGGCGGCCGCTGAAAATCCAGTGGTTCGAGAGCAGACTGGACGAGGATTCGAGCCCGCAACTTGAAGCCAATGCGCTGCTGTCCGACGGGCGCTGTTCGCTGGTCGGCGGCTATGCGTTGACGACGGATTCCCTGGTCAAGCCCGGCATGAAGACGGCGCGCCTGCCGGACTTCGCCGGCGCGACGCGCGACGACCGGCGGCGCCGCGTCGCGCTCGGCTTGCTCGCGCCGAGCCAGCCTTACGTCTATTCGCCGATGACGGTGGTGCTCGGGCCGAAGGCGCAGGGGCGCAAGATCGGCGGCATCGGCGATCTCGCCGGCCTTCGCCTCGTGATCGAGAGCGGATCGCTGGGCGACGCCATCCTGATGACGTTCGACAAGGGACGACTGATCGACAGCATCACCCATCTCGTGCCCGGCCGCGACGACCTGCTCGGCGCGCTGGCCCGCGGTGATCATGACGCGACGCTGATCGATCTCGGCCGCTTCGACGCCCATCGTGCCGCGCATCCCGACACCGCGATCACGCCTTCCGGCTACTACTACCCGATCGGCGCCAATCGCGGCTATGTCGGGCTCGCCAGCGATACCGCCCTGATGGAGGCCACCAACAAGGCGCTGACAGCGCTCGCTGCCGAGGGCAAGATCGCCGAATTCGGCAAGCAGGCCGGCCTGACCTACCTGCCGCCGCGCGAGCCCGTGATCCTCGGCGATGTCTGGATGAAGATCATTCAGCAGTGATGCTCCACAGAGCCGGCAACGCAATTCGCTGGTGTGTGGGCCCCGGCTCCGCAGCGCACCGCTGAAGTAGCGCTGCGCGTATGACGCGAAAGGTGCAATCGTCCGGATGACGCACGATTGCGGACGGCGCCGCCATTCGAATGCGCCAATGTGTCTCGCCTCCCGCCCATGGCAGCGCCAGCCTGATGCAGTACCTTCCGCGGAAATCAGGAGGGAATCATGTCCGCAAACTTCAATCGCCGCCACTTCATCGCCGCCGGTACCAGTGCACTCGCGATGCCTTTCGTTGCGCGCGGCGCCTCGGCGCAAGGCAGCTGGCCCTCACGGCAGATTCGCATGATTTGCAGCTATCCCGCCGGCGGACAGACCGATCTGCTCGCCCGCGCCTATGGTGAATTCATCTCCAAGCAGATCGGCAAGACGGTCGTCGTCGAGAACAAGCCCGGGGCCTCCGGTGCGATCGGCACGGCGGAGGTCGCCCGCGCCGAGCCCGACGGCCACACCATGCTGTGCTCGATCTCGACCACCTACATCATGAACCGCGTGGTCATGAAGAATCCCGGCTACGACATGGACAAGGATTTGACGCTCGTCAGCGTCATTCCGGGCGCAGGCCTCCTGCTGATCGCGAACCCCAAGACCGGCGTCAAGACCCTGGAGGATTTCGTCGCCTTCGCCCGCAAGAGCGGCAAGGTGAATTTCGGCACCTACAGCGCGGGCTCCGCTCCGCACATAACGATCAACGAGCTCAACAAGCAATACGGGCTCAATATCGAGCCGGTCCACTACCGCGGCGAAGCTCCGATGTGGACGGGCATGCTGGAGGGCACGCTCGACGCCGCGATGGGCAGCTACACTGCGGCACAATCCGTCCTGCAAAGCGACCGCGGCACCGTGTTCGCGGTGCATTCGAAGAAGGTCGATGCGATCCCCGCCATCAAGACCCTCCCCGAGCAGGGTGCGACGTCGAAATTCTTCACTGTAAGCGGCTTCTCCGGCTGGGCGGTCCCGAAGGCGACGCCGCAAACGGTCGTCGACCGCTTGGCCGAGCTCTGCGTCGCCGCCAACAGCGATCCGAAAGTGAAGGAGGTTCTGGCAACCTTCGTGCTCGAGCCGGCGGTCGGCTTCAAGGAGACCAACGCCCTGTATCAGCGCGAGCTGCCGATCTGGATCGAGAGCGCGAAGTCGCTCGGCCTCGAGCCGGCCTGAACTTTCGGGCACGGCGCGGCGGGCAATCTTCCGCTGCGCCGCACGGCATCCGACCAAAGCCTAGTGTCGGAAGCGCAATTGCAGGCTATGATTGCGCGATGCCGCCGGAACACTTCACCGGCGCGGAGAAAAAAGGCAGCTCGCATGACGCCGGATCCGCTGGCCGTTGCCGCCATGATCATCCTGCTCTTTCCGATGGGCTATTTCACGCTGGCCTCGCCAGCCTTCCTGCTGGTGAAGCTCGACATCAAGCCGGTCGCCCAGCTGCTGCGCGGAATGTTCAACGCCCATTTCCTGGTGATGGGCGTAGCCGGGATCATCGGGACGGCGGCTTTCCTCCTCGCCGGCCGGCTGCTCTTCGCTGCAATCGTCGGCCTTCTGGCGGCTCTGACCATCGTCGGACGCCCCCGATTCATGCAGCGGATGGACGATCAGCTCAGCGCCGGGGATGCCGGCGACGCCGATGCCGCGCGTCGGCTACGCCGACTGCATTGGACCGGTATGCTCGGCAATGCGGTCCTGCTTGCCGGTCTGCTGGCCAGTATTCCCTATATTTCCACGACGGCGTGAGCGGCATTCTCGCGCGGGTGGGCCGAAAGCCCGGCCCGCCTCTAGTGCTCGTTCGCGACGGCAGCGCCCTGCTGTGCCTTGTGGATCGAGGACGGCACCACGCCGAAATATTTCCGGAACACGCGGCTGAAATGCGATGAGCTGGAGAAACCCCAGGAGAATGCGACGTCGGTGATGGTCTTGCCGCCGTGAGCTTCGAGCTCCTGGCGGCAGTTCTGCAGGCGCGCCTGCCAGATGTAATCGCTCACCGTGGTGCCGCGCTCGGAAAACAGCATGTGCAGATAGCGCTTGGAGCAGCCGAGCTCGGCGGAGATCTGGTCGATGCACAGATCCGGATCGCGCAGATGCTCGCGGATGAAGAACTGCGCGCGCACATACATCGCCTCGGGCCCGACACGATCGAACCCCGTGTCCGCTTCGCGCAGCGGCAGCAGCAGCAGGTCGATCAGCGAATCGGCAACGCCGACCGCGCTGTTCGCCGAGAGCTTGGCCGCCTCGTCGAAGGTGGCGTGGACGAAATCATGGGCGATCCGTCCCGTACCCGTCTTCGCCGACAGCTTGCAGGCCGGCATCCGCTGCGACGGGAACCCGCGGTCGCGCAGCAGCGCCTTCGGAACGATCACCACGTCGTGGCGGGTGAAGGCGGGGCTGATGATCGAATGCGGGCAGGAGACATCATAAGCGATGATGTCGCCCGGGTTGATTTCGATGTGGCGACCTTCCTGCTCGAAATAGGACACGCCGTAGGTCTGGAAGTGGATCTTGATGTACGGGTGTTCATTGGCCTTGGCGCGCGCAAGTGTGTGGGCGATGCGGTGCTGGCTGACCTCGATCTGGCAAAGCTTGAGACGCGAGACTGAAGTGTAGTCGATGCGGCCTTCGAGCGAGGACGCCTCCAGCGGATCGACGTCGAAATGCCCGCACAGACTGGTCAGCCCGTCGATCCAGCTCTGGATCTGCCGCTTCGGCGTCAGTCCTGTCGTCGAGAGCGTGTGAATTGTGTCGGACATTAATCCAGCCACTGGTGTTACCCGGGATTCGACGCGAATCGCGACCAGCGCTGCGGAGCCCTGACCCTTGATTGCGTGACGTTTACCTCAAATTTGGGCGATCTTTGGAACGAGCGCCACCGTTCCCTTGCCACCCTTGAAAGTTAATCCTCCGCCTTAGTTGCAGCGTCGTCAAGGGGAACCTGAGCGTTGAGCGCGCAGGCGCGGTCGCGCAGAAGCCGCTGAATTCGCTACTGCAAAATCAAAATGTTCGCATCCGTGCGCTGTCAAGCAAACCGGCTTCTCTCTTGGGCAAGTTTCCCGATGGCGAAGTCGTTACGGATTGCAGCAGGAACAATAAAAACGGGCCGCTCCTGCACGCGGACCCGTAGCTCTCATCCCGAGGAGGAAACAGCACAGCATCGGTTCTGGTCCCCAATCTTGACCGCCCTGCACGAGCAGACGCCGGACAACAAGCCCGGTGATTAAGCAATGCTTCGGAAACAATAAACGAGATCAAACGGAGGAATGACTATGCGCAAGGTGCTACTGGCGACCTTTCTTGGCTCCGCGGCGGCTCTCGCCGCCGGCAGCGCGTCAGCCAATGACGAGCTGAACAAGATGTCGCAGAACCCGAAAGACTGGGTGATGCCGGCGGGCGACTATGCCAACACCCGCTATTCCAAGCTGAATCAGATCAACGCACAGAATGTCGGCAAGCTTCAGGTCGCCTGGACCTTCTCGACCGGCGTGCTGCGCGGCCACGAAGGCGGCCCGCTGATCGTCGGCAACATGATGTACGTCCACACGCCGTTCCCGAACAAGGTCTATGCTATTGACCTTTCGAACGAGAACAAGATCGTCTGGAGGTATGAGCCCAAGCAGGATCCGAACGTCATCCCGGTGATGTGCTGCGACACCGTGAATCGCGGCGTTGCCTATGGTGACGGCAAGATCTTCCTGCACCAGGCCGACACGACCCTGGTCGCACTCGATGCCAAGACCGGTCAGGTTGCATGGACCGCCAAGAATGGCGATCCCGGCAAGGGCGAGACCGGCACCTCGGCGCCGCTCGTCGTCAAGGACAAGGTGCTGATCGGCATCTCGGGCGGTGAGTTCGGCGTTCAGGCCCATATGTCCGCCTACGACATCAAGACCGGCAAGCTGGCCTGGCGCGGATACTCCGAAGGACCGGACAACCAGCTTCTGGTCGATGCCGAGAAGACCACCGCGCTCGGCAAGCCGATCGGGAAGGACTCCAGCCTCAAGACCTGGCAAGGCGACCAGTGGAAGATCGGCGGCGGCGCCACCTGGGGCTGGATCTCCTACGATCCCGAGCTGAACCTCGTCTATTACGGGTCGGGCAATCCCTCGACTTGGAATCCAAAGCAACGTCCGGGCGACAACAAGTGGTCGATGACGATCTGGGCACGTAATCCGGATACCGGCATGGCCAAGTGGGTCTATCAGATGACGCCCCATGACGAGTGGGACTATGACGGCGTCAACGAGATGATCCTCTCGGACCAGTCGATCAACGGCCAGCCGCGCAAGCTGCTGACCCATTTCGACCGCAACGGCCTCGCCTACACGATGGACCGCGCGACCGGTGAACTGCTGGTCGCCGAGAAGTACGACCCGAAGGTGAACTGGACCTCTGGCGTCGACATGGACAAGAACTCGCCGACCTACGGCCGTCCGAAGGTGCTCGACACTGCTTCGACTGACAAGGCGGGTGAGGACGTCAACGTGAAGGGCATCTGCCCGGCCGCGCTCGGCACCAAGGACGAGCAGCCGGCAGCCTACTCGCCGGACACGCAGCTGTTCTATGTTCCGACCAACCACGTCTGCATGGACTACGAGCCGTTCAAGGTGAGCTACACCGCGGGCCAGCCCTATGTGGGTGCGACGCTCTCGATGTATCCGCCGGCGGGTGAGACCCATATGGGTAACTTCATCGCCTGGGACGGCAAGACCGGCAAGATCGTCTGGTCGAACAAGGAGCAGTTCTCGGTCTGGTCGGGTGCGCTCGCAACCGCCGGCGGCGTGGTGTTCTACGGCACGCTCGAAGGCTATCTGAAGGCAGTCGATGCCAAGTCCGGCAAGGAGCTCTACAAGTTCAAGACTCCCTCCGGCATCATCGGCAACGTCACGACCTATGAGAACGGCGGCAAGCAGTATGTCGCAGTGCTCTCGGGCGTCGGCGGCTGGGCCGGCATCGGCCTGGCGGCAGGCCTGACCGATCCGACCGCCGGTCTCGGCGCAGTCGGCGGCTACGCAGCCCTCAGCAACTACACGGCTCTCGGCGGTACGCTGACCGTGTTCTCGCTGCCGGCCAATTAGCCCCAGCCCGCATCGTCCCGGCGCGTGGATCAACTCCACGCGCCGGCTCGTCTCCACCTGATGCCGTCGAGGACAAACTCTTGCGTAAAATTTGCTCTGTCATTGCTGCGATGATCTTCGTTGCCTCGGGGGGAATTGCTGTTGCGGAAGGTCCGGGCGATCCGACCGCCGTGAAGAAGGAAGACGACGGAAAATGGCTCGATAAGGAAGGAAACCCGACCTACAAGATTTCTGCCGACGGCAGCGTGGACTGGTTCACCTATTCCGGATACCGCCGCTATCACTCCGACTGCCACGTCTGCCATGGCCCCGACGGCATGGGATCCACCTACGCGCCGGCGCTCAAGGACTCGGTGAAGACCATGAGCTATGGCGACTTTCTCGGCGTGGTTGCCTCCGGCCGCAAGAACATCTCGACCGCGCAGGAGAATGTCATGCCGGCGTTCGGCGACAACCCGAACGTCGCCTGCTACATGGACGATCTCTACGTCTATCTCCGCGCCCGCTCGACCGAAGCCTGGGGCCGGCAGCGTCCCGCCAAGAAGGACGAGAAGACTGCAAGCTACACCAAGGCGGAAGACGCCTGCATGGGCCATAAATGAACGTTGCAAGGGCTGCCAAGACTACTTCTTGGCGTCCCATGAGAATCTGAGGAGTTACCGATGAAGACACGTGCCGCCGTCGCTTTCGAAGCCAAGAAACCGCTCGAGATCGTCGAACTCGATCTGGAAGGGCCGAAGGCCGGCGAAGTGCTGGTCGAGATCAAGGCGACGGGCATCTGCCATACCGACGCCTACACGCTCGACGGCTTCGACAGCGAGGGAATTTTCCCGTCGATCCTGGGCCATGAGGGTGCAGGCATCATCCGCGAGATCGGACCGGGCGTCACCTCGGTCAAGCCGGGCGACCACGTCATCCCGCTCTACACCCCGGAATGCCGACAGTGCAAAAGCTGCCTGAGCCAGAAGACCAATCTCTGCACCGCGATCCGCGCGACGCAAGGCAAGGGCGTGATGCCCGACGGCACCAGCCGCTTCTCTTACAAGGGCAAGCCGGTCTACCACTATATGGGCTGCTCGACCTTCTCGAACTTCACCGTGCTGCCGGAGATCGCGGTCGCCAAGATCCGTGAGGACGCGCCGTTCGACAAGAGCTGCTACATCGGCTGCGGCGTCACCACCGGCGTCGGCGCCGTGGTCAACACGGCCAAGGTCGAGCCGGGCTCCAACGTGGTCGTGTTCGGCCTCGGCGGCATCGGCCTCAACGTGATCCAGGGCGCCAAGATGGCCGGCGCCGACAAGATCATCGGCGTCGACATCAACGACTCCAAGGAGGATTGGGGCCGCCGGTTCGGCATGACCGAGTTCGTCAACCCAAAGAAGATCACCGGCGACATCGTCCAGCATCTCGTCGGCCTCACCGACGGCGGTGCCGACTACACCTTCGACTGCACCGGCAACACCACCGTGATGCGCCAGGCGCTGGAAGCCTGCCATCGCGGCTGGGGCACTTCGATCATCATCGGCGTCGCCGAATCCGGCAAGGAGATCGCCACCCGCCCGTTCCAGCTCGTCACCGGGCGTAACTGGCGCGGCACGGCCTTCGGCGGCGCGCGTGGCCGCACCGACGTGCCGAAGATCGTCGACTGGTACATGAACGGAAAGATCCAGATCGATCCGATGATCACCCACGTGCTCAAGCTCGAAGAGATCAACAAGGGTTTTGACCTCATGCACGAGGGCAAATCCATTCGTTCCGTCGTCGTGTACTAGCTCGAAAGCGTCACCCCCAAGGAGGATCGGCCCATGACTGTTGCACTCCACCCCTCGATCGACAACGGCCTCAAACAAGGCACCGGCCATTTTGCCGGCGGCACGCTCGCCTGCAAATGCAAGGACCACCAGGTCAAGGTCGCGGTGAAGGGCGACGTCGCCCACAACCACGCCTGCGGCTGCACCAAGTGCTGGAAGCCGCAGGGCGCGACGTTCTCCGTCGTCGCCGTCGTGCCGCGCCAGAACGTCAGCGTGCTCGAAAACGGCGACAAGCTTGAGATCGTCGACGCGTCCGCGGTGATCCAGCGCCACGCCTGCAAGGCCTGCGGCACGCATATGTTCGGCCGCATCGAGAACAAGAACCACCCGTTCTACGGCCTCGACTTCATCCACCCCGAACTGTTCCAGGAACAGGGATCACAGGCGCCGCAATTTGCCGCCTTCGTCTCCTCCGTGATCGAATCGGGCGTGAAGCCGGAACAGATGGCCGGCATCCGCGCACGGCTGAAGGAGATCGGGCTCGAGCCCTATGACTGCCTGTCGCCGGCGCTGATGGACGCGATCGCAACCCACGTGGCGAAAGCCAAAGCCGCGTAACCAAGGCGGCCTGAACAAGGCCGCCGGACCACAGTCCTTGCCCCGTCCACTCGCTGGCCCCCCAGCGAGCCGGATGGGGCCAGTCTCGGGGCGACCGCGGCGATGCCGCCGCCTCTCTGCGTATGAGGGCCATGAGCTCCTCAGTCCTGGTCTCTGAATGACTGCGCAGTGCCGCCCGCTTCCTGCTTGAAGTCCGCGCCCCTGCGCTTCTCCCTCCCTCGACTGAGGCATCCTGCTTCGTCCGCGCGGTCATCCTGCCGGACGAAGCTTTTTTACGTGCGCTCCTTTCGCAAACGCACAGCGCAACCCACCGGCGCGCGACGTGACGGCGCGCCCTGCTTTTGACAAACCTGCGTTGCAGTCTTTTCCCGTTAAGAACACTCGGCTGTGAATGCCAGGCCTGTGCGATCTCTGTTACGGTCGCGCCGTCACGATGCCGCGCGAAGTTCAATCAAACAAGAACAACACGGGAGAGGTATCGAGCACATCCGGACATCACGATTCGCATTCCTGCCTCCTGCCGGGATCTGCCCGCGCGGGACAACCGGCCCGAATGCGGCGACGACGCAACATTGCGCCGACGGACGTCGGCAATGTCAGAATCAACAAGCTTATGAAGAGCGAGGGACGATCATGATCAAGGTGAAGATCAACGGCCAGGAACAGAGCTGGGACGGCGACCCGGATCTCCCGCTACTCTGGTTCCTGCGTGACGAGACCGGGCTGACCGGTACCAAATATGGCTGCGGCCAGGCCCTGTGCGGCGCCTGCACGGTCATCGTCGACAAGGAAGCCGTGCGCTCCTGCGTCACGTCGATCAACGACGTCGCCGGGCGCGAGGTCACCACGATCGAGGGCCTGCATCCGAACGGCGATCATCCCGTCCAGAAGGCCTGGCGGCAGGTCAACGTCCCCCAATGCGGCTTCTGCCAGGCTGGCCAGATCATGCAGGCTGCTTCGCTGCTGATGGAGAACCCCAAGCCGTCGCACGACCAGATCCGCGAGGCGATGGCCGGCAATATCTGCCGCTGCGGCTGCTATCAGCGCATCGAGAACGCGGTCCATCTCGCATCGACGGGAGTGTGACATGAATTTCATCGACAACCCCGGGAAGCTTCGTGGCTTCGAAAAGAACATCCGCGTCGAGAAGGTTTCGCGCCGCAACATCCTGAAGGGACTTGGCATCACCGGCGGCTTCGTGCTCGCCGCGCCCGTGATGTCCCGCCAGGCCTTTGCCTATGAGACCGGCGCCGGCAAGATGCCACACGGCGTCGTGGTCGATCCGCGCGTGTTCGTCGCGGTCGCGCCCGACGGCACCGTCACCATCCTCGCGCACCGCGCGGAGATGGGCACCGGCGTGCGCACCAGCCTGCCGCTGATCGTGGCCGAGGAGATGGAAGCCGACTGGTCGAAGGTCAAGGTGCAGCAGGCCCATGGCGACGAGGTCAAGTTCGGCAATCAGGACACCGACGGCTCGCGCAGCACACGGCATTATCTGATCCCGATGCGCCAGATCGGCGCCTCGGCCCGCACCATGCTGGAACAGGCCGCGGCCAAGCGCTGGAACGTGCCGGCGACCGAGGTCAAGGCCGTCAATCACGAGGTCGTCCACAGCGCGAGCGGGCGCAAGCTCGGCTTCGGCGAGTTGGCTGCCGATGCCGCCAAGGAATCGGTGCCGGCTATCGAAGGCCTCAAGCTGAAGGACCCCAAGGATTTCCGCTATCTCGGCAAGGGCCAGGTCGGCATCGTCGATCTCCACGACATCACCACCGGCAAGGCGCGCTACGGCGCCGACGTGCGGCTGGCAGGCATGAAATACGCAGTGATCGCCCGCCCGCCGGTGACCGGCGGCAAGCTGGTCTCGTTCGATCCCGACGCGGCGCTGAAGGTGCCCGGCGTCGAGAAGGTGATGAAAGTTCAAGGCTGGCCGTGGCCGTCGAAATTCCAGCCGCTCGGCGGCGTCGCCGTGATCGCACGCAACACCGGCGCGGCGATCAAGGGCCGCGACGCACTGAAGCTGGTCTGGGACGACGGCGCCAACGGCAAATACGACTCGGTCGCCTATCGCAAGGAGCTCGAGGAGGCCTCGCGCAAGCCCGGCCTCGTCGTGCGTGCCGAGGGCGACGCGGACGCTGCGCTGAAGAGCGCCGACAAGGTCGTCGTCGGTGAATACTACCTGCCACACCTCGCCCATGTCAGCATGGAGCCGCCGGTGGCGGTCGCCGACGTCAAGGGCGACAAGGCAGAGATCTGGGCGCCGGTGCAGAGCCCCGGCGGCACGCGCGAAGACGTCGCCAAGACGCTCGGTATTCCCGAGGGCAATGTCACCGTCAACGTGACGCTGCTCGGCGGTGGCTTCGGCCGCAAGTCGAAATGCGACTTCGCGCTCGAAGCCGCGCTGCTGTCGAAGGAACTCGGTGCGCCCGTGAAGGTGCAGTGGACGCGTGAGGACGACATCCACCATGACTTCCTGCACACCGTCTCGGTCGAGCGGATCGAGGCGGGGCTCGACAAGAGCGGCAAGGTGATTGCCTGGCGTCACCGCAGCGTGGCGCCCACCATCGCGTCGACGTTCGCGGCGGGCGCCAAGCACGCGGCGCCGTTCGAACTCGGCATGGGCCTCGTCGACATGCCGTTCGAGATCGCCAACATCTCCTGCGAGAACCCGGAAGCTGCGGCGTTCACCCGAATCGGCTGGTTCCGCTCCGTCTCGAACATCCCGCGCGCCTTCGCGGTGCAGTCGATGGTCGGCGAGATCGCGGCTGCGACCGGACGCGACCAGAAGGAGACGCTGCTCGCGCTGATCGGCAGCCCGCGCATCGTCAAGCCCGCCGTCAAGGACATGTGGAACTACGGCGAGCCCACCGACAGCTACCCGATCGACACCGCGCGCCTGCGCAAGGTGGTCGAGCTGGTCGCCGAGAAGGGCGAATGGGGCCGTCAGGTGCCCAAGGGTCACGGCCTTGGCATTGCCGTGCACCGCAGCTTCGTCAGCTACATCGCGACCATCGTCGAGGTCTCCGTCGACGACAAGGGCAAGCTGAGTGTGCCGCGGGTCGACACCGCGATCGACTGCGGCACCTATGTCAACCCCGAGCGCATCGCCTCGCAAATCGAGGGCGCGGCGATCATGGGGCTGAGCCTTGCCAAATACGGAGCGGTCACCTTCAAGGACGGCAAGGTGGAGCAGAAGAACTTTGACGACTTCCCGGTCGTCAGGATGGACGAATCCCCTGTCGTGACCAACGTCTACATCGTTCCGCCCGGACCCGACACGCCGCCGAGCGGCGTCGGCGAGCCCGGCGTGCCGCCCTTCGCACCCGCACTGATGAATGCGATCTTCGCCGCGACGGGCAAGCGTATCCGCAATCTTCCGCTCGGCAAGCAATTGGAGGCTTAGCGCGGGAACATAAGGCGGCTCCGCGCCGTTTCCATCGATCTGACAGGAGCAGATCGATGACCAACATCTCAAGGGCGCTCGCAGTCTCGTTGCTGTCGGGCGCCTTTTTCATGACGACCACAGGCGCGTTCGCGCAGAGCAGCACGACCCCGCCGACCACGGCCACGCGTCCCACCGCGCCGGAGCAGAACTCGCTGCCCAACGCAACCGCTCCGCCCGCCTCGACCACCCAGACCACCGGGCAGAGCAGCACCGACCCCAAGATTCAGGAGATGAACCAGAAGGAAAAGGACAAGGTGGATCGCCAGGGGAAGTAGTAGTTTCGCGTCTGCCCATCGTGCCCTCGCCCTTGCGGGAGAGGGCAGCGACGCTGGTGGCGACAAACTCGCTTGGGTGAGGGGTTTGTCTCCGCGAGCGCGCGTCGCAATGTGTGTACGCGGATAGGACCCCTCATCCGGCGCGCGCCACCTTCTCCCGCAAGGGGAGAAGGAAGACAGCAAAATGCGGCGGACGTTGCCGTCCGCCGCATTTGCCCCCAGAGGCTCCGCTTCTTTCGATCCGCCTGCGGAGCTTATTTCTTCAGCGCGAACACCCAGACGACGCCGCCTTGCGGCACGTTCGCCTCGATGCCAATGTTATTGGTCACGAGTGCATCCTGGATGCGCTGCGCGTCGACGCCCCAGCCCGACTGGATCGCGATATACTGGGTGCCGTCGATCTCATAGGACACCGGCATGCCCATGATGCCGGAGTTGGTCTTCTGCTCCCACAACAGCTCGCCGGTCTTGGCGTTGAAGGCGCGGAAGTTGCGATCGTTGGTGCCGCCGACGAAGACGAGGTCGCCCGCCGTCGCCGTCACCGAACCGAACAACTGGGATTTCGGGAAGTTGTGCTGCCACACCTTCTTCCCCGTGGCGGGATCCCAGGCTTGCAGCTCGCCGAAATGATCCGCCCCCGGCTTGGTCTTCAGGCCGATGTCCTCCGGCTTGGTGCCGAGCCAGAGCTCGCCCGCCTTGAGCGGAACCTTCTCGCCCGTGAAGCCACCGCAGAAATTCTCGTTGGCAGGCACGTAGACGAGGCCGGTCTTCTGGCTATAGGCCGCCGACGGCCAATCCTTGCCGCCCCACAGCGACGGGCAGAACTCGACCCGCTTGCCGATGACCGGCTTGTGCGCGGGATCGACGATCGGCTTGCCGGACTCGTCGATGCCCTTCCAGACGTCGGTCGCGACGAACGGCCATCCGGCGACGTAGTTGATCTTGGTCGGGGTGCGCTCCAGCACCCAGAAGATCGCGTCGCGGCCGGGATGGATCAGGCTCTTGATGGTGCGGCCATCGCGTTGCAGGTCGATCAGCATGGGTGCGTCGACCTCGTCCCAGTCCCAGGAATCGTTCTGGTGGTACTGGTGATAGGTTTTGATCTTGCCGTTGTTCGGATCAAGCGCGAGCACCGACGAGGTGTAAAGATTATCGCCCGGATGCGTCTCGCCCGGCCACGGCGCGGCGTTACCGACGCCCCAATAGATCGTCTTGGTATCCTTGTCGTAATTGCCGGTCATCCAGGCAGAACCGCCGCCGGTCTTCCAATCGTCGCCCTGCCAGGTGTCGTGACCGGGCTCGCCCTCGCCGGGAATGGTGAAGGTGCGCCACAGCTCCTTGCCGTCCTTGGCATCGAACGCGGCGACGTAGCCGCGCACGCCGAGCTCACCACCGGAGCCGCCGACGATGACCTTGCCCTCGATAATCAGCGGCATCAGGGTCATATACTGACCCTTCCTGTAGTCCTGCACCTTGGTGTCCCACAGGACCTTGCCGGTCTTGGCGTCGAGCGCGACAACGTGGTCGTCGGTGGTGGCGAGATAGAGCTTGTCCTCCCACAGGCCGACGCCGCGATTGGTCGGATGCAACTGGAACAGATCGTCTGGGAGCTGCCGCTTGTAGCGCCAATATTCGTCGCCGGTCCTGGCGTCGATCGCGATCACCTGTCCCATCGGGGTCGTCACGAACATGACGCCGTTGTTGACGAGCGGCGGTGCCTCATGGCCCTCCACCACGCCGGTGGCAAACGTCCAGACCGGGGTGAGATTCTTCACGTTCGACGTGTTGATCTGGTCGAGCGGGCTGTAGCCCTGCCCGTCATACGTACGCCGATAGAGCATCCAGTTGCTGGGTTCCGGATTTTCCAGGCGCTGCTGGGTCACCGGAGAATAATTCTCGATCGGGCCGGCGCTCGCGGCGGTCGAAACGAGACAGGTGAAGGCGACGAAGCCGGACAGGTACCATTGCTTCCTGGTGACCGACGTTTTCCTGGACGTTTTCATGGACGTTCCCCTTTTTCATCCGTTTGAATTCTTGTTTTGAATTGTTGTTTTGAATTCGTATCGTTCGTCCCGTCGTCCGCCCCTCGGCGGATGCGGCCTCTCGTGACGCGGGCATGTCCCGCACCGTCCGTCATCCTGGCTGCACGCCTCCCACCTTTCCGATGAAGTTACCGGCGACGCTGAGCGAGCCGTCGGCGAGCGCAATCGGCAGGGCGGCGAGCCGCCGCGGCGCCGGCCCGAACACGACCTGCGCGCTCGCACGGGGATCGTATTCGGAGTTGTGGCACATGCACTTGAACACCTCCTTGTCGCCGACGTCGCTCTTGACCCAGGCGGTGACAGGACAGCCGGCATGCGAGCAGATCGCCGAATAGGCGAGGATGCCGTCGACGGCACGCGCACGGGTTTGCTCGTCGAGCTCGGCGGGATCGAGCCGGATGATCAGGATCTCGTTGAGGCGAGAGGCGTTGCGTACCACCGATGTGCTCGGATCCTTCGGCCAGGCATGCACCGGCGGTCCGCCCCTCGGGATGTCAGCGGAGGTGATCAGCTTTCCTTCCTGCTCACCGTCGGAGAAGACCAGCTGGTCGCCCTTCTTCGGACGCTCGTCGGAGCCGGGCGGATCCTCGCCCGCGCGAGCCTGCACGGAACAACCGAGGCACGCGGTGGTCGCGAGCGCCCCAAGCAGCAGCGTTCGCCGCGTCTGCTCCGCACTTGCGTCGATGTCAGGCTCCGCGGTGCTCTCGGAGGATGAGGAGGTGATGCTGAATGATGCGCGCGACATGCCCGCTAGCAGGCGCTGGAACTCTGCCGAAATGAAGGCGGAGAATTGGCGCCGCAGTGCATCAATATGGCTTTGCTCGCGTTGATTGAACGCGAGTGAACGCATTCAAACGCGTTTTCGCAAGTTCTACGTCGTACCGCGCGAGCGGCATGATGATTTTGCAGACCAGATCGACGATGTCGGAATTGGTGCGGCGCGCTGTCGATCACGCAATGCAACTTCGAAGCGATACACTGCACGCTTCGCAGGCAGGCTCGTCGTCAGGACCTCAGCACGTGACGCGGCGCGGCGATACGGCCAGCGATCGTCGCCGATGCCATCTCAAAACTGTCGGCGATGCGCCGCGCCTTGTCGATGAACAGCGCGGCTGCCGGGGGCGGGCAAACCTCGCGCGCGGTCTGTTCGAACAGATCGAGCCAGCGGTCGAAATGATCGCCGACCAGGTTCAGCGGCATATGCGCCCGCATCGGCGAGCCATGATAGCGGCCGCTCATCAGGACGACCGACGACCAGAAATCTCGGAGCTTGGCGAGATGCTCGTCCCAGTTCTGCACGATCGCGAACACCGGTCCCAGCAGCGCATCCTCGCGCACGCGTCCGTAGAAGCGGGTGACGAGTTCCCCGATCATCTCTTCGGTAATCCCGGTGCGCTCGATCGCATCCTGGGTCAGCAGGTTCCGCCGTGCGACCGCAGCTTCGCGCTCGGCCTTCAGTCGATCCGACATATCCTTCGTTTTCCGTTCCGTTGGTCCCGCCAGCCGCCCGTTCGACATTGTCAGGCCAATTGCGAGCGGCGTCTTTGTCGCAGCGCAAATGCGGGAATCAGGCGGCCGACGCTGAACGCCCGCCGCTGGCGCATCGATCAGGCGCCGTAAGTGTAAAAGCCCTGCCCGGTCTTGCGGCCGAGATGGCCGGCATCGACCATTTCCCTGAGCAAGGGGGCCGGACGGTATTTGGGGTCGTTGAAGCCTTTGTAAAAGACCTCCATCACCGACAGCATGGTGTCGAGGCCGACCAGATCGGCGAGTGCCAGCGGCCCGATCGGATGGTTGCAGCCGAGCTTCATGCCGGCGTCGATCTCCTCGGCGGTCGCGATGCCTTCCTGCAGCGCGAAGATCGCCTCGTTGATCATCGGGCAGAGGATGCGGTTGACGGCAAAGCCCGGACTGTTCTTCGCGGTGATCGCCACCTTGCCGACGCGCTGGGCAAAATCGAGCGCCTTGGCATGGGTATCGTCGGAGGTCTGCAAGCCGCGGATCAGCTCGAGCAGCGCCATCACCGGCACCGGGTTGAAGAAGTGCATGCCGATGAAGCGGTCGGGACGATCAGTTGCGGCTGCGAGCTTGGTAATCGAGATCGACGAGGTATTGGTCGCGAGCAGCGTGCGCGGCGACAGCGTGGCGCAGAGGTCCTTCAGGATCTTGACCTTGAGCTCCTCGTTCTCGGTCGCGGCCTCGATGACGAGATCACAACTGGCAAGCTTCGCCCGGTCGGTGGTGCCGGTGATGCGCTTGAGCGTGGCGTCGCGGTCGGCCGCCGACATCTTCTCCTTCTTGACCAGCCGCTCGAGGCTGCCGCCGACGGTGGCGAGGCCGCGGTTCACCGCCGCATCGGAAATGTCGACCATCACGACCGAAAGACCGGCCGCCGCGCAGATCTGCGCGATGCCGTTCCCCATGGTCCCTGCCCCGATGATGCCAACCGTCTGGATCATTGCCTCAAATCCTTCTCATCCTGCGGCCCGTGCCAGCCGGCCAGGCGCCATTTTCCTGCATCAGGATCTAGCACCGCCACCGGGCGGGTGCGACCTGATCCTGCCCCTTCCTTAAAGCATCCGAGGCGGGAATAAAGCCGCAAACGGCACGATTTGACGGCCTCGCAGCCTGTTTGGCCCGGGCGATGTGCCGCATGCGCCCCCAATGAAGCCCCAAGGCTGTGGGGAGCTCCCGGCTCAATCCGCCGGGGCGGCTTGCGGCCCTCCCCGCCTCATCCGAGACGGAGCACCTTGCCCGGATTCATGATGTTCTTGGGATCGAGCGCCCGCTTGATCGTCCGCATGATGTCGAGCTCGGTCCTGGAACGATAGTGCGAGAGCTCGTCGAGCTTCTCGATGCCGATGCCGTGCTCCGCCGAGATCGAGCCGTCCATGGAGGTGATGAGGTCGTTGACGGCCCGGGTGATCGCCGCGGAATACTGGCCGAGCGCGACGCGATCCATGCCCTTCGGACCCATGAAGGAGAAGTGGACATTGCCGTCTCCGATATGGCCGAGCGGATAGGGGCGGATCGTCGGCAGGATGTCGAGCGCCGCCTTGAGGCCCTTGTCGATGAACTCGGGAATCCGGGAGACCGCGACCGACACGTCGTAGCTCAAGCCCGGCCCCTCGGCACGCGATGCCTCGGCCACGCTCTCGCGAATGCGCCACATGTTGCGCGACTGCGCCTCGGTTTGCGCGATCACCGCATCCAGCACCCGGCCGGCTTCAAGCTGGTCGGCCAGAAACTGCTCCATCCGCTCAGACATGCCCGCGCCGCCGTCCTCGCGCGGCCGGGCCGACGACCATTCCAGAAGCAGATACCACTCGGTCTCCGCCTTGAGGGGGTCCTGGGTGCCGGGAATGTGGCGCAGCACCATGTCGGTGCAGGCGCGGCTCATCAGCTCGCAGGAGCCGACATTGTCGTCGGACGCCGCGTGCGCCTCCGACAAGAGTTCGATCGCGGCGCTGGGATCGCGGATCGCGAGCCATGCCGTGCAGACGTCCTTCGGCGCGGGCCAGAGCTTCAGCACCGCCCTGGTGATGATACCGAGCGTGCCCTCGGCGCCCATGAACAGGTGCTTGAGATCGTAGCCAGTGTTGTCCTTCTTGAGTGCGCGCAGGCCGTTCCAGACCTCGCCATTGGCAAGCACGACCTCGAGACCCAGCACCAGATTTCGCGCATTGCCATAGCGCAGCACCTGCACCCCGCCGGCATTGGTGGACAGATTGCCGCCGATCATGCACGAGCCCTGGGCGCCGAGGCTGAGCGGAAGAAAGCGATCATGGCGCGCCGCGGTCTCCTGAAGCGTCTGGAGGATGCAGCCTGCTTCCACCGTCATGGCATAGCCGACGGGATCGACACTCAGCACCTGGTTCATTCGACCAACCGACAGCACGATGCCGCAGTGCGTGGGCCACGGCGTGGCACCGCCCATCAAGCCGGTGTTGCCACCCTGCGGCACGATTGCAATGCCGTTGTCGTGGCAGAGCTTGACGACAGCGGAGACCTCCGCGGTGCTCGCCGGTCGCACGACCGCCGCGGCCTGCCCCGCCAGGTCGCCGCGCCAATCGGTCAGGAAAGGCTGCTTGTCCTGCTCGTCCAGGATCAGGCCCTTGTCGCCCACGATGGCCCGCAAGCGATCGACGATGGCTGGCGTCACGGGCGCGGTCGGAATCGAGGGAGCGATGGGAAGGGCTGCACCCGGCATGTATTCCTCTCTTTGCGGCTCTTCTGCGCAGCCTGAGGCGCGCCGGCCTTCGTTGTTGTTTTCAGTTCTGGGCGTTCGCGCGATGAGCCTAGCATGAAGGTCACGCGTGCGGGAACGTCCCCCGCTGCGACGCTTGTGCAGACCTGCCGCGACGGCCCGTCGGGAAGCGCACTTCCGCCGCCGCCCGACGTACCCTACTGTGCCGCCATCAACCTGGATTGGAGATCATGAGCCGCTTCTGGAGTCCCGTCGTCCATACGCTTTCGCCCTACGTCCCCGGCGAGCAGCCGAAGCAGGACGGCATCGTCAAGCTCAATACCAACGAGAACCCCTATCCGCCCTCGCCGCACGTGCTGGCGGCGATCGCCTCGGCCGCGGAACGGCTGCGCCTCTATCCCGATCCGCACGCCACACGCCTGCGCGAGGCGATTGCGGCCGGCTGCGAAGTCGCGCCCGAGCAGGTGTTCGTTGGCAACGGCTCGGACGAGGTTCTGGCGCACACCTTCCAGGCCCTTCTGAAGCACGACAGGCCGCTGCTGTTTCCCGACGTCACTTACAGCTTCTATCCCGTCTATTGCCGGCTCTATGGCATCGTGCATGAGGAAGTGCCGCTCGATGCCGCGATGAGGATCGCGCTCGGCGACTACCGGCGTCCCTCGAGCGCCGTCCTTCTCTGCAATCCCAACGCGCCCACCGGGGTCGCCATTCCGCGCGAGGCGATCGCATCCCTGCTCGCCGAAAACCCGGATCGGCTGGTGGTGGTGGACGAAGCCTATGTCGATTTCGGCGCCGAGAGCGCCGTGCCGCTCGTTGCGCACCACGACAATCTGCTCGTCATCCAGACCTTCTCGAAGTCGCGCTCGCTCGCCGGCCTGCGGGTTGGCTTTGCGATCGGCCAGCGGCCACTGATCGAGGCGCTGGAGCGGGTGAAGGACAGCTTCAACTCCTATCCCGTCGATTGCCTCGCCATCGCCGGCGCCGTCGCTGCCATCGAGGACGACGCGTGGTTCCAGAAGACCCGCGCCCGCATCATCGCGAGCCGCGAAATCCTGGCTCGCGATCTCGAACAGCTCGGCTTCGAGGTGCTGCCGTCGCTCGCGAACTTCGTCTTCGCGCGCCATCGGAGCCGGAGCGGAGCCGATCTCGCCGCGGCGCTGCGCGAGCGCGGCGTTCTGGTCCGGCATTTCCGAAAGCCGCGCATCGACGACTTCCTGCGCGTCACGGTCGGAACGGAGGAGGAGTGCGGGCGGCTGGTCGAGGTGTTGCGCGGAATGATCTGATCCGAAGACTTTAGAAGCCGCGCCGCCGCGGGAACTTTGCGCATTTCAAGGACGTTGGAACTGGTGACCAGGCGCCTCGTGGCCCCGGCGCCATTCGACGGAGTTTCGCGATCTTTTCCGATGACCAAGACATCGACCATGGCGACCTCAGGAGTTCGACGACGCCATGGCTTACCAGCGGCGGCCCCGAAATTCGTCCCGTGGCGGGAAGCTTCGCATGTGATGTCCTGGTCGTGGGCGCGGGGATCACCGGCGCCATGGTCGCCGAAAGCTTCACGCGCCGCGGGCACGAAGTCGTCATCATCGACCGGGAAACGCCGGGACATGGCAGCACGGGCGCGAGCACCGCGATGCTGCTGTGGGAAATCGATCGTTCGCTGTCCGAGCTCACGCAGGCTTACGGTTTCGAACGCGCGGCGCGCTGCTACACGGCAAGCCTCCGGGCCGTCCAGGGCTTGCTGGCGTTGACGCGCCACTACCGCATCCCATGCCATATCAGGGATCGGCTCTCGCTCTATCTTGCAGTCGACGACAACGGCAAATCCCTGAGAGACGAGTCCGATCTGCGAGCGCGGGCCAACTTGCCCGGCGTGTTTCTCGACCATGCGTCCCTGCTCCGCCGGTTCGAGATTGCGCGCGCCGGTGCGATCTTGTCACCGCTTGTTGCTGATGCCGATCCGGTTGAGCTCACTCATGAGCTTCTGAAAGTTTCCATCGGACGCGGGGCCTCGATCCGGCAAGCCGACGCGACGGCTTTCGAAAGCGCCGGTGCCAAGGTCATCGTCGGGCTCCATGGCGGCTACGAGATCGAGGCCAACCGCGTGGTGCTGTGTACGGGTTACGTCATGCCCAGCATCGTGCGTCCGACCATCCAGCGCCCCACCTCCAGTTGGGCGATCGCCACAGAGCCTCAACTCCAGAACCTCTGGCCGGAAGACGTGCTGATCTGGGAGGCGAGCCACGACTATCATTATGCCCGCAGCACAGCCGACGGCCGGATCATCTTCGGCGGCGAGGATGATGATTCCGCGATCGAACCGCAGGCGCGCGAGGCACTCACGCCCGCCAAGCGCGAACGCCTGAGACAAAAGCTCGGAGCACTTTGGCCGCGATCCTCCGACAAGATCGATTATTGCTGGTCGGGGGCGTTCGACACGACGCAGGACGGCTTGCCGTTGATCGGCCCGGTCCCCGGACAGAAGAATATCTTCGCCGCCTACGGCTACGGCGGCAACGGCATCACGTTCAGCTATCTTGCGGCCGAACTGCTCGCGACCTTCTGCTCCGGAGGCAACTCTCCGTTGCTTGACGATTTTGCCATCGATCGTACCGCGTAAGGCTTCGATCGATCAAAGCGTTCCGCAGCTGGAACTCCTGATGCCCCTGCCCGCTTATAAGGCAAGGCTGCATCTGAGGAACCGCGATGGACACGGCGACGCTCGAACCAAAGGTGCAGAAGCGCGCCACCTTCCGCCTGCGGAATTTCTTTTCCACGCTCGGGCCGGGGTTGATCACCGGAGCCTCGGACGACGATCCCTCGGGGATCGGCACCTATAGCCAGGCCGGCGCACAACTCGGCTTCGGCATCGGCTGGACGATGCTGCTGACCTATCCGCTGATGACGGCGATCCAGGAGATCTCGGCGCGGATCGGGCGGGTAACGGGTCATGGCATCGCCGGCAATGTCTGCCGCAATTTCGGCCCTGCCTATGTCTGGGGCCTCGTGGTTCTGCTGTTCGCAGCCAACACGATCAACATCGCGGCCGATCTCGGCGCGATGGCGGACGCCCTCAAGGTGCTGATCGGCGGTCCGGGCATCCTCTATGTCGTGACCTTCGGCGCTGTCTCGGTGCTCGCCCAGATCTTCTTCGACTACAACCGCTACGTCGCAGTGCTGAAATGGCTGACGCTCAGCCTGTTCGCCTATGTCATTGCCCTTGCTGTCGTGAAGGTCCCCTGGACCGAGGCATTGAAGGGCGTGCTCATTCCGCACGTCAGCTGGAACGCCGAATTCCTCACCACGCTCGTCGCCATCCTCGGTACGACGATCTCGCCCTACCTCTTTATCTGGCAGTCTTCGCAAGAGGCCGAGGAGCAACGGATCGACGACAACAAGACCCCGCTGAAGAAAGACACCTCGACAGCGGAGGCGGAATTCCGCCGCATCCGGCTCGACACGCTGATCGGGATGGCATTCTCGAATCTCATCGCGCTCTCGATCATCATCACCACGGCCGCGACCTTGCACGCACAAGGCAAGACCGACATCCAGAGCTCAGCCCAGGCCGCGGAAGCGCTGAAGCCGATCGCCGGGCCCTTTGCAGAGCTCATCTTCGCGCTCGGCATCATCGGGACGGGCCTGCTGGCAATTCCCGTGCTCGCCGGCTCGACCGCCTACGCCATCGGCGAAGGCCGCCGCTGGAAGGTCGGACTCTCCCGAAAACCCAAGGAGGCCATCGCCTTCTACACGGTGCTAGGCCTTTCCGGCCTTTGCGGCATCGGTTTGAATTTTACGCCGATCGACCCCATCAAGGCACTGTACTGGAGCGCGGTCGTCAACGGCGTGCTGGCGGCACCGGTTATGGTGATCCTGATGCTGCTGGTGCGGCGACCGAAGGTGATGGGCGATCTCGTGGTCACCGGCCCGCTGTACTGGCTCGGCTGGGCTGCGACGATCGCGATGGCCTTCTGCATCGTCGGCATGGTGGCCACCATGTTCATGGGCGCATCCTAGAATTTCAGCTCGCCGCTGTCGCCGTCCCCATTCTTGTCGTCTTCCGGATGAATCGAGTTCCCAAATCGCTCCTGCCGGGTATTCTGTGACTGTCGGCAAGACTCGCAAGGGATGATCCGTGAAGCGACTTCGCAGCCTCGATAACGACCTCCCGGAGGCCTGCCGTCCGACGCCCAAGCGTCGGGCCGGATGAACGACTTCGCCCGATCCATTGCCGCAGCCTTCCGGCTGATCGGCGACGCCGATTCCGAGCTGCTGGGCATCGTCGCATTGTCGGTGCGCGTCAGCCTGACGGCCAGCATCGTTGCGCTGCTGATCGGCGCGCCGATCGGGGCCTTGCTTGCGATCACCCGTTTCCGCGGGCAGCAGGTCATCATCGTGCTGACCAACGCCCTGCTCGGCCTTCCCCCTGTCGTGGTCGGGCTCGCGCTCTATCTCGTGCTGTCGCGGTCCGGCCCGCTCGGGGCGGCCGGCCTGTTGTTCACACCGGCGGCCATGATGATCGCGCAAACTCTGCTGGCGACGCCGATCGTGGTGGCGCTGGTACACCGGCCGGCGAGCCTGCTATGGGCGGAGTATGGCGACCTCGCGCGGATCGACGGGCTCTCCGCCTTGCGCAGCATCGCGCTGCTGTTCGCCCTCGGCCGGACCTCGCTGCTGACGGCCTTTCTCGCGGCGTTCGGGCGCGCGATCGCCGAGGTCGGCGCCATCATGATCGTCGGCGGCAACATCCGCGGCTTCACGCGCACGATGACGACCGCGATCGCGCTGGAAACCAGCAAGGGCGACCTGCCGCTGGCGCTCGGGCTCGGCCTGATCCTGCTGGCGCTCAGCATCGCCGTGTCGACCGTGGCCTTCCTGCTAGTGGGACGCGTTGGGGAAAAATAGCTGCTCGCCGCCGACCTTGTAGCCCGCGATCGCGTCCTGCCCCTTCGGCGAGACCAGCCAGTCGATGAAGGCCTGCCCCTCCTTCGCCTTCACGTTTGAATGCGTGGCGGGGTTCACCAGCATGACGCCGTACTGGTTGAACAGCCGCTTGTCGCCCTCGGTCAGGATGGCGAGTTCGCCGCGATTTTTGAACGACAGCCAGGTGCCGCGATCCGACAGAAGATAGGCGTTCGACGACGAAGCCATGTTCAGCGCGGGGCCCATGCCCTGCCCGATCTCGCGATACCAGCTATCTTTGCCGGCTGCGATGTCGACACCCGCCTCCTTCCACAATCGCAGCTCCGCCGCATGTGTTCCGGACTTGTCGCCGCGCGAGATGAATGGCGCCTTCACCTGGGCAATCCTGCGCAGCGCCTCCGCGACGTCCTTGTGGCCTGCGATCTTCGCGGGATCGCTCTTCGGCCCGACGATAACGAAGTCGTTGTACATGACGTCGAAACGCTTCACGCCCTGCCCCTCGGACATGAATTTGTCTTCCGCCGGCCTGTCATGGACGAATACCACGTCGGCATCGCCGCGCCGCCCGATGTCGAGCGCCTGCCCGGTGCCGACGGCGACGACCTTGACCTCGATGCCCTCGGCCTTCGAGAACAGCGGCAGCAGATAGCCGAACAGTCCCGACTGCTCCGTCGACGTCGTCGACGCCACGGTGATGGTGCGGTCCTGCGCGAACGCGATGGTGGACCAGAGCAGAACCGCTCCAATGGCCGCTATTTTTCTCATGGATCGTCCTCCCCTCGGCTCCGCTCGCACTGATGCATCCTGAATGAAGCATATTAGTTCGCCCGCGTCGCGAACGCTGTGCAGATGTTCTGCAATTGGTCCCATCCACATTGACAGCGATGTGACGGCCGGGGCAGTTTTTCGCATTGCTGACGAATCAGCGATTGCCTCACGCCGAGTACCTCTTGGATAACTCCCTGTGCTTTCGAGACTGATATCGTTGCTGCGCCGCATTCCCGCGGTGAAATGGGCGTTCACCCGGCTTCGGCCTTTGCCGCACAGCGGCAGCATCGACGTCGCCTCGAGTGCCGCAGCCGATTCCACCGCTGCCGACATCGCAGAAGCAACGCCGGCTCTCGACAGCATCGTCGCCGAGCCGCTGCAGTGCGACGCCGAGACGGTGGCCGTCGAGGAGGTTTCGGTCTCGACGGTCGAGCGCGAACCCGTTGATGCTCCCGAGCTCGCCAACGATGATCCGGCCGTGGAACTGCCGGCAAACGGTGAACCTGCCGCCGACGAAGAGGCACCGGCACCGCCCGCCGAGACCGAGAGCGAGCCGTTCGATGCTGCTGAGCCCGTCATCAGCAGCCAGCCACCGTTCGAAGCCCCGATCGAGGTCGAGCCCGTCGCCGCAGAAGAGGTATCAGCCCCGTCAGTCGACGTCGAGATCGCTGCTGTTGATGCCCCTGCTCCCATCGTCAACGACGAACCCTGCTCGGGAGTCGTCGTGGATGTTGAACCGATCGTCGTAGCGGACGCCTGTGTTGCTACCGCCGTTGGCGAAGTCTCGACGCCGGCTATCGCTGAGGACAGCATCGAGGCCGATCCCTCCCCAAGCGTCGCGGCCGAGATCGAGCCGATCTCCATCAACCCTCCCGCGCCGGTCACTGCACTGACCGAGGGGCCTCCTCCGAGCGCCATCACGCCTGTCGCGCCGGAACCGGTCCTCGCGCCCCCCGTCCCGAAGATCTCCGGCGCGCAGAGGGCGCGCGCCAGGATCGCGGACCCCGTCGATCGCGCTACGCTGATCCGGCAGCGCTGGGCGGAGACCGGGATCAGGATGTGGAATCCGCGGCTTCACGGCACCGGCGATGCCACACTGAACATCCAGGGGCGCGTCGAACTGCTACCGCCCGCGCCCGGCGAAACCATGCCGCGCTACGACAAGCTGGAATTCAGGATGCTGGGCGGGCAGATCGTCTGCGAGGGCATCATCGTCGAGGCACCCGCGCATGCGGGCCAGCGGAGTTTCACGCGGCTCGCCGAGCCCGAAAAGACCGACCGGGTCCGCGAACCGGTGCGGGAACGCCAGGCCGTTCTCGCCTGACATTGTTTTCCTGCGGCGACACCACCATGTGCTAGCTGATATCCTGACCATGGGAGATCGCATGCCCGCAAGAGTGTTGCCATTGATCGCGATCGCCGCCCTCTGCGTCTCGCAGGGAGCCTTTGCCGCCTCCGGCAAGCGGCACCACACCTATGTGACCGATCCGGCTGCGCCCTACAAAGCCGACCGGCTCTCCTCCTCGCGTGGTGAGACGATCCTCGACACGCCCGGCCGGACCACCGTCTTGACGCGGCAGTTGCTCGACGACATGAACGCGAGAAGTCTGCGGGATGCCATGCGCTCAACCGCCGGCGTGACGATCGGGCGTTAGGCGTTCAGCGCCGCTTGTTGTCAGGGAATCGGATAGCCCTTCCAGACCCACTCGAGTGCCGACGGCAGTGTTTGCGCGATGGTCGGCCGGTCAACGTGCTTGGCGTTGCGCACGAACAGGAACTGGTAGTGGTAGCCCTTCTCCGCCAGCACTTTCGCCGTCAGCGCGTTCGACAAGGTCCAGTCGTGCATGCCGTCGGGAATGGTGGGATTCGGATAGAACAGGTCCTGGTCGCCGCCGAAGAACCAGAAGCGGATCGGTTTCACTAGCGCAGCGGCGATCAGCGGCACACCGGGCGGCTCGGCCGGCGTCAGCACGCCGGCCTTCGAGATGAGACTGGGTCCGGCCGGCCCCGTCCACGCGCTGTGATATTCCCAGGCGCCGCCGCGCAGCGACGGATCATGCGGCCATTGCTGGTTGACCATCGTTGGCGAGAAGGCCAGCACGCGGTGATAGAGATCGGGATAGAACCACGCCATCGTGAAGGCGGCCACGCCGCTCGAGCTCAGCCCCATGGTCGCTCGCCCGTCGGGATCCTTGGTCAGCTTGACGTCGGCGTTCGCCTCGACCAGCGGCAGCACCTCGCGCTCGACGAATTGCGCGTAGGCGCCTGACACCGCGTCATATTCGCGACCGCGCTGGCTGCCCTGCGCGTCCTGCCCGCCATTGCCGATCTGGATCGCGATCATCGGCGGCACACGACGCTGCGCAATGAGATTATCGAGCGTGGTGGCGAGGTCCTTGTAGGCGTTGGAGCCGCCGTCGCCGATCACGATGAACGGCGCTTCGGTTCCGCGCACATATTGTGCCGGCACGTAGACGTCGATCGTACGCGACCAGATTCCGGGGTGGCTTGTGGTGACGATCATGTGCGACTTGTCGTCCGGCGCGGTCACGGTGGTCATGATCGAGGAATTGGTGCAGCCGGCAACGTCGTCGCGGATCAGGCCGGGATTGTAGATCGTGCTCTGTTTCGACGAGAGTGTGAACGACTTCGTCGTGCCGCGCGGCACGCCCTCCTTCGCAATCGTCTCCGGCGCAGGGTTGTGGGTCGGGCCGATGATGAAATTGCCTTCGGCTCCCGGTGGCGGCAGCGTTCCGTCAGGCAACTCGGTCGCACGCGGATAGTTGGCGCTGAGAGGATCGCGCGTCGGCGGTGAGGTCTTGAAATCAAGCCCTGTCGTGTCGATGAAAAACGGCACCGCCCTGTCGGTGGTGTTGGCGCCGGGCGGCACGGCCATGTTCTGGGTGACGCAGGCCGGCTGGGCCACGGCTATCGAATTGCAGGAAACGAGGCAAATCAGCGTCCCCGCGAGGACGGTCCATGAATTGGTCATTTCAGCTCCCGGTACCGACGAGTCTTTCCGGCCCGTCTTGCCGCAAAGTATGACGGGATGCCCGCACGCGGTCAAACAACGAGGGCCGCGCTACAACGATGGCCGCCATGCTCAAACCGGGCGGCGACCGCTATTCCGCGCATGCCGTGAAAATTTGATGGCACGAGGCCGTTGCTGCCGCACCGTGCACGACGTAGCTTGCGCACCGGCCGCCGCGCGAAAGCCGTCCGGTCAGAAAGACAAGAACACTCCGGGAGGCAACCTATGAAGAAGCTCACGGCCGCGCTGTGTGCGCTGGCGTTTTTCGCAACCGGCGCGCAGGCGCAGACGGTCAAGGACTTCATTGCGGCGGTCACCAAGAAATGGACTACGCCGTTCGAGCCGTTCCAGCTGATCGACAACATCTATTATGTCGGCACCGACGGCATCGCCGTCTACGTCATCAAGACCTCGCAAGGCCTGATCCTGATGGACACGGCGCTTCCACAGTCGACCGGCATGATCAAGGACAACATCACGAAGCTCGGCCTGAAAGTCGCCGACATCAAGATCATCCTCAACACGCACGCGCATTTCGATCACACCGGCGGCTTCGCCGAGGTCAAGAAGGAGACCGGCGCGCAGCTCATCGCCGGCGAACGCGACAAGCCGCTGCTCGAAGGCGGCTACTATCCCGGCGACGAGAAGAACGAGGATCTCGCCTTCCCCGCGGTGAAGGTCGATCGCACCGTGAAGGAAGGCGACAAGGTCACGCTTGGCGAGACCACGCTGACGGCGCACGCCACTCCCGGCCACTCGCCGGGCTGCACGAGCTGGGAGATGACCGTCAAGGACGGCGGCGAGGACCGCCAGGTGCTGTTCTTCTGCAGCGGCACGGTGGCGCTGAACCGGCTGGTCGGCCAGCCAACCCATGCCGGCATCGTCGACGACTACCGCGCGACCTATGCCAAGGTGAAGGCGATGAAGATCGACGTCCTGCTTGGACCGCATCCCGAAGTCTACGGCATGCAGGCCAAGCGCGCGGCAATGAAGGACGGCGCACCGAACCCGTTCGTCAAGCCCGGCGAGCTCGCGACCTACGCGACCAGTCTGTCGGAGGACTTCGACAAGCAGCTCGCCAAGCAGACAGCGGCGCTGGAGAAGAAATAGTTTACTCTCCCTGCTGCAAGGCCGCCTGTCGCCTCTCCCTGAACGGGAGGCGATAGGCGCGACGGCCGTCAGCCTGGCCGCGCGGCAATACGCTGCACCGCTCCGTCACGTGCATGGTTAGCAGGTTGTAGCTACGGTGATTATCGGCAACTGGTGCCCGGGACGGTACGCCTCGGCCGCCGGATATCGTTAACATGGCCTCACCAATGCACGCGGCCGGAAAATCCGCGGTAGCGTACAACCTGTACAGGCTCCTCCCGCGAAGCCCGCCTAACGCGACCTTTACTCCCGCCAGGCAAGATCGCCGATGTTTTGAAGGGATCCGGGGCTCGTATTGCAATGCCTGTCGTCGATTTGAAGTCTCACATTGCCGCCGCGGTGCGGCTGTTTCGCGTTCCCGCCGACAACCCGGACCTGACGCGCGCGCAGTTCAACGCCTTCTCCAAGCAGATCCCGCTGCTCTACTTCATCCTCATGAGCAACACGATCGCGGTCGCCTACACCTATGTGAACGTGGCGCCGGACTGGCTGACGATAATCGTCCCCTCCGTGCTGACCGTGCTCGCCGCGCTTCGGACTCTCTGGTGGCTGCGCCAGCGCCACCTCGTGCGCAGCGATGCCGACATCCTGCGCAACCTGCGCTCCACCAACTGGATGACGCTACCGATCGGCGCCGGCTTCACCGCATGGTCGTTCGCGCTCTACCCTTATGGCGATCCCTTCGCCAAAAGCCAAGTCGCCTTCTACATGGCGGTGACCGTGATCGGCTGCATCTTCTCGCTGATGCATCTGCGCTCGGCGGCGCTGATCGTCACCCTGGTCGTCGACGTGCCCTATGTGCTGTTCTTCTGGGCGACGGGGGAGCCGACGCTGAAGGCGATCGCGGTCAACAACCTCCTCGTGTCCGGCGCGATGGTGACGGTGCTGTTCATCTACTATCGCGACTTCGCCGACCTCGTCGCCAGCCGCAAGTCGCTGCTGGCGCAGCAGGCAGCGACACAGGCGCTCTCCGACGAGAACTTCCGCCTCGCCAATCTGGATTCGCTCACCGAGCTGCCGAACCGCCGCCGTTTCTTCGCCGAGCTATCGAGCGCCTTCGCTGACGCCGAGCGCAGAAAGGTTCGCGTCGCGGTCGGGATCATCGACCTCGACGGCTTCAAGCCCATCAATGACAATTACGGGCACTCGGTCGGCGACCGCGTCCTGATCGAGGCGGGCTGTCGTATCCGCGAGGTCTGCGAGGGCTTTGGTCCGCAGCGGGTAGAGTTCGCCCGGCTCGGCGGCGACGAGTTCGGTCTCGTCGTGTGCGGCGACCCCGATGATTCGGACCTGACGCGGCTCGGCGAACGCATCGGCGACCATGTCAAGCTCCCTTACCAGCTCGATACTGCCCATACCGGCCTGTCCTGCTCGATCGGCTTCGCGCTGTTTCCTCAATCGGCAACGACGGCAGAGGCGCTGTACGAGTGCGCCGACTATTCGCTCTATCACGCCAAGCGCCATCTGCGCGGCCGCACCGTGATCTTCTCGAGCGAGCTCGAAGCCGAGATCCGCAGCCGCGGCGTCATCGAGACCTTGCTGCGGACCGCTGATTTCAACACCGAGATGGACCTCGTGTTTCAGCCGATCGTGGACGCCATGAGCGAGCATACCGCCGGCTTCGAAGTCCTGGCACGCTGGCGCAGCCCCCGCCTCGGCCTGGTCTCGCCGGCCGACTTCATTCCGGCCGCCGAGCGCATTGGCCTGATCCGGCCACTGACGCAGGCGCTGCTCGGGCGCGCGCTGGCGACTGCCAGGACCTGGCCCGACGAGATCCGACTGTCGTTCAATCTCTCCGCCCACGACGTCTGCGCGGCCGAGGGCATCCTGCCGCTGATCTCCATCATCGAGAAAAGCGGCGTGCCGCCCCGCCGGATCGATTTCGAGATCACCGAGACCGCCGTGACCTTCGATTTCGCGCGTGCGCAGCAATCGATCGCGACACTGAAGGCCATGGGCTGCGGCATTTCGCTGGACGATTTCGGGACCGGCTATTCCTCGCTGAGCCACGTGCACCGGCTGCCGCTCGACAAGATCAAGGTCGACCGCAGCTTCGTCGCGGACATCAACGAAAATCCGGTGAGCCACAAGATCATCAAGTCACTCGCGGGCCTGTGCGACGATATGGAGATTGCCTGCGTCGTCGAGGGCGTCGAGACCCGCGCCCAGCTCGACAGCCTGCGCCGGCTCGGATGCGACTTCATCCAGGGCTATTATTTCGCAAGGCCCATGCCGGGCGACGCGATTGGCGACTATCTCGCGAACGAACGGCAGCGGCTCGACCACGCCGGGGCCAAGGTCGTGGCTTGAGACCCCTCACACCGCGCAGTAGCGCTCCTGGATGTCCTTGTCGGCCAGCAGCGCGGCGGCGCTGCTCTCATGCACCACTTCGCCCTGATCGATGATCACGGCACGGTCGGCGAGCCGCAGCGCCCATTCGACGTTCTGCTCGACCAGCAGCAGCGTCTTGCCTTCGTCGCGCAGGCGGCGGAACAGCACGCCCATCTCCTCGACCAGGACAGGCATGATGCCTTCCGAGGGCTCGTCGAGCAGGATCATTCTTGGCTTGGCGATCAACGCGCGGGCGATCGCGAGCATCTGCTGCTCGCCTCCCGACAGCGTGACGCCGTCCTGATCAAGGCGCTCCCTGAGGCGTGGGAAGGTCTCGGCAATCTCGTCGATCGCGGCGCGCTCCTCGATATCGCTTCCGGCCGCGACGAGGCCGAGACGAAGGTTCTCGCGCACGGAGAGTCCGGGAACGATGCGGCGCTCCTCCGGCACGTAGGCCAGACCGAGATGAAAACGCTGATGGGCGCGGAGCGACAGCAGCTCCCTGCCAGCAAAGCGCACGCGACCCGTAGTCTTCGGCATCAGACCCATCATGGCCCGCAGGGTCGTGGTCTTGCCGGCGCCGTTGCGACCGACGAGAGCGACCACTTCGCCCGGATTCACGTGCAGGGAGATGCCGTGAAGGATGTGACTCGCGCCATACCAGGCGTGGAGATCATTGATTTCGAGCAGCGCGGTCTCAGCCATAGCCTTCACTCTGTCCGAGGTAGACCCGGCGGACTTCCGGGTTGCTCCTGATCTCGTCGGGCGCGCCGTCGGCCAGCAGCCGGCCGTGGTGCAGCACCACGACGCGCTTGGACAGGCCCAGCACCATCTTCATCTTGTGCTCGACGAGGAGGACGGTGCGCTTCTCGGCCAGACGTTCGAGCAACGCGACCATGTCCTTGGTCTCTTCCGGCCCCATGCCCGCGGTCGGCTCGTCCAGCAACAGCAGTTCGGGCTCGGAGACCAGCGCGATCGCGATCTCCAGCGCGCGCTGCTGACCGTGCGACAGGAACTTTGCAAGTTCGCCGCGCCTGGAGAGCAGCCCGACGGCGTCGAGCGCAGCATCGGCGCGCGCATTCAGCTCGGTCAGCCGGGCGCGGTTGCGCCAGATGTCGTAGCTTACGGTCAGCGCTTGCGCCGCGACGCGGACGTTCTCGTGCACGGACAGGTCCGGGAAGATGTTGGTGATCTGGTAGGACCGTGAGATGCCCTGATGCACGAAACGGTGCTGCGGCAAGCCGCTCAGCTCGCGTCCCCTGAAGTGCAGCTTGCCTGATGTTGGGGTCAACGCGCCGGAGAGGATGTTGAAGAACGTGCTCTTGCCGGCGCCGTTCGGACCGATGATCGAGGTGAGCTGTCCCGCGGCAAAGGACACAGTGATGCCCTCAAGCGCAACAAAGCCGCCAAAGCGCTTGCCGATCCCGTCGACGCGAAGCAGTTCGCCGTTCATGGCCGCGCCTTTCCGATGCCCAGGGCGTCGAGCAGCGTGCCCCAGATGCCCTTGGGCAGGAACAGCACGAACAGGACGAAGATCGCGCCGACGAAGATCTGCCAGTGCGGCGTCCAGAGCGAAATGACGTCCTCCAGGATCAGGAAGCTCGCCGCCCCAACGAAGGGCCCGAAGAAGCTACGCGCTCCGCCGAGCAGCACCATCATCACGATCATGCCGGAGGTCTGGTAGTGCAGGAGGTCCAGCGGCACGATCGACAGATGCAGCGCCAGCATGCAGCCGCCGAGCGAAGAGATCGCGCCCGACAGCATGAACACGATCAGCTTGCTGCGTTCGACGTCATAGCCGCAGGCCCGCGCCCGCTGCTCGTTCTCGCGGATCGCCTCGATCACGGCGCCGAACGGCGAATTCAGGATGCGGGACTGGAACCACATCGCCAGCGCCGCGAAGGCCATCAGCACGTAATATTTGTTTACGGGGTCGAGGAAGTTGACCTGAAAGCCGAAGAGACTGATGCGGTCGACCGTGAATCCGCGCAGGCCGTTCTCGCCGCCGGTGAAGGAGGAGGCCTGCAGCGCGACGTAATAGACCAGCTGCGCCAGCGCCAGCGTCACCATGGAGAAATAGATGCCCCGGGTGCGCGTCGAGACCATGCCGATCGCGGCGGCGAGGCAGGTGCTGAGAAGGACGGCGATCGGCACCGCGGCAAACCAGGGCATGCCGTAGCGGCCGATCGCAATGCCGGTGAAGTAGGCGCCCGCGCCGAAGAACGCCGCCTGGCCGAACGACAGCAGCCCGGTGTAGCCGAACAGCAGATTGTAGCCCATCACCACGACACCGTAGATCAGGACGTTGACGGCGAGCGCCTGCGACGGAAGCAGCCAGGGCAGCACGGCCAGCACCGCAATCGACAGCAGCACGCGCTGCTCAAGCAGCCGGCCGAACCCGCTGGACGCCGGTTTGGCCACCGCTTCGCCGCTCGATGGTGACGTCACGCGGTCCTCCCTCTCACGCCGAACAGGCCCTCCGGACGGATCAGCAGCACCACCGCCATCAGCGCGAACATTACGATGGTCGCCATTTCAGGGGCAAACAGCGCCACGAGGCTGATGGAAATGCCGACCATCAGGCCGGCCACGACCGCGCCGACGATCGAGCCGAGGCCGCCGATCACGGTCACCACGAAGGCCTCCGCAAGCACCAGCGAGCCCATCTCCGGATTGACGCTGCGCATGGGTCCCGCGAGCACACCGCCGAGCGCGGCCAGGCCGACGCCGAGCCCGAAGATCGCAAGCCAGACCCGCCCGATATCGACACCGAGCACCTGCATGATGGTGGGATCGCGAGCGCCGGCGCGCACGATCAGGCCGACTCGGGTCTTCTCCAGCGTAAGCCAGAGCGCCAGCAACACCACGGCGACCAGCGCGATGACGAACAACCGGTAGCGCGGGAAGAAGCCGATGCCGAGATCAAGCACGCCGACCAGTTGCGGCGGGGTCGGAAACGGAATGCCGTCGCTTCCGAACACGATGCGCACGCCCTCGACGAGGATGTAGCTGAGGCCGAAGGTGAGCAGCAGCGGATCGTCGATCGAGCGTCCATAGAGCCTGCGGATCAGGACGAATTCGATCAGCATGCCGAAGGCGCCGATCAAGATGGGCGCGAGCAGCAACCCCCACCAGAAGCTTCCGGTGAGCGATGCCAGATAAAGCCCCGCATAGGCCCCGATCATGAACAGCGCGCCATGGGCGAAATTGACCACCCCCAGCATGCCGAACACGATCGTCAGTCCAAGCGCAGTGATCACCAGGACCGCGCCAAGCGCGATCCCGGAGAGAAGCTGCATGATGATCAGCGACAGGTCCATGGTAACAGGCTTCAGGTCGCGTGGCCGAGCTCGCTGCAGCTGCGCAGCATGTCGTCGGAACCTGCGTCATTGGCCAGGATCGCGAACAGATCGTTGTCGTTGGCCATGGCAGACTTCTTCTTGGATTCCAGCACCAGCACCGACTGCACCGACTGGTGGTCGCATTTGCGGTAGTGCTGCGGACCCTTGGTGAGGTCATATTGCAACTTCTCCAGGGCATCGACGACCTTGTCCGTGTCGGTGCCGCCGGCGGCCTGCATCGCAGCCAGCAACGATCCGACGCCGGAATAGCCATAGGCGCCGTAGTCGGTCGGGATCGCGCCCCCATTGGCAGCCTTGAACGCCGCGTTGAAGCTGGCAGCCGACTTGCTCTGCGTCTCCAGGCCCCAGAAATAGTTGGAGCCGCCGACGACGCCCTCGAACACGTCGGGGCCGACCGCAAGGCGCTGGTTGTGCAGGATGACGGGCACGACGATCTTCATCTGCTGCTTGACGCCGAAATCCACCGCCTGCTTGATCGCGTTGGCCTGGTCGCGGCCGAAATTGGAAATGCAGAGCACGTCAGGCCGCAACGACATCAGGCGCGGCATGAAGGTGGAATAGTCGGCCGCACCGAACGGATGCAGGATCTCGCCGACGGTCTCGGCGCCGATTGCGGTCTGCGCGCGCTTGAAGCCACGCAGCATCTCGTGGCCATAGGCATAGTCAGCGACGAGATGGGCGACCTTCATGCCCTTCTTCAGGGTCTGGCGCGCCACGGCAGCCGTAGTCATGTGCGGATTGAGCGCCTCGTGGAAGGTGTACTTGCTGAAATCCTTGGCCTCGTTGATGGTGTCGGACTGGCTGATCGAGACGTAGATCACGCCTCGGGCGCGCGTGACTTCGTTGACCGCGAGCTGCACGGCGCTGGAGAGCGCGCCGACTACGGCATGAACCTTGTCCTTCTCGATCAACTCGAGTGTACGGGTCGCGGCTTCGCCCGCGTTGAGCTTGTCGTCCCGCACCAGGAGCTCGACCTTGCGGCCACCGACGCCGCCCTTGTCATTGACGAGCTTGACGGCGAGCTCGGCGCACTTGACCTGGTCGCGCGCTTCAGCGGCGAATGGGCCGGTGAGCGGCGTGGGAAAGCCGATGCGGATCGTCTCGTCCGCGGCACGGCCGAGGCGAGGCATGGCGAGCAGGGCCGCACCGGCCGACAAGCCGGCGAGCGCGGTGCGGCGGGTGATCTTCGAAGTGGAACCGGATTTGGGCATGAATTCCTCCAATGGTCTTTTTTCTAGAAACGCTTCAGGGCTTTCAGGACTTTTGTCGGCGTGATCGGAATCGAATTGATCGTCGCATCAAACGGCACGAGCGCGTCGTTGACGGCGTTGAGCACACAGGCGGACGCAGCCGCCGTGCCGGCCTCGCCTACCCCCTTGGCGCCGAGCTCGGTGTCTGCGGTCGGCGTCTCGACATGGCCGATGACGATGTCGGGCATTTCCATCGGCATCGGCACGAGGTAGTCGGCCAGCGAGCCGTTCACGAGCTGGCCGGTCTCGCTGTAGCGGCACTCCTCGAACAGCGCCGCGCCCAGCCCCTGCACGATACCGCCGCGCAGTTGCTCGTCCACCAGCATCGGATTGATGACGCGGCCGCAATCCTCGACGATGAAGTGCTTCAGCACCTTGATGAAGCCGGTCTCGACATCGACCTCCAGCGAGCAGCCCTGGATGCCGTTGGTGAAGGCGAAGGGATAGCCCTGCGGGGCGAAGTGATGGCTGACGGTGAGCTGCGCCTGCGTGCCAGGCGGCAGCGTATCGGAGCGGAAATAGGCGATACGCGCGATCTCGGAGATCGGCATGCGCTGGTTCCGCGTCGCCACATCGACGACTTCGCCGTCGATGATGTCGAGCGCCGTCGGCTGCTCCTGGAGGATCAGCGCGGCGATCTCCAGAATGTTGCGCTTGAGCGCGCGCGTGGCCTGCAGCGCGGTCTCGCCGCCGATGCCGGCACCGCGGCAGGCCCAGGTCGCGCCGCCATGCGGAGTCACCTCGGTATCCCCCGTGATGACCCTGACATGCTCCTGCGCGAGGCCGAGCTGGTCGGCCACGATCTGGCTGATGATGGCCTCGGTGCCCTGCCCCTGCTCGGTGACCGAGATCAGGCAGCGCACCTCGCCCGACGGCGTCAGGCTAAGGATCGCGCCGTCCTGCGAGGAGATGCGCGCGCCGCCGACGCCATAGAACGCCGGGCTGGGATTGGTGATCTCGACAAAGGCCGCGATGCCGATGCCACGGTGGATCCCACGCTTGCGCAACTCCGCCTGCTCGGCACGCAGCGTGTCATAGTCCATCATCTCGTGCAGGCGCTTCAGGCAGACCTGATGCGACAGCGCCTCGAAGCGGTAGCCGGTCGGCGAGGTCTGCGGATAGGCGTCGTCGGCGATCACGTTCCGCGCACGGATCGCGAAGGGATCGAGGCCCAGTTTCGCCGCGGCCATGTCGACCAGCCGCTCGGTGACGGCGCAGGCGATGGGATGTCCAACGGCGCGGTATTGGCTGGTCTGGACCTTGTTCTGGAAGATCACCTCGAGCGCGGCGCGATAATTCTTGAAGCGATAGGGCGCGCCCATCAGGCGGATCACCTGGTTGCCCTCGACCACGCTGGTGCGCGGATAGGTCGAGAATGCGCCGATCGCGGTCAGGTCCACGACGTCCATCGCCAGGATCTCGCCCTTGGCATCGAGCGCCATGCGGGCATGGACGCGATGGTCGCGCGCGTGGATGTCGGAGACAAAGGACTCGATGCGGTCGGCGACGTATTTGACGGGACGGCCGAGCAGGATCGAGAGGCCGACCACCGCCATGTCCTCGTGATAGACATGCAGCTTCATCCCGAAGGAGCCGCCTATATCGGTCGCGATGACGCGAACGCGGGCCTCGGGGATGCCATAGTGGCGCGAATAGAGATCCTGGAACTGATAGGGCGTCTGCGTGGCGTGATGCACCGTGAGCGCGCCGGCGGCGGGATCATAGTCAGCAACGATCGCGCGCGGCTCCAGCGTCACCGCGGTATGGCGGCCAAAGGAGAGCTCCTCCTCCACCACGTGGGCCGCATGCGCAAAGGCCTCGTCGACCGCACCACTGTCGAGCTGGCTGCGGAAGCAGACATTGTTGACGCTATCGGGATTGATCAGCGGTCCGCCGGACTCTCGTGCGCCGTCAATGTCGACAACGAGAGGCAACTCCTCGTAGTCGACCTCAATCAATTCCAGAGCGTCTTCCGCGATCGCCCGGCTGTCGGCGACGACGGCGACCACCGCCTGCCCGGCCCAGACCACGCGATCCAGCGGCAGCGGCAATTGCGGTGCCGAGGTCATCCCCTTGAAATGATCGAGCGTGCCGATCCAGGGGGTACAGATCTTTGCGAGATCAGCGCCGACGGCGACGAGATGCACACCTTCGAGCGCGCGCGCCTGCTTGACGTTGATGGCAACGATCTTCGCATGCGCATAGGGGCTGCGCAGGAAGGCGGCATACAGCATGCGTGGCAGCCGGAGGTCGCTGATATAGCGCCCGCGCCCGGCGAGGAGCCGCTTCGCGTTGGGCCGTGGCACGGAGCGGCCAATGTAGGAATTCGGCCGATCGAGCGAGATCAGCGGCGCACTCATGTCGCGCCTCCCTCTTCGCTGCGCGCCTTGGCGACGGCATCGATGGCGTCGATGATTGCCTCATAGCCGGTGCAGCGGCAGTAATTGCCCGACAGCGCGTCGCGGATCTCCTCGCGGCTCGGCCGCGCGATTTGCGACAGCAGCTCATGGGCGTTGACCAGCATGCCCGGCGTGCAGAAGCCGCATTGCAGCGCGTTACGGCGATGGAATTCGGCCTGGAGATCGGCGATCGCCCCGCTCTCGGTCAGGCCCTCGATCGTGTCGATCTTCGCGCCATCGGTCTGCACCGCGAACATCAGGCAGGCGTGCACGGCCCGGCCGTCGAGCTGCACCAGACAGGCGCCGCAGGCGCCCATCTCGCAGCCGGCATGCGTGCCCGTCAGTTCGAGCGCGTTGCGCAGGCAATCGACCAGCGTCTCCCGAGGCGCGACCTCGCACGCGACCTTGCGGCCATTGACGATGAAGCGGACGCGCACAGTCTCGTCCACATCATCCAGAAGAGTTTCGTCAAAGCCGTTCATGCGCCCTCACCAAGACGCCCAAGCAGGCGACCGAGCAGCACGCGTGCGAGATGCAGCCGCATGGCGGACGGCACTTCATCGCTGTCGGGCGGCGCGAGATCGCCTTCGAGCGCGGCCTGCGCGGCGGCGATACGAACCGAATCAAGGCGGGCGCCGATCAGGGTTGCCTCGGCCCCCTTCACCCGCGTCGGCGTATTGCCGACCGAGAAGAAGGAGATGCGGATATCGTCGATGCGGTCGCCGGCGCAAGTCGCGAGTATGCCGCATCCGACCAGCGCATAGTCGCCGCGCCGCCGCGCCAGTTCGTCGAACGCAAAGCGCTGGTCCGCCCTGAACAGGGGGACATGGATCGCGGTGATCAATTCGCCGGGCTGCAACGCAGTCTCGAACAGGTCGATGAAGAAGTCGTCGGCCTTGACGCGCCGGTGGCCTGCGGGACCCGCGATCTCGATCTCGGCATCGAGCGCCAGCGTCATCGCCGGAAATTCGGACGCGGGATCGGCGAGCGCAACGCTGCCGCCGAACGTGCCGCGGTTGCGGATCGCGGGATGGGCGACGAACGGCGCGGCAGCTGCAAGCAGCGGCGCGAATTCCGCGATCAGCGGCTCGCTCAGCATCTCGCAATGGCGCGTCAGCGCGCCGATGCGCAGATAGCTGCCTTCGCGCCTGACGCCGCGCAGCGCGTCGATGTGGGTAATGTCGATCAGAAGCCGCGGCGCCTGCAACCGTAGCGACAGGGCCGGCACCAGGCTCTGGCCGCCGGCAATGAAACGCGCATCGTCGCCGGCGCGCGCATGAGCGTCGAGCGCCTGGTCGATCGTCGCCGCACGAAAATAGCTGAAAGCCCTCGCCTTCACTGCCGTTT
>Ga0102590_1000589_pt1 | contig 76163 bp, 47 predicted proteins | sample AraplaMF_Col_mMF_FD_76859 | JGI IMG/M metagenome (GOLD analysis project Ga0102590, IMG submission 76859) | Arabidopsis root microbial communities from the University of North Carolina, USA - plate scrape MF_Col_mMF | ecosystem: Host-associated > Plants > Roots > Endosphere | place: USA... | reverse complement strand
AGCCGCCGGCATAGGTCGCCGTGCCGCCGTTATTCAGCGTCAACGTCGGCGTGCCGCCGGACACCGTCACCGCCTCGCTCAGGTTCATCGTCAGCGTTACTACGCCGCCGACACCAAGCGTGCCGTTTCCAGACGTGATGCCAGAACCCGAGGCCACCAGCGACGACACCGTTGGCGCCGTGGTGTCGATCTGCAGCGTGCCGGACGGATTGGTCACCGCGCCAGCCAAGTTTGCAGTGTTGCCGGCGCCATCCTTCACTGTCGCCGAGTTCAGGTTCACCGCCGTCACCGTGAGGTCGGAGGTGTTCTGGCCGGCTCCCACCGTATAGCTGAAAGTCAGGGCATTGGTGCCCGAACCGCCGGCATAAGTCGCCGTGCCACCGCCGTTTAGGGCCAGCGTCGGCGTACCGCCGACCACCGTCACCGCAGAGCTCAGATTCACCGTCAACGTTACCACGTCGCCGGCATTCAGAATGCCGTTCCCCGAAGTGATCCCGGCGCCCGAAGCCGCCACCGACGATACCGTCGTTGCAGCAGTGTTGATTTGCAGCGTCCCGGACGGATTGGTCACCGCGCCAGCCAAGTTGGCAATGTTGCCAGCGCTATCCTTCGCCACCGCCGAGTTCAGATTCACCGCCGTCACCGCGAGGTCCGACGTATTCTGGCCAGCTCCAACCGTGTAGCTGAAGGTCAAGGCGTTGGTGCCTGAGCCGCCGGCATAGGTCGCCGTGCCGCCGTTATTCAGCGTCAACGTCGGCGTGCCGCCGGACACCGTCACCGCCTCGCTCAGGTTCATCGTCAGCGTTACTACGCCGCCGACACCAAGCGTGCCGTTGCCAGACGTGATGCCAGAACCCGAGGCCACCAGCGACGACACCGTCGGCGCCGTGGTGTCGACCGGGGATGCAACTGTGCCGACAGTGATCGGATCCGACACCGAGCCAGAGCTAGTGCCGGCCGCATTCGTCACTTTGGCAGAGAAGTTATGGACACCATTCGTCAGGGTATTTGTCGAGAACGACCATGTATTGTTGCTGTTTATCGAGGCGGTGCCAATCTGCGTGGTGCCGTCGAAAATGGTGACTTTGCTGATCGAGTAGCCAGCTTCCACTGAGCCATAAAGAGTAACGACGTTTCCAACCAGGGCGTTACCCGTAATGGTCGGAGAAGGAGGCAGGTTCGAGTCGTTGCCGAACCCAACTCCATTTTCACTCCCGATCGCGCTGACATCTCCGAGCGAGTTAACGTTATAGGCTTGGATGCTGGTCCAGGTATTACCGGCCAACGTGGGAGTCGTAAAAGTCCAGCGCCCGTTGCTGTCGACCGGAGCGCTTCCCAACGCGGTGCCATATGAAGTCGCGAAATAGACGGTGGTATTGGCGCCCGCGGTGCCCGTGAATGTAAAGGTGCCGTTACCATTGTCCACGGGATCACCGAAGACTGGCGTCTTGACCGGCTGCGTGTCGATAATGACCCCGGGAAACAGGACGGAAGCGCCAGTCAGGATCGCCGCATTTCCGCTGCTATCGGTAATCGATGCGCCGTTCGGCAAGTTGGCGCCGGTGATTGCAACTCCCTTGACGATGCTATCGTTCGCTCCAACGGTGTAAGTAAATGTGAGTGTATTGGTGCCGGACCCGCCGCTGTAGACGGCCGTGCCGCCATTGTTCAGCGTCAAGGTCGGAGTTCCAGTCACCGACACAACCGAGCTCGTCTTAAGCGTGAATGTGATGGAGTTTCCGGTCACAGTCTCGCCGGTCTGAGCCGATGTCGTAACCTGCGTGACGATTGGGCCAGTAAACGCGGCGATCGTCGCACTCGCCGCCGATGCTGCTCCGACATTGCCGGCATTGTCAGTCGCTGTAGCAGAAAGGCTATGGCCGCCGACAGCCAGCGTATTGGTTTCGTAGAACCATAAGCCGTTGGACGATGTCGTCGCCGTCCCCAGCTTAGTCGAACCATCGTATATCGTGATGATGCTGTTGGCCTGGGCCGTGCCGTTCAGCATCACTTGGTTGCCATTCACCACGTTTCCAAGGATGAGCGGCGCGCCGGGCTTCGTCGTAATGCTGGTATTCGCATAATCCACGGTGATGGACTGATCGCTGGACCAGCCCTCGTAGATTCCCTCTTTCCAATAGACGCCGCCGCCATATCCGAGCGCGCCGTGATAATCGACGACCTGCTGGCCGTTGATCCAGACCTCCAGGAATCCGCTCGCATTGTTCTGGAAGTTGGCCTCGACGTGGACGTCAATAGCTTGACCGCGAACGATCGGCGTCGGAGAAACCCAGAGATAGCCATTCAAGGGATCGCTCGGCAGCGTCGCTGCCGTCCACTCCTTCTGGCCGGGCAGGGCATAGAATGCCTGGACGGCGAGATAATCGCCCTCCCCGGATCCGTTGGCCCCCGTCAGGTGGAACGCAAACGGCGGATTGCCGCCATTTATTGACAGGTATGTCGGGTCATTGTCGTCCGCGTGGAACTGCCCGAGAATTTGCCAATCCAAGTTGTTGCTTGTGTCGTTGAACCCGGGCTGAACCGTAAACTGATACGACAGGTCTATCGTCGAGGTCGCCGAGTAAACCGTACCACCACTGATTTCGCTGCGATGGCTGTCATTGCCCGCCCAGATGTCATTCGGGCGCACCTCAAATCGAATTGTGTGGCTGTCGAGCTGGGTGATTGCCCATGGCGCATTGCCGTTGATGTTGGCATTTTCCGCATAGTACGGCATACCTCCGACGGAGATCGGAGAGGACCATTGGTCGGTCAGCGGAGAGAAGTTGGAAATGGCCCCAGCAATCGTTTGCGTCATGGCTGAGGACGCCACGCTCGTGACGCCCGCGACCGTCGCTGTTGCCGTAAAGCTGTGCGCCCCATCCGTCAGTGAGGGTGTCGCATACGACCAGACTCCCGCGCTGTTAGCCGTCGTCGTGCCGAGCGCGGTAGTACCGTCATAGACGGTAATCGTGCTGTATGCAGTAGCCGTGCCGACAAGCGTCAGTTCATCGGAGTAACTAACACCGGGATCCTTATCGAAAGCGACATTATCCGGAGAAGCCGCCAGAATTACGGGCGGATTAATCTGCGAAACCATTTAGTTAGCCCCCTTCGATGGCCACGAGCGCCCTGATGCAGTCGAATTACTGGATCAAATTGAGAGGCCACCTATGAATTTCGGGCTTTTTAGAATCGTAGAGTTTTAGAAAATCTTCGTGCCCATCCCGTGAATTACACCGTTTATTTCCCACGCCTTGGGCCATCTGATTTAATTGGTGCTCGGGCAGTTCGCGGCGTACCGTGCCGCAACCAGCATTTGCAGATCCCCCTATTCCAATTGAATATTCCAACGTCATCCCCTTTGCGCCGCAGGCCGCTCTAGACGCAGCCCAATACCCCCGCACACCCCACCACCCGAGGCACACTATCTTGCACCCTAAAGCAGTAAAACATGGTTAATTGCCCATTGCGGCATCGCTTGGAACCCGAATTGTTCAAAATGTGACACTTCTGGTGCATGTGACGCCTTAAACCACACCATATTACCGACATCAAAGTCTACGCCGTTAATTTGGTGCCGGAGATGAGCGGACGTCCAAATCAAACCCGAGTCGGCAACTTCTGAAATTAACTGTGTAAATCAAATATCGGGGGAATACGATTTATTGCCTCGATCGCCCGAGGCTTTGATGCAATTGCGCCGCACCCCTCGGCTCTATGTGTCCGAAAGTCCGCGAACGCAGCATCGCTCCGCCTGGAGCACGCGCGGGCCATGTGAAGTTGCGCTTACCCCGTTTCCCAGCACTGTAGGTTGATCCGTCGGAGTTTGTCTCGTTTCGGATCTCGAAAATCTCGAAATCAGTCAACCCGCCGATATTCGACCGTCGATTTTCGCGCTTGCGATGACAACAATCGGGTCTGCTGGACCACCATACCGACAATGATCGAGGTCAGCACCGTGCTAAGGCATTTCGTCATGAAATTGCTCTCGGAGATGTTCAGGACGAGGGTGACCGACCAGATTGCGAACGGGAAGATGTTGGTGTTCGCTTGCCCTGCGGGGTTTGCAATAACCAAGCGGATTGCCCCCCACAAGATCGCGATGAACGCTCCGAAAATCAGCGGAGAGAACGCGTAGCCAAACTCAAGAAACTTGTCGACGTAGCCGTTGTCGACACTCCATTCGGACATATTATCAGCGATACGAGCCCCGAAGCCTCCTCCGAGCAAGCTATAACCAGAGCTATAGAAGTTTTTCAGGATGATCGGCCAGAAATCAGCCCGGCCGGTGAGATCGGTGGATTTCCCGAGGATCCCAACGATCACGTAATTTAGGATGCCGAGCTTGAACGCCACACCGAGAATGCCGATGCCGATGCCGAATTTGACGAACATGGGTTGGCGAAGCGGATATGGCAGGCGGGTAACCAAATATGCCATCGAGAGAAACGCGGGCACGATCACCGCGGCGATCATTCCGGTAGCCGATTGCGTCCCGATCAGGCATGCGCCGCTGAAAGCCAGAAAACACGCCAGAACCGGCGCGGAAAAGATCGAAGTTCGATAGAACAACAGAAGTCCGAGCGTGACCCCGGAAAAGTATCCAAGACCTTGCTTGTGACTGAATATGCCGCGCCACAAGCCCGCGTGAACGGTTTGGTACGGGTCAGTCAACTGGTGAATAGCAGTCTCCGGTAACAACACGACCCAGATAATACTCAGGAGGCAACCGACGGCCATGGTTCGGACTACGAATACGATCGATCGAAAGCCAGGCATCAATCCGATGATTACAAACCCAAGCAATGCCGTGGTCATGTAGGTGTTGGCGGACTGAATTGTCGCAGCACGGTTGTAGGACCATCCAGCCGAAGCAAATGCCACCAAAACCGGCAGCCAGACCGGCCAGCATTGAAAGGCGAGCGTTCTGGTGGACGGCGACATGATCAACGTTACGAACGCAAACAGCTCCGAGCTAATCGTTATGACCTGCAGCGTTGTCGAGCCTACCCAGCGACCGGTCGTCATATCCAGCGCCAACTGAATCGTAAAAGCTGGAAAGTAGAAGATGAGAAGCACCCCTAGCACCAGACGTATCGGAAGGGGCGCGGCCTGTACCGCCGCAACAGTCGACCCCAATCCGCGCCGGACGCCCGCACGGGGCAATGCCCATTCAGTGGCGACATCCAGTGGGTGCCCCGAAAGTTCAGACATCAGCGTTTACCAACAATCATTTTCTTTTAAATACCGATTTTCCGGCCCGACGGCGACTACCAACTTGCGATTTTAAGCCACGCCTCCCCCATTTTCAATTATTCGAGGGATTAGCCCCGACACTTCAACATCTTAACCTTTAAATCGATCATACCGCCTCAACACCCACATGCCGCAGGTTCCTCATGGAAGCAGGCAGGCAAGCGTGCTAGATTTAAATACATATCGCAAGTGCGCTCCAATTTAATTTGGGTTCTTTGATGCTTCAGCTGAACAAAGATCGCAGGCTTTCCTCATTCGAGCCGGAACAGACGGGATCAGCGTCCGGTTCCTCCGCCGAATACATCCAGATGGTCCTAGGATTCGCGCGACGCCAAGCCTGGGTCGTATGCATCGCCATCGTATTGGCCATAGCTGCAGCTACTTTCTATGTCCTGGTCGTGCCGGCGACTTACAAAGCGACAGCGACTGTAGGAATCGACACAACAAAATTCCAACTGTTTCAGCCCGCGGGCGAATTGATCATCGATACGTCGTCCGCCGTCGAGAGTCAGCTCGAGATCCTGAAATCCGAGAAGCTGGCGCTCGAAGTCATCAAGAAGCTTCGTCTGGCCGACAATATCCCGGCCGCCAATGCAGGCTGGTTCGGCTCGTCGAAGCCGCCGAGCGAATTTGCGTACACCCGGCAATTGGTGGCAGTCCTTCAGAAGCATCTGACGGTCAAGCGCCTCGGCATCGCCTGGATTATCGAGATCAGCTACGAGAGCCGAGATCCCGAGCAGGCAGCGCAGTTCGCCAATGCATTTGCCGAGGCGTACATCGCCGATCAGCTGGATTCAAAGTATCAGGCGACGCGACAGGCGAGTGCATGGCTGGAGGGACGCGTCAAGGAGATGCGAGAGCAGACCATGGCGGCCCAACACGCCGTCGTGGAATTCAAGGTCAAGAATGGCATTGTCGATACCGGCGGGCGGCTCATGAGCGAGCAGCAACTTGCCGAGCTCAACGGCCAGTTGCTGACCGCGCGTGGACAGACATCCGAAGCTAAGGCTCGGCTTGAGCGCGTCAATGCAGTGGTTCAAGCAGCTCTTTCAGCCGATAACTCCAATGCTCTGGTGACGGACGTTCCAATCAACGAACCGATTGCCAAGCTCCGAAGCCAACTGATCGAACTTACCAATAAAGAAAAGGAATGGTCTGCGAAGTTTGGAAGCGACCATCTTGCGGTGATCAATCTGCACAGTCAGGCCAAGCAGGTTCGCTCCGCCATGATCGACGAGCTTCGCCGGGTCGGCGAGGCCTTCAAGAGCGACTACGATCTGGCCTTGCGCCGCGAAAAGGGCCTGGAAACAGAAGTGGCTCAAGCGGTTTCCCAATCGGATTCGTCCACCCGCAATCAGGTGAGATTGCGCGAGCTCGAAAGCACAGCGGCCAGCACCAGGGAACTGTACGAGAATCTGAACAAACGATATCTCGAATCGGTCGAGCAAAAATCGTTCCCGGTCACGGAGGCAAGAGTGATCACGCGCGCGGCGCCCGCGCTGGACCGCGAGTACAAATCCACGATGAAGATCCTTGCCGGAATACTCGGCGGGGGAATTGCCCTCGGCCTTGGGCTGGCTTTTCTTCGTGAGTTCACTGACAATGTTTTTCGTAGCGTCGGCCAGGTTGAACGGCAGCTGCACATGAATTGCATTACGCCAGTGCCGCTCTGGAAGAACGACGAGACCGAGAATGGTCCGTCTCTGGTGCCGCCCTTAGAGGGCGAAAGGAAACTTGTGCGTTCGAAGGGGCCTGCCTGGGCCACCGTCGACTCCCCTCTTTCGCACCATGCAGAAGCGATGCGCTCGATCAAGTTGGCAATAGACCTGAATTGCCCGGGCAAAGGCGCCAAGGTGATCGGCATGACCTCATCGCTGCCCAGAGAAGGTAAATCAACTGTGGCAATTTCCCTCGCGCTGACCATAGCGGCTGCCGGGGCAAAAGTGATGCTTCTGGACTTCGATCTTCGAAATCCGGCTCTGACGCGTTCATTGACCTCCAAGGCAAAGGTAGGTTTTCTCGATGTCATCTCGGGGAGAACACCCCTTGCAGATGCCGTTTGGTCCGATCAGTCCCAGTATCTTTCGTTCCTGCCGACAATCACCAATGGCCTTTTCGTTCAAAGCAACGAGATAATGGGCGCGCAGCTTACGAAGACGTTCATGGACCAACTTCGCGAGGAGTACGCTTACATCATCGTAGACTTGCCGCCCCTTGCGCCCGTTGTCGACGCAAAGGCGACGACCCACCTGATCGACGCATATCTGTTTGTCGTCGAATGGGGCGCTACGAAGGTCGACGTTGTCGAGCATGCCCTGAGCAGGGCTCCTGGCATTTCGGAAAATGCGCTCGGCATCGTTCTCAACAAAGTCAATATGGATAGACTTTACAAGTACGACGGCGAGAACAGGACCTATTACGTCAACAAGCACTACGCACAATATGGCTATAACCAATAGCAACAGGCAGTCGCGATCGGACGGGCCCTTAGCCAGGCCCGCCCGATAAGCCGTTCCCAAATTCTGGCTCGGGCAACAGCTGGCACGAATCTCTCAGCGCCAGCTGTCCGTCTTCATGCTCGACTAAGTGCGGCCAGAGTGTTTCTCCTGTGCGCGCGCCGTGCCCGGCCTGCTCGATCCGGCTTTTGGACACCCGCCCATCGCATCATTCTGTTTCCCGATTGGTCGCATCGCAATCGTCGAGGCCTCTCGAGCTACCGCAAAGGACATGCCCAGCGATCCCTTTTCCCCTTCGCGCGCGTAGGTGTAACGGACCTATGGACGCTTTGAGGAACCGCCGGTGCGGATCTGACTTCCTCCACGTAACGCTCTAAACATCGGAGCGCAGAGCATTTGAGCGGATATGCGAGTTCGAGATGAGCCGCCGATCTCAGGGAATTCTAGTAGGCTCCTACGTGCCGTTGTCGGCGTGCCGATAGGTTGAGAGCGAGCCATAATCCCCCGCCCCGTAAGATGTCGGAGAAATAAAGGGCTGCGTAGATTCCGGATGTGCCGTTGCTCGTGCCCAGCAAAACTACCATCAAGGCGCCAGCGGCATTTGCGACACCGCTTACGACCGTCGACATCTTATGGTGCTCCGCGGCATTGAGCGCGTCGAACGCTAGGAATTGGATGGCGGTCGGGATCACCGTCCACGCGAGGATTCTGACGACGTCCGATGACGCGACAAAAGCTTGGCCGAACACGTATGGCATGTAAGGTGCGATCAGGAACAGGCCGACGCTTGTCACCGCACTGATGCCGACCGAGTAGGGAAGGTATTTCGTTGCGAGCGCAAGGCTGGACTGAGGCCCATCTCGGCCGGCAACGGCGAGTTTCCCGTAAATGACACGATCGAACGAGCCCGGCACGACGAGTGCGGCACCTATCAATCTCCGGCCCGCACCATAGACGCCGACGAATTCGGGCGAGGTGACAGCACTCAGCACGAGAACGTCCACGCTGTGCCGAAGCATGATGAGGAAGCTCGAAAACGCAAGGCTTCCGCCTAACCACAACTCTCGGCGGAGCACACACAATTCGGGGCGCCCAAAACGCCAGATCAGGGCAACGCAGACAACGCCGATGGCGACGTGGACCGCCGCCCACCACACGGCCCAATTGTCCAATGAAGTCACCCCAAAGAGACCACACGCCGCGACCGCAGCCAGGGCGCGAACCACACCGGTTCCGCCGTTGATCAAGTTGGCCGTTTTAAAATCCCCGCGGGCCAGAAAGATGTTTTCGACCAGGCTGAAGAAGGAGGGGAATGCAACATTGACTGGCACCAGAAGAAGCAGAACCTGAAGCCAGGCACCCCGGCTGCCACTGTGAATTCCCGGCGCAAAAAACATGCAGGGAACGACCACGACCGTCAGTACGGTACCCGTGACAAGGATGACGAGGAGCGTATGACCAAGCGCCTCGGCATATCGCGCAGGGTCGCGGCTCACGATTCGGCGTAGCGCCTCTCCCGGCCCAAATCCGCACCAGGTGTTTGCAAGCGCCGTCACAGCGCTGATCGTCGTCAGTTCGCCAAACTGCGCCGCGCCCAGGGAGCGGGCAAGAAGGATAAAAGCGATCGCCTGCGCAACGACACCAGTAGCCAGACTTCCGATTGATCCCGCGAGGAGTCTGACCATGGGTAGCTTCGGTCTGAAAAACGTTGCAATCTGAGACATGCTCAATATTTTTCTTATGCCATCAATCAAGGCGCCCGCCGTCGCCTTTCGATGAAATGAGGCGGCCAGGCGACGCGGCGAATACTACCGGATAAATCAGCTTCGTCGTCAAAACAACGAGCTAGACCAACCGCAATCTTGCATAATAGCCACGGCTGGACGAGCGGCCCAAATGCGGGTGGGTCTGAATTGTCCTGCACAAGCTTGGAATCGACCATTCGTCGACGATGTCGTACCCGAGCTTGTCGAGGCTGGCGAGGAACTCCGCCCTGTTGCGAATCTGATACGGGATCTCCGCGCACTCGAAGTTTTCAAGTGTCACGACCGTTGGGCCTTCACGGGTTTGAACCTTGTTGAGAAGCAGATGACGCGGCAACGATGGCAACTTTTTGAGAAAGGCGTCAAAGGGGACATCGAGATATTGCAGCAAGCCCGAGGCGAGGAGAACGTCGGTTTCCCGAGCCTTGGCCAGATCATCTATGAACGTCGGTCCACTCAGTTTCCCTTCGTCCAAGAAACGGCGTCCAGCTCGGACGATCGCGGGCAAGTCATAGATGACCCAATCGACCCTTCCTCTCAGTTCCAGGTGCCTGCCGAAGGCCCGGTATTTGGTCCCCAGGTGACCGCCGGCGTCGAGAATGGTCTCCGGTGCAAGACGATTTAGCCAGAACAAAATCGGGTAGTCTTCGAGCTTGAGTTCCGACATGTACTCCAAGGAGTGCATGACAACTTCGTCGTTGTTGTAGCCGACAAGTGCGCCGCTCCGAACCGCCGCAGCGGCCTCGTCAAATGTCGCATACGCGCCGCGATGCCTGAGATACGATGATCTGAACAGGGCGAGCAGATGCCCCATCATGCCTCGAACAAAGAGAACCGGGCGCGCTGAAAGAAGATACTGCAATGGTGCGGGCAACTTGGACATGTTCATTATGAGTTTCGGATTGCCAGTTTGGTGATTGCCGGCCCGGAAAGCTCTTCTTGCCAGCCTCTAACGCGAATATCTCCACGAGCCATGGGAGGTGTGCCTTCCCATGCAAGAACGAAGTTACAGGTCAAACTTGACGTCGGCCGATGATCATCAGGATATCGTTCGTTCCAAGTATCCGGGGATTTTCGCTCCATTTTGGTTAACCCCACTACCGCCACTGCGGGATGCTGTGTTCAAAATAATTGTGCACGTGTCTTTGCCGACCACCAAGTTGTCGGCATTTGCAGAGATGTTTCCAGCCCGGACTAAGGCTTGGCCTCGACATGAGATATTGCCCTTTCGAAGCGAAAGTCCGTTCCATTTGAATCCGGTTCATCCGCCAACGGACGGGGATTGCCCTTCAAGTAGAACTCGAAGAACGCAAGGGTGTGCTGGCCGATCATGCGGGCTGCTGTCTCCGGATCGATGCTCCCGGAGCGACTGAAAAGATGCAACGGGGATGAAAATGCATAATCGGAAAAGTTGAAATGCTTCGCTCGATCGATCGTCAACCAATACCCACCGAACGTGGAAAAAAGCTCCCTGGCTTGAGCAAACTGTTCCCAGTACAGCTCTTTCTCGCGACGCTTCGCCGGACTAATATCGGTAGGATAAGGCGGTGGGCTTGGGTCGACCTCGCTCATGAAAAACAATGGGGCAATCGCACCGCTCTTAGATGACTCCCCCGCCATCAAACCATCCATGTTGAGGCATGCCTTGAACCTCCGGTCGAGCCAGCAGGTCTGCGCCGCAACTCCCCCTCCCAGGGAGAAGCCGAATATCCCAACGTGGTCAAGATCGAGACGATGCGCGATGGGATCCGTCTGATCCGCGGCATCGAGCCGCTCCAAGGCACTCAGCACAAATCGGGCATCTTCCGCTCTGTTGCGCACTTCCGTTTCGGCTGTCTTCAGAAACCGATCGAAGGAGGCATCCGTCCTGAAGAACTCTTCGTCCAACAGCCTGCTTGCAATCACGCGGCCATCGGGAAACACAGTAGAGAAGGAACTGTAAGGATGGTCTATTCCGACCACCACATAACCTTGGCTTGCCAACTCCTCGGCCAAATGCGTGTTTTCGGTTCTCATACCGTTCCACGATGGTACATATAATATGACTGGATAGCGCCCGTTCGCCCCAGCGACAGCAGCGTCAACGACAGAATGCGTTCTCACGAGCGAAAAGCGCGCGTTCCAGAACGTGGTGGTGGCTCTATCCTGGTAAGCTGCCCGTCTACCCTTGGGTGTCTCATCAGCCGGATACCAGATCTGCACCATCAGCTCTCGCGGAAAGTCGGGCTGGGCCAGCTCCAAGCGAGTTCGGTCAACCAGATGTCGAATGCTGGTACCGACAGCGTAGGGGCCTCTCGGCGCTGGAAGTTGGAATACAGGGAAACTCGTACTCAGGAGAATGCCGGCGCCAATGCAGCACAATCCGAACGACGCGACGATATAATGCGTCTGAATGTCCATCGTCCGCTGAGCCGCCATTTCCTGATATACGCTGGCCACGAACGTGAAATAGATCGGGGCCATCTCCCACCGGGGCCCTTCGAACTGGACATGAAGCGCGACGATTGGAATGCACAGGAACGGAAGATAGGCCAACCAAGGATAATCGTTGCGATACGGCGAAAGTGCGTAAATGACATAAGCGATCAGCACGATGCCCGCAGAAAGCTCCCAAATGCGCATCGGTCCGCCTCCTCGCGGTCAAGTCGCGCGGCAGCCCCTTTTCAGGCAGAATCCACGTCGACCGCAATCATGATCGCTAGCCAAGATATTCCTCCAGCCGTTCCGCCACTTTCGAAACATGTGGCTCGTGCATGAACGACAGATGGTCCCCGGCGACGTAGTTGACGCTCACGCCCTTCAGTGCGACCAGCTCCCAGCCCAAAGATTCATTGAGGCTATATTCCGGATCCCGCTCGTCGACCCGGAAAAGGACAATCCGCGCCGGGATTGGCGCAGGTTCATACGATCTCGCCAAAGCCTTGAACATCGTCTGATTGTCGCGCAGTTGAACCGGCATCGGCCGGTTTGCCAGGCGAGCGAAACGCCGTGTTAGCGTCCACAGTCGCAGATGTAGGTTCTTTCTGACAAAGAAGAATGCGCTGGAGAGAGCGACGTCGACCCGGTGGTCCGCTATCCTGCGATAGTATCGCCTCACGCGATCAACGCACCGAACGCTCCAGAAACGGCACCATTCCTTGAACGGCAGGTGCCTATAATATCCCCTATTGCCCGTATCCAGCATCACAAGGATGGGCACTTCCTCCCCTTCCTCGATCAACTGCTTCGCCATCTCGAATGCGACGACTCCGCCGAACGAATAGCCGCATATCCGATATGGCCCCTTCGCCTGCAGACGCCTTATCTCGCTGTTGTAAAATCTCGCCAGCTCATCGATGGTCATCGCTTTCTGAGCGCCGTCGAGCTCTGGCGACGCCAGTCCGTACACCGGCTGATCGTGAGGAAGCGCCTTGGCAAGCTCCTCATAGCCAAGCACATGGCCACCACCACCGTGTACACAAAATAGCGGCGCCCTTGTCCCGGACGCCCGAAGAGGAATCAAGGACGAGCGCGGGCCTTCATCCTCCCCGGCTATCGCGGCGGCGATCTGCTCGATGGTGCGGTCGACGAGCAACTTTGAGAGATCAATCTTTACGCCGAATTCTTTCTTGATCTCGCCGATCAACGATGCTGCCAGCAGCGAGTGCCCGCCCAGATCGAAGAAATCGTCGCTGACCCCGACTTTTGGCAAGTCGAACAGCCTCTCCCATATGGCCGCCAGCTTAGCCTCGCATGGATTGCGCGGCGCAAGATACTCTGTCCGCCCCGACGAGGTCGTCTCGACCGACATCGACGGTCGCGGGACGAGCGGCGGCGTCAGATCAACAATCCGCTTGTCTGGATTCCTTGCAATCTCTTCGAGTATCGATTGATAGAACGAAAGAATGTTACGTATCGATGTAGCTTCGAACAGACCTCGATCGTATTCGAGGTTCAGCCACACGCTCCCTTCGCGCTCGATGATCGCGAGTTGCAACTCGAACGGATTGCCAACGCTGGTCGTCGGAATCGGTGTAATGGCCAGGCCGCCCGCCTCGCGACGCTGAAGAAATGCCGATTGGTAGAGAAAGTAGAATTGAAAGAGAGGGTTTCTGCCACGAACCGACCGCATCTTGAGTTTGGCCATAATGCTTTCAAACGGAAAGGTCGCGTGGTCAAGTGCATCCATGATCAGTTGGCTGGCGTGCCTCAGCGCATCGCTCAGTTTCTCCTGACCGCCCAGATTGAGCCGAATGGCGATCGGTCCCGAAAACGGCCCGATGACGTTCTCCGTCTGGGTGCTTCGGTTTGCACTTGGGGAGCCGATCGTCAGATCTTGCTGACCGGTGTAGCGCTCCAACAACACCGCGAATGCCGCCAAGGTTAGCATGTACATCGTTACGTTTGCCGCGCGGCTCCGGTCCTTCAGCTGCTCGGTCAGATCGGCAGGCAAGCAGAGCCGTTCTATCGCACCGCGGACCTGCTGGCGCTGTCCCGGCGGGTGATCGGTCGGAAAATCCAACACGGGAAGCGGCCCAGTGAGCGACTTCATCCAGTAGGAAAGATGCCCATTGGCTTCTTCAGAGTTAAGCCAATCGCGCTGCCAGACCGCAAAATCAGCGTACTGAATTGGTATGGGCGCAAGGACGGGCTGCCGGCCCGTTACGAGCGCTTCGTACGTCACCCAGATCTCTCGCTGTAGAATGCTTTGCGACCAACCGTCAGAAATGATGTGGTGTACGGTGATTGCGAGCACGTGGTCCTCAGGACCGAGACGAAGCAAGAGCGCTCTTGCAAGAGGTCCACGTTCGAGATCAAATGGCTCTTGTGCCTCTTCGCGCAGAAGATCCCCAACTTCGAAATCCGCCTGCTGCGACATCTCGCTCAGATCGGAGAAGTGAAGCTCGCAATCTGTGCGGCTCGATATGATCTGCTTCAGTTCGCCTTCGGCCTCCCTGAAAGTCGTACGAAGGCCTTCGTGCCTCTCGACGAGTGACGTCAGGCTCTTTTGGAGAAGGTCGATCGAGAGTGGGCCTGCAATTCGAACCGAGGCAGGCATGTTGAACGCGGCGCTATCAGGCCGCAACCTCGATAGATTCCAGAATCTGAGTTGACTGACGCTTGCCGGCAGCTCGCAGCTGTCATCCGCAAGCGCCGATTCCTCTGGCTCTGCCAACGATACGACGACCCCTTCGTGCCCTGGCGCCGTGGATGGTTCCGAATCGGCGGGATGGACGGCAGTCAGTGTGGAAAGCTTCAGGGAAGAATCTACGGCGACCGCTTGAAGAATCTGCACCATGCCTTCGACCAGCAGATTTGCCGTGGCTTCGGTGTAGAGATCCGTGTCGTACTCAAGCGACAGACGCCACCCTTCAGCCCTTTCGACAAGGAAGAAGTTGAGATCATAGAGAGCTCCCGGAGACTTCGACGGAATCGGCGAAACACGCACTCCTGCAAAATCAAACTCGGAATTGACGGCGCCGCCAAATGCGCGCTGGCAGACGAAATTGACGGAGCAAAATTGCCCGTTTCGCGGTCTGTCGTCCTCCGGTAGCTCAGCGATGACGCTCTCGAATGGAACAACCTGATGACCGAGCGCATCCCATACCTCGTCCCGGGCATGAGCAGCCAGTTGGTCAAATCCCGGGTCGCCCGAAAGATCAAGCCGCAGGGCGATCTGGTTGACAAACAGCCCGACCAGATTCTCAAGTTCGGTGAGGCTTCGGCCCGCGAGCGGAGTCCACATCGCGATATTAGTCGCGCCGGTGTGTCGGTGGAGTATTGCAGCGCAAGCCGCGAACGCAGTGCTGAACATCGTTCCGCCGTACTTTTCGTTGAACGATTTCAGGGCATTTGTCATGTCCTTCGGCAGCAGGCGCGAGACGATCGCTCCGTTCGTCGTTGCTCCGCCGCGATGATGCACTGTCGGCGCCAGCCTGACCGGCCGGTAACCCCGCAACTTACGCTTCCAATAGCCAATTTCACGATCCCACGCTTCTTCCGCACGTTCCGCGCTCCAGATCACATAATCCGGAAATTGAATGGGAAGCGCAGGCAGCTCGGCTGCCCTGCACTCGGCGCGAGCGGTATAGAGCTCCTTCAGCTCGCGCAGGATGACGCTGATCGACCAACCATCGCAAATGATGTGATGGAGTGTCAGCATCAGCACATACCGAACCTCACCGACACGGAGCAGGGCAACGCGGATCAACGGCCCCTTTTCGATATTGAATGGCCGGGTCGCTTCGGCCGCACACATCCGCTCGATCTCGGCGTCTTTTCCTGACGCCGGTCGATTCCGGAGATCGGTAACCGGGATGAGCAACCTCAACGTAGGGGAAATCAATTGACGGACATCACCGTCAATCCAGGCGAAGGTGGCTCTGAGGACCTCGTGCCGAGCCACAATCTCGTTAAAACATCGCTGCAACGCCGAAGGATCCAACTGACCTTCCAGACTCCAGCGAAATGAAGCGTTATAGGCCGAATTCCCGGGCCGCTCTTCGTTTTGAAGCCAGATTCGCTTCTGCGCAGGCGAGACCGGAAACGCGAAGATGTCCTCATCCGCTCTGACAGAGGCGCCTGAACTGCCAAGTCCTCCTTGCATGGGACTCAAAACGGGCATGCGGTCTCCATCCTCGCTGTTAGTCCTGAACCTTCCTGCCCCGGGAGACTTCGCGCCTCACGCGATACATGCCGCGCTCCACCGGAGTTATTACGTGCGACGCCACTGGCTGATCTCTATCGAGTTCAGCCAAGACCCCGGCAATTGTACGCTGTTGAAGCACCAACTTTGGCGTGATCGGTAGACCAGCCTTAGCCGCCCGCGAGGTTATTTGGAAAACGTGAAGCGAATCGGCTCCAAGCTCAAACAGATTGTCCGTCGTACCGACGACATCGAGCTTCAATATTTCGCAAACGATCTTTGCGAGGCTTTGCTCCTGCGAGGTCGTAGGTGCAACGTATTCGCGTCCCTGGCTCGCCACGTCGGGATCCGGCGTAGGAAGTCGGGCCTGATCGACCTTGCCGTTTATCGTCAAGGGGATGGCATCGATGGCGACGCACGCGTGCGGAATCATATGTGCGGGCAACTTGTCCAGAAGATGTTGCCGCAACTCCGCAGGTGTAATGTGCTTCCCTGGCTTGGCCACATAATAGGCAAAGAGCCTCGCAGCCCCTCCATCGTCCTTGCGTACGACGACCGCCGCTTGCTGCACCCCAGGATGTTCGACCGAGGCGACCTCGATTTCTCCAGGCTCGATACGAAATCCGCGAATCTTGAGTTGCGCATCGGCGCGACCCAGATATTCGATGTCGCCCGACGATAGCATCCGGGCGAGATCGCCCGATCTATACATCCGCGCATTCGGACCCGTGACGAACGGATCAGGAAGGAAGCGATCTGCAGAGAGTTCAGGCCGGTTCAGATAGCCGCCTGCGACACCGGCCCCGCCTACATAGATTTCACCAGTCACGCCCGGGGGCACCGGACGCTGCTTCGCATCCAGCACATAGAGACGAAGGTCGGGTATCGGCGTTCCGATGAGACTACGGGCCTCTCCCGACACATCGGTCGCGTTCAGCGGCCGATAGGTTACGTGCACCGTCGTTTCAGTGATGCCGTACATGTTGATCAACTGCGGACTGCGATCGCCATGGCGGTCGACCCAAGGACGGAGGCTCGCGAAATTCAGCGCCTCCCCGCCGAAGATCACGTATCTAAGGGACAATGGCTTGAGAAGACCCGCCTCCTCCACCTGGATCAGCTGATAGAATGCAGCCGGCGTCTGATTGAGAACCGTGACTCTCTCGTCAGCGAGCAGGTTGTAAAAGTCCTGCGGCGAACGCGTGACAAAATACGGCACGATGACCAGACGTCCACCGGTCAGGAGGCAGCCCCAAATTTCCCAAACAGAAAAGTCGAATGAGGAGGAGTGGAACAGCGTCCACACGTCGGTCTCTGCGAAATTGAACCAATGACTGGTCGATTTCAGCAGCCTCGCGACATTGTGGTGGTTAACGACAACACCCTTCGGCTTCCCGGTAGACCCAGAAGTGTAGATCACATAGGCAGGAACGTCCGGACGGGACAATGACGGCAAATTGGTCGAATCCTCCAGGCCGATATCGAGCCGTTCCTTGTCGACACAAATCACCTTTGTTCCGCTGTTCGGCAGTTTGCCTTCGAGCGTGGCCTGGGTGAGCAGGACAGACGGTCTTGCGTCATCGACGAGTGTGGTCAACCGCTCGATAGGATAGGACGAATCGAGCGGCACGTAGGCGGCCCCTGCCTTGAGGGTCGCCAGCATCGCTACGATCATCTCGACCGATCGTTCGAAGCTAGTCGCCACCATCGACGACGGCTTGACTCCCAGCCGCTGCAAATAACGCGCGAGCTGATTTGCCCGCGTGTTGAGCTCATCGTAAGTCAGGCGGATATCGCCCATCTGCACGGCAATACTGCCTGGCGTGCGGGCGGCCTGCCGTTCGAACATATCGACGATCGACTCCGTCGCGCTCGCATCAATCGAATTCGGATTCAGCCTTGCAAGCACCGAAGAGGTCTGCTCGCGGCTCATGAGCGTCAGGTCATCGACGGCTTTCGACGCATTGGAGACTGCATCGAGCAAGAGAGCTTCATAATATCGCATCCAGAGCGATATCGTGCTTTCGTCGAAAAGGTCCGCATTGTAGTCGCAATCGATCATCAGTCCCTGATCGGACTCGACGACGTTGAAGAAGACATCGAAAATTACGGAAGCCTTGGGGTTCGGCTCGACCGCCGTTTCGAGACCCTCAAATCGAGCACCCGCTCCGAGGCGCTCGAGATTGAACTGGACCTCCATGAGCGGCATCCGCGCGGGATTGCGGGGGACGCCGAGCTTTCTCACGAGGGTTCCATAAGTATAGGTCTGGTGGTCGTACGCGTCGAGCAAAACTCGTTTTGCATCGCTCAGAGTTGCCGCAAACGAGGCGGTCGGGTCGATGCGAGTTCGAAGGGGGAGGAAGTTGACACAGTGGCCTACGAGATTTCCGTTGTCGAGCAGACTCTGCCCCGCGGCGGGAATGCCGACAACAATATCGGTCTGGCTGCTGAGCCGATGAAGGAGCACGCAAAATCCCGCAAGCAACGTCGCAAAAAGCGTACAACCATTCTTCGCGCCAAGTTGCTTGATCCTAGAGTAGGACGCAGCGTCGAGGTGATGCCGAGCCGTGGCACCCGTGTGCGTCTTCACTGACGGCCGCGGGCGATCGGTTGGCAGCGCCAGTTGCTCGGGCAAGTCGCGGAACTGATCGAGCCAATATCTTTCAACATCAGTATTCTTGCCGGCGTCTTGAAGCTCGACTTGCTCGCGGGCATACTGGCAGAAACGCGCCGCCACGGGGAGATCGGCATCCCTTCTGCCAACCTTTGCCGTGTAGAGCCTTGCCAGTTCATCGACGAGCACATTGGTCGACCACCCGTCGCACACTAGATGGTGGGCCGTAATCGCCAACTGATAATGGCCTTGTTCTAGGCGCACGATCTCCGCACGAATCAGCGGCCCCTTGACGAGATCGAAGGGCCTTCGTGCGTCCGCCGCCAGAGCGCGCCGGTATTCGTTCTCGCGCTCGGACGGTTCAAACGAGGTCAGGTCTCGCACTGGCACGTTGAGCCGTAATTGCGGCTGAACATGCATGATGCCACCATCCGCATCAACCGTGGAACGAAGTGCCTCGTGTCGCTCGATCAGTTCGTTCACGGCCTCGCGCAACAAGCCAATCTGCAAATCGCCCTTCAGGCTGATGCTGAACGACTCGTTGAAGGCGGAGGACGCGTCACTCCCCAAGACAGCCGCGAGAACTATCTCACGCTGCGCTTCAGTCAGAGGGATCTGCTGTGGCGCTGCGAGAGCCGGATCTTCCAGTCTGGAAACGGCCGCCGTGGAAGAAGCGAGATTGCCCGCCGTTGAGAAGAAGTCGCCCTCGCGCATCTCGACCGCGCTGGCTCTGAACGCGCTTACAATGTTTTCCATGTCCTCATCGCTGTGCGACGTGGTCATGAAGCAGGGGAAACCCTCCCGGATATGAATGCCTTTGTCGCGAAGGTAGAAATAGTAGAGGCTGGCGAGCCGTTCGGAGGCCGGGAAGCTGAAGTAGAAGAAACTCGCGAACGTCTCGATATGGGTCGGAACCTGTTCGGCCTGCAAGACCTCGTTGAGCCGATGAGCGAGGTCTGAGGTTCGCCTGTTCAATTGCTCCTGGAGAGCGGGCCCGTGCTCCTTCAAATGCAGCAAGACAGCGTGCATTGCCGCAAGGACGAGGGGATGACGCACGAACGTTCCTGCGAAGAACGTGACGCCGACCTCAGGATAGGAATCGTCCCCAAACTGCCAGGTGCCGCCATCGAGAGCATCCATGAAACGGCGTGTGCCGGCCAGAATACCCACGGGCATGCCACCCGCTATCACTTTTCCATAGGTCGCAAGGTCCGCCTGGACTCCGAACAGCGCCTGACACCCACCTGGATGGACGCGGAATCCAGTGACGACCTCATCGAAGATCAAGGCGGCGTCCGATTGTGTCGCAATCTTCCGGAGCTCCTTCAGGAACTCCAGCGGCTGGAGCGCGGGGTGACGGCTTTGAACAGGTTCAACCAGAATCGCCGCAATATCGCCAGCGTTCTTCCGGATCCATTCGAGAGACTCGTCTGCCCCGTAGTCGAGGACGACCATGTTGGACACGCTTTGCCGCGGAATGCCGGGCGCGATCGGGAACACAACTGGTTCACCGGCTTTGTCCCGGAGGCCTTTGACGAGAACTTCGTCAACCAAGCCATGATAGTCGCCATTGAACATGACGACTTTGCTACGGCCCGTTACGGTGCGGGCAACACGCAAAGCTGCGAGAACTGCCTCCGACCCGGTGTTACAGAACGCCATGCGTTCGTTGCCGGTCATCTCGCAGAACATCTTCGCGACTTCGCCGGCTAGCGCGCTTTGCGGGCCGGTCTCGAAGCCGGCATGCAGCTGCTTTTCTATAGCGTCCTGGACGAACGCGGGACGATGGCCGAGCATGATCGGTCCGAAGCCGTTTACAAGGTCGATGTACTCGTTACCGTCGATATCCCAGATGCGAGACCCCTTGGATCGGTCCGTGACGATCGGGTAGACCATCTCCTTCCACTGGTCGCGGAAACCAGAAACCACACGGGGATCAGCGAGCACACTGCGGTATTTTTCGGTATAACTCTTGGATTTCCCGGTGCGCTGCGTCACCCGCTCGATGAGCCTCTTAAGCTGACTCTTTTGCGTTGCCGTCAAATCCTGGGACACCCCAATCTGCGGCGGCTTGTATGGACCGTGAGCCCTGCCGACATCCGACCGGGTGATCTCCTGGGCAACGATAGCCGGCGCTGCCTGCGGGACTGGCGGCAGAGGAACAATTGACGCGCTAGAGACCACTGGGATCGCAGCTTGTGAGACTGCGACCTGCATCGTCTCGAGCTGCTTCGCGAGCAATTGATTCATCGCCTGCAGTTGATCTCGCATGAGCTGTCCAACCGCTTCTCCAGCCAGGGACGACGGGGCACCTGGCGCAGCAGACGCAGGTCGAGACTCTTGCGCGGCGACGGAGGCAGCCGCGATGGCCGTCACGGTACCGGTCTCATCTGGACGCTTCGGAGTACTTGGCGGTTCGCAGAACGCATCGGGCGCCAACTCGCCCTGGACATAGTTGGTCAATGCCGCCAGGCTCGATATGTCATTGAGCAACTGCCGAAACGTGATCTTGATCGCGAACTTCTCCTGCACGGCTTGCGCGAGCTGCGTGAGGAACAGAGAGTCGAAGCCCAATTCGAGAAATGTTATCGAGCTATCGACCGAGGCGACGTCCACCCCGGAGAGTTCGCGCAACAATTCAGCAATCGCGGTCTGAATTTTGGACGAGCGAGCCGATAGCGACGTCAAAGCTGACTGCGATCCATTGTTGGGCGCCATGTTCGCGACTTCCGTTTCCTGTGTAGGCTGAAGATTGCGCACGGTGCGATCCGACCCGGAGGCTCCTGCGGATGATGTCGGATCTTCTCCACCGATCGCCTCTGGGACCATTTCGAGCCAAAAGCGCTTTCGTTCGAACGGATAAGTCGGCAATGGAAGGCGCAGACGGCGCTCGCCATTGTGCAAGCCCTTCCAGTCCGGCCGAACTCCGCCAAGCCATAGAGCGCCTACGGCGGATAGGAGCGCTTCGACATCGCGTCCACCGGAGTGTTGATCTGAAAGCGACGACACGATGATCTGGTCTTGCGGGCCGCCGTGCTGCCGCGCAAGCGTAGCCAGGACATTCCCTGGTCCCACCTCCAGGAGCATCGCTTTTGGATTCTGCCGGATCGCCTGAACAACGGACGAAAACCGGACCGGCTCGCGCGCATGTCGCGCCCAATAATGAGGATCGGTTGCGTCCTCGTCGGTGATCCAATCCCCAGTAACGCCAGATACATAGGGGATCCGAGGCTGGTTGAGCTTCGTCTCGGCGATTGCCTCCGCCAATGGATCAACGAGAGGATCCATCATCGCAGAATGAAACGCGTGAGACGTTACCAACCGCCGATAAACGACCTTCTGATCGCCCAACTCGCGCTCAAGGTCGGCGATCGCTTCAAGCGGGCCTGCAACCACGCAAAGCGACGGAGAGTTGACCGCAGCAATCGAAAGGGGCCCGCGCAGAATGCCGTGAAGCTTCGCCTCTGGTAGCCGGACCGAGAGCATGCCGCCTGCAGGTAGCTGCTGCATCAAACGTCCCCGCACAGCAACGAGTTTCAGCGCATCTTCCAATGACATGACGCCCGCGAGGCATGCTGCGACAAACTCACCAATGCTGTGGCCGGCCATCGTTGTTGGCCGGACTCCCCAACTCATCCAGAGTTGCGCCAAGGCGTATTCGATTGTGAAGATGGCCGGCTGCGCGATGATTGTTTCGGTTACGGCGCGCTTTGTCTGGTCATTCGCTCCCTCCGGCGGATATAACACGCTTCGAAGATCGACCCCAAGGTGCGGGATGAGCATCTCGGAACAACGGTCAACGACCTCCCGAAAGATCGGCTCGGCTGCGTAGACCTCACGCGCCATGTCGACGTGCTGCGAACCCTGCCCAGGGAACATGAAGCAGATTTCGGGCGTGTCGTATGGCTTGGAGCGTGTCTGTATTCGTTCCCGCTTTGACAATGCGAGGACAGCTTCATCGACGTCTCCTGCCACCACCATCCGGCGGCAAGAAAATTCGCGCCTACCCTCCTGTAAGGTCCAGGCGACGTCCGCAAGGTCGAGCCCAGGGTTCTGCCGCAGATGCTCTGCTAGATTGTCGGTAGCGCTCTCGAGGGCGGTCGGCGAACGCGCGGACAGCACCAGCAACTGCGATGATCTGGTCGAGTGTGTCGGTTCTCTCTGTGGCGCCTGCTCAAGCACCAGATGCGCGTTGGTTCCACCGACGCCGAAAGCGCTCACTCCCGCTCGTCGCGGACCATCGCCGCAATTCCATTCCGTACGCTCGGTGATGACCCTGAACGGGCTGCTCGCCAAATCGAATTTTGGATTGGGACTCTTGAAATGCAAAGTCGGCGGGAACACACCGTGTTCTACGATGTGAGAAGCATTGATCAATCCCGTTACGCCGGCAGCGATATCCAGATGCCCAACATTGGTTTTAGCTGTTCCAATTGCGCAGAATTGCTTGCGTTCAGTAGAGAGACGAAATGCTTTGGTCAGGCCAATCAGCTCTATCGGGTCGCCCATCGGCGTCCCTGTTCCGTGAGCCTCGATATAGCCTATCGTATCCGGGTCGACATCCGCCGCCTCATGGGCCATGGCAATGACGCTGGTCTGCCCTTCCACACTTGGCGCCGTGTAGCCGACTTTCGCCGATCCATCGTTATTGACGGCGAAGCCACGGATGACAGAGTGGATTTGATCGCCATCGCGGATCGCATCGTCGAGTCTCTTCAGCAGCACAACACCAACGCCGCTTCCAAAGACCGTCCCTTGCGCGGCCGCGTCGAAGGCCCGACAGTGACCATCAGGTGAGACCATCCCCCCTTCCTGATACTGATAGCCGCGCTCCTGGGGAAGGGTGATCGAAACGCCACCCGCCAGGGCCATATCCGTCTGGTAGGTCAATAGCGATTGGCACGCCTGGGTCACCGATAGCAGCGATGTCGAACAGGCAGACAGCATGGTGAAACTTGGTCCGCGCAGGTTCAGCTTGTACGACACGCGGGTAGACAGGAAATCCAGGCTGTTTCCCATCATCTCGACGTAGTTCGAGACCTGGTAACCGGAGGTAAATTTCGCGATGAACCCCGGCGTCGCACACAGCCGTGAGAGAAAATACGAAGAAAGACTGGATCCGGCATACACGCCAATCAGGCCGGGATACGACTCAGGCACGTAGCCGGCGTTCTCGATCGCCTCCCAACAGCATTCGAGAAATAGACGCTGCTGAGGATCCATCAATTCGGCTTCGCGCGGATAAATCCCAAAAAACTCTGCGTCGAAAAGTTCGATGTCGTCGATAATCGACCGCGCGTTCACAATACCCGCGCCCGCCGCCGGCGCGCCCTGGCTAGGTCCCTCCGGCGAGCCAGCTCCGAAGCGAGAGATCGCCTCTACCCCATCCAGTTGGTTCTGCCAGAACTCCGCCACGCTACGCGCGCCGGGAAACCGTCCCGCCATTCCGATGATTGCTACGCCTTCCGCAGCCTCACGCTCTGCCTTCCCATCGCTCACGATGCATCTCCGATGCGGAATGGCCGCTTTCGGCCAAACGCTGCGCGTTGCCTTTGCGCTCTAGACCGCGCGTCCGCGAGGCCCGTCTGCCGCGCGGTGCTCGCATTCAGATGCCGCGCGAGACCGCGTATCGTGGTGAACTCGAACAGGTCGGTAATGGGAATATCGAGCTGCAACTCTTGTTGCATCCGAACATGAACTCTCGCGAGCAGGAAGGAGTCTCCGCCAACATCGAAAAAATTGTCGTCGATACCAACCGCTTCTATACCTAGAGCCTTGCGCCAGATGTTTGCGATCTCTACCTCCAAGGGCACCGAGGCACGTACAGGCTCGACGTGAGCCACTCGTTGGGGCGCAGGAAGAGCGGCACGATCGATTTTGCCATTCACCGTCAGCGGGAAGGATTCGAGCATTTCGTAGGCATAAGGCACCATATGCTCGGGAAGGCGCGACTTGAGAAAATCACGCAAGTTCGGCGTTGAGACAGATACAGACGGTTTACTGATAATATAAGCTACGAGCTTCGGCTCACCCGGCTGGCCGTCTCTTCGCGCCATAACAACGGCCTGCGCAACGGACGGATGATCCGCAAGCGTAGCCTCGATCTCTCCCAGCTCTATCCGGTAGCCGCGAATCTTGACCTGCAAATCACCCCGGCCGAGATATTCGAGATCTCCGTCCTCGGTGGCGCGTGCCAGATCGCCGGTTCTGTACATGACGTTCAACGGCCCGGCTGCAAACGGATCCCGAACAAAGCGTTCCGCCGTCAACTCCGCGCGATTCAGATAGCCCCGCGCTACGCCAGCGCCACCGACATAGATCTCTCCGACACTGCCATTGGCGACCGGCCGCATTTCCGAGTCGAGCAAATAGAGCTTCAAATCCGGAATAGGAACGCCGATCAGGCTTCTTGTTTCTGCTTGGGCGTCTATTGCCCTGACGGGTCTGTAAGTTACGTGAACGGTCGTTTCCGTTATCCCGTACATGTTGATTAGCTGTGGCGTCTGGTCGCCATGACGTTCGAACCAGGGACGGAGATTTGCGAAATTGAGCGCTTCGCCGCCGAAAATGACATAGCGAAGCTTCAACAGTTCAACGACGCCGGATTCTTCAAGTTGGACCAATTGATAGAATGCGGCCGGCGTCTGGTTGAGTACGGTGACCTGATCCTGGGCCAACAAGCGATAGAAATCGCTCGGCGAGCGGGCTACCCAGTGCGGTACACAGACTAGCCGACCTCCACTCAGCAGGCAGCCCCAGATCTCCCAGACCGAAAAATCGAATGCCGATGAGTGAAACAAGGTCCATACATCGCTCGGCCCGAAATTGAACCAATGCGCAGTCGAGGTAAAAAGGCGGGCCGCATTCAGATGGGTGACCATTACCCCCTTGGGCCGGCCCGTCGATCCCGAGGTGTAAATCACATACGCAAGATTATCTGGCGAAGCGATCTCCTCCAATCGATCCGGGCTCTGCTCGTCGATCTCACGACGGTCCCGATCGACGCAGATAACCGTCCCGCAGTCTCTCTGTCCGAGCCTCCCGGCCAACATTTCCTGTGTCAGGATCGCAGACGGGTTTGCATCGGCGAGCAACATCGAGATTCGTTCGAGCGGGTACGACGGATCGATCGGGAGATAGCCGGCACCCGCCTTGAGGACGGCAAGCATGGAAATGACCAGGTCAAACGACCTTTCAAAGCACACAGCAACCAGACTATTTGGCTGCAGATCCAGGTTGCGCAAAAGGCGTGCGAGTTGGTTGGAGCGTTCGTCGAGTTTACGATAAGTGAGGCACTCGTCCCCGAGCTTAATCGCGACGTTATCTGGCGTTTGAGCTGCTTGCCGTTCGAAGGACCGGCACAATGTTTCAAGACGGAACGGCCCGCGTGCTTGCGTCTCCATCCCTATCACCAGCGAGTCAGCATCTGGCCACGCCATATGTACAATCGCCTCTTCGAGCCAGTCTCCAGGAAGAAAAAACCGAGACGGCGTACTAAAAAATACAAAAATCTTGGTGGAATATAATCGACCGGGACTTAATAGTCAGCTTGTTTGCGATTTCGCCCCGATAACATGGCCTCCTTGGTTAATTCGCAATACTGTCGCGTATTTCAATGCTGCCTTAATCGACGAACGCGCTGCTCATGAATTCGTTATCTCACTCGATATTTTCAGATCGATGAAGGGCCAAGTCAGGCGCTCGCGCATGGCCGTCCTCATTTCGACGGATTTGATGCTTCCTTCCCGAACTTTCGGCGCACATCGGCGCTCGGTTCATCACGTCAGGAGGCACGCCTGTCTTGAGAACCCTCGCAGGATTTCCGGCAACGATGCAGTGCGCCGGAACATCCCTCGTGACGACACTTCCCGCACCGATGATCGCGCCGCTTCCGATATTGATCCCGCCGACAATGATGGCCTGCGGCCCGATCCAAACATCGTCTCCAACAACGGGGTATTCCGTTACGCGCCCTTCGGGCGTGATTCTGTCCTTGCGGCCAATCACGACACCGTTGAACAGGGTCACGTTCGAGCCGATGATGGCATCGCGGTTCACAACCAAACCCCAACCATGCACGATAGTAAGACCGGCACCGGCACGGACCACCGACGGCATGTCGATTCCTGCTTTCGCCGACGCGAAGCGATGCAGCACTCTCGCCAGTAGATTCAGAGCTGAAGAATGCTCCGCGCTCCACTGACAGAGCCTCATGGTCAAGATTGGCCGGAAATTGCGATTGAACAACGCAAGCGCAAACACCGAACCGCTCGAGGGAGTTTTGCCCTTAACGCGGTAGGCGTCTGCTCTGACCTTTGTCCAAAACGAAGGCATGGTCCAACTCATTTTCTAGATGCAAGCGGACTCAGTAGTCGCCTCACCAGGTTTTCGGGCACGAGACCAGCGCCATGGCTGCTCGCAACTTGCCCTCTGGATTGACCATGAACTGCCAGGCCACCCTCGAAAAGGACTTCGTACGCATTGAGAAGCTTCGGCTCCTCATGCGGCCAGGCGAGCTGCTCCATGACTCTCGCCCTGCCGAACTCACCAAGTTGCTTCCGTCGCTCCGCGTTGCTCAGCAACTCAAGTATCTTAACCGCGAAATCGATTGAATCATTGGCGGCTGCGTAAAGCGAGGCGTTCTGCGCCGTGTACCTGCCCTCCGTGAGATCGAACTGAACGATCGGCTTTGCAAGCGCCATGTATTCCATGATCTTGTTCATGGTCGACTTGTCATTCATCGCATTGCATTCGTCCGAGTTTACGCAGACGTCCGCTGTATTGAGAATCCTGAGCAGTTCGTCGTCCGAGACCCTGCCATGGAATGTAACGTACTCGTCTATTTCCAGTTTGATTGCGAGCGCCTTGAGCCGCTCGAGCTCGGGCCCGCCGCCTGCGATGCAGAATTGAATGTCATTGCGCTTCAGATCGCGGACGATGTGCCTCGCTGCCTCAAGAAGATAGTTGATCCCTTCCTGTGCACCGAGCACTCCAACGTAGCCGACGCAATACGCACGCCCCTTCCTTACGGATGGATCTGGAGGAACGATCCTGAGCCGCTCCAAATTTGGGCCGGAACGCACGACGAAGACTCGAGAGGGATCCATCTTGCCACGCTCAAGGGCAATCGAGCGGTAGGAGAGATTGGTCGCTAGCGAAATGTCCGAAATAGCGAAAGTGCAACGCTCAAGGGCGACCACGACTCGATAGAGCAGATTGCGCTTACCGAACTTCGCTTCGAACAGCTCGGGATTAATGTCGTGGTGGTCGAAGACGAACTTCTTTCCAAGAAGCAGTTTGAAGAATCCTCCGATCAGGAAAATCAAATCGGGTGGATTGCATGCGTGAATGACGTCGAAGCCCCGCTCGAAGAGCACGCGCCATGCCAGCAGGAACTCCCAGAACAGTGCAACAGCGTATTCGACGAAGTAAAAGGAGACGCTGCGCGCTTCAATGATGGGATGCCGGTAGATATGAATGCCATCGATGACTTCGCGGCGAGCCGACGCTCCGTGTCCCACTGGACAGATCACGCTGACCTCGTAGCCAGCCTTGACCAGAGCGGTGGCCTCGTTCCAGACTCGGCGGTCGAACGGCACCGGAAGATTCTCGACGATGATCAATATTCGTCTTGGCCGCAATGATTTACCAGCTAATACCATTGTAATTTCCTACTAATCGAGAGTGATCCTTGATGCGGACCAGATCAACGACAAATTGACCAGGTCGCAAGCGATCACCGATCGTCCGAAATTCAGGATCGGCATTCCCAACGACTATGATTCCACCGTGCAAAAGAGCTTCATCCAGGGTCTCGACGAGCAATGACGAGACATGGGGGATCATACGCAGAAGATAATCCTTGTTGGCGCCTACCAGCTTGGACAAGCTAATGTTGCGATCGAAAATGCGGATGTCATAGCCCTTTCCGATCAGTCGCTCGACTATCTCAAGGATCGGGCTCTCACGAAGATCGTCTGTGCCGGCTTTAAAGCTCATGCCCAGGATACTCACGGGCCGTTTTTCGAGTTGGACGATCATTTCGAAGCCGCGACTTGTTTGGCGTTCGTTGGAAGGCAGTACCGCCCCAAGCAGAGGAAGATCAAGGTCCAGAGATTTGGCCTTGTGCACCAAGGCTCGGACGTCCTTGGGCAAGCACGAACCTCCAAACGAGAAACCGGGCTTGAGATAATAGCTGGACAGGTTCAGTTTGGTATCTCTGCAGAAGACGTCCATCACTTCATGGCTGTCGATGGAAAGGCTCTTGCAGAAAACACCAATCTCGTTGGCAAAGGCGACCTTCACCGCGTGCCAGACGTTGTCGGAGTATTTGATCATCTCCGCCACTTCGATCGACGTTCGAATGATCGGCGCCTCGATCGGGCCATAGAGCGCTTCCAGCGCGCTGGCAGTCCGATCGTCCTCGACGCCGATGACAGTCTTGGGTGGCGCGAAGAAATCTTCAAGGGCTGTCCCTTCACGGAGAAACTCCGGATTCGAGCCAACCCCGAAATCTACACCTGCCTTTTTGCCGCTCGCCTTCTCCAGCTCCGGAATAATAACACTCCGTATGGTGCCGGGCAGCACAGTCGATCGGATAATCACCGAATGATATGAGTCTTTCTCGACAAGTGCGCTACCGATCTCGGCACAGACGAATCTTAGAGCGGCAGTGTCGAGATCGCCGTTCCGCTTGCTTGGCGTTCCAACGCAGATAAGCGACAAATCAGTTCCGAGCACGGCATCCCGCGCGTCGCGGGTTGCCCTGAGCTGCCCGTTGGAGACTGCAGCAGAAATCTTCTCGCCAAGGCCCTTCTCGATAACGGGCGGCTTGCCTTCATTTATCAGGGCGACCTTGGCCTCGGCGGGATCAACCCCAATCACGGAATGGCCGAACGAGCTGAGACATCCGGCCGTTACAGCCCCGACATACCCTAACCCAAAAACACTGACTCTCATGTTCAAATCACTACTAAATAAATCGATCCGCCAAAGTAGTTATCCTATTTAAAATACGCCGGGCAACAATTAACGCAACATGTTTAATTAGTGAACCTTTTCAAGCGCGCCGCGACCTAACATTTATTGCCTGCACGTCGGGTTCCCGGTAAGACCTCCAAAGCCAGGACTTAGCTGTGTAATGGAGCGGCGGCGCTCCGCCATATCTCTATTAATCGTGGCACGTAGACCCCGATTTCATATTTCGAAGCGTGATCAGCCTTGGCGGCCACCCCAAGCGCGACACGAAGGCGGTGATCGACAATCAGCCTGCGAAGAGCAGACGCAAGTGCATCCACATCCCCTGTCGGAACAAGCAGGCCGTTCGTGCCATCGATGATCACGTCGGCCACAGCGCCAACCGGTGTCGCAACGACGGCAAGCCCATAGGCAAAAGCTTCGAGGATCGACATCGGCAGATTTTCCGCAAATGACGGAAGGACGAATACATCGGAGCCTCGCAGGACCCTCTTCGTCGCCTCGGCATCCAGCCAGCCCGGCACCTTGACCCGGTCCGCAATGCCTAGCTGCTCCACTCGAGCCTTGGTCTCCTGAATTTTTCCGTTTCCAGCGATCGTCGCCGTCCAATCCAGATCGCCATTCAGGCGCCCCAACGCTTCGACGAGTTGCGGCGTACCTTTTCGGCTTCCGAGCTCACCGAGGAACGAGATCCTAACACTCCCGTTCCACGGCGCATCGCAGGCAAAATCGGCTGGCAAAGTCGCGTTTGGAAGGATGATTATTCGGCTCTGGACTTGAGGCACATGCGCCAGAACCAGATCCGACCAGACCTTTCCGAGGACAATCACGGCCGAACTCTCCGCAAAGAGTCGATCAACCCACATGCGCACGCGAGGACTTGCAGACGGCCAGAACTCCTGAAACCGCGAACCATGAAGATGAACGACGTAAGGTATCCCCAGACCCCGCGCAAAGCGCGCCAGAAACGCCTTTCGAATAGCGCTTCCATCGGCGGCCACGTTGATATGCAGTATGTCGACATCGCCTCGTTGTTTGGCGATCCAGAGACGGGCCAAGGCCCGGCCGAAAACGAACGGCGCCATGATCCGCGCACCGGGACCGCGCGTAACCAATCTGGAAACCCCGGCGCGCGCTGAATGACCCTCGCTGATCTTCGCGACGATCAAATCCGTCAAGCGGTCGATCCCCCCCCTTTGATGCTCCCCGAACGGGGTGGCAATCATCACCTTGATCGGCCGGGCAGAAACCATTGGAAGTACCCCTTGTTGTAGAATTAACGTGCGTTTCTAACTCGGAGCGAGGCAAGGCAAATCCTACAATCGGCAGACGATCAATTGGACAAGGGTTAATTTCGCCTCGGCAACTCGCCTCCCAAAGGTCAAAATTATATCTCCGCCACGCATGGAGGAAGCGCGTTAAGCTCAAATAGAAGAACGAATTTATTTCTGGTGTTCCATAGGTATTTTTAGTTTAATGCACCGCCATATATATTTGGAGTGCGGTTGTTACCACCGCCTTTGGGATGCGATTTGCATCGAAGTCAACATACCCGCGGGATCCTTACGGTCACCTGATCGTCCGATCACAAAACGAGGCGTCGAGCAGCTCCAACTGCGTGCGTCGTCTCACAGCTTCCGACCAGATCTAGCAAGGTCGGCTGCTAAATTGCGAGACTGCATGTGACTAGCTTATGGGACTACGCACGACGAGAATTGGACATCTGGGCGGATTCCAGTTCTTCAAAGGCTCATTTCTGGATTCGCGACGACGATGCCGTTGAGACGTCAACAAATCTGAAGCGCCTCAGCGACGTGGCTACTCGACACGCGACCAAGATCGGGTTGGCAGTTATTCCGGGAGAAATAACTACGGGCCTCCAAGAATACCTCGCCGAAAGCGTTCATCAATTCTACCCGATGTGCCACGGCTGGAAGCACATCAATCACAACCTTGGAAAAAAACCCGCCGAGTTTGGCCCCGACCGACCGATTGCCAGCATGATCGAGGACGCAGAGGTTGCATTGCGCTCCTTCCGACAGTTCTTTGGCTCGTCGCAGCCAATATTTGTTCCGCCCTTCAACCGTATTACGCCTGCGTTGGTCAGCGCCTTGCCGCAAGTCGGATTCGCTGGAGTTTCGCTCATGCCTAGCTATTTCGAGCGGAAGCTCTTGCAGTTGAGTTCTCGCATGCAATGGCGTGGAATTGTCAGAATGCCGGAATTCAAGGACGGTCATCGGATCGACGTTCACCTGGACATCATCGATTGGAAGGCGAGAACGGCTCAGAGCGTCGAAGTCGTCTCTGACTGCCTTGTCCAGCAATTGCGGGGTAGAAGGCTCGGCCTCTTGAAGTCCGATGCGCCGATCGGGATTCTGACACATCACCTAGTGCACGATGAGCCTGTCTGGCACGCTCTCGAGAGCTTGTTGGACTTCCTCAGATCGCACGCATCGGTGGAATTCATAGACGTCGGCCAGTGGATTGACGGCTACGCCGCAGATCAACGTCGCGTCGCCTGCAGGCAAGCCACGCAGGGAGGCTAATATCCCTCGAATGAGAGGCTCAATCATGCGGATCGCACACCGGCTCGCCACTGCGGTGACAACCACGTTCTTCGCCATCCTGCTGCCGGTGAACTGCCCCTCCAAAGCGCAGGATGCACAGCCAATGAGATGGACGTCCGTCGGAAGCTCCGAAGGACCTATCACCATCCGGGGCACGCCGTACGTAGCTGAAACAGCCGGCGCAGACTGGAGTATCCGGAGGGCATCAGTCGACACGACCGATATAACGCGCTTCGAAGTGCGGGCGGGGGATGTTTGGGGTGAGGACCGCTCTTCCGGCGAAAACAAAGAGCGTTCCGAGCTTGATGGCTACAAGCGTCGCTATGAGTACGGCTCGGACGTTTGGGGTGCCTACTCGTTCCTGATTGAGCCTGGCGCTGAATACCAATCCGACTGGACAGCCATCAGCCAGATGCACGGATCCAAAATTCGGCCATTCCACATACACTTCAAGGCTGGTCGGCTGATCATCTATAGTGAGGCATCGGGATCCCGCTCAGGGCCCGAGACAAGCATTCGCTACAACCAAATGCTCAGCCGCAACGAATGGCACCACGTGGTATTCCACCTGCGCGAGGGATCGACCAACGGGCAGCTCGAAATCTGGCTCGATGGCAAAAAGGCCGTCGATTTTTCGGGGATGATCGGGGCGCCGGGTAACCAAGCCTACTGGAAGTATGGGATTTACCGTGGCTACGGCCCGATCGCCACGCCCCTCGCTATTCAATTCGCCAACATGGAGGTCGGAAAGTCCGAGCTTGTCGCAAGGGTGGCGACGCCGCTGCCGGTCAAATAGGACCAACTAAGCGAGCCGCCACAGACACTCGGGGGGCACCCGCCGTACAAATGAACGGTCATGCATATGGCCACTTAGTGCTCTGCCACAAGTCGGCGGCGTGCCAACTGCAGGGCAAATCAAGTCCCCACGTTTCAACAGGGCCAGCCGAGCACCAAGGACGTTTTCGGTAGCTCAGTTACCTGCGCTTATGGGCTGGGTCACAATAGTGGTTCCGCCACCTGTGCTAAGCGCTTTCGCCGAGTTCGCGAGTGTGACCGGGTCTTGAACGGTCGCCACGATCGTCCTGACAAAATTCAGGAACTTTGTCGATTCAACAGCCGCGGCGTTCGAAACATAGATCACGTCCTTGTTGCGCATTTCGAACCGTGAGGTCAGAAAATAGCCGCCGGGATCGCGCAAATCGGCCTGATAAATGATCGGGATAACAGGCCCCTCGAAGCGAGAAATGTCGACCCCAAGTTGCGCTGCAACCTCGCGCGTTTCGCCGCGATAGAGGAACACGGAGGCCGGGTCTGCCGTCAGGTCGCTCAAGCCGGTCGCTTTTGCGATCGCTTCGGATAACGAAACACGCCACGCTTCGAACGGGAACTGCCCCTGGCGGCCCGATGCCCCGAAGGCGAGGAACGTGCGCGGCTCGCGATACAGGTAGATCAAGTCACGCGGACGAACGTAGATGTTGTTCCCGGGTTCGTCGATGAGAGCGCCAAAGGGGCTGACAGCCTTCTTACCGTTCCTCTCAAGCACCACCCATGATTCGTTGCCTGCCCCCAAAAGACCGCCAGCACGTCCAATCGCTTCGAGCAGGCGTTCTCCGCCGGCATTTGCAGCATAACGGCCAGCCGCACGAACGTCTCCCAATACCGTATAGGCGGAGGAACGCTGGTCGAGAAGGGTGACAACAGCATTGGGCTCAAGCGATCGCTTTTTCAGGGCCGCGACAATCTCGCGCTCGATCTCAGCCGTCGTCCGCCCCTTTGCAGGGATGGGCCCTGCCGACGGTACCGTTATGTTGCCGTCCGGGCCGACCGCTTGGGGCGGGACGGTGAAGAAGTTGCCCGGTCGCACTCCCAGATCGTTCTGCACAAACAGGCCGGCGCCCGTTTCGTAGACGGTCACACCGAGAATGTCCCCAATCTCCACGACAACCCGCTGGGGGCCCCGCCCGTCGGCAATTCTGCCTGCGATCCTCGGCGCGTGGGCCGCCAGGATATTGAGTGCCTCTGGCCGCAATCGAACAAGGGCATAGGGAAGATCACCCTGCCCGGACGTGATGTCCCAGCTTTGCGGACCCGCAACCGGCATGATCGCGCACCCACCCACCAACGTTGCAATAAGCGCTGTCAGAAACGCTAGGCGGAAATGCATGCCCCTACCCCTGTGTTGCTCCGCTCTAACACGGAGAGACTGCAGAGGAGGATGACCTGAAAGCCTGCGATTTAATATTTTCAACCAAGTGTTTCCCGAAAAGCACAGAAAAAGCCGTAATAGACGCGAAGAGACCCCGACCGAAGGGATATTTCGGCCGCGGAAATGCATATTCGGCCGTCTCACGCTGAATTTTTGCCTGATTCAGGTAAATGGTTCGCTATTGCGGGTCGTCTTCCCCGGCATTGGACCGCTCGAGCCGATCGTCCGAATCACCTACCTGCGTGGTTTACGCGCTCCTCGGGGAAAGCCGCGCTTCGCCCCTCCGCCGGAACGGCCGCTCGCAAGGCCGAGAAGCTTAACAGTAATCTGGAGGGCTATCGTTGTGCAGCCGGCTGCTTCGACCAAACGGGATAGATCCCTGATTCGAGACCTGCGCCAGCGTACAATGGGCCTCTTCCGGTATCAGCGGCGTCACGATCAACTGAATGGACAAGGCGGCTTGCAATTACTGCGTTGGGAGAACAACGAGATCTAAGAACTCCAACGACAAACCCACCGGCTGAAAGATGCCAGGTGATGACGCTGAAGAGCCCGAGGTTTAATGACTTTGTGCGGACGGCCATTGCGATGACCGGTATTCCCAGGGCGACGAGCAGAGTCAAAGACGGCAAGGCCGATTGGGCCACTACGATGGCGAACGCCCAATAAACCCATACGCCAATCGAGAGTGGAACAATTCTTACCTCCCGTAGCAGGCGTCCGACGTACTGACCTGCCATCGCCGCGCGGAAGAGTTCACCGCAGCTCAAAAAGCGGCCGCTGAGGACGCGGTGCCAAAGGAGCGACCACGTTCCCATAACGTAGCTGTAGTGGTCGACGGCCTTGTCCTCCAACAGCACAAGGCGCCACCCCGCGCCGCGAAGCCGCGCTCCCAAGTCGTATTCCTCAAATGCATGCAGATTGCGGTCGGACAGGTACCCAATCTGCGAAATGGCGACCCGCCGATACAGCCCGCCGCCATTCAGGCAATCAACGTCAAGCTTATCCTTCCTGCGCGCGCGCTGGAAGCGCTTGACCCGCCCTTTGAGCTCGAGATTGTCGGTCCGCATCTCATGGATATATCCGCCTACGCCTGCCACGTCGTGTTGATGATCCAGGATGTCGACTGCCTTGCGGATGAAGCCGGCATCGAGCTCCATGTCACCATCGAGGATGTAAATATATTCGCCCTTGCAGTACTGATAACCCAGTTGGGGCCCAACGCCACATCGTCGCTGTGAAGCACTCTCCAGCACGACAACAGACGTCGGGAACTGCCTCGCGATCGCGACTGTTTCATCCGTTGAAGCACTGTCGGCGACAATGACTTCGCCCTCGTAGTCCACAATAGCGGCGAGCGCGCTCTGGACGGCCCTCGCGATGTTCGTCGCCTCGTTAAGGGTTTTGATAATAATACTGATCTTACTCATTTTGCGCCCTGTGCACTCCGAAGCCGCGCCAAAGCTCAACTGTAGCAAGAGAATGGGATTTAATCCATTGAGACTGGGTCGCGCGTTCAACATGCTGAACGCGTTTGACCATGATCGCGCCGATGCCCGGGTGGGCAGGGCCAACCTAGTCATGATCGTCAAGACGACCGTCTCTGGTGCCAAACGCTTGCCGCTCGACTCCGGAAAAGGTGGCGCCTCGAATCGTTGGACCGATCCAAAGGACGTCCGTCCGCCCCTCAACCCTGCCACCGCGATAAAGTCCCTGCTTGACATAGACACGTCCGCCAGACGGAGCCGGAGCAGTTCCCTCCAGCGCTAGTTTGAACTGCTTCTCGCCTTCGTCCCGCCGCCAGATGGCGAAGGCGCCACTACGCCAGTCCACCCTAAAAACAAAATCAGTCCATCGACCTAGTGTCACGAACCCGCCATCCGACAAAGCAGCTTGATTGAATGTATATCGCTGAGGGCCGCCCATGGTATGTTGAGCTGCTGCCAGTCCTCCCCACCCGTAGAATTGCCAAACAAAGGACCAGCTATTGCAAGCATTTCCGCCGTCGGCCGAGCAGTCGGCAGGGGCGAACGCGGACCAAGGGAGTTGCTGCCCCTCCCAATTGCTTGGGAAATAGTAACTGGTGGCATAGTATTGCAGTCCGCTCGCAGGTCCTTCCCTAATCTCTGTTCCGCTGCTGTCTTGCATCGAAAACATTTCGGCGCGCTCGCTGTTGGAGTTGAGCGAAAGCGGGTCGTCGTTAGGCTGCACTTCGATGCGGACGGCCGGCTTGCCGTGCCAAGTCTGGAAACCATCCACCTGCACCCGACAATCGTCCACGGCCTGTTGACCGTACCAGCCGCCTGTTCGAAGCTCTCCCCAGTTCGTCGCGAAGGTGACGCTTTCATCCAGGGGCCCGCTGCTGGGAGGGAGCCGATAGGTCACGCGCCTCCCTCCACGAGGCGCCATCTGGCATTGCTTCGATGATTCTGGCGTAACAGCCGCCGCTCCATTCCGCAGAACGCGCTCCCCAATGGGCCATGCCTGAATTGCGGCCGCAAGGGCGGCGACACCCAACAGGAAAGACAAGCATTTTATCAAGGCCGGGTGCCTCCAGCGACGCTCGGACCGTCAGATGGACTGAGCATATTACCTAGGCACCGGCTCTCAACAGGCCATTTGGGTGGACGGCGCAACAGGTCGATGATTCAGCCCACGAAGGCCGTATCGCCCCCGTCCCTTCAGACCTCTGGATCAACTGATCGTTTCCTGCCCCACGGCACCAGCCGCCTTTGACGGCCCGAGGGCGCAAGAACACCCTATGCACCGACCAATTATTTAATGTTGCACCAAGTCGTCACTTGGCTATAGTGGCATAGTTAATTCTTATTTAATTTCCCGGCAACATTAATATCCATCATATTCAATTGGTTCGGTGCTAATTTGACAAACGGCTCGGATTTCTCAGGCGACGTTGGTCGACTCGAGCGCTGGTCTTCAGGAACGCGTCTTCGCGTTTCGGAGAGCGTCGTACCCTATTTGCTGTCGGCGCTCGATTTAATGGTCATCCTCCTTTCGTGCGCCGTTGCAGGAGGTGGCTATCAGATGCTGGTCAATCATGACCTGCCAAACCTGTCTTCCTATTGCGCGATAGGGACCCTCGCTGGGCTGCTTTACGTGCTCCGAATGGGAGGGCGTGGACATTACAGGCTTCCCGAAGCGATGGCGCCCGCCCTTGAGACCGGCGCAATCCTGTCTTGCTGGTTTGTGACGGCGCTCTTGCTGGCGCTCCTTGCTTTCCTGCTCAAGATTGGTCCGAGCTACTCCCGTGGCGCATTCGTTGCCTTCAACCTTCTCACGCCGTTACTTCTGTTGGCGGCGCGTAGCCTGTCGAAGGCATCCCTGTCCATTGCCGTTTCTCACAAAATCGTTGGCTGGCGTCCAATCGTATTGATTGGCTTTTCGGATGAGATTGCCGCGTTGAGAGAGCAACGCCTTCTGACTCGCGTTGGCGCGGGTGATATCAAGACCTTTGTGCTAAGCGAGCCAGCAAGTCCGGTGACCACGCTTGCCGAAGCAAATATCCTGCGTTCGGCATGCGACTTCGCGAGACGTCAAGACTGCCGGGAAATTCTACTCGCTTTGCCTTGGAATGACGCTGGGCGCCTCGAACGCGTCCGGGGTTACTTAAAGACCCTTCCGGTAACCGTCTGGCTTCTGCCCGACGCCAATATCCGTCTGCTGACGCGTGATGCAGCGTCCGAGTGCATTCGTACCCTTGCCTTTCACGTCCAACGTGCTCCGCTCAGCGAAGCCGAATGCCTGATCAAACGTACGGTCGACATCGTTCTTTCCACCTTGGCTCTGCTCTTCTTTTCGCCACTCCTGGCCATTACAGCGATCGCCATCAAATTGGACAGTCCGGGTCCGATCATTTTCCGGCAAGAACGAAAAGGCTTCAACAAGAAGCATTTTACCATATTCAAGTTTCGAACGATGACTGTTCAGGAGAACGGTCCGGCGGTCGCGCAAGCCATCCGGGACGATCCGCGGGTGACAGATCTCGGGCGCATATTGCGATCCATGAGCGTCGACGAACTGCCGCAACTGTTCAATGTCTTGAAGGGGGACATGTCCCTGGTCGGACCGCGTCCTCACGCACTGGCCCACGACGACCAGTTCGAAAAAATGCTGAGCAACTATTCGAATCGCCAACACGTCAAGCCGGGCATTACCGGATGGGCTCAATGTAACGGCGCCAGAGGCGCTACTCCATCGGTCGACCATATTGCGCAAAGAGTTCGACTGGACCTTTGGTATATCAACAACTGGAGCCTGAAACTGGACGCCAGGATCCTGATCAAAACGCTTTCGGAAGTTTTGAAACAACGGAATGCATATTAATAGGCGTTGGAAAAGGACGGGCCGATTCCTCCCTTGAGATGCCTTGCAGGTAAGACGCGGAAGACTCCGTTCGATCTTCATCCGCGGGGGATAAACAACCACGGCAGATGATAAGCTTCTTGCTCAACCTCTCATCGGCCGCGCGGTTCATAGCCTCAAGTGCAGTTCCCCACTCTTTGGAGTACGGCTTGAGCTTAGCAAGATCGGCTTCCGTGGGAACCTCATCTCGCGTTACTTGCTGCAAGTTAGCAGCCCCCGTGCTTGCATCGCGAAGACTACCCGGCCGATGGCGGGTGGGAAGGAAAACCGGCACGGCGGCGCGTGCACCCCGCTCTAGGCCCGCATTCTTGGACAACTGTACGTAGCCTCTTGTCTCCCCGCAGCACCCGCAGAGACACAAAGCCATCGCCAGCAAGATCACGATGCGCTCGGCCATACGGGTCAACACCCCTGGCTCACAGTGATGATTAACGATTTAAATATAACAGTAAGGTTAATATTCAGTTAGCCAAACTCGATGCACGCACCAAATCGGGTCTGTCGAGTGATTTCACGCACGACTGTCCGCTTACGGCTCACGATAAAGCGAGAGCGGACCTCGATTATGTGAGTATTGCGTGGATAGACGCTTGCCTATTTAAAAGCGTACGAGAGCTGAGCCGCCGGCTCGCCATCGCTGGCGCCCCGGACTTCCCCTCTCAGAGCGTTTACCGTGCTCACCATTTTGAAACCATCGGGAAACTCGATGAGGCAGGCATACATGGTTCCCACCGCGAGAAGGCGGCATTGCTGCCCCTGCCGGCCCCCGTTCATCCACCGATAGGTATACGGAAAATCGGAGTAGGAAGGATGCTCGCTCATAAGTCAGCAACCTGACTGCCTGTTTGCAGCGGACAAGGCGTCAATATTCTCTCCACGACGCCGCCTCGGATCCGATCTAGTTGCAGAATTGCTGATTGCCATAACGCTGGCAGGCACGACCATTGCTGAAGATAGTCGTGTTGCCGTAAGTCTGCGCCGTCGTACCGTTGCTGAAATACGTGCTGTTGCCAAAGCTTTGGAAGGTCGTTCCATCACTACTATAGTTTGTACTCCCAAAGCGCCGCGAGGTGTCGCCGTCGCTCCAATAGGTAACGGCTCCGTTGCGCGTCCCGGAATAGCCATCGGACCCGCAAGAGGCCTGCCCAGCCGCTGACTGGCAATTCTGAGCCTGAGCCGACGACCCCCACAACAACAGCACCGCAAGAACTAGCCGCATGGTCACCTCCCGTGCACAAAACACGATCCCGTGCTTGTACCCTATACTTCTACGCAGAACTTGCCAGTCTTCTTGTCGTGAAAGGTCTAAGCCGGATGGCGGGTGGCGCATGCGATCGTTTCACAGCTCTCGATCACAGGACTGGTTCCCCGCCCTCGGGCGCCAGCCGCGCTCACCGAGTCTTCCGTCCATCCTATTCGGCTGTTGATCCGGCAGTCCTTGATCGAACGATCGATAACCAACCGTGCATTTAAACCTATAAAACGGACTCCCTTGATGCTAACAATTACGTATTTCAAGTCGCGTTTTGTCGCACCCTTGAGTTTTCGGTGGTGAATAGTGAAACCAATTGATTTCACAGTCGTAATTCCAACGTTCCGCCGTCCGCTCGAACTCCGGGAAGCTATCTCGAGCGTACTCGATCAGCGCGATGTGGAGATTGAGATATTTGTGGTCGATGACAGCCCGGAGCGGTCAGCCGAGTCAGTGGTCGCAAGCCTGAACGACCAACGAATAGTATATATGGCCAACCCCAAACCGACAGGTGGCTTCCCCAGCGCCGTAAGAAATTTGGGCTGGCCATCCGGGCGCGGAGACTTTGTCCATTTTCTCGACGACGATGATATTATTCCTCCGGGGCATTATGCAGCCGTCAAGCACCTTTTCGCCAAGCACACCGATGTCGGCGTCGTTTTCTGCCGTATCGATCCCTTCGGCAACTGTTCACCAACACAGTTGCACCAAGAAAAATTGTACTTCGAGAAAGCAGCGCGGCTTGCAAACTTCTGCCAGCGCCTTCGCTCGCGACGTGCCTTTGTCGCCTGCCTCATGTTCCATTGGGCACTACTCGTCTGCAGCGCAGGAGTCCTGCGTCGACGGTGCGTCGATCAACTCGGCGGCTTCGATCCGCAACTTCGGCTCCGCGAAGATGTAGATTTTTATGCGAGAGCTATGCGACAATTTGACGTGTGCTTTCTCGATCGGGTTGGACTTAGATATCGCATTGGAAGCCCCTCACTCATGCATGCGCCCAACCTCACGCAATGCGATGTGGACGATCTTCGCGCAGCTCAGCATCGAACAAATACACGGTACAAGTCGACCTGGGGTGTCTTCGAATTTTATGCCTTAAAGATATTTGCTCGCACAGTATTCAAGTTCGTATGAGGCACAAAGCTTATATGGCAAAGCGATGTCATTGATCGTCAACAGGCTATCACAGTCAACGGCCTTTGGGCAGCTGCAACACGAGTGGGAGAATCTCGACAGTAGTTTGTCGCCTCGGACTCCATTTACTTCGCCGGTCTGGAACGAGCTATGGTGGAAACACTTTTCTCGATCTGGATTGTTGCGGCGTGACGAATTCTTGCTCCATGAAATCCGCCGTCCCGATGGAGAACTCGTCGCGATTGCCCCGATGATGCGAACTTATGAGCCCGGCTTCGGACCAGTCCGTTTGTGCAAGGTGCAGTTCTTCGGCACTGACCCGAGCCTTACCGAGGTGCGGGGGCTGGTGTGCAGGGCCGAACATCAAAGCGATGCGCTATATGCGCTCGCCAAGCATTTTAGCGAGAATGAAAACAATTGGGATGTATTCAAGTGGAGCGGTCTTCGGTCCGACGCACTCAGTCAACTTCCTCATGACAAACTAAGAACCGAGCGGATTCTCCCTGACTACGTTGTGAATTTGCCCGACCGTTGGGAAGCGCTCCACGCGACCCTCTCCAACAATACCCGCAAGAGCATTCGGAAGGGGTATGAGTTTCTTGATCGAGACGGGCACAGATTGGCGTTACGCGTAGCCGATTCCGCTAACATCGACGCTGAAACCTTGCACCGCTTCTTTCGACTTCATCAGGCGCGATCGTCGGCCGCCGATATGAAGCAGCATCGAGACAACTTCCATACCGCTCAGAGCCGAGGTTTCCTAGACGATGTCATAGGTAAATTGGCGTCGCGAGGGCTGGTACGCGTTTTCGAACTCGAGGTTAATGGCGAGGTTGTTGCGTCCCGGATTGCCTTTGCCCTCGGCCGAGACATCTATCTCTACTTCTCCGGTTTTGAGCCGAGCTGGAAGAAGTATGGAGTGATGACCACTCTTGTCGTGGAGATCATCAAATGGGCGATCGAGCAGGGCTTCTCAGCGCTCAACCTGTCGACTGGCAAGGACCAATCAAAGTTGCGCTGGATGCCGACGGAGATCGTTCTGCACGACATCGTACAGTCGAGGGAATCAATGCGGAGTCAGCTGGTCGCTCGATCTGAGCTCTGGCGACGGCGCGGCCTCAAAGCGGTGCCGTAGCGTTGGATTCCAACGTCCGATGAGGTGGCGGTTATGGGAGGAGAAGACGCGCCTTTGAGTAGATCGTCAGTCACAATTGCGCCGCGATTGATTTTGAAAGGCTTTTCACATGAAGTATTTCGGCAATTCACCTTTACTTCGTGCCAATCGGCTTCGTCCTCATCGACGCAGAAAGCCTCAAGCTCCTGGTGATCTGCTTAAGCAAGTCGAGAAACATCTGCAGAATGGATTGGGTGGCGAATTGCCTCCCGACAATCCCACTATGGAGGAGGATTTCATCCGGTTGCGGACGCACTACAACAATATCTGCCGCTATCGTGAATTGAAGGCGACAACGCTTACCTCGTTGGAGAGCGAGTTTATCGAACGCCGATTGATGGAGGAAAGCTTCGCTCTGGCAGCTCTCATGTCGGCAGCTGTACAGCAGTATGATGAGGGCTCGGCCCAGCCAGGCTCCATCGCCATCGACTTACCTCGATCAGAAGGCTGCGCCTCCGCGATTCGCGACCACAATTCCCTCTGACAAGGTCAAGTGTTCGGCGTTCGTCGCCCCTTCAAGTTTTACGGATAATATCCTGGCCACCAGGTCGGTCGCGCGGTGTGGCGAAAGGATTGTCGTTATCCTCAATTGAAGCCAATCTTTCGAAGAGTTCTTTGAGGTTGTTCTGGTCATCGAAGTCGAGCACAGGAGACGTCGTGGCGATCTCGCCGATCGCCGTCTTGTGACCGTCCCACACTTCCTCAAACACGCGGGACGGCATTATGCCATCCTCTGCGGCGTCGCACGACCCGCCGGTGAGCAAGGAGGAAGGCAGTCGAGCAGCCGGCGATACAGGTGTTGTAGCTTCCGCGTTATCCGCACAGATGATTACTTGCCCCGGCAACTTTGCTGCCTCGCTCTGTTTGGCATCAAGTCTTGCGGCGCTGAGGATCAGCTCGAGTATGGCAGGCAGAAGCTCTCTTCGGTTGATCGCCATGTACACTCGGGCGAGTTGATCCACATATTGGGAGCCAAATCGGCCGAGGACTGTCGCGACGCTTGCGAGCTCCGAATCGGATTTCAAAAGAAGCTCCCACCGTTCCTTATGCTCAATTCCACTTGCCATCTTGGACGGGATGGCAAGTTCATTGGGTGAGACGTCCAGGAAATTTGGTTGAACCAATTTTTCTTCCAGTTCGATCGGCGGACGTTTGGCGGCGACTTGGAGGAAAATCAGGCCAAGTCCCATGGCAACAAACCCGATCGTTGCCCAAGCGATCGAGATGCATAGGAAGAATCCGAAAATCAGCAACAATGCCCCTGCAACATTCATTTCGCACAATCGCCAATTAAACGAATAAAGACTCGATGGTATTTAATTGCGACAGTATTCGCAAGGTATGGCCTGATGGCCCCGACCGCAGGTCTCTCAAGGGGAAGTTCAGTCTCGAAGGGGGGCCGGATGAACCGCTCCAAAAGATTGGCCAATCGGAAAGTAAATGTGAAAGACAATGCGGCGGTTCTGCTACACTGCGTTCAACAATAGCCCGACCATCGCGCGCGAATCGCCGTTGCTTGGACAAGGACGACATGAAAGGGAAGGTACATGGTGAAAGCTGCTCCCCGCTTCAGCATAGCCGGCACGTTCGGTTTGCTCCTGCTGGTTCTTCTACCCGCGTCCGCAGATGCCAAATCACGACGCGCTTCCGGGCCGTACAATTACGGGGCGACAAATGCCTTTTCCTGGGGACCTGACTTTCAGTACTACAATTACCCGCTCTATGCCGGTTGCCCGAAAGATGGCGGCCCTCCGCGCTACCCTGTCATTGCGACGAGCACCTTCAGCAATCAACCGGTGAGGACGACGGTCGGTTCGTGGAGCTATCGCGAAGTTTCATACGGCTTTCCCCAGCAATGGTGCCGCCTTCAATGAGCATAGGGTGATTGATCGAGGCTCTGGACTTGCAATTGCTCTGAGCATGCACAGTGTGGACTTTAGGCGCGCCTTCGCGGGGCGTCGGTAGTGGCGCGGCGTTCAATCAATCCACAACCGCGTTTCGGGTGAACCCGAAGCCTAGGGGGCAATAAGTACTTATCACCCCCAAAGGCGATTTGATCCCGCGCCCCCCCCCCAATCTCCTGCGACGGCTAGGTAACTTCATCTTGGGGTTGAGCGGCGTCCATTATGTATCCGCTAAGCGAATGACGTCAGGCCCCTAAGCCGCCCAATTCCTGTACCACCCTTACCGACGGTGGCTGATTGCGACACGATTCGCTCAGGAATGTTGAACATGCCGATGCGCGGCGTGGTGCCTAGGGGACCCTAATGTCGGTAATGTGGATCTTGCTCGCATGCGCTTGCACGCTCATAGGCGTGAGCATTGCGATCGCAATTTACGCGAGCTCTATGATAGCGCGTTCTGAGGCTGAACGGAGGGATCGCGTTAGCATACTAAGCGGCGATAAACCTGCTCCTACAAAGCCCGATCCGCACCCGTCTCATTCAGTGCATCGCACTGCCCATTCTTCGTGAGGGGTCGACCGAACGTCGGTTGCGCTCAGAAAGCACGGCCCTGCGGCCAAAAGGCACCCGCTTGCCTCGTAGGTTGCGGGCTAGAATTCAAACTCCGCGATATTAAATGCCCCAGAAATCATCCTTGCTCAAGGAGCTAGGTTTCTTTCCAAGAACACCGCAACTCGATCCCCCGCTCGCCCGAATCTGATGGTTTAATTGAGAAGGCGTGGATCGGCATCGATCGCTCTCAAGTTTTTACTGGTTAAGACATTTGCACGGCAACCTTTCGCCTTAAAATTACACATGCTCGTACCAGTTGCTGAAGAAGGGGATGGTGCGTGATGACCAGTCCAATGCCCCACCCGGCTAACGAGAGTGATACACCGAGCGCCCCTGCTTCGATCGAAAGGCTGTCAGGCCCGCCATGAGTGAAGATCAAATAAGTCGGGCCAAGGCTACTTAAAATCGAAAGCAAAATGCTTTTGCGAAGCGCGCCGAAGAAATCGCCCCAGCCAAAATCAAGATATCGACGAACGACCGCAACGGCGATCAGCGCGTTCAAGGGCACGATGCCGACCAAACACCACGAGATCGCCAAAAGACCATGTCCGGCAACCAAAGCAACGGCCGCCGTATTCAGCACCGCCTGCACAGCCACCAGAAAGGGCAACTTTCTCACGGCCCCGACCGCCACGAGAACGGGATACTGAAGAGCCCAAGGAAAGGAAAAGGCCGCGGCAAGACACAGGATCCTCACAAGCGGCGCAACGTCCAGCCACTGAGGCCCGAGGAGAAGCGAGATTAACGGCGTCGAAAGCGCGGCCAACAACACCAAGCAGGGCCAATGCACTGCCGTAATTAATTCAAGCGCACTGAGATAGATCGCTTTCGTATCTGACTTGTCGCGTACACTTCGTGAGAAGATCGGAAGCATGACTGCTCCGACGCCAGCGAGGATCACGCGCTCCGGAAACACGGAAATAAGTACGGCGCGCTGCGCAAGTCCGACGCTTGCAGAATCCAGCGTCCGCCCGATAATTAGATAAGGCGCATATTCACCAATCGCTGAAACTAGGGCTGCGGCGCTGTCGAAGGCCCCAAACCCCATCACGCTGCGCCATTCGCTCAACGACGGCCGGTAGATCGAGCGGTCTGCATAAAGAAGAAGGCAGAGAATGCTCCCCGAGGCAGCCGAAGCGGTCGCCGCCCAAGCGAGCGACAGGAAGCCGAAACCCAACTTTGCCAACCAAATACTTGTGAGCCCTCCGGAAAGGGCCATCAGTATGTTGATCAACGCAAAGGTTCGAAATTCCATTTCACGGTTCAGCAACGCAAAAACCGGAAAGACGAAAGAGCCAAGAAGATATCCGATGGTAGCGATCTTAATATAACGACCGACCTCAGTAAGACCGTAGAAATTCGCGATAAAACCCGCGGAGAAATACAGGCAGAGGGAAATCGCCACTGATACGAGAATGCTTATCGTGATGCTCGTGCGGACCTTTTTCGGAGTAAGCCCCTTCTGCTGAATCAGATAGGCGCCTCCGCCGAATTCTCTAAAGGCTTCTGCGATCACGAAGACTGAACTGCCGAGAACTGAAACGCCGAAGGCGGCGGGGCCGATCAACCTTGCGACGACAATTGCGACCGCAAGATTGATCGACATAACGAGATATCGCCCGAACGATGCCCAGAGGAACGCGCCCCTCACCCCCATCCTGCTCGCTCCATGGAACCGGTCGCGAATGCCCTGATGGTAATGTCTTCCCGCGCAACAGGCTCCGGGTTCAACGGGCAGCCATAGAACGCGGCAGAATCGGCGGCAAATCGACACACCCGATCAGTCCAGCATATATGCACCCTAGGCAAAGTCGCTCCGGTTCCAGGCTAATCGGTCTATTAATCCTATGACGCGGATGTGGGCATCGGCGGAATTATTCCAGTATTATGCAATCTGTGATACTCCGATAGCTTAGCCACGGACACTTAGTTTTACATCGTTAATTTCGAGTGGGCCAGGAGCAGACTCCCCTTGGACTTCGATAATTCCAATTTCGATAATTCGAAACTTCTCCCGTTATCGCAAGGCCAGCTCAGTATCTGGCTGGCCCAAATGCTCGACGAGAACGATCCCGCGTTCAATATCGGCGAGTGCGTCGAAATTTGCGGTGCCATCGACAAGAAACGTTTCGAATTGGCTCTGCGTGAAGCCGTGATGGAGGCGGACGCGCTTCACCTTCGAGTGGTGGATACGAATGACGGGCCCCGGCAATACCTTGGAAGAGACGACGACTGGGCTATGCCGTTCGTCGACTTTACGCCGCAGGATAATCCCCGTTCGGCGGCCGAAGCATGGATGCGGACGGATATGTCTCGCAGCTTCGACCTTGCTCGCGGCCCCTTGTTTCGATTCTCTCTCCTTCGCATCGGCACTGCCTGCTACTTTTGGTATGCCGTCAACCATCATTTGGTCAACGACGGCGCTGGCTGGACGCTCCTGCTCCGCCGCGTCGCGGAACTGTACGGCCATCTGACCAGCCGTAGCGACTACGAACCTCAGCGCTTCGCCACTCAGGACGACCTGATCGAAGCCGAACGAGCGTATCGCGAATCCCAACATTTCGTGCGCGATCGAAACTATTGGCTGACCGTCCTTAGGAATCGACCGAAGACTGCAAGTCTTTCAACCATCAGCGCCACGCGACAGGGCGTGCGGCAGCTCACCGGGTGGATTCCCGGCGACGTGGAGATCGAGCGCCTCAGCCGTGCTTACGGATCGAGTGCCGCGGCCGTGATGATGGCCGGCATCGCTCTTTATTTTTGTCGCATGACGGGAGCCCGCGACATCGTGCTCGGGATGCAGGTATCGGCGAGACTTGGCAGTCAATCGAGACGCGCCGTCGGCATGGCGGCCAACGTCATCCCCCTTCGCCTCAACGTAAACCTTGACGAGGATTTCGATGCCCTGTTGCAACGGACCGTTCGAGCAATGCGGGGGGCCTTCCGTCATCAGTTATACCGGATCGAAGACCTCAGGCGCGATCTGGGGATCTTGCCGCAGAACGACATTTTTTCTGTCTTCGCGAATTATATGCCGCTTGATGAGGATATCGAATTCGCAGACTACCCCATCCGCCGCGCTCCGCTGGGTAATTGGCGCGTGGAGGATATCCAATTTGTCTATTATGGAGGTTCGGTCCAAACCGGATACCGGATCGACATTGTCGGCAATTCCGCCAAATATACCGTCGAGCAACTCGATCAGCACCTTCACAAACTCTGCGACTTGATAAATCAGTGCACCGCAAGGCCAAGCACGATTTGCGGTCGCGCTAATCTGCTCACATCCACTGAGCGAGAGCGGATACTGATCGGTTTCGCCGGCAATCGCGACGGCCATGCTGGCGATACGCTTGTTCACCGGCTCTTCGAGCGGCAGGTGAAAGCTAGTCCGAATGCGATTGCAGTCTGCTTTGAAGATATCAGTCTGACCTACTCTCAATTGAATGTTCTTTCCAACAAGCTCGCCCACCGTCTGCGTATTGAAGGAGTCGGGCCAGAGGTCTTGGTTCCCGTCTACCTCTGCCAGTCCATCGACATGCTGGTGGCTGTCATCGCTGTCTTGAAGGCGGGGGGAGCCTATGTCCCGATCGATCCGGATCTGGCATCGGACCAAATGGCATCCTTGCTCCGGGCAATCGATCCGTCGGTCGTGCTGACCGCAGGTCACCTGCGGGCGCACCTGCAGGACACTCGCTATAAAGTCATCTCTATCGATGAAGCAGATCTTGCGCAATTCGCCGGGCCCGACCTTGAGGACGAGGCGATGAGATTGGCGCCCGGCAACCTCGCCGCCGTGATATTTGCGCCGGGCCCCACGGGCGACCTAAAGGGAATGCAGCACGAGCACCAGGGGATTGTAAGTCGGTTGCAGTGGATGCAGGACCAATATCGTCTATCGGACGATGACTGCGTTCTGCAAAAGACATCGCTGCAACTGTCCGCATCCGTTTGGGAATTCTTCTGGCCACTCACGGTTGGGGCGAAACTTGTCGTGGCGAAACCTCGCGGATATCTCGAGCCGCTGTATCTAAAACAGTTGATCCGCGCGCATAGCGTCACGACCATCCACTTCTTTGCGTCGGCCCTGTCGTCGTTCCTCAATTGTGCCGACATGGATAGCTGCAGGTCCATCCGCCGCATTCTCTGTAGCGGCGAACGGCTTTCGCCGCAGGTTTCGCGACGCTGCCTCGAGCTTCTGCCGGATATAAGGCTTTACGACCTCTATCAGCCAACCGACGGAGCGTCCGAGGCCTCTCACCGTGAATGTCTAGTTGCCGATCTAAGTTCAAACACAATTGGACGTCCGATCACGAATACCCAAATCTATATTCTCGATCAGTTGATGCAGCCGGTACCAGTAGGAGCCACGGGCGAGATCTACATCGCCGGTGCCGGCATCGGGCGTGGCTATTTCCGGCAACCGGCGCTCAATGAAGAGAGGTTCGTTTCGTCAACCTTTGCCCCGGACGATCCGGATATCCGGCTCTATAAGACCGGCGACTCTGGACGGTGGCAACCAGACGGCTCGGTGGAACTGATGGGCCGCCGCAACGGCCAGATTGAGCTTCACGGCATCTGGATGAACCTGAATGAAGTCGAGAGATGCCTAAAGCAAGTCAAGCGGGTGAAAGACGCAGCAGTCGTTTTGCTCGAGAACACTGTGTGTATGCGCGAGCTGCTAGCTTATTTCACCGAGACCGATGCAGACCCGGCCGCGCTCGGCCATCCAGACCCGCTCACGATCTCAGCTATGCAGCGGGCGTCGTCCCACAGCCTTCCCGTTCACTGGAGGCCGACCCGATATTTACCCGTCGCAGCGCTACCTTTAACCGCCGACGGAAAGGTGGACCGACCCTCGCTCGCCGCACGACATCCACCCCAAGAAGATGCTGTCGCCGATTTCGCGCCCCAGGGAAGTACAGAAATTGCCCTCCATGCGATCTGGCAAGAGGTGCTTCGGATCGAGCATTTTGGACGGTACGACAATTTCTTCGAGTTGGGCGGCCACTCCCTACTGGCAACCCAAGTCGCCTCGCGCCTATCCCGAATTTTCAATCTTGAAATTCCGCTTCACACGATCTTCGAAGCTCAGACTTTGAACGATCTGGCGCGACAAATCGAGCAAGCCATAGGAGCGACCAAACAGTCCGTTGTGCAGCCCCGCGGTGTTGGTCATCGATCGCCGGATCCCGATTCGGATGGAAGCGATAAATCGCTTACGCGTATCGTCGCTCCAATAGCTCCATCAGTGGAAGTGCCTTCGACACTCTCTTATTCACAGCAGCGAATGTGGCTCATACAGTCACTCGATCCGAAAAATACAGCCTACAATCTGAGTGGTGCGGTACGCTTATTCGGCGATCTGGATGGAGAGGCTCTTTCTCGCGCCCTGGATGAGATGCGCCGGCGGCATGAAAATTTGCGGACTACGTTTCAAGAGGTGAACGGCGAAGTACGGCAACAGATCAACGCTTGGCAGCCTCAAGAACTCAGCGCGACCGATCTGCGCTTTCTCGGGAACTCGGCACTGGCCGAGGCAATGCGGATGGCTCAAGCAGCCGCGCAAACTCCAATTGATCTATCCCGCGGCCCGGTCTTTCAGACGTCACTGTTCCAGATCGCAGACAAAGAACATCTGCTTCAGCTGACCCTGCACCATATTTCGGGCGACCAATGGTCGGTCGGAATCGTTGCACGAGAATTGGCCGCCGCATACAATGCGTTACGGATCGGACAAAGCGTGGCGCTTGAACCACTCAAGCTTCGCTATCACGATTATGTAGCGTGGCAGCGACAGCAACAAAGCCACCATGAGACGCAGTTGGCGTATTGGCGCGAGCAACTGCAAGGGCTGCCCGCACTTGAGCTTCCGACCGATTTCGTTCGACCGCAAGTACGTGGATTGAATGGCGCGAGCTATCTGACATCGATAGACCCGTCGGTACTGTCGAAGCTGGATCGACTGAGTAAGCGTGAGGGATGCACCCTTTTCATGACGACCTTGGCGGCGTTCGCTCTTCAGTTGTATCGCTTGACGGGGCAAGACGATTTCGCGATCGGAGTGCCGATCGCGAATCGTACCCACAGCGATTTGGAGAACCTCGTAGGGACATTCGTCAATACTCTTGCCCTACGCATTGATCTCTCGGACAGGCCCAGCTTTCTAGCGCTCCTAAAGCGGGTCCGCACTGTTGCACTCGATGCTTACGCCCGGCAGGACGTTTCCTTCGACAGATTGGTGCAGGACATTTCGGCCGCACGGGAAAACAACAGAGCACCTCTCGTGCAGGTGATGTTCAATATGCTGAACGCCCCGTTTCACGGCGTTTCATTTGACGGGTTGAAGTGGGAGCCGGCCGTCATCGACCGCGGGGGCGCTCAATTCGAACTGAGCCTGTCTATGGATGCTCAAGTGTCGCACAGCATCACGTTCGAGTACAATACGGATCTGTTCGAGCAGCGCACGATCGAGCGTTTTGCGGCCCAGTACCTTCGCATTCTCGAACAGCTCGCGGACGACCCTACCTCCAATGTCGCATCGGTTACGATTTTACCTGAGGTGGAGCGCACTCAGCTTCTACGCTACGCGGGTACTTGTACTATGCCGTGCGCAAGCAGGCCGCGATTCATAACGATGTTCGAGGAGCAGGTCGTCCGGTCCCCCGACGCACCCGCGATATCCTTCTGCGGGCAAACGATCACCTACGCTGCTCTCAACGCGCGCGCCGGCGTCGTCGCAAATAATCTGCGTAGTCTCGGTATCCAACCAGGCGCCGGAATAGCGCTTTGTATGGCCCGATCGATCGACATGGTCGTGCTCCTGCTCGGGATACAAAAGGCGGAAGCATACTATGTCCCCCTTGATCCGTCATTCCCCGCAAACCGACTGTCGTATATGCTGACCGATAGCAAGGTTCGCGCCTTGATTACGGACACGGATTCCAACGACCATATTGTTGCGCCTGACGACATACTTCACTTCGATAGCGGCTCCCTCACGATCGCAACCGGAGCCGCAAGCGACCGCGGATGCCCGATCGACTCGTCGAAGGAAAGAACCGCCTACATTATTTATACGTCGGGATCGACGGGGCGACCGAAGGGCGTCGTCGTCGGACATCATTCACTATCGAATTTCCTCTCTTCGATGTCACGACGCCCGGGCTTGCATCCCACCGACGTGATGGCTGCCGTCACGACCATTTCGTTCGATATCGCCGGGCTCGAACTTTATTTGCCCCTGAGTATCGGCGCATGTATCGAGCTGGCTTCCAAGACCACGGCGTCCGATGCGACCGCGCTATCCCAATTGCTTGCGGACAGTGGTGCTACCGTTATGCAGGCGACGCCGGCAACTTGGCGCATGCTGATTGACGGCGGCTGGAAAGGTGACGGAAAGCTGCGTGCCTTGTGCGGCGGTGAACCGCTCTCTCGCGATCTCGCGGACGCGCTGCTCGCCCGAGTGGGCGAATTGTGGAACTTGTATGGGCCGACCGAGACGACGATCTGGTCGACTGTTGCGCGAATTGAGCCGGGCGACGCGCCCATTTCGATAGGCGGCCCGATCGAGAACACTCGCGTTTACATTGCGGATCGAGAAGGTGAACTATGTCCGATAGGAATTCCCGGCGAAATTCTGATCGCCGGCGACGGTGTCGCAATTGGATATCAGGACCTTCCGGAAGCCACTGCAGAGCGGTTCTTGCAGGATCCATTCAACGGACGCGAGGGAGAACGACTTTACAAGACCGGTGACCTGGGCAAATGGAGTTCAAACGGCGAGCTTTTTCACCTTGGCCGCATTGATAGTCAGGTCAAAGTGCGGGGCTTTCGGATCGAAATCGGCGAGATCGAGTCGGTGTTGCGACAGCATCCTGCTGTAGCTGACACGGTCGTCGTCGCACGGGAACTGAGTTCGTCAGATTGCCGGCTGATCGCCTATGTCGTTTACAGGGACGAAGATGTGATCGTCAGTGAGTTGCGAAACTACCTTCGGAATCACCTTCCTGACTACATGATCCCGGCCGTTGTGGTGCCGATAGACAACATCCCTATGACGCCGAACAGAAAGGTCGATCGCAAGGCCTTGCCGGATCCTTTCATGGCCCAAGTACGGATGGATCCGGAGCGAATCGATCCGGCCTCAGCCATCGAGAAACTGGTCGCCGACGTCTGGCGTGAGTTGCTCCATGTGAGGGAGATCGGTGCAGACGACAATTTCTTCGAATTGGGCGGACACTCTCTGCTGGCGGTAAGAATGGTCAGCATCATCAAACAGCGCACTGGGCGCACATTAGATCCACGAACCCTCTACTTCAAGACTCTGCGGCAATTCGCCGAATACGCCGATCGTGAAAACGAGTAACTCTTGCGATGTTGCCGTTCTTCTTCGGATCAAAGAAACGCGCCCTGTTCGGCTCCTTCGAACCGGCAACGCACCGCGGTGGCGCAGGCGCTGCGCTGCTGTGCGGATCATGGGGGACAGAATATACCAACGCACATCGAGCGATGCGGGTTCTTTCTAAGCGACTTTGCGCCGCGGGCTTTGACACATTGAGGTTCGACTACTTCGGCGCAGGCGATTCCGGCGGAGAGACCATTGACGCGGAACTCGACGGCTGGAAGAACGATATCGGCACGGCGTTAAGGGAATTGACGGAAATGAGTGGAACGTCGCGTATCGCCATCATCGGCATGCGGCTCGGCGCCACACTCGTCGTGGAAGCGGCACCGCAGTTGCCCGCCAGGGTCGACAGCGTCGTCCTGTGGGATCCAATTTTGTGCGGAACCGACTACCTCAACTCACTCCAAACTCCGCAAGGCGATCGCCGCGAAACCACGCCCGTTTCTCCAATGTGTGGACCGCCGGAGGTTGCTGCATCCCAACTGGGAGGCCTTCTTGTTTCATCATCCTTTATCGATGGCTTGAGGTCCATTGATCTGTCCTCGCGTGAAGTGCGGCTCCCCTCGAATGTCTTGACGATTTTCAGCAACAATCAGCATCGAGAGTGCAACATCGGCAGCGCCTCGAAGGACAGCGAAGTTGCGATCCTCGAAGCCCCCTCACCCTGGAGGGATTCTGCAGACCAAGAAGAGGGTTTGCCAGTCGAGGTATTTGAACGGATCCTGAAGTGGCTTCGGTAACACACATTGTCGAGAAGATCGCCCAATTCGGTCGCGAGAAGGGGCTGGTTGGAATCGTTGCGGATCCAGCTGTGCCGTCCAACGAAAACAGACTGGCCGTCGTCATCCTGAACACTGGAACAATTCACCGCGTCGGCCATCACCGCATGTACGTCGGAATGTCCCGGAAGCTTGCTCGAACCGGCATCACGGTCCTGCGGTTCGACTTCTCCGGTCTTGGCGACAGCTCGCCCCATTTGTCGGATCAGCCGCTTCTTCAGTCCAATTTGACGGACATCGAGGCCGCTCTGGAATGGCTGCAGACAACGCGCGGGATTTCGCGGGTCGTGCTGATCGGCCTTTGTTCCGGGGCCGATCACGCAATCCTGTACGGGTTTTCCGATCCTCGCGTCGTCGGCCTGGTATTGATTGATCCTTACATCCCGCCAACTGCCCGCTACTTCTTCGACTATCTCTCACACCGTTTGCGGGACGTCAGGAACTGGAGGAATTTTCGCCTACACAAGAGCAAGCTTCTGAGGCGCCTGTTCGAACATATTTCGCGGACCCTGCATCTGGACGGGGGCCCATTGCACTTAGAATATCATGGATTAGACCCCCGCGCTTCACTCGAGAAAGCCTATGAGGCCACTGCCCAGGCAGGGGTGAAATTTCTTGTGATTTGCACGGGGCAGCATCATGCGCCTCGGCAAACCTACCGCGAACAGTTCATCAACGCCTTCTCCAAGGTTTCGTTCGGCGATTCCTTGCAATTGGAGTTTTTTCAGAACGCTGATCACACTTTCAGCTCCATCAGGTCGAGGAGCGAACTCGACGAACTGGTGGCAAGCTGGTGCAAAAACACGCCATTCGAACGCTCGACGCCGCTGACGCCACCTATTGCAGACGTTACAGCGCTTTGGTCAGCATGACAGATATTGCCTCGCACCCATCGTCAGCGCGGACGAACCTCAGCTCAGTTCATTCCTCGTTCATTCAACGAGCGAGCAGAACGACAGATCCAATCACCCCATCGGCCGCGCCGCCTGCTTGCATCGGAACTCGAGATGATGCGCGCCCGATTAGCGCGAATTTCGTCTCACGACGGCGTCGAGCTTGGTCCTCAGTTCTCCACCTGAGCGGGCCTTGGTGTGAATCCGCGCGCCCCTTTTAATACCGGCTGCAAGCTGGTGTGAACGCGAATGACCGAGGAGTCTATGAAGTGCAGGGATAGGGATGATTGCGACAAATGTCTCGAAAATCCGCGGCCCGCCCGATGCCAGCCTTTGGCCAGCGGTTGTAGCGATTATAGATGGTCGCTGAGGCCCGTATCGATTGGGCAGATCGTGCCAAGACGATCCCATCGAGACATAAAAGATCGCATTGATGATGAGTCGGTCATCCACCGTGCCACGCACGCGCGGTTTGTTGGGCGGCAGGGGCTGTGATCAAACGCCAATCTTCTCGGAGACATCGTACCGGCTCGTGATTGAAGGTCGTCCAGGGGACTTGAATTACCACCACGCAGACGCTCAATGATTATACGTACAGTGCCTAGTCCTCATCGAGATAAATGTCTTCGGGCAAGTTGAAGGCGATGTACAGGACGAAGGCAAGTACAGCGACCACTAATGAAATCGACGCTATCCCGATGTAGAACCACACGATGCGATTTCTTCTTAATCAAACGAATGAAATCAATAGCCAACAAATTAAATCTACCGCTCTGATCGGACAAGACGTGTTTAACATTATGCTTGATTGATAGAGTTAAGAGACACGGTCTTCGCGCTCGAAGCGATATCCGGCCGCTGGGTTCGCGAAGATCGTCCTTCTTCAACTGCCCTCGCCCATGCCGGGGTGGTCTATCGCGACACGGATTATTACAGTCAATGATCAGGTTGGGCGACATTCTCTCAGTAAGTGGGCGGCAAGCACCAATGCCGCTATGAAAGAGTCGCGTCAGGCCGCAGCTGAAATCAGATCTGATTAAAATATCTTCAGGTCCCAAGCATACGAACGAGTGTTATCCAACTCGATAGCGCTATGCAGACTGAAGGACCGGCATACCAAATCAAACTTACCGGAATTCCCTTCTAGAGAAGACGGTAAGGCGAGTTGCGATCGTTTCTAGACTTGTATTTCGGAGGCACCCAAGGTCACGAATTTGTCCCAACCGAACTCTTTTTCGCCTATTATTCACCTCGGCCTCTGCTCGAGTCACAAGCCCGCGCAGCCGCTGGATATCCAGCATTATGCCTTTCAGCTTTAGATCTGCCTCATAAATACGTCGGAGACTCGGGGTGGAACTACTCAAAGGCCCCTCACATAAAAGCATAAAACTATCCGCCTAACCTTAGCCTTATTTATGGAGCTGGCAATACAAATTTAGCTTCTTGTGAATTCGCCGCCCGTCCGCCCCTCAGTTGATTTAGTATACTCCGTAGTTTCGCTCGCCATCATGCGATGAGAAACTGCTCGAACGAATACGAGTGTGCTTTAATGCGAAGCTGCGAAGTTGAGGCGACTCGACTAATTTGAATGACAGCCTCAAGAAATCAATTGCGGCGAGGCTAACGGCGTTGGGTGAACCCCAAGCGGAGCTTTTGTTTTGCTCCGTGGCAGGACTTTCATATCTCGCACCCGCTAGGCGAGCAGCTTGATCGAGCGAGACAAACTACGCGGCAAGGGGGGTGTCTGAACAAACGCCTCGCGGCACCAGCGGGAAGACTTCGACATTAAGTTCAAGCAATCACTTGATTTTGTTACCGGCTTTTCAAGCCCTATAGCGGACTGGCGTGATCCGAGATCGACGATAAATCCACAACAGAAACTCAAAGCTCGAAAATCAGTGAAAGTATGCAACCGTAGCAATGAGGCCCAGTAGCAGACAAATGATGAATCCGCCACCTGACGGAAATGCGCCCTGCTTAATGACCGGCAGTTCCCGACGTCGCGCTGGTCTCACGGCTTAAAATAATCCATTCTTCGAAAGCTTCCTGACCACCTTTTGGCATGTCACTTAGATAAATCTACTGCAAAGTTTAAAAAATTAAAATCTCGCTGCCATCATGCTTAACCTGCTCAAGAATCTTCTGCCTCAGGGTGTAGCAGTCGCCGGCGGACCGATTGGTCGCCGCGAGTTTCCTGGTTTTGAAGTTGAGGAAAAGGCGCTTGCTCGTGCTGTACCCAAGAGAGCTCATGAATTTCGCGCGGGTCGCGCCTACGCCCGTGCAGCACTGAGCATTCTTGGCACCGAATCCTGCGGCATCCCCGTCGGCGAGCATCGCGAGCCGATTTGGCCGCTTGGAATTGTGGGATCGATCACACACTCCAATAGACTCTCATTTGCGATTGTGGCCCGAAGTCGCGATTTCCGCGCACTTGGTATAGACATTGAGGGAGATACTGCCCTTGATCCCGATCTCATTGCTCTGGTCTGTCGCCCGGAAGAACGGGCAAGGGCTCGCGCGAGCGAACAGGACCGAATGGACACGGGGAAGCTGCTCTTTGTCATCAAAGAGGCGTTCTACAAGTCCTATTTCCCAGTTACAGGTACCTTCCTGGAATTTCATGACGTTTCGGTGACGATCGACATGCATGATCAATCCTTCCATGCAGAGTTGGTCCAGCTGTCGAAACCTTCGTTGGCCGGTTACCGCGTGATTCAAGGGCGTTTTGGTAACAGCTGCGGACATATGGTCGCGGTGGTTGCGATGCCTGTGCAACAAAGCACTGCCAGGCGTTAGTCTGGTCGACTGACCATGCCTCCGTAAAGCAGGTTGCGGAGAGGAGAGATGTTTCCTGGCGATCGTGGCGCAACGAAAATCAAATTTGTGCTCGAAGCATCTGAACTACCCATCAGCGGCTACCCATCTAAGGCGAGCTTGTCTACATGTAACATCGAGAGCCCGCGGGCTGGCGATACATCGGTCAACAGTTCCGCCCCACGACCAAGAATAGGCCGATCTTTTTTGCGAGGACCGCCAGGATTACAGCGACCCAATACGGTTCATAGCTCGTTACGGCGCTCATAAAGGTACTGTTGCGGCGAACTCGTGGCACTCGTTGCCAGGCAAACGAAGCACGGCTGACGCTGCGGCCAACGCAATCGAAATCTGGTGTCGCGACGCTACGTAGCAGTCCGAGAAAATTCGATCATTGCATGAACGCAGGTAATACCAGCGGTCCGTCGGCACTCCGCTTTGAATGTTGAGCGCCGCCAGTAGTGCGCGGAGGACATGGAGCTCTGAGACATCCCTTTCATTTCCTTGCGTCGAGAACTGGTTGCGGACGTGATTTCGCTTTGCAAAGCACTTTCCCAATCACGCGCGAGGCCGCAGCGCGATTTCAAAGCGATCAACCAGGAAACTGGTTGAAGTCGAAAACTCCCACGCAACTGATTTGAGGAACTCGCCAAAGCAACTTTGGCGGAAACTGATCAGCAAGCTGTTGCGATAGAACAGTGCGTCTCGCACTCGTTGGATTTCATGAGATAAAGTGCGCAACGAATTTGGGTATGTCGAGTTGTGCAAGAAAGGAATCGCTATGAAGATCCCCTTTCTTTCTCGAAAATCCAAGCAACTGTCGGAACAACAAATCGACGCGGCGATGGAGAGACTCCGAAGGCTGCGCATTGAAGTCGCTCTCGTGGAACTGGAAACCGAACTCCGTCGCTCCGAGGTGCGCGTGCTCAGGCCGAAGGGTTTTGGAATGGTCCGCCCTTCATCCTCCGACGGCGAAGAAGAGGATCCGTGATACTCGATTTCGCTGTGCTACCGAGACCCTCCAGAGTACCGGGCACTGGAGTCTTCCAGTACAGGCAGGTCCTAATTTGAGGAGCTCATTGACACAGCGTAACCGGCGCAAGCGCATAACACCGCCGCGTCGACTTCGCCATATGACGGCACATTGCACCGATTGTTCGAGCACTGATGGCGAGCCCATAATCGGTACGTCACGGCTGATCCGTTGATGGATACGACCAAACCGGTACCTCCTTTGGCAACTGAGCAAACGATTTCCCGCGCACCCGACTTGCTCTCCCAGGTATTGGGCAGCCGAGATGAAACGCCGAACCGTGTTGTCGCCTAGCTTCACCCGCTTCGATAGCTTGGCGGTGTAGTCGCGGCGATCGCCCCGGCCCAGCGCCTCGTTGGGTCAGACGTGAGGCCGAATGTAAGCGAGCCGCTCGCCCGGCTATTCTTCCTCGATACGGAGACATGAGCTAGGGGCGCATTTCTGCGTTACCTTCGGAGTAACGCGGGGGAAGCAAGGCTATGCTTCGGCATCACTCTCCAGCGGCCTGGAGACCGAGTGCCCGCATTCCGACACCCCCGCTTGTTATGAACACTCATGGAAATTTCGTGGGAACCACCTCTTCAAGCCTCTGACGCGGGGCGCCTAAGTTATTGAAGAAGATGGTGGGCGCGACAGGGATCGAACCTGTGACCCCTACCATGTCAAGGTAGTGCTCTCCCGCTGAGCTACGCGCCCTAAAAGTCCACTTGCGTTCGGGTCGGGTCCCTATAACGGCTCAGGGGAGCCGGTGCAAGGACCGAAGGGGGGCCGATTTAGGCCGCCAGCATCTTGTTCACTTCGCTGACCAATTCGCGCAGATGCACGGGCTTGGACAGCACCTTGGCGTTCTTGGGGGCGTCCGAATCCGAGTTCAGGGCGACCGCGGCGAAGCCGGTGATGAACATGATCTTGATGTCCGGATCGAGTTCCGAAGCCCGGCGAGCGAGCTCGATGCCGTCCATCTCGGGCATCACGATGTCGGTGAGCAGCATCTCGAACGGCTCTTCGCGGAGCCGTTGATAGGCGGCCATGCCGTTGTCATGGGACGAAACCTGAAAACCGGCGTTTTCCAGCGCCTTGACCAGGAAACGTCGCATGTCGTTGTCGTCTTCGGCGAGCAGGATCTTTGGCATGGCTGGAACGTCGAATCCCCAAGACAATTACAAGGCAGCAGCAGCTCACTAAGCCCGACAGAGGGTAAATTTCGGGTGAAAATCTTTACCCTGGCCCGACCGGCGCGCACCCCTTGTGAACCCGAACGCGGCACGAATCAATCGCGGCGCCCGATGCAGTCCCCGCCTCGCTGCCCGCACGGTTAAGACATGTTCCAGTGCCGATCACATCTTTTCGCTTGGCAGAAAGGTTGCGATTCCGGACAATGACGACACATAAGAGCCGCTTGATCGGCCGAATCATTCGATCCGGGCCTCTTTGCGGATCTTGCGGCGCAAGGGACCAAGCCTGGAATAAGGGACGAAGCCTGAGAAGATGACCCGGTTTGACGGCGACATGTCGCCAGCCTTCGAGATCGTAGAGCCCGCGCAATGGCGTGCGCCGGTCATCTTCAACTCGCCCCATTCCGGCTCGACCTATCCGGACGAATTCCTGAGCGCATCGCGGATCGACCTGGTGACGCTGCGGCGCTCGGAAGATTCCTTCATGGACGAGCTGATCGGCCATCTCAGCGATCGCGGCTTTCCGACCGTGCGGGTCAACTTTCCGCGCTCCTATGTCGACGTCAATCGCGAGCCCTACGAGCTCGATCCCCGCATGTTCACCGGCCGCCTGCCGAGCTTTGCCAATACGCGCTCGATGCGGGTCGCGGGCGGGCTCGGCACCATTCCGCGCGTGGTCGGCGACGGCCAGGAGATCTACCGCGACCGCATCGTGGTCGACGATGCGCTGGCGCGGATCGAGACGCTCTACAAGCCCTACCATCGCGCGCTGCGCCGGCTGATCAACAAGGTGCACCAGATGTTCGGCACCGTGGTGCTGGTCGACTGCCATTCGATGCCCTCGGTCGGCGTTTCCCGCGACGAGCCGCGCCGGCCGGACATCGTGATCGGCGATCGCTACGGCACGAGCTGCACGCCGCTGCTTGCCGACAGGGTCGAGGAGACCATGGGCGGGCTCGGCTATTCGATCGGCCGCAACAAGCCCTATGCCGGCGGCTTCATCACCGAGCATTACGGCAATCCCGCGAGCGGCCTGCACGCCGTGCAGATCGAGCTCAACCGCGGGATCTACATGGACGAGCGGCGGCGCGAGCGCGGTCCGCGCTTCGGCCAGGTTGCCTCCGACTTCGGCGTGCTCGCCGACGTGCTGGCGACCACGATCCCGTTCGGCGACCTCGGCCCGTTCCAGGCCGCGGCGGAATAGGCGCAAGCCGTCGCCGCGCGATCACGTCGCGGATCAACCCAACACAGCTGCGAGCATATCGAACGCCGAATCTTCGCTTCGCGTTTTCGCGCGGCTGAAGTGAAGATGGGGGCCATAAGAAAAAAGGGCCGCTTCTGATGAAGAAGCGGCCCAAGTCTAGGGAGGAAACGCCCAAGGAGGGCAGCGGTAACGCAGAGCGCTACCGCACCGCAACAATATGCGGCCGCGACGCACAAAGTGCAAGGGCTTTCGAGCCATTTCCCATGCAAAACGCACATGGCTCAATTGCTTATACAGAAACCCAGATTCAGTTTCTTTGATAAGGAAATTCAATGGGTTGATAGTCATTTGCATACGAACGAGGCATATTCGGAACTAAGTTTTCAACTCAATGATCGATATTTGGCCACCATGTGACAGGGACGAGTCAACCCGCCTCGGCATCCAAAATACCAGGGAGCAAATCAAGACAGCGCTGCACGGGAGAGACGATTTAAGCTAGGCAGGAGCGAGCTTCACCCGACTTTCGTTTTGAGGATACGCGCCGTGACGGTGATCGACTTCTCCGCCTTCATCGGACGGCTCGCGACCGCCTCCGGCGAAACCATCCTGCCGTTCTTCCGCACCTCGCTATCGATCGACGACAAGAGCAAGACCAAGGATTTCGACCCCGTGACGGAGGCCGACCGCGCCGCCGAAGCGGTGATGCGGCGCCTGATCAAGGCCAGCTTCCCCCAGCACGGCATCGTCGGCGAGGAATTCGGCAATGAGCGCGAGGATTCCGACTATGTCTGGGTGCTCGATCCCATCGACGGCACCAAATCCTTCATCGGCGGATTTCCGATCTGGGGCACGCTGATCGCATTGCTGCACAAGGGCACGCCTGTGTACGGCATGATGCACCAGCCCTTCATCGGCGAACGCTTCTCCGGCGACAATGGTTCGGCCACCTATCATGGCCCCTCCGGCGAGCGCCGGCTCCAGGTCCGCCGCTGCGCTTCGCTGTCGGAGGCGACGACCTACACCACCAGCCCGTTGCTGATGAACGAGCGCGACCGCGCCATTTTCGGACGGATCGAGCAGGGCGCGCGGCTGTCGCGCTATGGCGGCGATTGCTACTCCTATTGCATGCTCGCGGCCGGCCACGTCGACCTCGTGGTCGAGACCGAGCTGAAGCCCTACGACATCGCGGCCCTGATCCCGATCGTGACCGGCGCCGGCGGCGTCGTCACCACCTGGGAAGGCAAGCCGGCGCAAGGCGGCGGCCGCATCATCGCCGCCGGTGACGCCCGGGTTCACGAAGAAGCACTGAAGCTGCTCAACCAATAGGCCGTCAAGAAGCCTGCAGGAGCCCGCATGAAGATCCCCCGCACGCTGCTCCTCACGATCCTGCTGCTGCTGCCGACGATGGCGTCGGCGCAGAATTTCCCGGCCAAGCCGATCAAGCTGATCGTGCCGTTCCCGGCCGGCGGCCCCAACGACATCATCGCCCGCGTGATCGGCCAGCGCATGTCGGAGCTGTCGGGCCAGCCGGTGCTGATCGACAATCGCGGCGGCCAGGGCGGCGTGCTCGGCACCGACGCGGTCGCAAAGAGCCAGCCTGACGGCTACACCATCGCGATATCGAGCGCCGGCGCGCTTGCAATCAGCCCGAGCATGGAGAAGGTCGCCTACGACACTTTGGCCGACCTCACACCGGTGACGCTGGTTGCGACCGTGCCGGAAATGCTTGTCGTCGCCACCAACGTGCCGGCCAAGGACATCGGCGAGCTAATCGCGCTGGCCAAGGCGCAGCCCGGCAAGCTCAACTTCGCGTCTTCCGGCCCCGGCAGCCTGCCGCATCTAGCCGGCGAGTTGTTCAAGCTGACAGCCAGGATCGACATCGTCCACGTGCCCTATCGCGGCGCCGCGCCGGCGGTGAATGATTTGCTGGGCCAGCAGGTGCAAATGACGTTCCTGGACCTGCCGGTGCTGCTGCCGCAGGTCAAGGCAGGCGCCCTGCGGCCGATCGCGGTCGGCTCGGCAGAGCGCTCACCGACCGCGCCTGACGTGCCGACAACGGCAGAAGCGGGCTTTCCCGACCTGCGCATCGAGAACTGGTACGGCATGGTAGCGCCGAAGGGCACGCCGAAGGAGATCGTTGCGGCGCTGCATGGCCTGGCGACGAAGGCGATGGCGGATCCCGCGGTGAAGGAAAAGCTCGCCGCCCAGGGCGCGACGCTTGTTGGTGACGAGCCGGAGCATTTCCGGAAGTTCATCGCGGACGAGACTGCCAAATGGACCAAGGTGATCAAGGACGCCGGGGTCGAGACGGCGAAGTAGGCCACACCGTCATGGCCGGGCTTGTCCCGGCCATCCACGTCTCCCCCACTCGGCACGAAGAACGTGGATGCCCGGGACAAGCCCGGGCATGACGAATTTGTGGGGTCCCCTCTCACACCGCCTCGGCCCGCAAATGCTCCACCAGCATCTTGGCCGGCCGTGGCAGCGTCTTGAAACTGCGCGCGCAGATCACGAGGCGCCTGTTGGCCCAGGCATCGCGCAGGCGGACCATGGCGAGCGGCATCAGCTTGGCGCAGCGGCGGGCGGCGGCTTCGGGCACCAGCGCGACGCCGACGTCGGCGGCGACCATCTGGCAGATCGCGTCGAAGTCGCGCAACCGCGCGCGGAAATGCGGACGCATCCCGAGCCGTGCGGCGTGCTTGGAAATATGGACCTGAAGCGCGGTGGCGCTGGTCAGCCCGACAAAGTCGCAAGCGCCCGCCTCCTTGAAGTCGATCTGGCGGCGGCCGGCGAAGGGGCCGCGGCGCGACGTGACCAGGGTTAGGCGGTCCTCGCTGAAGGCGAAGCGCTCGATATGATCGGGCAGCGCATGCTCGGCGGCAAAACCGAGATCGGCAGCGCCCGCGGTGATCGCCGCCGCGATGTCGGTGCTCTCGCGCTCCTCGATGTCGATGGCGACGTCGCGATGCTCGCGCAGGAAGCCGGCCAACGCCTTGGGCAGATGCTCCGACAGCCCCGAGGTGTTGGCGAGCAAATGCACGCTGGCGCGCACGCCGCTGGCAAAGCCGGCGAGGTCGCCGCGCATGGCGTCGATCTGATGGATGACGACCCGGGCATGGTCGAGCAGGCTCTCGCCCGCCGCCGTCAATTCGACGCCGCGGCGGCCACGCTTGAGCAGCGCGACGCCTAGAGCATCCTCGAGCCCTTTGATGCGGGCGCTGGCCGAGGCCAAGGCGAGATGCGACCGCTCCGCGCCGCGGGTGATGCTGCGCTGGTCGGCGACCGCGATGAAGAGCTGGAGGTCGACGAGGTCAAAACGCATGGCTGGTCTCCGCAGCTTTCGTCAGTGACGAAGGCTATCTCCGTAACCTCCAGATTGTGCCGGGGCGCGGCTTCGGTCAATGTGCCCGGTATGATCGACCCGCTTCTCATCGTCATCGCTGCCGTCTTCCTGATCGCCGGATTCGTCAAGGGCGTGGTCGGACTCGGCCTGCCAACGGTGTCCATGGGCCTGCTCGCCGTGAGCATGGCGCCAAGCCGCGCCATCGCCATCGTGATCGTGCCGGCCATCGTCACCAACATCTGGCAGACCTTCGCCGGCCCCTATTTGCGCGATATCCTGAGGCGGCTTTGGCCGCTGATGATCGGCACCGTGATCGGCTGCGGGCTCAATGCCGGCGCGCTGACCGGCCCGCATGCGCGCTACGGCACGATCGTGCTCGGCGTCCTGCTGGTGATCTACGCGGTGATCGGGCTGAACAAGTTCCAGTTCCACGTCGCGCCAGAGAACGAGAAATGGGTCGGCGGCGTGGTCGGGGTGATCACCGGTATGATCTCGGCCTCGACCGGCGTGCAGGTGATCCCCTCGATGCCGTTCATGCAGGCGATCGGCATGGAGAAGGACGAACTGGTGCAGGCGCTCGGCGTGTTCTTCACGACCGCGACGCTGGCGCTCGCCTTCACCCTGACCGCCGCCGGATTGCTGACGCCGGCCAACGCCGTGCCGGGCGCCGTGGGCATGGCCATGGCCTTTGCCGGCATGTTCATCGGCCAGTCGGTGCGGGCGCGGATGCCGGCGGAAGCCTTCCGCCGCTGGTTCCTGATCGCGATGATTTTGCTCGGCGTCTATCTCGCCGGCAGCGCGCTGCTGAAGGAGTTTGCCTGAGACGCTCAGGATTTAGGTTCGTAGCCCGGCACCCATTTTTCGTGCTGGGGCAGATCATCCTGGATCGTCCACCACGGCGCGCGCGACGAGGTGAAGACATGCAGGCGAGGCCTGACTTGCGGATCGTCATCAAGCAGGCCGGCGGGAATGCTGACGGTCGGCAGATAGCTCGCCCTGCCCGGCGTCAGGCAGCCGCAGGTCCTGCAACGATAGCGGAAACTTCCCGGCGCGGACTCATAAGCCACGGTCGTGTCCTCGCCCGCGACGAAGCGAAATTTGTCGGCGTCGACATGGGCGTAGGTGGCGAAGGCCGCGCCTGTGAGCTTGCGGCAATTGGCGCAGTGACAATGCGTCAGCGCGCGCACTTGATCGACCTCGAAACGCACGGCGCCGCAGAGACAGCTTCCACGAACCATCAAAACCTCCCTCCCGCGCGGCCTCCATCGGGCCGGCTGCGGCTGCACCAGTCATTCGTTCGAACGAGCTACCGCGTCTCCAGCATGGCGACGCGGATGCCAAGATAGATGAAGAGGCCGCCGAGCGCGCGGTTGACCCACGCGATCGCGCCCTCCGAATTCCGCAGGCGGTGCGCGGCCTTGGCCGCGAACGCCGCCAGCACCAGGCACCACAGCGTCCCCGTAAAGATGAAGATCAGGCCGAGCGTCAGGAAGGCCAGCGGCTTGTGCGACGAATCGGCTGCGACGAATTGCGGCAGGAAGGCCAGGAAGAACAGCGCGACCTTGGGATTGAGCGCGTTGGTGAAAACGCCCTGGAAGAAGACCCGCCGAAGCGAGCTCCGCACCGGCTCGTCGATCGCCGACGCCAGCGCCGGACGCGACCACAGCATCTGAAGTCCTGTGACGACCAGATAGGCTGCGCCAACAAGCTTCAGGATCGAGAACGCGGTCGACGACGCCATCAGCAGGGCCGACAGGCCGATCGCCGCGGCCGCAACGTGGAAAAAGCAGCCGCAACTGATGCCGAGCGCGGCGGCGGCACCGCCTCGCCAGCCCATCTGCATGCTGCGTCCGATCACATAGACGGAGTCCGGCCCCGGCGTGATGTTGAGCAGCACGCCCGACAGGATGAAGAGCCACATTTCGTGAATGCCCAGCATGTGAGGTGCCCCCGCCGCCCCGCTCCGCGTCTCAAGGGGTGGGCTTAGTTGGTTCACCCTCCGCCGTCCACCACCGGAATCGCGGAGGATTTACCTCGAATTTGCAATACGGATCATACTATCGCTCGGCTGCATCTGCTCTATAAAGGCAGGGTTCTTGCAATGCGGGATTCGAGGCGGCTGCCACGCCGTGGCCGGTCACAGATCCCTTCCAAGTCTCTTGGAGCCCCGGAATATGGAAAGACGTCTGGCTGCCATCGTCTGCGCCGATGTCGCCGGCTATTCGCGCATGATGGGCAGCGACGAGGCTGGCACCCATGCCGCCTTCAAGGCTCACCGCAGCGCGATCCATCCCATCATCCTCAATCACGGCGGCCGCGTCATCAAGAACACCGGCGACGGCTTCCTGCTCGAGTTCCCCTCGATCGTCGGCGCCACCGAGGCGTCGATCGCGATGCAGACGCTGATGGCGGAGCGCAACCACCATCTGCCCGCCGACCGCGCCATGCAGTTTCGACTCGGCATCCACATGGGCGACGTCATCGCCGACGAGGGCGAGGTATTCGGTGACGATGTCAACATTGCCGTCCGCCTGGAATCCGTGGCGAGCCCCGGCGGCTTCGCGATCTCGGCCAAGGCCTACAAGGAGGCCAGCCGGCATCTGACCGTGCCGCTGGTCGATGGCGGCAACCATCGCTTCAAGAACATCAAGGACCCGGTCGCGATCTGGACCTGGTCCCCGGAAGGTGCACCGGCGCTCGCCCCCGAGCAGCGGGAAGCATCGGCGCTGTCGCAACAGTACCGCACCGCTATCGTCGGCGTGCTGCCCTTCGCTAATCTCAGCGATGCCCAGGACGAATATTTCTCCGACGGACTGACCGAGGATCTGATCCACGCGCTGTCGCTGCAATCGTTCTATCGCGTGCTGAGCCGCAACTCGACCTTCGCCTTCAAGGGCAACAATGTCAGCACCCGGCTGATCGCGCGGGAGATCGACGCCACGTATCTGATCCAGGGTTCGGTGCGGCGGGCCGGAGCCAAGATCCGCGTCACCGCCGAGCTGATCGCGCCCGAGACCGGCGAGCAGCTCTGGACCGGCCGCTACGACCGCGACATCGGCGACCTCTTCGCGATGCAGGACGAGATCACCACCAATTTGTCAGCCGCCATCGCCACCGAGATCGTCCGGGCGGAAGCCTCCGCGCCGGCGCGGCTCTCGACCGACGTGACCGCCTGGGACCGCTTCCTCAAGGGGCTGTCGCATTACTACCGGCAGACCAAGGAAGATCTGCACCTCGCCATCGACCTGTTCGGGGAGGCCATCAAGCTCGACCCCAAGCTGTCGATCGCGCACGCCTACCTCGCCACGATCCAGATCCAGAGCATCCAGTTCGGCTGGATCAAGGGCACGCGCGAGATGTGGGCGGAGGCGATGAAGCTCGCCGAGACCAGCGTCCGGCTCGACCCGCGCTCCTCTTTCGCCTTCTCGATCCTGTCCTGGGCACATGGGATGGAAGGGCATTACGAGGCGGCGATGGACGCCGCCAAGCGCGCCGTCGCGCTCAACCCCTATGACAACGGCGCACGCGGCGTGCTCGGCATCTGCCATTTCATCGTCGGCGAGCATCGCGAAGCGATCGAGCTGTTCTCGATGGCCTCGCAGCGCGACAACAGCGACCCGCGCTACCAATGGGCGGCGCTGAACGCTTTCAGCCACTATCTGCTGGGGCAGTACGACGCGACGCTGTCATGGGCCCGCGAGCAGCTCTACATCAACCCGAACCACATGCAGGCGCTGGCGATTCGCGCTGCGGCATTGGCACAATTGGGCCGCATCGGCGAGGCGACCGAGGCCACCGGCGTGCTGATGGGCCACTACCCGACCCTGAACGTCGACCGGCACTTGCGCAATTTTCACTGGAAGCGGCCCGAGGACCTCGCCCACTACCGCGACGGGCTTCTGAAGGCGGGCGTGCCGCTCGCCAGGCTGACCTTGATCCAGAGCGACATCAAACGCGCGGCGGAGTCCTGACCCGCGGCCCGCGGTCACCGGCAACTCGTCGCGCCCTCCGGCCCGCTTTTGTTGACGGGACAGTGAATTCAGCCACACTTCGCCACACGCTGAAGTAGTATAGCCTGATGCCGGTTTGTTAGGACTTTCCGCGCTTGATCGGCGCGCCTGCATTTGACGATTCGCTGTTTTCAGGATTTGGTCCATGAACGACCCCGCCTCCAAGCCCCCTTTCGATCCCTCGATCCAGGTCTCGCCGAATAATCCCTGTCCGTTCCTGCGTGGCCTCGTGGGCGAAGGCTTCGTCGACGGCGGCACCGTCCCGCTCGGCAAGCTGTCGGAGACGATTGCGAATGCGAGCGGCGAGACCGGGCTGAAGAAAGCGTTCGCCCGTCTCCAGGTCCGCGGCGTGGCGCTCATCGCCAACGGCCTCGGTCATATCCTCAAGAGCATCTTCTCGGGCGCGCAGCTCGACGCGCTGCGCGGCGGCCCGCTCGACAAGCTCGGCGCCGGCTCACGCATCCTCGACGTCGACGGCAAGGTCAACGAGGGCGAGATCAAGCGGCTCGAGAGCTTTGGCCGGACTTACCCGGATCCGAACGGCGGCGGCACCGAGCCCGGCCTCAATGCCGCGGAAATCCAGACCTTCATGCGCGACAACCTGAAGCGCGCCGGCAGCGCCGCGCGCTGGTACTACCCGCTGCTGATGAAGTTCGAATGGCCGATCCTCCTGAAGATCATCGGCAAGGGCAAAGGCGAGAACCGCTATCTCGGCGTCGCCGACGTGCGCACGCTGTTCAACGAGCGCCAATTCCCCGCCCGCATCAACCAGCGGCTGGCGTCGCAGCCGGTGCCGTCCACCTGCCAGCGCGTGGCATGGGGGGCCGCCAAGCTTCTGGCTCTGCTCGTCGCCATCGGTCTCGCCATCCTGGTCGCGGTCGCCGAATTCCCCAACCAGGTCCGCGCGATGCTGCCGCAGAAGGGCATCCTCGTAAACCTTCTGCCCCCGCCCTTGCCGAAGCTTCCGGAAACGACGGACGCGTTCTGGCTCGAGCAGAACTGGTCGCTGAAGGACCGGCACTGGTTCCATCATGCCAGCCAGGGCACCGCGACCTTCCCGGTGCCCTATGACTGGTTCATGGCGCTGGAGCAGCCGCGGCTGCATCTGTTCTCGCGGCCCGGCATGATGAAGGACAGCGCCTATCTCGAGCGCTACGGCTTCATCCCGAGCCCGCAATCGATCCAGACCGACACCACGACGCTGCGCCGCTATGGCTATGCCAATGTCTATGAGACGACGCAGGCATCGGACTGGTCGACACGATGGACTCCCGCGGAGAACGTCGACGGCCTGCCGGTCGGCTTCGCACGGATGACTGGCGTCATCGATCCTGCGACGGGCCGCCGCGAGCAGGACAAGATCGGGCTGACCTGCGCGGCCTGCCATACCGGCCAGATCCATTACAAGGGCATCGACGTCCGCTTCGACGGCGGCCCGGCCATGACCGACCTGAAGAAGCTCGAGCTCTCGACCGGCCTGTCGATCGCCTACACGCTTTACGTGCCATTTCGCTTCCAGCGCTTTGCCGATCGCGTGCTCGGCCCCGAGGCCAGCAAGTCGGACCGCGACGCGCTCAAGCAGCAGCTCAGCGCGATCGGCAATTTCCTGATCGATTGGGCCAAGAACTACGGCAAGACCATCGAAGGCAAGAAGACTTGGGACGGCAAGCAGCAGCAGGACACCGAGGAAGGCTTCGGCCGCCTCGATGCCCTCAATCGCATCGGCAACCAGGTGTTCTCGCAGGACTTCGCGCTCAGCGGGGTCAAGGGCTTCGAGAAGAACCTGCATGCCCAGGACGCGCCGGTCAGCTATCCCGCGATCTGGACCGTGCCGTGGTTCAAGTTCGCGCAGTACGATGCCTCGATCGAGCAGCCGCTGATCCGCAACGCCGGCGAAGCACTCGGCGTCACGGCGCTGCTCAATTTGTCCGACGCCTATCCGGAGGACAGAATCTGGCGCTCCTCGGTTCACGTGCCCACTCTGGGCTGGATCGAGGAGATGCTGAGGGGCCCCGATCCGTTCAAGGCGGCCGCGCCGGAGTTCGGCGGCCTGCTGTCGCCGAAATGGCCGTCGCAGATTCTCGGCGACGCCTGGAAGATCGATCAGAAGAAGGCCGAGAACGGGCGCAAGATCTACGAGGAGATGTGCGCCGGATGTCACCTGCCGGCCGTCAACACACCGGCCTTCTGGTCCTCGACGCATTGGGAGCCGAGCGGCGACAGCAAGGTGCTGAACGCGGTGACGATCCCTACCGACGAGATCAAGACGGATCCCGAGCAGTCGCTCGTGCTCGGCAACCGGACGGTCGACGTGCCCGGCTTCCTGAAGGTGAACACGGCCGACCTCAAGACCTGGTGGCAATGCGACGGCTCGACGGCGAGCTCGCCGACCGAGATGTCATATGCGCTCGGCCTCATGACGGTGGTGGATCTGGTCGCCCGCAAATGGATGGACGACGACAAGATCCCGGACGCCGAGCGGGCGAAAATCTGGAATCTCGCGCGCAAGAACTGCCCCAACCCGGCGCCCGGGCCACGCTATCGCGCGCGGCCGCTGAACGGGATCTGGGCCACGGCGCCCTATCTGCACAACGGCTCGGTGCCGTCGCTGTACTGGCTGCTGAAGCCCGCAATCGAGCGTCCGCAGAAATTCTGCATGGGCCGCCGCGACTATGATCCCGTCACCGTCGGCTTTGCCGTCACCGCCGACGAGCGCTGCAAGACCGGCGAGTCGCGGTTCTCGACGACGGGATCCGACGGCAAGCCGCTCCAGGGCAACAGCGTGCTCGGCCATTCCTTCGAGCGCAAGCCGGGCGAACCGCGGCGGCCCGGCGTGATCGGCCGCGAGTTCAAGAGCGACGACGAGCGCTACGAGCTGATCGAGTATCTGAAGACGCTGTAGACAAAGCCCTCATCGTCATGGCCGGGCTTGTCCCGGCCATCCACGACCTTTAGCGCGACACGAAGAACGTGGATGCCCGGGACAAGCCCGGGCATGACGAGTTTGCGGCTCTGTCCGCAATACAAACGCTCACTTGAACAGCGGCGTGCCCGGCACGAAGGCGTCGAAGGCGGCCCAGAACTGGGAGCGGTAGCGGTCCTGCTCCTGGAGGATTTCGTGCTTGGCGCCGGCGATCACGAGATGGGAGCCGGCGCGTAAGTGATAGGCGAACTCCTCGATCGCCGCAGTCGAGACCACGGTGTCGTTGGACGCCGCCAGCATCAGGATCGGCTGGCGTATCTCGGAGGGGTAGTGCATGCCCTTGAAGGTGTGCATCGCGCGGAAGGCGGTATCGGCCCAGGCGACCGTCGGTGACGCCAGCCCGAGCGTGGGATCCTCCTCCAGGATTGCGGCGTTGCGCGCATAGCGCACGGGATCGCTGGTCAGGGGATTGTTGATGAAGGGGTTGAGGCCAGTGATCTGGTCGCTACCGCCGGGGACATAACGGCCGCCCATCCCCATCAGGCGCATCGTCTTCAGGAGCGCCCGCGCCGGCAACGAGGTGGCGCGGCCGGGCAGGTCGATCATTGGCGCCGACAGCACCATGCGGTCGAACCAGCGCTTGCCGGCATGCGCCACCCGCAGCAGTACGGTGCCACCCATGGAATGGGCGAGCGCGAAAAAGGGCGGCGGGCAATCCGGCAGCACCACCTGCTGCACGAAGGTCTCGACGTCGATCTCGAAATCGGAGAAGTCGCGCACATAGCCCTTGCGCGGATCGCGCAGGCGGCGCGAGGAATGGCCCTGCCCGCGCCAGTCGATCATCGCCACCGCAAAGCCGCGGTCGCGCAGGTCACGCACGGTCTCGAAATACTTCTCGATCTGCTCGCTGCGCCCGGTGAAGACGCAGACCGTGCCCTTGCGGCCCGCCGGCGGCGCCCAGCGCGCAAAGCGCAGCTCGACGCCGTCGGGCGTCTTGATGGTGCCGCTGACGACGTTTTCGGGCACGGGATTGGACGGAATCGAGACCAGCGTCATTGGGCGCAAAGTGCTGAAAATCAAGGGGCGGGAGCGCCGAAAAGGCGCAAATTGCCGCCCTCTTGAACGCAGTGTCCCTGAACCCATATCACCATGGTGCAGGCCGCTACCAGTGTTTCGAAACCGGAACATCAGGCTGCACACAGACGAAAGCCCGGCCCGATTGGCGGGCGGGTTAGCCAACAGTCGCTCAATGGAGGACTTGACCATGCGTACCTACGATCTCACCCCCTTCTACCGTTCCACCGTCGGCTTCGACCGTCTCTTCAACCTGCTCGACCAGGCCGGTTCGGATGGCAGCCCCGGTTATCCCCCCTACAACATCGAGCGTACCGGCGAGAACACCTACCGCATCACCGTTGCGGTCTCGGGCTTCGCCAAGGATGAGCTCTCCCTCGTCGCGAAGGAAAACACGCTGACGATCAAGGGCGAGAAAGTCGCGAACGAGAACAGCAAGGCCGAAGTGCTCTATCGCGGCATCGCCGCGCGTGCCTTCGAGCGCGCCTTCCAGCTTGCCGACTTCGTGCAGGTAAAGGACGCTTCACTCGAGAACGGGCTGCTTCACGTCGACCTCGTGCGCGAGATTCCCGAAGCCAAGAAGCCACGCCAGATCGCGATCAACACCGGCGCGCCGAAGGCGCAGGTGATCGAGAACTCGGCCGCGCAAGTCGCCGCGTAAAACGCGCGCACCACTTCCAGGTTGCGAAAACGCCCCGGTGCCCCGGGGCGTTTTTTCGTATTGCACCGCATCACAGAGCGGTGAAGACGCGTAACGTCGCAGCCCCGCACTCCGTCATTTGGACGTCGCACCCAAAACAAGACGGAGAACGATCATGACACTTTGGCGCAGCCTTTTCGTCGCCGCGAGCCTGCTGGCGGCCCCTCTCAGCCTCGCTCACGCGCAGACGCCGCAGACGGTGAAGGCGAAGAACGTCGTATTGGTACACGGCGCCTGGGCCGACGGCTCGAGCTGGTCGGAGGTGATCCCGATCCTCCAGGCCGCGGGCCTGAACGTGACCGCCGTGCAGAATCCGCTGTCGTCGCTTGCGGACTCCGTCGAGGCGACCAGGCGCGCGCTGGCCGAGCAGGATGGACCGACCGTGCTGGTCGCACATTCCTGGGGCGGCACCGTGATCAGCCAGGTCGGTACCGACCCGAAGGTGACTGCCCTCGTCTACGTCGCCGCGCGCGCCCCCGATGCGAACGAAGATTTCGTCGCGCTGTCGAAGCAGTTTCCGACCGGTCCGGCGCGCGCCGGCATCGTCGAGCGCGACGGCTACACCAAGCTCTCGGAAGACGCGTTCCTGAAGTATTTCGCCAATGGCGTGAAGCCGGAGCGGGCCAGGGAGCTCTATGCGGTGCAATGGCCGACAGCCGCCTCGATCTTCGCCAGCCGCACCACGGAAGCGGCCTGGCACGCCAAGCCGAGCTGGTACGCAGTCTCGAAGAACGACGACACCATCAATCCCGACCTCGAGCGCTTCCTCGCCAAGCGCATGAACGCGACCACGGTCGAGCTCGATGCCGGCCACCTCTCGCTGGTGTCGCATCCGAAGGACGTCGCAAATCTGATCCTGGAAGCGGCGGGGTATGGACGAAGCTGAGCGGTCATCGCCTTCGTGAAGAAGCGCCCGAGATGTTCGGGCGCTTCTTTATTCGCTCAGGCCTGTCCCGGGTGTCGTCCCTGCGAACGCAGGGATCCATACCGCGTGATCTATCGGTGGGGATGAGGTCCGAGTCCCGGGCCGCAAATCTTCGCCAAATTTCTCCCTGGGGTTATGGGTCCCTGCGTTCGCAGGGACGACAGCGTTAGTGAGGTTAGCGCCGTCGCATCAAACGAGCAGAGCTAATCCAGCCCCTGCGCGGCCGGCATCTCCTGGGTCGGCAGGATCGTCGGCGCGGGCTTGGCCAGGCCGACAGTTGGCGCGGCAGCCTCGGCCGGCTTTGCCTGCACGGCGGCGGTCTGCGTCGCGGGCTCGGCCGGCTTCGCCGCTGCGACAGGCGCCGCGCCGCGCGGCGGGGCGGCCTTGGGCAGCGGCACAGCGCGGCTGGCGACATGCGGGATCGGGGCTGGCGGACGCGGCGGGCCGCCGCGGACCATGGTGGGCGGCGGCAGCGCGCTTTGCGGCCCGTAAGGCGCGACCGCGCGCTCCTCGAAAGCGGGGGCCATGCCGTAGGCGTCGGCGGCCGGCATGAAGCGCAAAATTCTCCCGTCGCGGGCGTCGATGACCAGCCGGCCGTCGTCGCCGCGGCGGTCGATCACCGCGATGGTATAGACGCTGCCGCGCAGGCGCGGGATGCCGAGCGGCGAGAAGCCGTTGTCGCGCAGCACCGCGTAAACCTCGGTCGAGGGCAGCAGCGCCGGTGCCGCGCCGCGCTCCTCGTAGCCGTAACCGTAGCCGTAGCGAGGGGGCGGCGGCGCGGCCTCCGGCGGTGCATAGGGCCCGTCGAAATCGGACACGGCGATTGCAGCCCCGACTGAAATACCTTTTGCCGGGACTTGCGCGAGAATCTGCGCTTGAACCGCGGTCGCAGTCAGCGCCAGCGCGGCGGCGACTGCACATCCTGTGAAAAACTTCATGGTCGGCACGCTCCTGTCAGGCCCCCGAATGCCTCGCGCGCTTTCGCTTCTTGCGGCGTGACGCGCCTTTCGAAGGGCCGATCCGAAGCTTCACTGGGGATTCCGGCACGGCTTGGGCCGGATCAGGGCGCGTTTGCTTCAAAACCGGGGCCGCGCAACTTTCGGAAAGCGATTGATTGACAGATCGGGAATCGGGACTTCCGCGCGCTTGTGTGATAGACAAAAATTTGGCAAGGTGATGGTTAGGACAGGAAGACTGTCTCAATTTTGCTTGCGGTTCCGGCATAGGGATTGCAACGAAAGTCGGTGCTCTCGAGCACCAGGAAGGCACCAGGCAAAGCCGTTCTCGGGGACGAAGAACGCCTAGCCTGACTCTAAGAACATGCGGCTCGCAGCGGACGAGCGGTGACCCAGAAGCGGGTGCCGCGGAACGCCCAAGGTGCGCCGAAGAGAGCGGTGAGGCAGCTTGCCGCATGGAGAGGACGAGGACATGAACGGGTCGCAATTCGAGCGCGCAAACATCGTGGCAGAAGAACTGTCGGCGACGGTCGCCTCGAAAACGACCGATCCGATTCAGGAACACAATTCGCGTCCGCCGGCCGTGGGCCTCTACGATCCGAGCCTGGAGAAGGATTCCTGCGGCGTCGGCTTCATCGCCAACATCAAGGGCAAGAAGTCCCACGAGATCGTCTCGGACGCGCTCAGCATCCTCTGCAATCTCGAGCATCGCGGCGCTGTCGGCGCCGACCCGCGCGCCGGCGACGGCGCCGGTATTCTGGTGCAGATCCCGCACGCGTTCTTCAGCCGCAAGGCTGGCGAGCTCGGCTTCACGCTGCCTCAGCCCGGCGAATATGCCATCGGCGCGCTGTTCCTGCCGCGCGACACCGCTTGGCGCAACGTCATCAAGAGCATCATCGCCGACCAGATCAAGGAAGAGGGCCTGACCCTGCTCGGCTGGCGCGACGTGCCGACCGACAATTCCTCGCTCGGCGTCACCGTGAAGCCGACCGAGCCCG